>Ga0187866_1000168_pt1 | contig 87781 bp, 73 predicted proteins | sample June2016WEW_11_1_3_FD_133013 | JGI IMG/M metagenome (GOLD analysis project Ga0187866, IMG submission 133013) | Peatland microbial communities from SPRUCE experiment site at the Marcell Experimental Forest, Minnesota, USA - June2016WEW_11_150 | ecosystem: Environmental > Terrestrial > Soil >... | reverse complement strand
TCGCTTTCCAGGACGTGGAACCGCGTGTCGGTGAAGATTTCGCCATTCTCGACGCGGGTGTCAGCGCCGACGCAGCGCACCCGCGCGATGGCCGAAGCGTAATGCACGAGATCCGGGAAGCGCAGCCTCACGAGCGTCGTGGCGCGCGCCGTCATGGCAATCAGGAGCAGGCCCGCGAGGAACAGGAGCCACAGGAGGCGGCGGCGTTGTGCGTAACTCATCGTGTTCTCCCGAAGCTCATCGGATCTCCAAGGCCCCGGAGGCGGCGGTGCGATCCAGGTTGGCGTTCTGAATAAAAAGAGTTCGTGCACCCGGCGCCGCGCCCGCCGGAATCTGCAGCGTCAGGTGAATGATTCCGAGGCCCGCAGGCTGCTTGGCGATCACGACAACGTCACCGGAGCCGGAAATCGTGTAGCTCATGCTGGTGTCGAAACCGGCTTGCGAGAAAAGGCATATATCCGCCGCAGCGGTACCCGAGGAAGGCCGCACCAGCGGGATGGGATTTCCGGCGAGCGAGCAGGTATTCGTGGAAGTGGTGAACAGGCCGATCGCGGCCACCTCGAGGTCCAGATTGGCATCGCTGGTATCCAGTCCGGCGGAGGTGGGTTCGACGACGACAATGTCCTTGCCGGTCGCCGCGGGGGAGCTACTGGTCAGTGTGACGATTTCTTCGCCGCTGCCGGGCGTCAAGATCACGAGATTCACGACGTTCGACTTACTGTTATCGGGATTTACAATCTGCACATTGAGATTTCCGGCCAAGGCCACATCCGTGCTGCTGACCGGCGCCGAACAGGAATTAGCGGTGTCACACGTCGTGACGCGCGCGGTGCCGCCAATCTCCAGTGCGGAGCTAGGGCCCGGTTGGGAGGGCACGAAGCCACTGCCGTCCACGCTGACGGTGAAGCCGTCAGTGCCGCCGGCATAGACGCTTGCAGGATGCAGCGACAGGATGTTTGGGCCGGTGGAAATGGTGACGCTGGCGCTGCCCGACTGCGAGGTATCGTCCTGGCTGATGGTCACGACAGTCAAAGCATCGGGCGTGGGCGCGACGGCGGGGGCCGTGTAGACGCCTGCCGGTGTGATCGAGCCGCACAAGCCGCTCGACGTGCAGGCAGTCCCCTGGATTTGCCAGACGACGTTTTGATTGTCCGTACCCAGGACCGAAGCGGTGAATCCTTGTACGCCCAACGGCGGCAGCGTCACGTTGTTCGGCTGCACGCTGACCAGCACATGGTTGATCACTACGATTTGCGCCGAAGCGGAGAGGTTAGGATTGCCGACGGTGGCAACGGTTACGGACACCGGATTCGTCGCGGGGATTGCGCCGGGTGCGAGATAGTCCGCTTGTGTGGCGGTGCCGCTCGCGAAGATCTGGCAGGGACTCGAGCCCACAATGCAAATTTGTCCCAGAGTGGCGTTGCCGCCGGAAACGCCGTTGACGCTCCAGGCCAAGCCGTTGTTGGCGGCGCCATTCAGGGATGCGGTGAGCGTGATGCGATGATTTCCGGCCAGCGTCGCCGTCGGCGGAGAGATGCTGAGGCCAGCGCCCTGCGCGATGGTGATGTTGGCCTGCGCTTTTTTCGTGGGATCAGCCTGCGGGGTGACGCTTACGGTTACGGTGTTGGGTTGCGGCGCGGTGACGGGCGCGGTGTAGTTCGCCGTATCGGCGATCGTAATCCCGCCGGCGGTTTGCGTGGTTGTGACCGTCAAGATTCCGCAGGCGCTGCCGCTGCAGCCCGTGCCGGAGAGTGACCACGATAAGGTGCTGCTGGGATTCGATCCGGGAACCAGAGTCATGGTGGCTACCAACCCCGCCGTCACGCCGGGTTGCACGGTTGCCGGGGCGCTGAGCTGCATGGAGAAATCGCTGGTGATCAGGACGTTTGCGGAGTTTTGCTTGGAAGGATCGGCGGCGCTCGTTGCCGTCAAGGTGACGCTGGCATTTCCCGGCAGAATCTGCGGCGCGGTGTAATTTCCGTTGACATCGACGCTGCCGCACGAGCCGGGACAGGATGAGCCGGAGAGGTTCCAGCGGATCGCAGGATCCGGCTTGCCATTGCTGGAAACGGAGGCGCGAAAGGCTTGCGCGGCGCCCAGTTCCACGCTCACCGCTCCCGGCGAAATCGCGACGGTGATGTCACTGGAAATGGCGACGTTGGCGGTAGCGAACTTCGAGGAGTCGGCGTGGCTCGTGGCAGTCACTTGCACCATCCCGGCCTGGGGAAGATCCGCAGGTGCCGTATAGACTCCATCGGCGGAAATCGTGCCGGCTTGAGGAGAACCACCGGTGATGCCGTTGACACTCCAGATCACGCTGGTGTCCGCGGAATTGGAGACGCTTGCCGAGAACGCGAGTGTTTCACCGAGCAACACTGTTCCCGGATTGGGAGTGACAACGACCTGAATGGAGGGAGGTGGGGGCGGCGGGGGCGTTACGGAGCCTGCGCCTCCCCCGCCGCAGCTCAGAGTCCACGCACCCGTCGCGAGGAGAACGCACACCAAGACGAGCCGGCGCACCTTCGGCGCAGAATTCCTTTGGGCCGTGTTCCTCACGAAAATTCTCACTTCTTGAGTTTGTGGAAGGGACCGCATGCTTTCTGCGATTGCAGGCGAAGGACCAGCGAAATTGCGCTGCACCAGGTTTCTCGCGCAGTCCGCAAGCGGGCCGCGAAACGTCTGCTAACGCCTTTGTATCGATGTATTTGGAATTTCTAATGGAATTTGGCTGCGGCGCATGGAGCGAATCCAGTGTCACGCCACGGAGGACTTCCGCGTGCCGAACTGAAATCCTCAACCCAGCCAAAATCCCGAAGTGGGAATGCAGCCTGTGCCTTCATTGACATTCCCGCAAGCTGCTTCAATAATTCGCCCATGACGCGACCCGACGCGATGCGGCGAGTGAAGAGCTACTCGGCTTCCAACGGCTACGTCTACCAGTATTGCTTCTATGAAGTGAACCGCATCACCCATGAAGGCGGGCCCGCGGGTGAATTCATTTACGCCATTTCCGCCAATCGCAAGACGACGTTTCCGCTGCGCATCGTGGTGCTGCAGACGGCGCTGGAGGCTTGGGGGCAGGCCAATGGCCGCGCGCTGACCAGCAGCGAAGAATACGCCGTGGCCAAAATGCGATTGTTCCAGGCCTTCGATGAAGGTGAAGTGCCGGTCGCTGCCCCGAGTGCGGAAGAGCTGCGCCTCCTGGTGGACGAATCCAGGTTGGAAGATCTGCTCAGGATGCTCAATATCTGATGGCCGACTGTTGCTCCAGATGGACCGAAAAGCAGACCGTGGCGTCTAGTTCGTGTTGCAGTGAAGCGGCTGATTCCTGCTGAGCGCGAATCCTAGCAAGGTTCCGCAGTAGGGGCGCAGGACTCCTGCGCCCCTTCCACCCGTACTTCCAATCCCTCCCGTGCTATGCCGTCCCAAAGACCGCTGCAAGTGCGCCGGGCAGATCCGGATGCAAGAAGCGATAGCCAAGCTTTTCGAGTTGCGCGGGCATGGCGCGCTGGCTTGAGAGAAGCAGTTCATCTGCCATCTCGCCGAGCAGCAGCCGCAGCGCAAACGCCGGGGCGGGGAAGAGCGCCGGGCGGTGCAAAGTTCTCGCCAGCACCCTGGTGAACTCGGCGTTGCGCACCGGTTGCGGTGAAACCACATTAACCGCGCCGCGCGCCGCGCCGTTCTCCAACACAAATCGAAGAATGGCGACGACATCCGGGAGCGTAACCCAACTCATCCAGTGTTCGCCGGAGCCGATTCTTCCGCCGAAGCCCCACAAAAACGGGCGAGCCATGCGCGGCAAGGCACCGCCGTGTTTCGCAAGGATAATTCCAAACCGCGCTCGAACGACGCGTATGCCTAATGCTTCTGCCTTGGCCGCTTCGGCCTCCCATTCCTGCCCCAGGCGGCTCAGAAAATCATGGCCGAGCGGGCTCTCTTCCGTGAGCACTCGATCGCCGCAGCTCCCGTAATAGCCGATCCCGGACGCGGAGACGAGCACGCGCGGCCGTGCCGCCATCCTAGCGAGCGCCTGGACGAGTGCACGTGTGGTGTCCACGCGGCTGGCCAGCAGCAGCTGCTTGCGCTCGACTGTCCAACGGCCATCCGCAATCGAGGCCCCGGCAAGATTCACAACCGCATCCGCGCCCACTGCGGCGCCGCCAAGTTCTCCGGTCGCGGGATTCCAGTTCACATCGAAACCTTCGGCGCCTCGCGGCTTTTCCGCGGGCGTCCCTGGCCGCACCAAGCGGCAGACCGTGTGTCCGGCGCTCTGCAAGTCCTGGCATAGAGCCGTGCCAACGAATCCCGTCGAGCCTGTCATCAGAATCTTCATCGCCGCATCTCGCTGCAAACCCCTGGCATCTGCGCAGTGTCTTCCGCTGGAAGGCCGCACCTGCTCAGGTTACAATTTTCCTATGCCATCCGTCTCGCCCAGTGTCCGCGTGAAGGTCCTTTTCTTTGGCCGCATCCGTGAACTTACCGGACTCTCGGAAGAAAATGGAGAAATCAGCGAAGGGGCGACGCTCGGTGATCTCTTGGAGCGTTACATCCGACGATACCCGCAACTCGCGGAGTTTCGCGCCTCACTGGTTGCCTCGCGCAATCAGGAATTCGCTGCGTGGGACACGCGGATTGCAGGCGGCGATGAGATCGCCTTTCTTCCCCCGGTCAGCGGAGGCTGAGTCACGCCAGAAATGCCAGTCACGCCCGAAAACGATCTCTACGAACTGGTACGATCAGCCATTGATCCTGCAGCGCTGGTCTGGCACGTGCGCGCGGGGCAGGATGGCGCTATCGTCACGTTCGATGGCTTTGTCCGCGACGAATCTCATGGCCGGGCCACGAAATACCTTGAATATGAAGCTTACGAGCCCATGGCGCTGGCCAAAATGCGGGAGATTGGCGCGCAGCTGCACGAGAAATTTGCCATTCACCGCGTCGCCATGGTGCACCGCCTCGGACGGCTGGAAATTGGCGAAACGAGCGTCTTTATTGCGGTCAGCGCACCTCACCGGGCAGCGGCATTCGATGCCTGCCGGTTTGCCATTGATGTGCTGAAGCGCACCGTTCCTATCTGGAAAAAGGAGTATTTTCAGGATGGAGCCGTTTGGGCGGACGGGGAAATCCCCCCGGCGGCACCAAAGGCAAAACCTGCATCCTAAGAGACAGATGATTTTCCAGGCCAAGAGCTGGCTCCACGCGCTAGTTGCAGGATTAGTCCTGCTCATTTCTACATACGGGCTTGCGGCCCAGGAAAAGCCCGACCGGCCTCCATGGGCGCAGCCTACCAACAGCGGGCAGGGAAAGCCGAGCGACGCGCAGGCCAAGGAAAAGAGCCAGGAGCCGGCGTCGCCGCGCGGCACGATTAAAGTACACGTCAACCTTGTGAACGTGCTGGTCAGCGTTCTGGACGACCACAACCGCCCTGCGCCAAACCTGCCGGCGGACGCCTTTCAGGTTTTTGAGGAAGGCGTGCAGCAGAAGATTGACATCTTTGAATCGGAGACGCAGCAGCCCCTGGATCTCGCGCTGATGATTGATGCCAGCCTGAGCGAGCACAAGGAGATGCCGTTCGAGCGCGAGGCCGCCTCGCATTTCATCAAGCAGATTCTGAGGCCCGATGACCGCATGAGCGTCTTCTACTTCGACGAAAACGTGACCCAGTTGGCTGTCTTTTCGGACAACGTGGCGACGCTCCAGGAAGCTGTTCGCAAGGTTCCCGCTGGCGGCGGGACCTCGATTTATGATGCCATTTTGCTCGGCTCGCGCGCCATGGCGAATCGTCCCAACGAACGGCGCCGCGTACTCGTGTTGCTGACCGACGCCGGCGAGACTACCAGCCGCGCCGATTTCGATACGGCGCGCAAGGCCGCGCTGCGCGCGGAGGTCTTGCTGTACACCATCGTGATTCGCCCGGTGAAGAATGAGAACGGCCGCAACACCGCCGGCGAACACGCGTTGCAAACCATCACGGAGACCACCGGCGGAGCAATGTTCTTTCCCGATTCCGCGCAGGAGCTCCCGGTGATCTTCGACCGCATCGACCAGGAGCTGCGCACGCAGTATCGTCTGGCGTATTACCCCAATCCGCGGGGCCCGGCGAGCAGCTATCGCACCATCGACGTGAAAGTGCTGCCGGGTTATTCAGCGCGGCATCGCACGACCTACCTGACCGGCCCGCAGTAGGACCGCTCTTGGCGATTTCCCATTCTGAACGGCAAGCTGCTAACGTATAACCTTGCACGTTGCTATCAGACCCCAGGACTTGGAAGCCGAAACTGGAAACGGAAACTCAAAACTTAAAACTGCCCACTAATCCCATGACCAAAACATTCCTGCAGGCCGCCGTAGAAATCGCCAAAGGAGCCGGCGCCATCTTGCGTGAGGAGCTGGAACGCCCGCCAGACATCGCCTACAAAGGCGAGTTTGACCTGGTGACGCAGGCCGACTGGCGCTCCGAACAATGGATTGTTGGTCACTTGCAGGAGTTATTCCCGGAGCACGCCATCGCCGCGGAAGAAGGCACGGCGAGAGACAAGGAATCGGAATACCGCTGGCACGTGGATCCGCTTGACGGCACAACGAATTTCGCGCACGGCTATCCTTGTTTTTGCGTCTCGATGGGACTAGCCCACAACAATGAATTGGTTCTCGGGGTCATCTACAACCCTGTCTACGATGAGTTGTTCACCGCGCAACGCGGCGAGGGAGCATACTTTAACGGGAGAAAGATTCGCTGCTCCAGGATCGCTACGCTGAAGAACAGCCTTTTGTGCACCGGCTTTCCGAATCACAAGCGCCACGCGCATCCGAATGTTTATTACTACTGGGATTTCACGCTGAAATCGCACGGTGTGCGCCGTGACGGCTCGGCGGCGCTGGATCTGGCATACGTGGCCGCCGGACGGTACGACGGCTTCTGGGAATTCGGGCTCAACCCTTGGGACTGTGCTGCGGGCGTCGTGCTGGTCGAAGAAGCGGGCGGAACGATCAGCGACCTTGAGGGTCGGCCGTACGCCCTGGGAGGCAAGTCCATTCTGGCGTCCAATGGGCTGATCCACAATGAAATGAAGGAAGTGGCTGCCGAGATCGCCAAGCGCCCGACGCCCCCACTGTAGGGCCCCGCTAAATCTCTCCATTCGTGCGCGAGTGGGTCCGTGTCGTTGCGGGCTGGAGAGAGGGAGGGCATAAACTACCCCACCCTGTATTTGTGCAAGAGTGCGGATGTTACTGAGCGGAAAAGTGTTATTGGCATTGTTATCTCTGGTATGTCCGCAAAAATATCAAAACTAAGGACTTACGTGTGCCCACGGAATCAGGAAAAACCTCCACGAAGCTCATGCGCTGAGCGACTCCGATCTGAATCAATGAAAAAGGTACCTTCTAGGGGAACTGCTCGGGAAAAGGGCGAGACGTGAATTAACTCATCAAGAATTATACATCAAAGTAACTATTTGTCAAGAGGAGCTTTCCCTGTGAGGGGCACAACTGCCAGAGCGTAGCCCGGGTGGGGAGCGGAGTGACCAGGAAGGGCTTGGTCAAATGTCACAAAGAACAGTGATTAAGATCACACAGTTTTGCGGGAAATGACCCAGTTCGGGCTTCATTCTGCATGTTTCGCACGACTTGCCAAGTTTTGTCATCCAGGATAACCCAAGCATTTTGTTTACATTGCAGGGATTCGACCAAAATGACCGGATTACTCCAGTTAGGCCTTCGAGTTGCCTCTCTCCTAAGGCGAAGCGAGACGGAAGGCGGAGGAGAGGGAAGGGCCATATGTCCAATTCAATGGTTGCGGAAAGACCGGAAGTCTCCAGCTTGCGGCAAAGCACAGAACTCCGGAGCAGGACGCGCACTCCGTACGGCCTGCCGATCGAGGATGATTGCAGGAGTTGCAGGGTTCGCAGCACGCAGTTCTTCTGCGGCTTCTCAGAGCCTTCGCGAGCTGCCTTGCGCCTGATCATGCATGTGAGCACGTATCCGGAAGGCGCATTGATCGTAATGGAGGGGGAAGCAGCGCGGGGCATACACCTGCTTTGCCAGGGCCGCGTGAAGCTGCTGACTACAAACAGCGAGGGCAAGACCTTCATCCTGAAGATTGCTAATGCCGGGGAAGTGATCGGCCTGAACCCAATCCTCACGGGAATGCCGTACGACATCACGGTGGAAACGCTGCAGCCGTGCCAACTGGCGTTCATTCCGCGCGACGAGTTTTTGAAGTTCATCAAAGAGCACAGCGACGCCTCATTCCAGGTAGCGCAACACCTGGGGCGCGACTGCCAGATGGCCTATGACGTCATACGCTCGATCGGATTGAGCAATTCGGCCGCGGAAAAGCTGGCGAGGTTCCTGGTGGAGTGGGCCGGCGATGGGCGTCCCAGCGGCGGTGTGGTGCGCGTGAAACTTACCTTGACGCATGAAGAAATGGCGCAATTGATCGGCTGTTCGCGCGAAACCGTAAGCCGCACGCTGAGCGAATTCAAACGGCAGCGCCTGGTGGAAGTGAATGGCGCGACACTCGTGGTGCGCGACCTTGAAGCACTGGAAGACCTCGCGGCCAACTAGCAACTATCTCAAACGCCTTAGCCCGCCAGCGCAAAAAACAGCGCGGCCCTGCCTCCACCGGCTGTCCGTATAGCGATTTTTCGGGGTCTTTCATAGCCTCTTTGGCCATGGAGAAGATTCTTTCCGCAGTTTTTCAACAAGCTGCCAGGGAAGAGGCGGAGTCACGCCACAAATGACAACAGAGCGTTACGTAGAGGCCCAATTGGTGCGTTCGAGGAACGTGGGCGGTTCGTAGGTCTTGCCCCTGGCCAAGCGGCGCTCTTCCCGGCGGGTGGTCCACAAAAGCAGCGGGCCGAGCGCGCGCGAACTGAGGCGGGCGACAATGCCAGATTCACTCTCAACATCCTTGCGTAAGGCCTTCATTCTTTCGCTAACGCTGCGATTCACCGACCGGAATTGGTGTTCCATCGCCCATAGCGCGGCGCTATAGCCGGTGCGGAGCTTCTGCATTTCACGGGCAAAGCGCTCGCGAACGCGCGGATCGGGATAATCGCGGTACCGCCGCCAGCCCTGCAGCATGGTCTGGCACATGCGGTAGAGGCTGGGGCCGTTGCACTCAAAATCGTGGAGGAATGCCCAATCGAGAAAACGTTTGGAGTCTTCACGGGAAATGGCAGCGTGCTGGAAGTTGAATTTGAACTGGCCGTGGATGTCGGCGAGGTCCACGAAGTCCAGCATGCGGCCCTGTTCTTTCATTTCGCGGTAGAGCGGCGTGCCCGGCACGGGCGTGTATAGCATGAACTGATGGAAATCGGTCTCATGGCTGCAGGCGTGCTCGATCTCGCCGGTGATATTCGCGGGCGTGTGGTGCTCCAGGCCAATAATCGTGGAGCCCTGCACACGGATACCGTGGCTGCGCATTTCGTGCGTCAATTCGCGCGTGTCCGTGCCCTTCAGCTTCGTGTACACCGAGTGCGGGGACTCCAAGCCCATCCACACCCAAGAGACGCCGAGTTCGACGAGCTCCTCCATCGAGTAGGCTTTGATGGCATTCGCGGAGGCGAACACCGCCATGCCCCAACTCTTGCCCCCGGCTTTCATGCGTTCAAGAAGTTGCAGGGCGCGCTTGCGGTGCAGCAGGAAATTCTCGTCCATGATGAAAAAGGTCTGCACGCCGAGGGTAGTTTCAAAGCCCTCCATGATGTCAAAGAGCTCGTCGCCGGTTTCGTAGAAATTGTAGAAATTGCCCTTGCCGCCGAAGAAGGAGGAGGTAGTACAGAAGCTGCACCCCATGGGGCAACCGACCGAGGGAATGATGGTGGCGGCGGTGGAACCCCGGCGCTCGGGAAGGCGCATGCCCATGGCGCGCGTCTGAATCCCGGAAACGATGGCGGGATGCTTGATGGGAGCGGTCACGTCTTCGCCCAGGTAACGGCGCATCCAGGAAATGCCTTCGCCGCGGACGTAATGGTCGGCGTCCACGAACTGCTCGATGTCGGGAGTCGCGGTGACGTGCCCGCCAACGATGATCGTGGAGTGCGGCGAGAGTTCCCGCACCATGCGGCACATTTCGCGGACCTTGCCGACGTTGACGATGATCGAGGAGATGCCCACAACCTCGTATTCGTGCGAGGTCAATTCGCGCGCGAAGGCTTTGCGCGTAGGGAAATCGAGGACCGTGCAGGGTGCGGAGATATTGGCCTGGATCATCATGATGCCCCAGGAGCGGTGGAACATGCGCAGAGAGAAAGCGCCTTGCGCGCGGGTCACCTGATTGTGGTACAGCTCCATGGGATTGATGGCGCGGCTGCCGTATTCATCGTCCTGGGCGTACGGGCCGAAAACAGAGCTAAGAAGGACACGCGCACGCGTACCCTTCAAATGGGTGTCGCTACAGCTTGACTTCTGCGGATTCATAGATTGGAAGACCAGACTAACACGGGGCGGCAGAAGCCCTTTGTGACGGATGAACATGATGGTGTGAGAGGGAGTGTTCTGTTTTGCACACCTCGGCTGTTCCAGTGATTCCCCCGTGAGTTGCTTGAATCTGGCTGTGCTGTTCTCCAACTTAGTTCAACAGCGGTGCTGGACAGTGCCGCGCGAGGTTTGCTTGCGATGGGTGAAGGGGCATGCGAAAATAAAACGCTGTGGCTTCGCCGATCTAAACGGCGGTTGGCCGCAATGGCGATATCGTCTAGGGGTCCAGGACGCCGCCCTCTCACGGCGGAAACCCGGGTTCGAATCCCGGTATCGCTACCAACCATTCGCATAAACCCATGAACAAATTGTTTTCAAAGCGCTCAACTGCCGAGTGTGCGGCAATCTTGCGCGCAGTTCGTTGAGGTGTTGCAAGAGCGGGCGGGAATCTGGGGCCATTTCGGGTTGGGCTGGCGGCGATGGCAGAGCGCCGGGAATGCTGCGATGAAAAATCGCGTCACAAGATGCCGCAAAGAGGTGAGATGAGCGTACAATGGTGCTGTTTTCGAGAGCAAAAGGGAAACTGCGGCTGAATACCTCCGGGGGAGTGATTCAGCTCGGCCCGCGATCGCTCGCGGGGCTGGTGCATTTTCCTCAAGGGATGGTGTGGGCTGAGCTAGCTTTGGGGTGTGGCAAACGCCTGCTCATTCGTTGCATCCGAACGATTACAGAGTTCAGGGGGCGTCCAATGAAGAATTGGAACGCGATTTGGCTGGTTGTGATGGCATTGGTGTGTTTTGCACCAAGTGGGTTGGCGCAATCCGGATCGTTCGCCGGTTCGGTGATGGATAGCACCGGGGCAGAGGTCCCAAACGCGAAGATCACCGCGGTAAATGTGGCCACGGGAATCTCCCGGACTGCAGATACCGATGAATCGGGAACGTACCGAATCACCAATCTCAATCCGGGAATTTACGACGTTCGCATCGAGCACGAGGGATTCAAGAGCATCTTGTTTTCCCAAATCCCGCTAAGTGTGGATGAGGTTCTGACGCTCGACGCTCATCTGGTTATAAGCGCGGCCAAAGAGACGGTGACGGTGAACAGCGAGGCCGTGGCGCCCGTAAACATAAACGATGCTCAAATAGGGAATCTGGTGGACTCCCGGCAGATGACAGACTTGCCGCTGATTCTGCGCGACCCCTATGCGCTGATTCTATTGTCGCCCGGGGTGGTCCAGAGCAACACGCTCTTTGGCGGCTTCTCCGTGAATGGTTCGCGCGAACGCAGCAACAATTTCCTGCTGGACGGCACGGACAACAACGACCCTGATTTTGGCGGATTCCCGAGAGGGCTAAGCGCCTTGAATCCGGAGACCACACAGGAATTTCGCGTCATCAACAACAGTTACCTGCCGGAGTTTGGGCGCAACAGCGGGGCCATCATTGACATCGTCACAAAACACGGCAGCAACGATTTCCATGCGGATGTCTACTGGTATGGCCGTTACACGGCGCTTTCCGCGAAGGACTACTTTGCCACCCGCCGCAACGATGATCCTTTCGTGCGCAATCAGTTTGGCTTCACCCTTGGCGGGCCGATTAAGAAAAACCAGACATTCTTCTTCGTGAATGGGGAGCTGCAGCGCTTCAGCACCACGATTCTCAATGCCAGTACTGTGCCGACACAAGAGTTCAAAAAAGGGGTTTTCACTTACAATTACACCTATCAAGGACAGCAGTTTAGCCAGCCGATCGACGTAAGTAATCCCGGCTCCTTGTACGATGGCACGGGCAACAATGCCACTTTTCTCCCCCTTGATTCCACCATGCATCAAATCCTGGCCCTTTATCCGGCCCCCAATGGACAAATCCTGGATGGCGCCCGCGGCATATTGCACTTCCCCAGCCATTCTCTGGCAAATGGCAACACGGTTACCGCCAGGATCGATCACGACTTCCGGGGAGGCGGCATCCTCGCCGTTCGCTACACCTATAACGAGTATTCCGATAACAACTATCGCCATCAAGACTTTCTCCCCGGCCTGGGAGGCGTTTTCACCGACCAGCACAACGATAATATCTCCCTTGGACTGACCTCCAATTTCCGGCAAACCATGACCAATGAACTCCGGTTGGGCTTCAATCGCCTGGAGTTTCCCCTTACTTGTACTGGCGTGAGTCAATTCAATGCATTAAGCCCCGGTGGCCTCGATGCGGTGGGGAACGGCATGGACTTTCCCCTGCCCGCGAGCCTGAGCGGCTTCGGGTGCATTTTGTTGGGAGACAGCAGCGGGTCAACACGCGATAGCGGAACGTTTACCGCCGGCGACAGCTTCTCCTGGGTGCTCAGCCGCCACACGATCAAGATCGGCGGCGAATTCCACGACGTGTACTCGAATAGCTCCAATAACTACGCTTCGCGCACGATGACGGATTTTAGCTTGTTTTCCAACTTTAACATTCCGGCGGCCATCACAGGAACCGCAGCGGATGCAGATACCACGCTGCAGAATCTCGTTTGGATGCTTCTGGGGGGCGTGGACCTGCAGACGCAAGCGCAGTTCTTCAACAGCGCTAAGACGCGAACGTCCACCGACGCGCGTCAATTCCGGCAGCATGAAGTCGCCGGCTTCGGACAGGATTCCTACAAGTTGCTTTCCAATGTCACGTTCACGTATGGATTTCGCTACGAATTTTTTGGAGTGCCGACGGAAGTGAACAATTTGTTGTCGACGCTCACGGTTTCGCCAGACGGGCCTGCGCCGTTCACGTTCACGCAGGTGGGCGAAGGCAGCGGCCAGGCTCCGCTTTATCATAATGAGTGGAAGAACATCGAGCCGCGGGTGGCAGCGGCCTGGGACCCGTTCCGGAATGGCAAAAGCTCTGTCCGCGCGGGATATGGCATCTATCATGACCGCGTTTTCGGGCAGCTCATCAGTATGCTGCGGGGCGATCCTCCGTACCAGATGCTGGAAACGCAGCCGTGCCTCGGCTTGGTCACGGGGACGGGACTGTGCACACTGTCCACGTCCACTCCGCCGGGCAAGTTTACGCCGTCTTGGACCGTGAATAGTTGTCCACAGGGAGGAATCATCTTCCTTACCTGTCCGGCGCCGATCCTGCCTTTCCTAATCGACCAAAATCTTAAGACCCCCTATACACAGAGTTGGAATTTGGGGATGCAATACGAGCCCTATCCCACATTTCTGTTCGAGATCAACTATGTGGGCTCGAAGGGGACGCACTTGCTGCGCCTGGTGGATGGAAACCCGCCTCAGTCGGCCTTGGTGTCCCAGTTGGTGTCGCAACTCGAAGCACAAGCGGGGTGTGCAAGCTCCCCTGACCCGGCGGCCTGCGACCAGCTTGTACAGCAGCCGCTGCAGTTAAGCACCCTCTGGTTGGGGGCGAATGAGATAAACCCGTTCACCGGCCAGCCCGTGCTGCCATTCAATGCAGCGAACAACAATGCTTTCCTACAGGCCGAGCTGTACAAGAGTATCGCGAGTTCGACGTACCACGCGCTGCAGTTCAATGTGACGAAGCGGATGTCCCATGGACTGGCGTTTCAGGCGGCTTACACCTATGGGCACGCCATTGACAACGCCTCCGACCCATTGGTTCCCGGCCAAGGGAATCAATCCTTCCCACGAAGCTCTCTCGATCTGGGGCCCGAGCGTGGCAATTCCGATTTTGACGTTCGCCACCGCCTGGTGATGAATTACTCCTGGCAGCTTCCTTTCGGGCGTGGCGCCAAGCACTGGTCGGGCGGCGTCTTAGGCAAAGCACTGGAAGGCTGGGACCTCTCTGGCATCAGCACTTTCTCGAGTGGCTTGCCCTATGACATTTTTACGAATGTAGATACCCAGCACACGGGATTCGCGGCGCGCCCTGTTTACAACCCTTCGGCAACGGCGACGCCCAGCAGCAATCCACGCACGCAGACGGGCCCGCTGGTCGGCTACTTCTCCGTTCCGGCGTTTGGGTCTGCAGGGAATATTGGGAGGAATGTATTCCGCGGGCCGGGGATCAACAGCACCGATTTCGTCATCACCAAACGCATCAGTGTAAGCGAACGGACTCGGCTCGATTTGCGTTTCGAGTTCTACAATCTCTTCAACCGCGTGCAATTCAATCAGCCCGACAACATGATTGCTGACGGCCCCGGGTTCGGGCAATCCACATCTGAATATGTGCGGCCAGATTTCACGACCGGGGCGCGCCAGATTCAGTTGGCCCTTAAACTCACTTTCTGATATGGCCGAAGATGTCGAGTTTCCAGCCCGCCCGGCGGCAGCGAAAAGTACATCAGGGTTAGCGAATTTGAGGATTTTTGCGCGCTTTTTCGACGTTTGTTTTGCCACCTGCACCGCAAAGTGGTAAAAATGCAGTAGAAGCGCCCGGTTCGCAGGCCGGACCCTCCGAGAACTTCCATGAGGCAGAGGCTGGAACCGAACCGCCGGGAATTCCTCAAGAATTGTGCCGCGGGTGCGATACTCGTGGGAGGAACGCATAGACTCCCTGCCTTTTTCTCCGCACGAGAAAAAACCAGGGTGGTGAACGCGCGCGATCCGCTGCTTCGCGGGGCGGGCTCGAGCCTGGACTCCGGCCGGCTTTTGAAAATGCTGGATCGCGCGGTGCAGGCACTTTACGGGACGGATTCTCCGCTGGAAGCTTGGAAGAAAGTGGCGCGGCCTGGCGAAGTGGTGGGGCTGAAGGTAAACGGCCTTGCCGGCCGGGGCATATCAACAAGCGTGCTTCTGGTCGAGGTCGTGTGCGCGCGATTGCAAGACGCCGGCATCCCGCAGAAGGACATCATCATCTGGGACCGGCTGAATGCGGACCTGGAACGCGCGGGATTTCGCGTCGCCACGCGCCAGGATCACATGCGATGTTTCGGCAACGACATGCTGGGCTACGAAGAGGATCTAGCGATCTACGGGAGCGTGGGCAGTTGCTTATCGAGAACCCTTACTCAGGCATGCGATGCCGTCATCAACCTGCCCGTGCTCAAAGACCATGGCATTGCTGGCGTGACCATGGCGCTCAAGAATATGTTCGGCGCCATCCACAACCCCAATAAGTATCACCTCAACATAGGCGATCCGTACGTCGCCGATGTCAATATGCTGCCACCCATACGGCAAAAAGTCCGGCTGCACATTTGCGATGCGACCACAGCTCAATACGAGGGCGGGCCATCGCACATGCCGCAATGGACTTGGCCCTGCAACTCACTGCTGATGTCGCGAGACCCGGTGGCTCTGGACTACACCGGTTGGCAAATCCTCGAGCAAAAAAGGGCCGAGAAAGCCATGAAATCGCTGCGGGCTCTCGGACGAGCGCCCGATTACATCGCGACGGCTGCCGACGCGAATCACCGCTTGGGAACGAATGACCCAAGCCAGATTGAACAGGTGGAGGTCTAAACCTCTGCGAGATGCGTTCTATGTCCAAAACACTCCACACGCGCAAAGGCGAGACGCGGCTTTCCCCTGAGGCGGTTTGCCGCGCACAAGACGTCAACGACGCACTGCCTTCTGATTCCGTGCTCACCTCTCTGAGCAGCCTTGGAGCAACGGAGCACGATCGTAGAACGTTTCTGAAGCTGGCCGGTGTTCCTTGCCTTACGGCTTGCGTGGGTTCTTGTATGGCGGGATGGCCCAGCCTTGCTCTGGGAGCTGGCTCGGCACCCGAGGAGGATTCGCGGTTCATCGTTGAGGCCCAGTTTTACGAAAAGCTCCCTTACAAGAAAACCCGCTGCAAGCTGTGTCCCCGCGAATGCGTGATCGACGATCGCGAGCGCGGCTACTGCGGAGTCCGCGAGAATCGCGGAGGCATCTACTACTCTCTGGTGTATTCCCGTGTATGTGCCGCGCACATCGATCCTATCGAGAAGAAACCGTTGTTCCATTTTTCCCCCGGGTCACTGGCGTTCTCAGTGGCCACCGCGGGCTGCAATGTGAACTGCAAATTCTGCCAGAACTGGGACATCTCGCAATCCCGGCCGGAGCAGGTTCGCAGCACCTATTTGCCTCCCAAGGAACTCGCCAACCTGGCGCAGCAAAGTCGCTGCCCGGCCATCGCTTACACTTATAGCGAACCGGTTGTTTTCTACGAGTACATGCGCGACGCCGCCGAAGCAGGCCATGCTTTGGGCATCAAGAGCGTGGTCGTGAGCGGCGGGTTCATTCAGCAGGATCCGCTCAAGAAACTGTGTCAAGGCGTGGATGCGATTAAGGTGGACCTGAAGGCGTTTTCGGAGAAGTACTACAAGGAAGTTGTCAACGGAGAACTCAAGCCGGTGCTCGAAGCGATTGTTACGATGCGCAAGCTGGGGATGTGGACCGAGCTCGTGTACCTGGTCGTACCCACGCTGAATGACAGCGATGCGGAGTTTCGCGCGCTGGCGCAATGGGTGAAATCCAACCTGGGAGCGGAGGTACCACTGCACTTCTCGCGCTTCTACCCGCAGTACCTGGTGAAGAATCTTCCGCCCACGCCATTGGAGACGCTGGAACGCGCGAAAGCCATTGCGGATGCCGAGGGCCTCCACTACGTGTATTTGGGCAACACCCCCGGAAACGCGGCGGAAAACACGTATTGCCCCAAGTGCCGGCGTGTTGTCATTGAACGGATTGGTTTCACGGTTAAAGAGATGCACCTTCGGAAAGGCAAATGCGAGTACTGCCAACAACCCATCGCGGGCGTGTGGCAATGATGGAGGTTGACGCGCACTTGGTGCGCTGTGAGTGAAAGATCATGAGAAAAATATTCTGTTGGGCAGTTTTCCTTTTGTTCGCCATCTTCGGCGCGACTCTATCGGGCGATGGCAGTCGTGCCGATGAAAAAACTTCAGTCCGGCAGCCAGCGGTTGCCGGCCAATTCTACCCCGCGCAGCCCGACGAACTCCGGCACATGCTGGATGACTATCTGGCGCAAGCCGCCGTGCCGCAACTCCCGGGGAACCTGGTGGCATTAATCGCGCCGCATGCGGGCTACATTTATTCCGGCAAGGTGGCTGCGCACAGCTACGCGCTGCTCAAAGGCCGAAAGTTCGAGCGGGTGGTGGTGATTGCGCCCTCGCATTTCGAGGGCTTTTCGTTTGTCTCGGTTTACGACGGCGATGCCTATGCCACGCCGCTCGGGAATGTCGCGGTGGACAAGGAGTTCGCCGCCAAGCTGGCCAAGCTGAACCCGTTGATCCAGCTATCCAGCCGCGGCCACGCGCCAACTAAAGAGCAGGGAGAGCATGCCCTTGAAGTGCAGCTCCCGTTTTTGCAGCGCGTGCTGGGTGAATTCAAGCTGGTTCCCATCGTGATGGGCGAGCAGAACTATGAAACGGAACGGGCCCTAGGGCTTGCGCTCGCCAAAATGCTCAAGGGGACGGGGACAAGCACGCTCATTGTGGCCAGCTCCGATCTCTCGCATTACCACACTTACGACGAAGCCACGAAGCTCGACCACAAAGTGTTGAAGGCCATCGAGGAGTGGGACTACCTCAGTTTGTCCCACAACTTCGAGTCGCGCATATGGGAGGCATGCGGCGGAGGTCCGATTGTGGCCACCATGATTGCGGCCGAGAGACTGGGGGCCAACCAGGCCAAGATCCTGAAGTATGCGAATACCGGCGATGTGACCGGCGACCGGAGCCGCGTGGTGGGCTATGGTGCGGTGGCATTGCTGCAGACACAGACCCGCGCTGCCCAGGCGGACTCGTTTTCTCTCGGTACCAAAGAAAAAGACGCCTTGATCCAGTTGGCGAAGAAGTCTGTGGAGACGGCCGTCCGGGAAGAGAAACTGTACGAGCCGGCGGCCAGCGATTTTGCGGCGTTCCAGCAGGAGCGCGGCGTGTTCGTGACGCTCAAAGAAAAAGGAGAGCTGCGCGGGTGCATTGGCTTGATTACGGCGGAGAAGCCGCTTTATCTCGGCGTGAGGGATGCGGCCACTTACGCGGCGCTGCGTGATCCGCGCTTTCCCCCGGTGAACGCCGGGGAACTTCCGGGATTGGAATATGAAATCTCGGTCCTCACGCCGTTCCGCCGGATATTGGACGTCAAAGATATCCGCGTCGGCCGGGATGGCCTGCTGATGGTCCAGGGGCGTAGCGAGGGAATCTTTCTCCCGCAAGTGCCGACCGAGCAGGGCTGGGACCGGAAAACCTACCTTGAGGAATTGGGGCGGAAAGCCGGGCTCCCTCGCCAGGCTTGGCAGGATGAAGCGACCGACATCTACGCGTTTTCTGCAATCGTGTTTAATGAACGCAAAGCCCCGGAACCCTTTACGCCGGAACAGCCCGTTTTCCCAAAGTCGACAAACCGGCAAGGACCGCCGGCGCCAAGTTCACCACAGCCATAAGCCAGGCCGTTTCCCGGAAGCCAAAAACAGGAACCAGATACGAGCTGAGAACAATCGCTCCCACACAGGCGCCCGCCAAATCCAGGGCATAGAGCGTTCCGGGACCGCTTGCTTTGCGATTCGAGTTTGAAAAGAAGATTCGCGTTGCCACTGGAAATTGATATCCCCCAAACAAACCGCACAACACCGCCAGCACCGGAAACAATATTTGGCTCGCCAGGAAAACGGTGGCAGGGTTTTTGATCGCGGCTAGTGCGTCGAAAAGCGCATATAGCAACACGGGAGAGAGGGCGGCGAGCAACTGCAGGAGGAAGAGGCGGCGGACGTCCCGCTGACCGGTGGCATGGGCCGCGGCACGCAGCCCCCAGCGGCTCCCCAAGGTCATGCCCAGCATGAAGCCTGCAATGATGATCGCGAGTTGTTGGTAGACGTAGCCATAAATGGCCTGAAATGCCAGCAGAAGCAGCATTTCCAGGCCGATCAAAGTGAATCCCATTGCGGCGACACAAAAACCGGCGCTGGCTCGCGAGCGATTCTCCGCGGCGGGCAGCCAGCGTAGAAGAGCAACGAGGCCGAAGAGAACCAATGCGAGCGTCAGTGTGACGGAGACGAAACGTACCGCAGCCATGGTCTGGAACACGCGTCGATAAGCGGTGTTGAACCGTGTGCTCCAGAGGGCCACGTCGAAGTAGTAGGCAATGGGCGCGAAGTCACGGTTTGTGCGCGTATCCGCGTCAGGGCGAATCTGCGACTCGAGATCGAGGACACGGTCCGGCATCATGCGGTAGGGAAGATAGTACTCGCGCACGTAGCTGGTGCGGATGTGCCGGGCGCGCAGCCGGGCGATGAGTTCCCGGGAATCATTGGTGAGGCTTCCCGCGCGAGCCGCAGCAAAAAAATGAACCGTGTCGCCGGGAATGGTGGCGACTTCCGGGAAGACCTGCCGCAGGGTATTGTCAATGCAGCGCAGGAATTCGGCCAGGTCCGGGCTGATGTAATCCTCCGATGCTTTCAATTGAAAGGAGAAAACGCCCGCGGGGGTGAGCTTGCTGGCCGCCTCCTGGAAAAACTCCAGTGTGAAGAAGCGGTTGAGCTGCGCCGTCTGCGGCTCCGGCAGGTTGACGATGAGAACGTCAAATTTAAGATTCGTCATTCTCAGGAAGAGGCGGCCGTCAGTATTGTGGACATGGACGCGGGGGTCCGCGCGCAGTGGCGCCCACGCTGCGGGGAAGTATTCCTGCGCCAAATCCAGCACGGTCGGATCCAGCTCGACGTAATCAATCCGCTCCAAACTAGGGTGCTGTAACGCCTGGGAGAGACTCCCGTTCACACCGCCGCCAATGAGCAGGAGGCTCTTCGGCGCGGGGTGCTGGAGCAAAGCAAAGTGCACCGCTTCTTCGGCGGCCGCTGGGTCGGGAGCGTTGAATGCAACCAACCCATTCTCAAAGAGGCTGCGGGTGCCTTCGGTTTGCACCACGGCCAGGTTGCCGTAGACGGAATTGCGCGCGGCAACCAGTTCGAAGCCGCTCCACAGGCGCTTGAGTGACGTCTTTTCAAACCAGGGGCAGCCGAAGGGGAGCACTAGGAACGCGAAGACTCCAACCAGCGCCAGCCCGGCCGCTCTGCGGCGTGGCACTGGGCGAATCGTCAGGCTTGCGGCGCCCAAAAAATTCAGCAGGCATAGCAGGGCAGCGATTTGGAAACTCGTAAGATAGCGGATCAGCAGCAGGCTAGCGAGGATTCCACCCAGGCCCGAACCCAGCGCTTCCAGAAGATAGACGTTGCTAGTGCCTGCCAGCGTGGAAGTGCCCGCCTCATGAGCAAAGAGCCGGCTGCCCACGGCGAACAGGCCCCCAGAGAGCAAACAGAAGAGACTCAAGACCACCAAGGAAGTGAGGATCATCGGCCCTGGCCCCAGGATTTCTCCGGGAACAGACTGGAAGGCTCCCTTGCTTGCACGCGCCAAGTAAATCGCAAAGGGAAAGGTGAGGGCCACGAGCACTTCGAGGAGAGCCATGAGCCGGCGGGGCTGGGGTGTTCGCGCGGCTAAGCGGCCCAGCACGCTGCTTCCGATTGCCGTCCAGAGGAGCCAGCTCGCGAGCATGAGCCCGAGGGACATCTCGTTCCCGCAGAAAACCACCATCAGCTCGCGCATCAAAACGATCTGCGCAATCACGGCGGTAAAGCCGATCAGCATCAGAACGGCCAGCACTGTCCGTGGAGCTTGCGCGATGCCGCGCAAATCGGCTTGGGAAGTGCTCGTCCTATTCACGGAAGTAGCATTAGTCTGACCGCCGAGGGAAGTCAAACGCGACGTGTGCGACTTATGGACGGAAGGCGCGTTAGACAGCGGGAATCCGGCTCGTTAAAGGATGTAGCGTCTCAATCGTCACCGTGCGCCCTGGCGACAACAGCGCGTTCCTCCTGCCAGGGTGGAAGGATTTTGATCAGCACGTAAAGGATGGCAAAGGGAAGTATCATCAGGGCCACCGCCGGCAGTAGTCCCTCGCGGGTGACAAAGTCCATCTTGTAGGTTGTGTAGCCGAGAAAGCTTTTCGAAAAGAGCTGTCCGCCGATCACGACGTTCCAGCGCATGGCAAAGATCCCCACAAGCGTCATAAAACCCGCAATCGCGTAGATGCGCCGGCGAGCCGCCGCAGAAAAGCTGATCATTTGGGTGAAGCCGAGGAGCGCCAGAGGCGCCAAGGTGCCCAGAAAAATCTGAATCAGGATCTGCGAATAGAAAAGCCGGGTGTGCACCATGAAATCCAGGCTCCGGAAGGACTCATCGGATTCGTAGATGCGGTGAATGAGGTCCAGCATCTCCAGCGCGAAATCAATGACAAACGTATAGAAAAGATATTTGGCAATGGTGTCCAGGCAACGCATATCAATGGCGACACGGCGCATCGCACAGGTGGCCATGTACATCAAGAGGACCAGAGCAATGCCGGAAACCATCGCGGAGAAGAGAAACACGACCGGCATGAGTGGAGTGGACCACCAGGGATTCGCTTTCACCGACCCGAAGATAAAGCCAACGTAACCGTGCAGAAGAAATGCGGAAGGTATGCCAATGAGGGTGATAATCCATCCCACACGATCATCGATGCGCAGCGCGGCCGGACTGACGTTATGCGAACCAAGGGTAAGTGCGCGGTAGAGGAGGCCTTTCACGCCGCAGCTTGATTCGGCCAGGCGAACGATGTCGCGGCGGTAATCCAGCCAGATTTCCACCACCAGCACGGCCATCAGATACCAAAGATAAACGAATCCGAACATCGCCATGGCCGATGCGCGATGCGGCGTCAGGTACATCTCCAGCGACCGTTCGGGATGGCCAAGATGAAGCTGCAAAGGAAGCGGCGCAACGATCAGGAAAGCCAGAGCAGTAAGCAAGGCAAGCCGGTACGTCGGCTTCACTTCCTCCACGCGAAACACGCGCTCGAGAGAAGCCAGGATGAAGGCTCCGGCGACCAGCCCGGTGAGAAAAGGATAGAGAACAATGAGGATGCTCCACTGGAGCTCCACCTCATTGGGATACATGAATCCTTCCATGACTGCTTCTTCCTTACCGGACCGAACCGTCGAGGCTGTTGTAGAACAGCTTCGAGCCAGTCGCGAGATGCGGCTTCAAGACTTGCACCGTGTGCGTTTTCAGAAAGGCGTGAATCGGATCGCTGGGATTCTTCAGGTCGGCCAGTTGGCGCGCGCCCGTGGGGCATGCCTCGCAACAGGCAGTGGTCAGGCCCTTCGTGATGCGGTGGTAACAGAGCGTGCATTTATCGGCGGTATGTTTCTTGGGATGGAAGAAACGGCATCCGTAAGGGCAGGCCTGGATGCAATAGCGGCAGCCCAGGCAATAATCGTAGTCGACGAGCACCACACCATCGGGTGTACGGAAGGTGGCGCCGACGGGGCACACCTGGGAGCATGGCGAATCGACGCAGTGGTTGCACATCTTGGGCACGAAGAAATTCTTTCCGCCTTCCGCCTTGCCCGGGGGAAAACCGTCCTTCCCTCCGTTCGGTGAATCCACTTCAGGATTTTCGATATGCCAGTCAGAGACGTGGTAGCGCTCGATCCAGGTCCGGAAGTAGCCCTCCGGAACATCGTTTTCCATCGCACAAGCGCGCACACAACTCCCGCACCCTATGCACTTGGTGATGTCCATGAGCATGCCCCACCAGTGGTCGCTGATCTTATAGTTGGGTGAGCCTTCCGGATTGCCTGCGAGAACAAAGTCCCAGGCGACGGCCGCGGCAGGAAGTAAGAGTAGGATTTGGCGGCGGTTCAAGCTCATTTCTTGCCTCCCGCGTCAAAACCCGGGCTGTGCGGTTTGTGGCATGTGTTGCAGGCCTGTCCGCCGGAATGCTCTTTTGCGTTCACCTGCGGGAAGCCTGCTGGTTTGGCGGTATTTTCCGAGTGGCAACGGATGCAAAGCTGCGCTACTTCCGGCAAAACTGGCTTGACGTTGCCTGGATCATCCGCGTGCTTCGCAAGCGGTCCGTGGCATGACTCGCAGTTGATGGACTTGTGGACACCCTTCGCTTTAAGCTCGGCAACATCGGGGTGGCAGTTCTCGCAGGCCTCATGCCCTGCAAAGGCCAGAGGCCGTGCACTGAGCTCCACGAGGGCCGCACCGCGAAATGGGCCGTAGCGTCCAAAACTCTTTGGAATGGTCACCGACCGGAAAACGAGAAAGAGGATCAACCCGAGCAGGAAGACCCCAGCCAGCCTGATGAGATGGGCAACATCTTTGAATTCACCCATGCAATCGCTCCGTTGAGGGGCTGCCAAATAACGAGTGGAATTCTGTTGGCACGGGATGTGGCGTCATGTCTGGACACGCTTCGATGGTAGGATTCCTCGTAAGGAACTGACTACGCATCAATTAGGCCCATAAAGGAGCGAGGGGATAGCGTGACGACCGACAATGATTTAAGCGCAAAACTCACGTAGCAATAATGACGTTCATCACCGGACAGAGTGATGCGCATCACACTTTTGCGAGCCTGTTCACCTTTTTCCGTCTGGATGGCCACTAGCACTGGACAAGGCGCGAGATTCCTTCTCGGAAGAGGTCGGGCAGTGCGAGCAGGCTAATCACAATATAATCATCACCGCTGAAATCGTAGAAATGGCCTGGATGAACGAGGACGTGGTGTGTCTGCAGGAGAGTGATGGCGAAGTCTTCATCGGAAAGGCCGGCGGGGAGGCGCAGGACCGCATACCAGCCGCCATCCGCGTCGAGCAATTCGTACGAAGCGTGCTGCGACACAAGCGTTCGCAGATGCGCACGATTTTCGCGCAGGCGTTCCAATATTTGCGGCTGGAGCGAGTGGCGCTGCTTAAACAAAGCCGGGAAGGCCCATAGCGTGGGGGCATTGAGGGAGAGGTAGGTATCCGCGATGACCTCGAGGCGCTCCAGCGCGGAATGCACGAGGGCTTCGGAGCCGGTGGTGACGACCCAGGCGACTTTCATTTGCGGGAGCGCGGCAATCTTGGAGAGGCCGCTGAGCGTGAAAGTCAGCGATTCGTGATTACCGGCGAACGTCGCGCGAGGCGCGGCCACAAAGGAGTAGTCGAGGAAAACTTCGTCAACGATCATGGCCAGGTTGCGCTCGCGGCAGAGTTTGTTGAGGCGATGAACTTCCTCGGCTTGAAGATACGAACCCGTCGGATTGTTGGGATGGACAAGCAAAACTGCGCGGGTGCGGGGAGTGAGCGCGCGAATCACGCTGTGGAAATCGATAAACCAGCCGTGGGCGTATTCCAGCGTGTAAGAGATCAGGGTTACGTCCTGCAAGTCCGCAAGATAGTCGAACAGCGGATAGCTAGGCTTGGGCACGAGGATTTCGTCATGGGGATTGCACAGCAAGCGAAAAACATAGGAGTAGGCTTCGCTGGAGCTGGTGGTGAGAACGATGGACTCAGGGTTCACGACCGCGCGATGGTCTTGGAGGTAGTAGCGCGAAACCTCCTCCCGGGCGGGCAGCAGGCCTTGTGGCTGCGGGTCGTAAGTGAGCGCTTCGGGTTTGCGGAAGGCATCAAGAATGGCAGCGGTGTCGTAGTGGAAACCGCAATGTGTCGGATTGGAAGCGGTGAGATCGAGGATTGGCGTGCCCGCGGCGCGAAGTTCCTCGAGAGCCTGTGCGTGACGGTTGGGCGTGAGCTTCCAGTTGGTGCGCTGAGAGAACATGGGGAGTAGAGAGACCATAGCACAGCGAACCGCGAAGGCGGAATGACGCGGGTCCGTGGAAAGAGTGAGGCACAACCTCTTCGAGTCTTGCAGCAACCCACGTGGCTTAGGAATCAGGAGGGAGAAGCTTGGTCGCGCGGTCCATCCGATGGGAGGGAAATACCGGAGAGAATCGCCTTGATCCGGTCGATGACTTCTGGAACAGCGAGCCGCACGGGCTCTGAGAGCTTCTCGGACAACTCGAACGATTGCGCACCAATGGTGATCAGAAATGCGCGCGCGGGAATCACCTCGTAGAGACTCTTGGCGAGAGCGAGCAGGCCGGCGGGGCTGGACCGGTGCGAAAAGCTGCCCGGCGCATCGGGGCTCGGCGAGAGTTTCCGAGTTTGCACCGCTCCGGGAGGAAGAACGGCCGAAGCGTCCACGAAAATGACCACATCGGCTTCGCTGATGGATTCGGCCAGCTCAGGGGTCCACTGCGTCGAAGAATGGATTTTGGTTTCCGGTTCCCAGAGGCCGGAACGCAGCTCACGCGCAACATGCAAGGCCGCCGCGTCATCCCCGCGGAGAGAGCTACCGCAAGCGAGGATGAGCGCTCGAATCATGGCGTGTTGCGCAATTCATCGAGCAATTTGCCGTCCGGCGCGACCAGGCGGAGATGCAGTGGTATGTGGCCGTCGGCGTGGGTTGAGCAGCTCAGGCAGGGATCGAACGCGCGGATCACCGCTTCCACGCGATTCAGCATGCCTTCGGTGAGCTTATTGCTGCGCACGAAATGACGCGCGGCCTGGAGGATGCCGCGGTTCATGGCCAGATTGTTGTGGCCGGTGGCGATGATCAGGTTGGCCCAGGTGATCAGGCCCTGCTCATCCACGCGATAATGGTGGATCAGCGTACCCCGCGGCGCTTCGCAACAACCGACGCCTTCCAGGTTGTTCAGGGAAGCCGTGTAGCGGGCCTGCTTTTTCGTGATAATGGGATCGAGCAGGTACTCCTGGCGGCCCTCTACGAACTTCTCAAATCCGCGCAACTGCGTGGTGTGAAAGTACGCCCCGCTCACGCCTCCGTGATCGTCCACCTGCAAGGTGATCTTGGCGTGGCCTTCGATTCTGGTGATTGGATCGATGGTGATGGTTCTTCCCATTAGTTTTCCCTAGATTCCGAAACGTGAAAGTGCGGCGATGTCGGGGACACGGCCGGCCAGAAGTTCACTGAGAGCCGAATAGATGGTGTCTGCGCGTGCTCCCCGGGCGGCTTCATGGTGAAGAAGTGATAGAAGGTGGCCACGCCGTAGGCCTGGCTGAGCGGCACGCGGAGCGAATCGGCCACGAAGCGCAGCGAAACCTTGTCCAGGAAGCCGAACGATTCCTGAACGGTGTGCAACGTCTCGATCAGGGCGTCGCGCGCGTAGCCATGGCGGCGCATCGTGCCGTTGACAATTCTCCAGCGTTTGTCCTCTGAGGGCAGAGGGGGTTTCTTCGAGGTAAGAGGCATAGTTTAATTTTCCTGTATGGGGCCCAAAGGGGGGCACCTGCCATGCTGCCATGCGCAATCACGCTAAACTATGACGTAGCTCACACGCGAGCATCATACACCTCGTGGTCGGACTTGCGACATCGCTCGAACGTGGATTCAATGACGGCCGCATGCTATTGAAAACAAGGAACCTGCATGGAACGACTCCTTGGTGTTGAAAAATTAAACAGCTAATGAGTGTATTCACCCAGCTGAATTCCCCCCCTCATTGTTTCAATGCGAACTAACTGTTTTTCTTATCAAGCAAGGCGGGGTTCTCGCAGGAGGACCGAATTGGTCACTCGCCTGCCTTCTTTTGCTTGCGACAAGCATTGGTTTGCCCGCAGAGGCCTTGCCCGACTGCCTGCGGGGGCATAAGCTCATGCAGGAGTGCACTGGCGGGAACCTCGTGCAGTATTGCGCATTTTCTTGGGGAGAGTTTGGACCCAGTCAGGCGCAAACTGACCCTTGGATGCCCCGCTTGGTCTAAGCCTGGCATGCGTCTCAACCGAAAGGCCAGGAACGCATCCTCCCTTTCTTACAGAGGCAAAGATGAACGAAACTCTACACGACGCGCCCGTAAAGATCGGCGAGAAATCGATCGACACCGAGCATGACCTGCAAATGCAGATGCTGAATTCACTCTCCGAATCGCTGCAGAAGGGCGGCGATTTCTCACCCGCGCGCTACATCCTGGAACAATTCATCGAGTTTTCGGATATGCATTTTCTTTCGGAGCAGTTGGTGATGCGGCTGCACAGCTATCCCGGCTATGAAGCGCATCTTGAAGCGCACACCCGGCTGATGAAGAAAGTCCGCGAAATCCGCGACAGTGTTTTTCGCGGCGAGAATGCGCCCAGCCTGGAGCTGGTTCAGGATTTGCGCGACTGGTTGCTGAATCACATCGCTTCCGAGGATGTGGAGTTTGGCGAGTTCCTGCGCGAGAAAGAGGGCCGCGGCGCCTGATTCTCCCCCGTGGGCTGGCGTTTTCGACGCCGGGAAGGCGCCGTCGAGCACTTGTAGAATGGCGGAAAGACCCTAGCGACCGGGGCCGCTGCTGGGCTGGAGGGCGTCTCCCCATGCCTATCTTTCCGCGGAAAGACACAGTATCCTCGAATTGGGGGGAGCACCTGCATGTGCCTGGCGATTCCCGGTAAAGTGTCACAAATCGATGTGCTGGACGGCGTCCGATCCGGACGCATAGAGTTTGGCGGCATCACTCGGCAAGCCTGCCTCGACTTCGTGCCGGAAGCGATCGTCGGCGACTACGTGATGGTGCATGTGGGATTCGCCATCAGCGTGGTGGACAAAGACGAAGCCGAGCGCACCTACGCCCTGCTGGAAAGCATGGGTGTCCTGGCCGAAGAGCTTGCTCCGGGTGGCGGGGATCCCACGCCATCATGAAATACCTGGACGAATACCGCGACGTCAAGATCGCGCACGCCTTGGCTGCGGAAATTCGGCGGCGCTCCACGCGGCCGTGGGTGCTGATGGAGATTTGCGGCGGGCAGACGCATACGCTGATGCGCTATGGGATTGACGACCTGCTCGGCGAAAGCGTGCAACTCGTGCACGGACCCGGATGCCCGGTGTGCGTGACGCCGCTGGAAATGATCGACCGCGCCATTGCGTTGGCGCGCCTTCCCGATGTGATGCTGGTCTCTTATGGGGACATGTTGCGCGTGCCGGGCTCGGAAACGGATTTATTCCACGTGAAAGCGGAAGGCGGCGATGTGCGCGTCGTGTACTCGCCGACCGATGCGGTAGAGTTGGCGCGCAGCCAACCGGGACGCCAAGTCGTTTTCTTTGCGATTGGGTTTGAGACGACAGCACCGGCGCATGCCATGGCCGTGCTGCAAGCCGAGCGCCTGGGGCTGCGCAATTTCAGCTTGCTCGTTTCCCATGTGTTGGTGCCTCCGGCGATCCGCACGCTGCTGAGCTCGCCGAAAAATCGCGTGCAGGGATTCATCGCGCCTGGGCACGTCTGCACCGTGGTGGGGATGCGCGACTACGACGACCTGGTGCGCGAATTCCACGTGCCGATTGTCGTCGGCGGGTTTGAACCCATCGATTTGCTGGAAGCGATTCACATGCTCGTGGCGCAACTCGAGGAGGGCCGCGCCGAGGTCGAGAATCAGTACTCGCGATCGGTGCAGTATGAAGGGAACCGGCCAGCACAGGATGCCGTCGCGCGCGTGTTTGAAGTATCCGACCGGAAATGGCGCGGCATCGGTCCGATTCCGGAGAGCGGCTTGCAGCTCAAGGAGAAGTACGCCGCCTTCGACGCCGAAAGGCTGTTCGATCTCGAGGACGTTTGCGCGGAGGAGCCGAGCGAGTGCATCAGCGCGGAAGTTCTGCTTGGGCTTAAGAAACCCACCGACTGTTCTGCGTTTGGAACGCGCTGCACGCCGGAAAAGCCGCTGGGCGCGCCGATGGTATCCTCGGAAGGTGCGTGTGCCGCCTACTACCAATACCGGCGCCACCTCGTTACACTCTGAGTCCGTGTCCAAAGACGAGACCAAGGACCTAGCCGCATTTTCCTGCCCCGTGCCGCTTCCGGCGGGCGCGCGCATCCTTCTCGGCCATGGCAGCGGCGGCAAACTCAGCGCGGAATTGCTGCAAAATGTTTTCCTCCCCGCGCTCGGAAATCCCGTGCTGAATCGCCTGGAAGATCAAGCCATCGTTTCCTTGAACGGCGCGCGGCTGGCCATCACCACGGATTCCTTTGTCGTGAAACCCCTGATTTTTCGCGGCGGCGACATCGGTTCGCTGGCCGTGCACGGCACCATCAACGACCTGGCCATGGGCGGTGCCGAACCGTTGTGGCTGAGCGCCGCATTTATTTTGGAGGAGGGTCTGCCGATGGAGACGCTGCGCCGCGTCGTCGGTTCCATGCACGAGGCAGCCGCAAACGCCGGAGTGGAAATTGTCACTGGTGACACCAAGGTTGTGGAAAAGGGCAGCGCCGACGGGATCTTCGTCAATACCACCGGCATCGGCCTGGCGCGCGAGGGCATAACCCTTTCCGCAGCGCAGGCGCGGCCGGGCGACGCGATTCTGGTGAGCGGGATGCTCGGCGATCATGGCATCGCGATTTTGGCCGAACGTGAAGGACTGCAATTTGAAACCGCGGTGCAAAGCGATTCCGCGCCGCTGCATACGCTGGTGGCGCGCCTACTTGAGGCGACACGCGGGGTGCGCTGCCTGCGTGACCCCACGCGCGGCGGGCTCTCCAGCACGCTGAATGAGATTGCCGCCAGTTCCGGCGTGGGCATGGAATTGGAGGAAACTTCCATCCCGGTTCGGGAAGAGGTGCGTGGCGCGTGCGAGATGCTGGGTCTCGATCCGCTCTATGTTGCGAACGAGGGGAAGCTGGTGGCGATTGTTGCGCCGGACTCCGCCGAAGCGGCTTTGCGGGCGTTGCAGAACCATCCGCTCGGGAAAGACGCGCGCATTATCGGCCGCGTGACCTCCGAGCATCCGCGCATGGTGGTGATGCGCACGCCGTTCGGCACCACGCGCATCGTTGACATGCTGGCGGGCGATCAACTGCCGCGCATTTGTTAAGGGGGCCCATTGCACGAGGTCGGTATCGCTTCTTCCATCATCACATCGATCGAAGCCGAGGTGCGCCGACGCCCGGACGCGCGGTTCACCGCCGTAGGCGTGCGCATCGGGGAACTCTCCAATGTGGATCGCGATGCCCTCGCTTTTGCGTTCGAGGCGTTGACGCTGAGAACGCCGCTGGAGCACGTGCGGCTCGAAATTGAATGGTGTCCACTGCGCCAGAAGTGCCTCACGTGCGGCGAGGAGTTCGTGGTGAAAGACTGGGAACTGACCTGCCCCAAATGCGGTGAGACGCGTAGCACCTGCATCGGCGGCACGGAACTAGATATTGCGTATCTGGAGTTGGAGGAGCCATGCGAGAAGTCGTAGAGAAAAAAGTCCTCAGCGAGAATGACCGGCTGGCGGCGGAGTTGCGCCAGCGCTACCGCGAGCAGAACATTCTCTGCGTCAATTTCATTAGCTCGCCGGGCTCCGGGAAAACGGCGCTGCTGGAAAAAACGCTGGGAAGCTTTGCGCCGGGCACACCAGTGGCGGTTCTCACCGGGGATTTACAAACGGACAACGACGCACGTCGCCTCATGCGCTACGGTTATCCGGTGCGGCAAATCGTTACGGGAGGAACCTGCCATCTGGACGCGCGAATGGTCGAACGTCATCTGAACGAACTGGGCTTCCGCGGTCCCGGATTGTTGCTGGTGGAAAATGTCGGCAATCTGGTCTGCCCATCCAGCTACGACCTGGGCGAGGCGGCGAAAATTGTTCTGTTGAGCGTTACCGAGGGCGAGGACAAACCGCTGAAGTATCCTGGGATTTTTCGCCGCGCTTCGCTGATGATCTTGACCAAAACGGATCTTCTACCCCACGTCGAATTCGATCCCAAGCTTGCCCTCGAAAACGCGCGCAAGATTCATCCGGAGATCGACTACCTGGCGCTTTCTTCCAAGACTGGCGAGGGTTTCGACAAGTGGCTCGCTTGGCTCGCCGCGCTCCAGCAGAAAGCCCGGCAGGAAGCCCCTGCGGCGATTTCCTGACGGGCCCTATCATTCACCATGACCCTAGTGTCCCCAACGGGAGTACTTCGCAAAGCTATCGAGGTCACCGGCATTGTCCAGGGCGTCGGCTTCCGCCCGTTCATCTACCGGTTGGCCAATGAATGCAATCTCGCGGGCTTTATCGCCAATACGCCGGCGGGTGTGAGCATCGAAGTGCAGGGGCCGGCGGATTCCGTCGCGTCGTTTCTCGCAAGATTGCCGAAGGAAATTCCGCCGCTCGCAAAAATCACTTCGCTGGTGCCGCGCGATGTTGAACTGCAGCCGGACACCACGTTTCGCATTCTTTCCAGCCGCCGCGGCCAACCCCCCAAGGCGCTGATCTCTCCGGACGTGGCCGCCTGCGAGGATTGCTTGCGCGAAATGGCCGATCCCCGCGACCGCCGCTTCCGCTACCCGTTCATCAACTGCACGAATTGCGGGCCGCGCTTCACCATCATTTACGATATTCCTTACGACCGCGCGCGCACGTCCATGGCTGCGTTTAAGATGTGCGCGGCCTGCCAGGCCGAATACGACGATCCCGCGAACCGCCGCTTCCACGCGCAGCCCAACGCTTGCTGGGATTGCGGCCCGCAGGTGCAACTCCTCGACGACAAGGGCGCCCGCTTGGACATCGCCGAACCTGTTCGAGAAGCCGCGCGCTTGCTGGAAAGCGGCGCCATAGTTGCGATCAAGGGACTCGGCGGATTTCACCTGGCCTGCGACGCGATAAATGACGCGGCCGTGGACCGTTTGCGTGAACGCAAGCGCCGGGTGGAAAAGCCGTTTGCCGTCATGGTGAGTCGCATGGAGGATGCCGAGCGGTACTGTGTTGTTGAAGAAGCTGCGCGCAAATCTCTTCTTTCGCGCGAGCGCCCGATTGTGCTCTTGCCGCGCCGGTCCGAAGTGCATGTGGCCCCTGGAGTGGCGCCGCGCAATCGCTTTCTCGGCATTTTTCTGCCCTATACGCCGCTCCATCATCTTTTGTTGTCCAGTGGCAGATGCGCTGCCCTGGTGATGACCAGCGGCAACCTCAGCGAGGAGCCCATCGCCATTGACAATGACGAAGCCGTAGAACGCTTGTGCGGCATTGCCGATGCGTTCCTTGTTCACAACCGCGACATCCTGCGGCGTTGCGACGATTCCGTTGTGCGCCAGGCGGCGGGCCAATCGCAAAAGATGCGCCGCTCCCGCGGGTTTGTGCCCGTGCCCGTGGCGCTGGAGAACGAATCGCCGCCTATCCTGGCGGTTGGCGGAGAGCTGAAAAACACGGTGTGCATTGTGCGCGGCAGCGAAGCGTTCCTCAGCCAGCATGTGGGCGATTTAGAAAACCTGGAAAGCTACCGCTTTTTTGAAGAGGCCATCGAGCACTTGCAGCGCATCCTGGAAGTGCAACCCAAAGTGGTCGCCTACGATCTGCATCCGGACTATTTCTCCACCAAATGGGCATTGGGGCGGGCAGACGTTCGACTAATCGGCGTGCAACACCACCACGCGCACATTGCGGCGTGCATGGCGGAAAACCATCTGGACGGTAGAGTGATCGGCATCGCTCTTGACGGCACGGGCTATGGCACTGATGGCGCAATCTGGGGCGGGGAAGTGCTCTTTGCAGACTACGTTAATTTTCAGCGTGCCGCCCACCTGGAATATGTGGCTCTGCCGGGCGGCGAGGCCGCGATTCGCGAGCCCTGGCGCATCGCTGTGAGCTACCTCGCGAAACACTTCGGCAAGTCGCTGCCTGCCCTTGAGATTCCTTTCACCAAGGCGTTGGACCGGCGCAATCTGGATATCCTTCTACAAATGATCGATCGCGGCGTGAATTCTCCACCCACCTCGAGCTGTGGGCGTCTTTTCGATGCGGTGGCCGCTCTGATCGGCTTGCGCACCACGGTGAACTACGAAGCGCAGGCCGCCATTGAACTCGAAATGGCGGCCCATGAATCCACTGACGAGAGCGCTTATCCCTTTGACTTGCGGCGCTCAGGGGAAACGTGGCAAATCGGTACGCACTCGCTCTTCGATTGGCTGCTGCGCGATATTCGCCGGGGAGTGCGGGCCGCGGACATCAGCCGCAGGTTCCACAATGGCCTGGCCTCTTTATTCCTCGGGCTCGCCGAGAAGCTTCGCGAATCGCATGGGCTGAATCGCGTGTGCCTGACCGGCGGCTGCTTTCAGAATATTCTGTTGTTCCGGTTGCTGCTTGCCGCGCTGCGCAAACAGAATTTTGAAGTGTATTTTCACGCCGAGGTGCCTGCCGGCGACGGCGGCATCAGCCTGGGGCAGGCGCTCGTCGCCGCGCACCGCCTGCGCATTACTGAGGCAAGCTCCTAGCGCGTGCCGTATTTCCTGCTGCCGGTGATGCCCTTTCCTTCCGTCACGGTGATCGTCTGGCCCGCCGCCACATTCGCCAATTTGTCCGCTTGCCCGCTGGGCCAGCGAATTTCGATGCTATCCGCTTGCTCGTGCATGGCAAGGCCAAAGGTCAACACGAGTTCGCTTGCCGAAAGGTAACTGGAGCCGCTGCGCAACATCTCTGACTGGGATTCGCCGCCGGCGGTCAACTTCACCGCCGTGCCGATGCCATCGCGATTGGATTTCGTTCCGATCAGTTTTATACGCAGGCTTTTATTCGCGGCGGCGGGGCTGCCGGTGAAATCGTTTTCAAAAAGATAGACCGGCCCGCCGTTGGTCGAGAGCAGGAGGTCCAGCCGGCCATCGTTGTTGATATCGCCATAAGCCGCGCCACGTCCCACGCGCGGCGTGGCGAAACCCGCGCCCAGGCTCTTCGTCACTTCTTGAAAATTCCCTTTTCCGAGATTCCGGAATATGTGCGGCTGCATGGCGTACTTCACGTTGGGCTGCACCCGCTGAATGTCGCCATCAATGTGGCCATTGGCGATCAGAATGTCCGGCCAGCCATCCAGGTCGTAATCGAAGAAAAAACAGCCGAATCCCAGGGTGAGCAGGGAATTGCGCCCGACTTCCGAGCGCGGCGCCTCATCCACAAACAATCCTTTCCCCTCGTTGTGATACAGCGAAAGCATCTGGTTGGAAAAATTCGTGATCAGGATGCTGGCCATCCCGGAGCGATCGTAATCGGCCGCATCCACGCCCATTCCCGCGCGCGCCACGCCGTCTTCGCTGAAGGCCACGCCGGCCACGACGGCTTTCTCCGTAAACGTGCCATTCCCATTATTGCGATAGAGTTTGTTTGGCTGCGTGTCGTTGGAAAACAGCAGGTCGGGCCAGCCATCGTTGTCATAGTCCAGAATCGCGATTCCCAGTGTCTTTGACGTGGGCTCCCAGAGGCCCGCCTTCTTGGTCACATCTTCAAAGGTGCCGTCGCCGCGATTGTGCCAGAGCCTCACGGATGCGCCCTTGTAAGACTCGGGCGTGCAATACGATTTACTCTTGCCATCGAGCGTGCAGTAGAGATCGCCTTCGAGCGACCATTGCACGTAATTCCCCACCACCAGGTCCAGCTTGCCGTCCCGGTCGTAATCCACCCATGCCGCGCTGGTGCTGAACTCCTTCGGCCCCAGCAACCCCGCTTTTTGCGTTACATCCGTGAATGTGCCGTTGCCATTGTTGTGAAAGAGCCGGCTCTGCCCTAGAGCGGTTACGAAAAGATCGTCGTAGCCGTCGTTGTCGTAATCGCCCACCGCCACGCCCATGCCGAACATTTCGACATCCAGGCCGGCCTTGTGTGTCACATCGGTGAATGTGCCATCGTGATTGTTGTGGTACAGCTTCGGCGTGCTGCGTTTGGAGGCATGGCCCGGCCAGTCCATGCCATTTACGATGAAAATGTCGGGCCAGCCATCGTTGTCGTAGTCGATGAAGGCCACGCCCGGCCCCATGGTTTCAGGCAAGTATTTCTTGCCGAAGGCCGCATTGTTGTGAACAAAATGGATGCCGGCCTTTTGCGTGATGTCGCGAAAGGTGATGGTGTTGGCCGAAGAATTCTGGGGCGTTTGCGCGCTAGCTCCCATCGCGCACGATAGCAGAAAGAGCGCTCCCCAAACTCTCCTCACTGGCCATCCGCCGTTCCTTCGCGGCCGACACCCAAAGCATCGGCGACGCGGTTGATGTAGTTGAACCACGAGGCAATCAGGGTAATCTGCAGAATCCCGCGGTCGTCGAAGCCCGCGGCGCGCAGTTTCTTGTGGTCCGCGGGGCTGCACTGCGTCGCATCTCTCGTCAATTTCACGACATACTCCAACATGGTTTTGTCCTGCTCGCTGATGTGGGCGGAGCGAAAATCCTTGCGCAGGGCCTCCACCATCTTTTCGTTCAAGCTGACGCGACGCAGAAACTCTGCGTGGGATTCGATTCAATAGAAGCAGCGGTTCGTCACCGAGACCATCGTGGCGATCATTTCGTGCTGATCGCGCCGCAGAGGCAGTTCCGGGGACATCAACGCCCCAAACGTGCTGAAGGCATGAAACAGCACTTGGGGAAACAGGCTGTGCGAACCGACGATGCTGTTTTCAATGCCGTGATCCACAATCGGCGCGGGCGTCGCGTACTCCATGGGATACAGCTTGCGCTGTTCCATCATGGCGTTGCGCACCTGCTCGTCGTCTTCCATCTTTACCGTCTTGATCCAGGTCATTCCCGTTGTCCTTTGCTTGCGGAAGGAGTGTGCATGCTCAACGGCCTGCGCCTGCCACAGCCTTCTTGACTGGCGCGTTCTTTGCCATGGCAGCGGCCTTCGTAGATTTCGCCCGAGTCGCGGCGCCGAGCGCCACCGAAACATGCTCGTGGATGGACTGGCGCTCGTTATTGTCTTCCGGATGCGCTTGGCGGTACGCCCCGGTCAGCGCCTGCGAAGCTTCATCGGCTTTGAAGCGCAGGTAGCGTTCCTTATGTTCGTTGGCGCGCGCCTCGTCACCCAGGCCCGTATAGCAAAGCATCAGATTGTAATTTGCCTGGAGATCTTCCGGGTCGATCGCAAGAGTTTGCTGAAGTTCCTTCACCGCATCGGCGTAGCGCTTTTGCAGGAAGAGCACCCGCCCCAATTCGTCGTGGACGACGCGGTCGCGCGGGTATTGTGCCAACACGGCCTGCAACGCTTGCGCCGCTTCGTCGTACTTGCCCTCTTCCTTCAAGACGCGCGCGTAGAAGAAATTCGCCCGCGCCAGGCCCGGCTTCAGCGCCAGGGCTTTCAACAGCACCTCGCGCGCGCCCTCGATGTCTCCTTCCTGCACGCGTACCCGCCCGACGTTCGTCCAGCCGTCGGGATTTTGTGGCTCCATCTCCGTGATTTTCTCGAACGCCTGCTCCGCACCCTTCAAGTCGCCTTGGAGAAACAGTCCGATGCCGTAATCGTTCCAGCGCGTCCAGTCCTCGTTTACCCACGCCACCTGGGGCTTCGGGGCCGCAGCCGATTTCGGCAAAACACGCAGGCTCTTCGTGTCCCCCGCTACGGTGATGATTGGCAAATCCGGAATCGCCGGAGTCTTGCTGGAAACATGCGAGAGATCGCCGTTGAAGCTCCATTTGCGGTCGTCGTGGTCAGGGGCAACATCACCTGTCGAGTGCGGGTCAGGCAGGCCCCCGAATGCAAATTGCGTGTTCCACCACTGAAATTTGCGGTAGTTCAACTTGGCGTGCAGGTTGATGTGCTCGCCCGCATTTTTCGGCACGTGCAGACGGTAGTGCACCGTGTCCGCGGCGCCGGGGGGAATCAAGCGGACGTAAACGGTGGCGCGGCTGGCCCACGCATTGCGCTTGTTGATGGGATTGCCATGCCCATCAATCTGCAGCGATTTGTAGAAATGCGCGCCAGGATCGACCGGACCTTTGCCTTCGTCCTCCACCTTGCCGCTCCAGAAAATCGTCTGCCCTTTGTCATCCGTGGCCTGCAATTCCACCCAGACGTCGAAGGCGTCGATCGTGCCGCCCGGAAAGAAATGCCCGACCATGCGCGTGCGCACCACAACTTGGACCAGCACATCATCCTCGCGTCGCACTGCAGCATCCACGCGCCCCAGCGGCGCGGTGATCTCCCGCGCTTCTCCAGCCGGGCCTTTCGGCAGAGGAATATCTGCCTCTTCGCCCACCGCGAAGGTTGTCGAGAGTTCCTGTTTCGGCGCTTCCACGGATTTTTGCTCTCCCATGCTCCCTGCCGGGGCGATGGCAAAAATGTCCACGCTCAGCTCGTTGTCCTGCAAAAACTTCCGGCTCGCCTCCAATTGCGCGGCATCCTCATTGGCAACGGGCACCGCGGTGTTGGCTCCGGGGAAGCGATGCGAGTGCACATAGCCGTCAATATTGCCATCGTCCTTCGATGGCACTAATGGCATGTGGCAGTCCGCGCACATCATCGGGGTTGCCGGATAATAAAATGACCGCGCGCCTTGCCCGGAAACGCCGCTGGCCTGCCAATTGTCGTACTCGTTGAAACCCCGTACCCAGCGATAGCTGTTCAGCGGCACATCGAGATGCACCTTGTGGCAGCCGGAGCAGAATTCCGGCACCTGATTCCTCATGAATGGCTTCAGAAACACGCGGCGGTGGGGCTCCGGATTCAGGCGCACCATGAAGTCATGAAGCCCGCGGATGATAGGATTGTCGCTCGCGGCCAATTCGTGGAGTTTCGGGTATTCCAGCACGAAATCGCCCTGCCCCATCGTGCTCTTTACCTGAACGATGCTGTGGCACATCATGCAGCTCAGGCCGGCCTGCGCTTCGGGCTTGTCGATATTCTGCTTGATCGGCGTGTCCATCATGCCGCTGAAGAGCAGCGCCGGATCGTGACAACCTGCGCACCATTTCGACGGCTTCACTCCGTCGACGTCCTGCATGTACTCGATGCTCTTGCGGTACCACTGGTTGTTGAACGAGGAAAAATGGTGCATCGAGCTTTCCCACTGTTTGTAAATGTCCGCGTGGCAGCGCTCGCAGGCTTGCGACTTCAGGAAATAATCGGAGGGGATGTACTTTCCGTCCGTTGTTTGCGCGGAACTCGGGAAGAATTTTCCATGTGCGCCGTCGCCCTCCTGCAGCATAGAAGCCGGTGAAATCCGCGGATTCTGGACGATGTAGCGATTCTTCCAAGCAAATTCCCGCGCATACCAGGTGCCTGCGGCGATACCCGCGACCGCCACAACTAAGGCGGCGAGTCCTGCTATTTGTCTGCCAAAGCTCGCGCCAAGCCAGCCTCTTGTGGAGAGCCACGAAGCCGCCAGAAAAATCACGCCCAGAGTGCACAGGGCAATATGCGCATACAACCAGGCCTTCAAGCGATGCGGCGTTCCCAGGCGAATCAGCGCCAGGCCCAGAGCCGCGCCCGCTGCGAGCAGAATCCAACCGAAGCGCGCCAGCAACAGTTCTCTGCGGATTCCTCGAAATAGAAATGCCGCCAGTGCTAGCGAAACCAGCACGCCCAAACCCGTGTGCAGAAGAACCGCGCCGGCATAAATGAGAGTCGCGGATGGAAAGGCGTAGAGATAAATCGCGGTTACAACGAGGACAAACACGCCAAGCGAACGCCAGCGTTCCATTCCCCCCCCATCCAACCTGGTTCAACCGCCCATCCCCAGGAACGAAAAATGCGGCCGGAAGGTCGTGTTTCCGGCCGCAATCTTTGTTGGGATGCCTCCAGATCAGGCTAAGGCAGGGCCTGCAAAGGAAGCGGTCCAATGTTGCATCGTTTATAAAGCCGGCAGCAGGAGTTGACAATACTGCGAAAGTATTAGAACTGGAAAATCTCCTTAATGCCTTTATTTTCAATGATTTGGTAGGCCCTGCCGGTCTTGAGCATAAGGTGCTCCTGGTTCTGCCCGCTGGGCCATTCCACGACCACGCGGTCAATGACGTCCTGCTTGCCCACGCCAAACGTTACCGGCAATTCCGATTGCGACAAATAGCTGGAGCCGCTGCGAACGACGCGCAACTCCGTCTGGCCATTGAAGAAAATCCGCACGTTCGCACCGATGGCGTCGCGATTCGATTTGGTGCCAATCAAGTGGAAGCGAATGCTGCGATTGCCGGAGAGCTGATCATTGCGATAGAGAAACGCCGGCCCATTGTTGGTGGTGAGCAGAAGATCCTGATCGCCGTCATGATCGAAATCGCCGACGACCAGGCCGCGCCCGACTTTGGGCGAATCAAATCCGCCGCCGATCTCACCGGCAATGTCGCGGAATTTGCCGCGACCGAGGTTCAGGAAAAGCTGCGCGGGCTGCGCGTAGCCGACGTTGCCGCGAATATGGCGCACCGTATCATCGATGTGGCCGTTGGCGACGGCGATATCCAGGAGCCCGTCCAGGTCGGCGTCAAAAAAAACGCAGCCGAACCCTAAGGTGTTCCGCGAAGCCGCGCCAAGTCCCGTTTGCATGGCCACGTCGTCGTAAGCCTGGCCCGTTTCACGGTAGAGTCCGATCATCTCGTTATCAAAATTAGTAATGATGATGCCCGGCTTGCCGGAGTTGTCGTAGTCGGCGACGTCCACGCCCATGCCGGCACGGGCCTTGCCGTCCACGCTGAACGCCAGGCCCGCCTCCACGGCGGCATCCTTGAATTTGCCGTTGTGCAAATTGCGGTAGAGCTTGTTGGGCTGCGTGTCGTTCGCGACCAGCAGGTCCGGCCAGCCGTCCTGATCGTAGTCCAGCATGGCCACGCCGAGGGATTTGGAACTGCTGTCGAAGATGCCGCTGGTCGCGGTTACATCCTCAAACGTGCCATTGCCCCGGTTGTCGTAGAGCCAGCAGGTGTCTCCGCGATACGCTTCCGGCGTGCAATAGGATTTGTTTTTGCCATCGAGGCTGCAGAAGACGTCGGTCTCCGCCGTCCAATGCACGTAATTGCAGACGAACAGGTCGAGGAAACCATCGCGATCGTAGTCGAACCAGATCGCCGAACTGCTCAGCCCTTGCTTCCCCAGCAGGCCGCTGGCCTTGGTGACATCGAGGAAGGTGCCCTTGCCCGTATTTCGGAACAACCGGCTCTGTCCCACACAAGAAATGAAAATGTCCGGATAGCCGTCGTTGTTGTAGTCGCCCACCGCCACGCCCATGCCGTACATTTCCACGTCCAGGCCCGCCGCCTGAGTGACATCGGTAAACGTGCTGTTGCGGTTGTTACGATACAACTTCATGGTTGTCCGCTGGCGTTTGTGCCCCGGCCAGTCCATGGAATTCACCAGAAGAATATCCTGCCAACCGTCCGCGTCGTAATCTAGAAATGCGCAGCCGGATCCCAGGGTTTCGGGAAGCAGCTTGCCACCATACGCGCCGCTGTTGTGTCGGAAGCGCAGGCCCGCGTTGCCGGTGACGTCCACAAAACGAAACCCTGCCGGAGCGGCGGGCAGCGCGCGGGGAAATGCCGCGTGGATCAATCCCGCCGCAACGGCCTGCCGGATGAAATCGCGGCGCTTCACGGAAGATTCACCAGCCCGTTGCGGATTGCATAGACCACCAGCTCGGCCGTCTTGTGAATGCCGAGAGCGTCCATGATATTCGCGCGGTGGACAGACACCGTGTTCACACTCAGATTCAATTCCGTGGCGATTTCCCTGTTCGACTTGCCCGCGACGATGTGCTGCAGGATTTCCAGCTCGCGCGGTGTCAGACCGGTGTCGCGCTCGCCCTTCAGCGCCCCGCCTCGCGCAATCTGCGGATCGAGCACGGTCTGGCCCTCGGCCACTTTCTTGATCGCGCTGACGAGGTCCAGGTCCATCGCGTTCTTCAGGATGTAGCCCCGCGCGCCCGCTTCCAGCGCCTGCTTCACCAGCGTGTCTTCCGAATGCATGCTCAGCATCAGGATGGCGGTTTCCGGCAGCATGGCCAGAATGCGCCGCGAAGCTTCAATGCCATTCATCTGCGGCAGCGCACAATCCATCACGACGACATCGGGACGCAACTCCTGCGCCAGCTCCACCGCTTCCAGGCCATCGCTTGCTTCACCCGCGACGTCAAACGTAGGCTCGTCCTCCAGCATGCGGCGAAATCCGCGGCGCACCAGTGCGTGGTCGTCCACCAACAGAACTCGCAATTTATTCGCCATGCGCTTCCGCCCTTTCCCGAGGGATGTGAAAATGCACCAGCGTGCCTCCGCCCGAAATCGGCGTAATTTTCAGCGTGCCGCCAAGAATTTCCGCGCGTTCCCGCATGGCCACCAACCCAATTCCTGTATGACCCGCCGGAGGCGCAAATCCCTTTCCGCGATCTTCCACTTCCAATTCAAGACTGGCGGGCTGAAAGCGCAAGCGGACCCAGGCTTCTTTCGCGGCGGAATGCCGCGTCACGTTGTTCAGCGCCTCCTGAACTACGCGGTACAGTTGTACGCTCGCGCTTGTTTCCAGCGGAAACGCTTGGCCTGATTTCTCGTAATGCAGCGCGAGTCCCGTCTGGCGTTCCACGGTGGGGATGTACCAGTCGAGCGTGCTTTCCAGTCCGGCCTCTTCCAGCAAAACAGGATGCAGCGCCTGCGACAGACTGCGGATATTGTTCAGTGTGGACTGGGCAATTTCCCGTACTTCCTGCAAGCCTCCGCGCAGGGCGGAATTTTCCGGCATGTCTTTGTCGGCGCGGCGCAACAGCGAGCCAATCCCCGTGAGCACCTGGCCGAATTCGTCGTGCAGCTCGCGCGAGATATGCCGCAGCGTCGATTCCTGCGTGGCGATCAGCTTTTGGGCCAGCTCGCTGCGCTGCAGCGAAAGTTCCGCAACGTGCGCAAATATCCGCCGGTTGTAGCGGATCAAATACAGGCTGGTGACCACAATCGCCAGCAGAATCGCGGCCAGGAAATAGTAGAGCTGGCGCTGCACCCGATCGTAGATCTCCGCGATGCGTGCGGCGGCCTGCTCCTCGCCTTCATTGTTTTGCACCAGCAGGCGGGAGACCGCGGAATTCAGGGCCGCCTGCCGCGGCTGCAGAGTGTCGCGAATCTGCTCGCGCGCAGGTTTCTCTTGGCCATTCTGCGCCTCCGAGAACATGCGGTCGCAGGCGTCCCAGAATTGCGTCAACGACTGGCTCAGGTAGCGGCGTTGGTCGCTGGTGCGCGTGGCCTCCGCCAGGCTTTCTTCCTGCTTGAGCGCTGCGCTCAAATCGTTACGGGTGCGATCGAATTGCGCGGTCCAGGCGATCAGGGGGTAAGGCTCGCTGGCATCGAGCATGTCCCGCATGGCCAGCCCCAGCGAGTTCAAATCGTTCTGGATGCGCAGGAGCTGCAACGAATCCTTGCGGTTGCGATCCACCATCTCGCCCTGCAGCTTGCGAACCCCCGAAAACTGCCGCGTGATGTAGCCGGCATAGGCCAGCACTGCCAGGATCGTGACGATCAGGCCGAGATACAGGCCCAGGGTCGGGCCACGTTGCGGCGGACTTTTTTCCACGCGCAAAGGATATAACTTTGCCGCGGCAGGAACAAATGCCGGCAGTGCGATCTCTAGGGCGGCGGCTGGCGCGTCGGTGATACACTGCTGACGATTTCACTCCATTCCTGGAGCGCGGCGCATGATCGAGGTGGGACTCATCGGGTTTGGCTTGGCAGGGCGTTACTTTCACGCGCCGTTGATCCACGCCGTCCCCGGGCTGCGGCTCGCCGCCGTGGTGCAACGCAGCGGCGACGAAGCCGCCAAGCGCTATCCCGGGGCGCGCATTGTGCGCAGTGTTGAGGAACTACTGGCTATCGATTTCATCCGGCTGGTGGTGATTGCCTCGCCCAACCAGACGCATTTCCCGTTTGCAGTGCAGTGCCTGGAGGCCGGGCGCGATGTCGTGGTGGACAAGCCCATCACCCCTACCCTGCCTGAAGCCATCGAGCTTTTCCGCATCGCTGAAAAACGCGGCCGCTTCCTGACGGTGTTTCACAGCCGCCGTTTCGACGCTGATTTTCAGGCCGTGCGTCAGGTTGTTGCCGACGGTGAATTAGGGCAAGTCCTGCGGTTTGAGACCCACTACGACCGCTACCGGCCCACCTCGCGCGCGAATACCTGGCGGGAAGTGCCCGGCCCCGGGAGCGGCATACTTTTCGATTTGGCGCCCCACTTGATGGACCACGCGATGATCCTCTTCGGCCCGCCGGAAGTGATTGCCGCTGACATCCGCATCGAGCGCCCAGGATTTCTTACCGACGATGCCTTCGACATCTGCTTCTTTTATCCCGGCAACCTGCGTGCTCATCTGCGCGCGACAATGTTGTGCGTCACGCCGCGCCCGCGCTTTGTGCTTCTCGGCGAGAAGGGCACTTTCATCAAAAATGAATTTGATGCGCTGGAGCCGGCGCTGCGCCGCGAAGATATTCCGAAAGGCGAATCGTGGGTCCTCGATCCGGAGGAAAATTGGGGCGTGCTGACGGTGGTCGCGGACGGCCAAACGCGAAAACGAAAAGTTGCCTCGCGTGGGGATTGGCGTGAATTCTACGCGAATGTCCGCGATGTGTTGCTCGGCCAGGCCGCGTTGCAGGTTACGCCTAGACAGGTGATTGATGTGATGATTGCGCTGGAACTGGCGCAGGAAAGCCAGGTCCGGCGTTGCGTCATCCCCTGGCGGAATGTTGCACTCTAGTGCCGTTCCAACTTGTTTCAACAAATCCCTTCGAGAATACTCTCTCCGTGTTTGCGTCAGATGTTTGGACCGTAAATAGTTGGAACGGCACTAGCTTTGTGAAGCTGGGCCCGAGGCGAGCCGTACGTCGTATAATCAAAGTTCGGGCGGAAGGAGCGCAAATCCATTCATGACGAAAATCGAATTGTTGCCGTCGATTCTGGCCTCTAACTTCGCGCAACTGGGCAGCGAAGTGCACGCGGCGATTGAGGGCGGCGGCACGGCTTTGCATGTGGACGTGATGGACGGCCACTTCGTGCCAAACCTCACCGTGGGGCCGCCGCTGGTGGCATCGTTGCGCAAGGTGGTAAGCGTTCCACTGGATTGTCACCTGATGGTCGAAGACCCAGATCTGTTCATACCCGCGTTCGCGGATGCCGGCGCAAACTGGATTTCGGTGCACCAGGAAGCGTGCGCCAACCTGGACCGCACCCTGCATCTGATCGCGCAACATGGCTGCAAGCCGGGAGTGGTGGTTAATCCGGCCACGCCCGTGGAACTCCTGACGGAAGTTCTGGACCTGGTGCACCACGTCCTGGTGATGAGCGTGAATCCGGGGTTTGGCGGGCAGAAATTCATCCCGAATTCGTTGAACAAGATCGCGGCGCTGGCGCGCATGCGTGCCGAGCGCAAGCTGGACTTCGGCATTGAGGTGGATGGCGGAGTCGATCTCACCACGGTGGCCGATGTGGTGAAGGCCGGAGCGGAGTTGCTGGTCATCGGCACCGGCGTGTTTGGTCACGGCGACATTCGCGGGAATGCCGCCAAACTTCTGGAAGCTGCACGCAACGCGACGCTGACGCGAGTGTAAAGCCGAAGCCATTCCCGAAATGGGGTCGATCTCGTTCTGTGCGATCGACCTGCACCAGAGGAAACCCAAGAACACAGTCCCTTCGCAGCTCCCCTCGAAGCTCGGGGCAGGCAGGGTAAACAAGAGTGGCTATGTCACAAGAGCAAAGGCGGCTAGAGCGGGGAAGGGGCGCGGCGTTCGCCAACGGAGGCGGAGTCCTCGGTCAAGTCCATGAACCGCGAGTCGGCGGCTTCATCGCGGACAGAGCTGAGGGCGAGATTCACTTCGCGGAGATAGTAGATCGTGCCGGCCAGAAGGCTGAGGAGTGAAAGCACGAAGACGATGGCGGCGAGAAGTTCGGCGATGCGCCAATACAAACCCAGGCCAAGCAATAGGCAAGTCAAGACAGTCCCCGCGAGACAAACCAAGGTGAGCAGGAAGGCGATGCGGATCAGTTCAGCGCGTTTTTCGATGGAGGCGATCTGCGCGGCGTAGGCTTCGGCTTCCGCGGGGCGTCCCTGCTTCGCGGCGGCGTGTTTGTGGTGCAGGTACTGGCGAAGGCGGCTGACCATCCCCATCAGGCGAACATTGAGAGAGAGCACGAAGAGGGCGGAGGCAGAAACGAAAATGGCCGGGCCGACGAAGGCCTGGAAGAGACGCGGTATGTCGTTCATGGCGAGAGTTTTTCCACCTGTGTGCTACTTGGCTGCTCCTCACTCGGGCAGCGGATTATTCAACTGCAGAAACATAAAGACAAACGCGGCGATCACCACAGCACCCGCGAGCCAGCCCAGCAGATAGGCGCGCGTGCGTTCAGAGCCCGGGGCCGGCTGGCGGTCGGCGAAGACTCTGCCCAGGAGAAAGCCCGTGGCAAGGCCACCGAAATGTCCCCAATTGTCGATTCCTGGGACGAGAAAGCCAAACGCGAAAATTGTAACTACCCAGGAAATCAGGCGTGAGCGCATCGCCTGCATGCTGGCGCCGCCACGCCGCGTGGTGACGGCAAGGAGCAATCCGATGAGCCCGAGAATGGCGCCGCTGGCACCGACGGAAGGGTATTTCCCCAGCATGGTGCTACAAAGTGAACCGCCAATCCCGCAGGCAACATACAGAAAGAGAAAACGAGCGGAGCCGAACAACTCCTCGACGACGGGCGCAATATCCATCAGGACCATCATGTTCAGTCCGATGTGTAGCAACCCACCATGAAGGAAAGTAGCGAGGATCAAGCGCCACCAGGCCCACAGCCCGCTATGAAAGGGTAGATTCTCTCCCAGGCGGTAAAGTTCGATGCCGCTCATCCCACCGAACAGACCGAGGCTGCCGCCCGAATGGAGCGAGCGGAGCATGCTCACGCCGAACATCAGCACATTGACGATGAGGACGACCACGGTGACCGGGGCGCGGCCGCCGAAAAATTCGGAGAGGCCTCTGCTCCAAGCGGCGAGGGAAAAGCGCAGGCTGGTGCCGCATTCGTGGCAGCGGTTGGCATGGATGCCCACGAGCGCGCCGCACGCGGGGCACAGTTGCGGGCGCTTTTCGCCAGAGCCGCCAAACATGTTGCCAAAGGTTTGCTTCCAGCGCGCGAACCGTATTTGCCAGTGATAGGGAAGAGGCAACCGTCCTCCTTGCGGGCTTCAAGATGCATTCCTATAATACCGGAAACGCGCCGCACAATCCGGCGAAGAGGACTTATGGACAAATTCGAAGAGTTCGGGCGGAAGCTGGACGACGAAATTACACGTTTGCGGAAATATCTGGATGAAGAGGTAGCGCCCACAACGGAGAAGCGCACGGCGCAGTTTCTGCGGGAAGTTTCCGACAAGTTGTCGGAAGCAGCAAAGAAGCTGGAAGAGCGGGTGGCGGCGCGCACACCGCAAGAACCAAAACCGTGACAGCGAGCCGGCTCACGTCGCGTGCAGTGCTGTTGGTGGTGAGTGCTTGCAGCATCGGGTGTGCTGCGAAACGCCCCGTGGCCGGTACGCATCCGCCTGCACCGACACAGCCCACGGCGACGCCGGAAGAAACCAGCGAGAAGGCCAAGCACGACACGGAAGTCTCCTCAGCGGCCAATCCCAATGCACCAGCGGCGAAACACGGCAAGACTCCGGCGGTGCCCGCGCCGGTGGGCTACACCGAAGAAGGCAACGCTTCCTGGTACGGGAATCCGTTTCACGGGCGCCGCGCGTCGAACGGCGAAACCTACGACATGCACAAGCTGACGGCGGCGCACCGCACGTTGCCGTTTGACACCATGGTGCGCGTAACGAATCTCAGCAACAACAAATCGACGGTGGTGCGCATCACGGACCGCGGGCCATTCGTTGAGAACCGCGTGATTGATCTTTCGATGGCCGCGGCTCGCGAGATCGAATCAATCGGGCCGGGCGTGGTTCCTGTGCGCCTGGAAGTGCTGGGGAACGTGGATCCCACGAAGGGATTTTTCACCGTGCAGGTGGGGGCTTTCCGGGATCGTGGGAACGCCGAGAGGCTGCGCGACCGTCTGAACGCTTCGTACACGCCGATCTACATTCAGCAGTATGATGCAGCCGACGGAACGTTTTACCGCGTGCGCGTGGGGAAAATTTCCGGCGAACGCGCGGCGCAGGATTTTGCGGAGCAACTGCGGGCCAAGGAAGGATTCTCGCCCCTGGTGCTGCGACTGGATGAGCTGCCGCCTTCAGGAGGGAACTGATGGACGCGAATTGCCTGTTCTGCAAAATTGGCGCGAAGAAAATTCCGGCGAAGCTGGTGCTGGACGAAGAAGAGATTTTTGCGTTTGAGGACATCAACCCGCAGGCGCCCACGCACATCCTGCTGTGCCCGCGCAAGCATCTCGCGTCATTGCATGAGGCCAGCGCAGAGGATGCGGTGCTGTTGGGCAAGCTGCAAATGGCGGCGGCAAAGATTGCCAAGGAGCGCGGTTTGCTGGCGGGGTATCGCACAGTGTTCAACAACGGGAGCGGCGCGGGGCAGTCTGTGTTCCATTTGCACCTGCATTTGCTGGGAGGACGGAATTTCCGCTGGCCCCCCGGATAGGTGCAGGGGCGAGTAAGCATCAGCATTCGATTTCCAAGGAGGTTGCATGCGTTTTCGCGCGGTGGTGCATCGTGCAGTTGTGTCTGGCCTTCTGCTGAGTTTGTTGATCGGCGGGCAGTGCAGTGTTTTTGCGCAGCAAAAAACAGCGACAGCGGCCAAGCCCGGCGAACTGACGGTTGATCGGATCTATTCGCAGCCAAGTCTGAGTGGGCGCTTGACGCGAGGCATTGCCTGGGCGCCGGACAACAAGCGGCTCAGTTTTTTCGAGATTAAAGGCAGCGGCAAGGAGGCGAAGCCGGAGCTTTGGACGATGGACACCGCGACGGGAGTACGCACGCTGCTGGTTTCGGCGGAAAAGCTGGAGAGCGCACTGCCTGCGGCACCGAGTAAGGAGACGCAAGCGACCGGCGCGGGGCGGCGTCCCCCGGCGCAGTATCAATGGGCGCCGGGAGGCGACGCTCTGCTGTTTGAAGGGCCTCACGCACTGGCGTGGTTCGATCTGAAGAGCGAGACGTCGCGCGTGCTGGTGAGCGGGAAAGAGGATTTGAGCGACTCGAAGATTTCGCCGGATGGGAAGTACGTGAGCTTCGTGCGCGAGCACAACGTGTGGCTGGTAAGCACGGCGGATGGAAAAGAGCGCGCGCTAACAACCGGCGGGACCGAGGAAGTGCGAAGGGGCGAACTGGATTGGGTGTACCCCGAAGAGCTGGACATCTTCACCGGCTACTGGTGGGCGCCGGATTCTTCGGCGATCGCGTATCTGGAGATGGATGAGCGGAGGGTGACGCAGTTTTCGCTGGTGAATTTCGAGTCATTTACGGGTGAGGCGGAGCTGCAAAGGTACCCGGTACCGGGAGGGACGAATCCGGTTGTGCGCGTCCTTGTTGCTCCGGTAGCGGGCGGCGAGGCGCGCGAGATGGACCTGGGCGCGGAAACGGACATGTACATCGCGCGGGTGAACTGGCTGCCGGATTCGAAGCGCCTGGCAATTCAGCGGCTGAATCGCGCGCAAACGATTCTGGATGTGCTGCTTTCCGACGCAGCCACGGGGAAATCGTCCACGATTCTTTCGGACAAGGACGACTATTGGATCAACGTCAGCGATGACCTGCATTTCCTGAAGGATGACAAGCGATTCCTGTGGTCCAGCGAGCGCAGCGGCTACCGCCACCTTTATCTGTATGATTTTTCGGGGAAGCCGCCGTTGCAACTGACGAAGGGCGATTGGGAAGTGGACCACGTGGACGGTGTGGATGAAGGGAAGGGAGTGGTGTACTTCACGGCGACGGAGAAATCGCCGCTGGAGCGGCATGTGTATCGCGTCGGGCTGGATGGCAGCGGGTTTGCGCGGATCACCAAGGAAGAGGGCACGCACCGCGTGAATTTCGCGCCGAATGCGGCGATGTATGTGGACACGTACTCCAATGCGAACACGCCACCTCGGCAGGATCTTTATCGCGCGGACGGCACAAAGCTGGCCACGTTGAACGAAAACAAGGTGGCGGAACTGGCTGAATACCATTTGTCGCCGGTGGAGTTCTTCACGATCAGAGCGCACGATGGGGTGACGCTGAATTGTTCGATGATCAAGCCGCCCAACTTCGATCCGGCGAAGAAATATCCAGTGATTGTGTACACCTACGGCGGGCCCCACGCTCAAGTGGTCATGAATATGTGGATGGGCGGCGGATTCCTGTGGCACCAGATGATGGCGCAGAAGGGCTACATCATTTTTTCGCTGGATAATCGCGGCTCCGCGGGGCGCGGGCACGTGTTCGAGGATCCCATCCACTATCACTTGGGGGCGCAGGAGCTTTCCGATCAGCGGGACGGCGGCGAATGGCTTAAGTCGCAGCCTTACGTGGACCCTCAACGCATTGGCATACACGGCTGGAGCTACGGCGGGCACATGACGCTGCATGCGATGTTCGAGGTGCCGGACATTTTTAGGGTTGGATTCGCGGGCGGCCCGGTGACCGACTGGCATTTCTACGACACGATTTATACCGAGCGGTACATGGGGTTGCTGCCGGAGCGTGAGAAAAGCTACCAGGAATCTTCTCCGATTAAGAATGCGGAGAAGTTGAAAGGGAAGCTGCTCATCGCACATGGCACGGGCGACGACAACGTGCATTGTTCCAACACGCTGGCGCTGGTTGACGATCTGATCAAAGCGGGGAAGTACGTCGAGGTGATGGCGTTCCCCGGGCGTGGGCACGGGGTCAGCGATCTTCCAGCGGAGCGGGTGCTGTGGAACCGCGTGACGCAATTCTTCCTCGATAATCTATGAAATTTCAATAAGTTAGATTGGTTTTGGATAGAAACTGTTGGGCGTGAGATTTCCATTGACAATTCATAGTTACTTGGTGTAAATGTATTATCCAACGGAGAAGACTTCTCGTGGTGTCCTGATTTCGTTTTGGGTAGGGATACGATAACCCGCAGTCTCGCGGTGAAGGAGTCTGAACATGAAGCGAAACCTGACAAAGAGTGCTGTCCTATTGTTTATCGGTGCCCTGCTTGGAGCTAGTCTTGTTGCGAGCTTGAACGCCGCACAGTCGTATTGGATCATGAGAGGCTGGGAGTGGAGGCAGTCGGATGACAACAGCAAAGTCGCGTATCTGTTTGGTTACCTTGACGCGGAGCTGTCCTACAGGCTTACCCTGGACAAAAACGTGAAACCGTTCTGCGACAAGGTCGGAAGAACGTGGATTGAAACCATTGAGGGTAATACGCTCACGGCCGGGGACATGACCGTTAAGCAGGCGTTCGACCGTATAAATGAGTTTTACAAGGATCCGAAAAATCAGGGCGTCTTGTTTAGTTTCGCTGGAAACATTGTGAAGATGCAGGCCGCTGGAAAGCCACGGGCGGAAATAGAGAAGGCGACCCAAAAGGCGCGCGATATCTCGAGTATAACCCAATGAACGGAGGCTCCATGTCCAAGATCCGGGAGAGAAATGGCGTGACGGAAAAGTGGTGCGTGACCTGTGAGAGTTGGAAGCCCCTTACTGACTTTTCACCCGGTGGAGAGAGCCATAAGCGCGCATCCGAGGGTGGCGTGCACTGTCAGTGCCGCGACTGCAACGCTGGGCGGCATCGACGCAGGTACGCCGTAGCCAAAACTATGCGGGAAGCGCTGAAGAAGTGCGCACAATAGTTTGGAAGGTAGCTTTCAAATCCAATTGGGATGCTGGAGGGCTTATATGGCAGTTTCTGTCCGCTCCGAATTGAAAGTCGCTGATGAGGTTTGGATCGCCACCGCTCTCCTGCATCGTGAACGCCCCGACTCCGCGGATTTCTCTATTGAGGAAATTGTAGAGCGCGCTCAGCGCGAGAATCTCTACGGTTCTCTCCGGCCGGGTGTTTACGTTCACGTGGTACAGCACTGTGTCGCCAACCGCCCTCCAAATCCTGGCAGGTACCGCATACTTTACGAAACGACAGAGGGCCGCCGCCGGCTCTTCCGCAAGGGGGATCCCGAACACCCGGACCGCAACGGTGCGAAGAGCACACCGGCTAGCAAAGACTTACCCTCTGGCTACGCGGACCTGCTTGCGTGGTATGAAGACTGGTGCGCAATGGTGACGAATCGGGCGATCGAGGCCGATCCGCTCATCTCCCTTGTAGGTTCCGGCAGGCACTTGTGGGCTGAGGAACATGCGGACGGGTACGTCGATCGGCTTCGCGCGGGCTGGAAATGAGCCGCATTTTCTGGGACACCAATCTCTTTATCTACCTTTTTGAGGACTATGGAGAACTATCCGGGAAGGTGCAAGCTCTTCGGAAGAGAATGTTGGAGCGGGGCGATCAGTTGCTGACTTCCACCCTCACCCTCGGTGAGCTTCTCGTCAAACCCATGGAGCACGGGGCCGCGGACTTGTGCCAACGCTACGAACAGGCGCTTTCCGCGTCGGCAGTCTTGATTCCGTTCGACGCCAAAGCGGCAATTCAATATGCCCGGCTGCGATGCGATCGAAGCATTCGCCCTCCCGACGCCATTCAGCTTGCCTGCGCTTCCGCTGCCCAAGTTGATTTGTTCATCACCAACGATGAACGCCTGCACACGAAGCATGTCGAAGGAATCCAATTTTTGGTGTCCCTGCAAGGAGCTCCGCTCTAGGGGCCCGCGTCAGGCAAGGCGCCGAATCTTTCGGTACGCCCAATCTCATTTTGCGTCGAGGTCCACGTCCTTGACGGGCAGATCCCAGTGGGCATCGAGGATCTCGAAGCGGCGCTGCTCTTCCTTCTTGAAGGTATCCTGATCGGGGAAGAGCTGCTTGAGGAGCGGCGCGGAGTCGTAGCCATCGTTGGCGGTGGCGGCATTTTTGTAAATGATGGTGACGCGATAGTCCCAGCGGCCGTCTTCGGTGGTGTGATAGACGGGAGCGACGGCGGAGACTTTCAGGAGGCGGCCCATCTCGACCTGTTTCTTCAGCACAGGATAATGGTTCTTGCGGAAGAGAGTGATGAACTCGTCGGCGTGGCCCCACTTGGCTTTGTAGTAGTACTCGATGACGAAGGGCTTGTCGCTGCCGGAAGCGGTTTGCGCGCTGGCGTGCGCGAAATGGCCAACGGCCACGAATGTTGCAGCGATCAGAATGAGTGAAGCAAACAGGAAACAGATTGAGAAAAGTTTGTGCATGGGAATCTCCTAGAACGGAAATGGTGCAGGCATTGTAGCGTGAATTACGCGATTTGCTCCACCTTGCTGGTTTCTTTGAGGTGGGCCAGTTTCCAATTTCCCGAGCTTTCAACCACTTCAATGAAGGCGATTTTGGCTTTCTAAATTCGTGCGGAGGCCTTATTTGGCGAACGCTACTTGGAACAATCCTGGTGCGTTGGTATTGTATGAGTTCCAGGCGTAGCTCTCTATCAGGATGGAACTCACCAGATATGAAATATTTCACGCAGGAAGATTCCGAAGGCAAGAACAGCGCTTCCCTCAGCAAGATGCAGGGGAGCGTACTTGACCGAAAGTTCTTGAGAAATTACAAGGCCTACCAAAAACAGTTAGCCAAACTTGCGGGTCGCATTTCTCGGCAAGCGTGGAATTTCTTTGCTTTTGGAGTTCGTGGATGGGGGCTCCACGATGCGTGCCTTCTGGCGTTTGCCGTAGGTGATGGGTTGGACCATCCGGTTGATGGAAGCCGGCCATTCAACCTTAACAAGCAAAAGGCGAAAGTACGGATTCTGATTCTGAATCGTAAGTAAACTCTGCTGTATACGTTCGTTTGCTCCGATATACGAAGGGTAGTCTGTAGCTACCCGATACAACACCCTCGCTTTGAATGCCATCGGATCGAGCTTTTGGAGACGTATGAACTCACGGCAGTAAACAAGCGCTACTTGAGTCTTGAATTCTCGTTTTCGTCAAATGCGACCCTCCTCGTCGAATTCGGGCGGCTGAAATTCAAGCGGCAGCGCATTCACCGCGCCTGAATCAATACTCAGCAAACCAGACGTTTCCACTTCGGCGATAAATGCCAACCACGAACTTACTCGCTATCGGTCTCTAGTTCGATTGCACCCTATTCGTAGGAGGCGCGGGCTAGACGGTCGCGGATGGGAGCCCACTCGGGCGTGTTGGGAGGAAGTTCGACGGCGATCCAGTCGAAGGATTGGCGGTCCAGTTCGTGTAGCGTAGCGTAAAGCTGTGCGGCGTATTCGTCCGGGCCTTGCGGCATGCGCTGCTTGAAAGCGGCGCGGGCGTTATAGGCGAGCCAGAGATAGGCGCCGCGTCCTTCGCGCGGAAGATGGCCGCGGCTGACAAGGAGGACGCGGGTGCGCGGGCTGTAGTGCTTTTTGTGCTGGCCCGGGGAGCGGTGGGCGTCTTCAGGTAGTGGCGTCGCGGCCGCGTCTGACTTGTCCTCTTGTGCGTCTTCTACAAACGCCATGCCGGGGCGCAAGACTTCCAAGCCATCGGGCGTCACCGCGATCACCGTGGATTCGAGGCCGACTTCACAGGGGCCGCCATCGAGGAGAAACGGCGTGTCATCACCAAAAGCCTCGCGGACATGCCGCGCCGTGGTGGGGGAAAGCTGGGTGAAACGGTTCGCGCTGGGGGCAGCGATGGGGAAGCCCACTTCGCGGAGAAGCGCGAGCGCGATGGGATGGCGGGGCATGCGCAGACCGACCGTGGGGAGACCGGCGGTAGCCTCATCGGGAATGATGGGCTTTTTCGGAACGACGAGCGTGAGCGGGCCGGGCCAATATTCGCGGGCGAGGCGCTCGGCCTCTTGTGGCCACTCGGCGGCGAGCTCGCGCGCCTGCTCGATGCTAGCCACGTGCACGATGATCGGGCTGGTGGCGGGGCGGCCCTTGAGCGCATAGATTTTGCGAACTGCCGCGGGATCGAGCGCGTTGGCGCCGAGGCCGTAGACGGTTTCCGTCGGGAACACGACGAGGCCGCCGGAACGAAGAATTTCAGCGGCTTTCAGGATGTCAGGATCAGCGGTCATAGCGATGAAATGATTGTGGCAGAAGAAAAGACAGGGGGCCAGCTTGCGAGATCACGTTGGCGGGTCCTTGCATCGCAGCTTTCGTTTGCGAGAGAGTAGGCGGTGATGAAAACGGCCAGGGCCGGGCTGACGTACTTCGCGATCATTTTTGGTGTGGGGTTTGTGCTGGGCACGATCCGGGTATTCCTGGTGGTGCCGCAAGTTGGAGTGCGCACGGCGGAACTCATCGAAGAGCCAATCATGTTTATGGTGGTCTTGCTGGCGGCGCGATGGCTGGTGCGACGGTTCACTCTGGAATTGTTTGGGGACCGGCTGAGCGCCGGATTGATTGGGCTGGGTTTGCTGCTGGCGGCAGAATATGCGCTGTTACGAGCGGCAGGGTTTGACGCTGCGTGAAGACATCGCGCGGCGCGATGCGGTCGCAGGGACAGTGTACCTGGTGATGCTGTTGGTGTTTGCGGTGATGCCAGCCCTGGTGGGGCGGAGGCGCCCCGGGACTTAGATGTCCGGGGAACGCATGGGATCAAAGACGACGGAAACTTCCACCGTCGATTCGGCGGCGCCGGGGGTAAAGACCCACTGTTTCACAGCCTTCTGAGCGGAATCGGCGAGGATGGCGCTACCGCCAAGCACTTCCGTATCGCGGACGGTGCCGTCGGCTCTCACAACGACGCGGAGGCGGACTGTGCCGCCGATACCGCGTTTTTTGAGGATGCTAGGGTATTGCGCCTCGACGCGTTTCAGGACCTTGCGGGTGGTTTCCTGCGAATGGACGGACGCCGGACAACAAAGCAACATGACCGCAAAAGCCAACAAGAGGCCCAGGAGCTTGTAGCCAGATGTCTTCATTGGATGATTGCCGTTTCTGCGGCCCGCGAAGCAGCGAGCAGACGCCAGCCTCTCCCCTAAATGTGATGGATAAACCTGCACGGATTCGGCCAGAGTCGAATGAATCATGGAGCGCACGGGCCGGAGTGATAACGGAGCGCACGTTCTCTGTATCTTATTAATACAAAAAGATTTATTAGTTTCCACCAGGGCTGCAAAGCCCGCGCTGAAAAGAAGACGGGCAGTTATGGACAGGGGGTTTCTCAGCCCGGATCTCAGGGTGAGATATTACGGTGGTTGAGGGGTGCGAATCCTGAGACCTGCTACGGAGAGCCAGAGCTCGCCTTGGGTCGGCCGTCGAAAGGACGAGCCTCGCCCAGAGCGCCGCGCATTCAAGTGAAAAGAGCTAAAGGTGAAAACACGCCTTGAGAGCTATTTGAGTGACGAGGGTCGGCAGTGACAGCGACGAGTAGCTACACCATCCGCCCGTTGCCGCCTGCATGCTGACGCATGCACAGACCTCGCAGGACGAGAGTGATGGTGGAGTTCTTCAGGGCTTTTGTGCTTCCAGGCTTCTTTATCAGCTATTCACGATAGTTACAATCCCGGTTCACGCGCCTTTGTTAAGCCTTGGATTGCGAACTATTTCCTCGCCCAGTCCCTCACCTCTCAGGTGGTGTCCGGGGAAGAGCGATGGAAACCGCACGGGTAAAAAGCTTTCAATCTGAGAGGAGCACGTATGCATATTAAAGAATGGGTGAAGGCCGGTTGCGCTTACCTGGCGGCTGCCGCGTTGCTGCTGCAGCCAACTACGGTAATGGCCCAAGACCAAAAGAAAGATGAGGTTGCCGACCAGAAGAAACTTGTCGAAATTGCACCGAGGTCAAGCGATGATGTCGCTCGATATACACATCGAGTGGAAGACTTCCCTTATCTGAGCCACGAACAGAAACTCGACCTGCTCCAGAAGAGGATCAAATACGTCTTTGTACTATTCCAGGAGAACCGTTCCTTTGATTTCTACTTCGGCACCTACCCCGGAGCCCGGGGCCTGTTCTCGCAGCACCCTAGCGAAACTCCTGGCTTTTACCAACCGATCGTCAATACAGCTGGCCAGGTTGAAACCATCTCCCCATTTCTGATTCCCCAGTTCGTGAAGGACGTTAACGGCAATACAGTGCTGCTGTACCCGGAGGACACGGACTCTGTGAATCACGGCCACACCGCCATTGACGCCAAGCTGCATTTGGATGCGAATCACGTGGCCCAGAATGACCGCTATGCCTTTGTGGAAGAAGGCATTACCGGCGGGACGTTGAGCGCCGATGGAACGACCTATACCGGACCAGCCCCGACACAGGCGCAAGTGCAAAAGGGCGAACTGGTCGTCGGCCATGTCGATTGCGATACCGCTCCATTTCTGTGGCAGTACGCGGACCGCTTCACGCTTTTCGACAACTTCTTTGACACCGTGATCGGGCCGTCCACGCCAAATGCCATCGCCATGATCGCCGGCCAATCAGGCAAGACGCAGTGGGTCAAGCATCCCGAACTGGCGCTGGGGGGCACAGGTACGTACGCAAACGGGCAACTCCCCGTTACTGGCGATCCACAGCCCTACTTTGGCAATGCTCTCGCAGCGCTTTTGAACCCGCCGGGTCTATTCCAGCCCACCGAGAGCGGCGCGCCTGAGACCAAGACCCCGGCCTCGAACCTTACGTTTGCCAGTTTGCCCCTCTCCTTTATGGGGAAGGAAATTCAAACCATCACGGCCCAGGACAATTTGCCCTCTTTCGATCTTCCAGATGTTCAAAATGACATCCAGAAGATCCTCGGCGATCACAACAAGCCGGTGAACTGGGGTTGGTTCCAGGAAGGCTATGATCACGAGTCTACAGATCCTACCAGCACCCCGACGTATACCACCTACATCGCCCATCACAACGGCCCGCAATACTTCGGCTACGAGGCCAATAATCCTGCCGAAACCCTGGCGCACTTGAAGGGCCTCGGCGATTTCTTCACCGCGATTGGCACCAACGCACTCCCCAAAGAAGGCGGCGTCTTCTACGTCCGCGGCGGATATGGCAACATGGATAACCTGCTTCCCCGCTCGCCCAACAAGACGGTCCAGGGAGATTTCGCAGGCAATGACGACCACCCTGGCTATTCCGATGCCCAAATCAGCGAAGCCCTTCTGGCGGACTCCATCAACGCGATCGCCAGCAGCAAGTATTGGCCTGAGAGCGCCATCATCATCACCTACGATGAGACAGACGGCCTTTACGACCACACTGTGCCGCAGATCCGCACCCTCGATCCCGTGGGGAACGCCCTCGATCAGGGTCCCCGGATTCCAGCGATCGTCATCTCGCCCTACGGCGTCGCGCACGCCATCTCCCATGAAGCCACCGAACATAGCTCGATCATCAAGTTCATCGACGAGCTCTTTAACCTGACTCCGCTTGCGGATCTTCCCGATGAAGCCAACGCGCGCGCGCTTGGCGAACTACCGCCCTTCAACCAGAAGTACTTGGGGCCGGCTGATGCCCATACCCCTGGTGTTGGCAACCTCTTCTCCGCCTTTGACAATGCGCGCTTATTGGGGTTCGTGCCGCCGTTGCCGGCCGATTACGCCAAGATTCCGCAAAGCGAGGTGGTATCTCTTCCCCACTATGGCGCGGAAGGCTGCCGCGTCCTGCACATCACTCCGACCGATATCGTCCACGGGAAAGTGATCGATCCGGCCCCAGCCGACTTCAATCCGCGCCCCGGCAGCGAACCGGGTGTGCCGACGTCGGGTAGCTGGAAATAGAGCTGAAGCCCCCATCAACCACTTAACTGCGGCGGCCGGATATTCTCTCCGGCCGCCATATTATTATGAGCACGCCTTGCCACAGGTACTCGAAAGGAACGTGACCTGCATGACCCGAACTTCCGCACTTTTGTGTTGCATCGTCTGGCTGATCTCCGCAACGCCTCCGGCGGCACTTGCTGGCCCCACGCTTGACAAAATCAAGGCTGCCGGGTCACTGGCGTGCGGAATCAACACTGAACTGCCCGAGTACTCCACGCAGGACGCCCATGGGAATCATGCCGCCTTCGACCAGGACATCTGTAAAGCCGTGGCCGTGGCGGTGCTCGGGGCAAATGCCAAGTTCACAATTGTGCCCTTTCTCGACGAGCAGGATGCCCTGAAAGCCCTGAAATCCGGGGGAATCGCGCTACTTGCCACGGGTTCTCCGAATTTCATCAATACAGCCAACACGGGCTTGGGCTTTGCGCGGCCCATCTTTTATGACTATCAGGGCTTCCTGGTGAACAAGACGATGGGAATCGCTTCTCCCAAGGACCTGACTGGCAGGAAAGTCTGTTTTCTGGGTGGCACCGAGCTCGAGATTCAGCTGCAAGGGTACATGCAGCGCGAGAATATCAAGTGGCTGCCCTTCCTTTTTCAGGAAGAAGGCGAAATGGAAGCGGCGTTCCTCACGGGCAACTGTGCCGCCGTGAGTGCAGACGTCTCGCAACTCGCCTACGAACGAATCGCGTTTAAGAACCGTGCAATTAATTTCGCAATCTTGCCGGACGTCATCGCCAAGGACCCTTTGGCTCCCACCTACAGGTTGGACGACCCGCAATGGGCCATGATCGTCAACTGGACTGTCGAAGCACTGCTCCAAGCTGAGGAGAGCGGCGTGACGCAGGCGAATCTCGAGGAGATGAAGAAAAGCGACGATCCGGTGATCCGGCGCTTGCTCGGCGTCCAGCGCGGCTACGGGCAATTTATCGGACTGGACGACGCTTGGGCTGCGCGCGTTATCAAAGCCGTGGGCAACTATGGCGAGATGTTCGAGCGGGACCTTGGTTCGGGGTCGGTGATGAAGCTGCCACGCGGCCCAAACAACCTGTGGACGCAGGGCGGGCTGATGTACGCACTGCCCATGCGCTAGCGGCATCGCCGCGTGTTGGAAGGCTGCTCCGATGGGCGATCCGCGCAGAAGATCGGCAAGACCTGATTGCAGCGCGATCGTTTCTCACTCCTGCTGTCGCTGTTCAAACTCCGCCAGGTACTCCGCGCCGATGGAAGTATGCGAAGGCTAGGAGGCATGGGTGTGCTTGTAGAGCTTCTCGCCGGCGGGGATTTCCACGCGCAGACGGTTGGCCGGCAACGGGATGGGGCAGGTGGTGTAGGGATTGTAGGCGCAGGGAGGATTGTAGGCCTTGTTGAAATCGAGCTGCACAGTTTTGCCGCTGGGGCCGTCCTTGGGAAGATCGGTGTCGAGGAAGCGGGAGGCCGGGTAGGTCTCCTTGCCGCTGGTGAGATCGCGGAAGACGATGAAAAGCGTGCCGTCGGGATTGGCTTCGGCCTCCAGGCGGTACTCCTGGCCATGCAGCGAAAAGAGGACGTAGCCGACGATGTCCAGCTTGATGGGATCGCCGAGAACATTTTGCGAATCGAATTGTTTGTGCGAGTCATAGGGGATGAAGCGTGCGGTGAGGGCGTAGGATTCGTCCACAGGGAACCAACGCAGACCTGTAAAGCTCTTGAGCAAGGGGCTGTGCTTATCCTTCAGGCGGAGAGCGAAACGATCGCCGCTGGCGTGGACATAGAGGGTGAGATCACCGAGGATGAGACGGTCTTGAGGATTGTCCGCGCGAAGTTCGGCCGATTCGACGGGCTTGCCGTTGATGGTCGCGGTGACACCCGGATGAATGTGGACGGTGGTCTTGCCAGCGTGGAAATCGAAAGTGCCGGCTTGTGTAGGCGCAGCGGCGGGTAGAACGATGTCATTGAGAGGATCGGAGCCGAAGCGGTTCTCGCCTTCGTGGAGCCAAAAGAGGCCCGAAACGCTGAGCCATCCGGAATCAGAAGTGAGCTGGGCTTCGTAATCGTGGCGCCACTTTTCGACGGACTGGCGATAGGCGGAGGAGTCCGCGCTGACAACGCAGGCGAAGAGAAGGAAGGCAAGAAACAGGGCGAGGCTGCGACGCTGAAGAGGAAAGTTCATGGAATGCTCCCTTTGCTTACGAATCGAACATCTCCCACAAACAGATAACCCGCGAACCAGGACTGCAAGATACCGTCAAGGGAGGGAATCGTCAACGCGGCGGAAACGTTTCAAGCTTGGCGCGGCTATCGACGGGTTCTCCGATGTCGAGAATTGTCCTAGTATCCTCTTTGAGGTATTTGTCGAAGAACGCAAGGGTGTACGCCTCGGCCACGCGGAAATTGTGAAGACTATCCGCATGATTTAGCGTTGAGGCGAGGAGCGTTTGGTCTGTGAAACTTCGGTGGATGAAGCCGGGCAGGTCGAAAAGCATTAAACGATAACTTCCGCCCGCAATTCCAGATAGTTGTTTCGTTTGATTGTCTTGCTGCTGCTTCATTTTGGCGTCGAACTCGGCTCTGGTGAGCTTTTGCTGAGCCAATTCCGCGTCGCTCGGATTGAGCGCCTTCGGGCTCCACACGTCCGCCGAGGACACTACAAAAAGAAAAAAGGGTTGCGTCTCTGTCTGTTGGAGGTCGGAAACGATGAACGGAGAACCGCGATTGTCGGTGCTGTCCTGATTCATGCAGGCCTTAACACGCAAATCGATCTGACAGGTTCTGGCTGCGGCAAGGCCACCGATGGAATGACCGAATGCGCCGATGCGATTAGCGTCGATATGCGCGTAGAACGGGGCATGCAAGCTTCGGGTAGCGGCAAATCTCAATATCTCTGTGAGCGCGAAGTGATTGTCCTCCGCCATCACTTCTACACGCTCTTTGGCGTAATTGTTGATTCCCTGCGGTTTGGCGACTGCACTGTCGAAGCGCTCTTGCGCGAACAGCGTCACCTGGCCATCGGGAAAACGCGTGTAGGCAGTGTCGTAGGGGTGATCAATAGCAGCAACAATGTAACCGTGGCTGACAATGTCTCCAAGTTCCGAGGTGTAAAGAAACGTGGGATTTCCCCAACCGTGAGAGAAGAGCAACAGAGGAAACTTGTATTTTCCTCTTGCTGCTGGGGCGTTCTCGACGACTTCAGTCTTGGGTAGAGAGGCAGGCCCGGCATAAGCTGCCGGGCGAAACATGTCAGCAATGCCACCTTCGCTGAGCTTTGATTTGACCTCATCAAAGCCAGGCAAATAGGGAGCAGTTGGCTTTCCTGCGGCCACCTTTCGGTCTGTGGGATACCAAACGTACATCATTATTTTTCGATGCGCACTGGGACTGGCAGCCAGGGGCTCTGGACGGCTCGTGTCCGTCAATGCATAACTCACGCGTCCGATCCCATACGTGCCACTGGGAACGGGCAGGGTTGGTCCGTCCGAGGCGAGAGCGGCGTGCCCGCCCGCGAAAAGAACACACACTCCGATGGCCGGGAGGAAAGTAATACTTTTCACGGAGCAAGTATAAGAAGTTTCCGGAGAATAGAGATAGTCCTTAAAGGACGGATACTCTCGGCATTCACTGCGGCGGGAATCGGGCCGGCCCGCGCGAGCGAGAGCCCGCAGGAGTCGTCAGAGTCTAGGAGGTGACCGCGACGGGTTGTGGCTTGCGGTGCCAGGTCACCTGCTCGACGGGGCCGACAAGGAAAACCCAGGAAAGTGCGCCGGTGAAGGCGACGGCTACGAGGATGGCGAAGGCCCAGTGAAAGTGGCCGGTGCGCTGCAGAACATATCCGGTGAGTGCCGGAGCGACAACACCGGCGAAGTTTCCGGCGAAGTTCTGGAAGCCGGTCCAGCGCCCGGCGGCTTGAGGTCCCGCGAGTGTTTGTGTAATCGCCCAGACATTGGACGAGAGAACGCCAAAAAGAATCACGCCCAGGGTGAGCGCGGCAACGCAATAGACGGGCCCGCTGAGAACAGCGAGTCCCAGGAAAATTCCGGCCAGTGCGGTTCCACCGCCGGTGAAGGTTTTGCGAACGCGCGTGGGGGTCGCTCCCGACATGATCCAGCGATCGGAAAGCCAACCGGACAGCGTGGCGAAACACGCGCCCAGCAGATAGGCGATCCCTCCGATCTTGGCCATGCTGTTCATGGAAAAGTGGCGGTCGCGCACGAGATAAAAGGGAAGCCAGGTAATGAGGAAATAGCTGATGTAATTGCAACTGAACAGGCCGATGCAAGTCCCCCAAGCTGATCGCAAGCGAAGAAATTCGGGAAGACTCGGTGCATCTGAAGTGTCTGTGAGACCCAGTTCGTGGTTCGTTGGCATCCACTTCAGCCAGGGGAGTAGCCAAAGCAGGCTGGCGAGGCCGAGGACGACGAAGAAAGGGCGCCAGCCGAATCGGGCCATTAGCAGTCCGCCAAAGAGCATGCCAGTGCCGGGTCCCAACAAGAGTGCCGCAGAGATCAGGGAGTTGGCAGTGCCCCGACGCTCTTCCGGGAAGTTCAGCGCAATGATTTTGGAGTAAGAGGGATAGGCGACGGATTCGCCCATGCCGAGAAGCAAGCGCAATACGAAGAGCACCACGAAGGTGTGTACGATGCCAGTCGCAGCGGTGGCGGCAGACCAGAGAAAAAATCCACCTGCGAAGACCCAGTTAACGTTCAGGCGGTCAACTAGCCAGCCGGAGAAGGGTTGCAGGCACGCATAGGTCCAGAAAAACGCGGAGAGTAAAAGGCCGAGTTGCGCCGCGGAGATGCCCAGCTCGTCTTTGAGCATGGGAGCTGCGATGGAGAGATTGCCGCGATCCACGTAGTTGATGAAGACAGAAATTGCCAATAAAACGAGAACGAGCGAGAGAGTGCCCGAAAGGCCCTTAGGTTGTGGCGACCTGGAAGTTGGCATGAAAGGCGGGCAACATCTTCTCCGTCAGGAAGCGGATTTGCAACTCAATTCGCGGGGAAGGCAACACGAGGCGAAGGGCAAGAGAAGGGCGTAAAAAGGAGTTGAAGAGGCCGGGACTTGATGTTCATGCTCAGGGGGCGAAGGCGTCGCGGGTTTGCGGCTTGAGCTGGACGGCGGCGAGGCTGGCGGCGTCCCAACCCCCGCCGAGGGCCTTCACGAGGAGCACGGAGGTGACCAGGCGCTGGCCCTGGATGATGGCGGCTTCCTGCTCGTTGTTGAGAAGATTTTGCTGGGCGCTGACGACGTCGAGATAGCTGACGAGGCCACCGGTGTAGCGCGAAGTGGCGATGTCAAGCTGGCGGCGCGAGGAGTCGACAGCGTCGGTTTGCGATTGGCGCGCGGCGTCGAGCACCTGCAGCCCGGTGATGTTGTCCTGCACTTCGCGGAAAGCGTTGAGGACCGTGCCGCGATAAGTGGCAACGGACGCGTCGTAGCCTGCCTGCGAGAACTGCATCTGTGCGCGGCGAGCGCCTCCAGTAAAAATGTCCTGCGCAAGATTGGCGCCCACAGCCCAAAAAGCGCTGGCGGCATTGAGCAACTGGGAAATCTCAGTGGAGTTCCAACCACCTTGGCCATAAAGAACGAGTGAAGGATAGTAAGCCGCTTTGGCAATGCCGATTTGCGCGTTGGCGATGGCCATTTGACGCTCGGATTCAGCGATATCGGGGCGCCGCTCGAGGAGATCAGAAGGAAGAAAAGTTTCCAGATTGGGCGGCTCGGCCGCGAGCGGCCGCTCCGCGACGTGGAAATCGGGAGCGGGCTTGCCGGTAAGAACCGCGATGGCATCCTCAAACTGTTTGCGCTCCTGGCGGAGAAGTATCGTTTGGGTGCGCGTGGTGTTGAGGAGCGTCTCTTCCTGAGTAACGTCCAGGCCGGAAGCAACTCCGCCAGAGTGGCGCGAATTGACGAGATCGAGCCCCTTCTGGAGTGTTTCCACCGTGCGCCGCAGAAGAGCGATCTGCGTATCAAGCTGGCGCAGGGTGAAATAGTCGGCGGCGAGTTCCGCGGTGAGAACAAGGCGAACGCTTTCGAGGTCGGCGGCGCTGGCTTGATAGGAGGCTTGCGCGGCTTCGATGGTGCGGCGGCGCTTGCCGACGAGATCCACTTCATAGCTCACAGTGAAGGGGAGAACGTAGTTGTTCTGCGTTACGGGGCCCGTGAGCGGAGCGTAGGAACCGGTGGGGCGAGTCCCGGAGAAACGCTGGCGCTCGGCGGCGGGATCGACCGAGAGCGTAGGGAAGAGTTGAGCATTCTGGACGGCGGCGGAAGCACGGGCCTGATCGTAATGGGCGAAAGCGACTTTGAGGGTCTGGTTGGCGGCGACGAGTTCGTTTTCAAGAGTGTTGAGATCGTCGTCGTGGAAGACGGTCCACCACGATGTTTTAGGAATAGCGTCTTTGGGGACGGCCTCGCGCCAGGGCTCAACGATTTCCCATTTGGCGGGCACGGCTGCGGCGGGACGTTTGTAGTTTGGCCCGACGGTGCAGCCCGCCAGAAGAAACACTCCGGCGAAGAGAAGACTCACGCGCACGAACGGAGGGCGGCGCGAGCGGTCCCGAGCACTTGCGCGGGAGGGCATCAGGGCTTTTTCTCCGCAGAAGAGCTGGTGGCCGAAGGTCTCGCGGGCGCTGGTTGCGCGGAAGGCGCGGCAGTGGCGGGTGGCGCGAGCGGGTTGGTGACTTCCTTGACGTGCACCTCTTGGCCGTCTTCGAGAGAGTCCGGAGGGTTGAGAACGATCCAATCGTCGGGCTTGAGGCCGTTAAGAACTTCGAGGCTGATACCGTAATCGCGGCCGATGGTGAGCGATTGCAAACGCGTGTGGTGATTGGCGTCAATCACAACGGCGCGGAGTCCTTCGGAGCGGAACAGCAGCGCGTTCACGGGAACCCGGAGGCGCTGGGCCGTGACTTTGACCTGAAGATGAACCTGGGCATAGCCGCCGGGCAAAAGTTGTGCGGACTTGTTGGGCACATCGACTTCGGTGAGGAGCGTGCGGGTGGATAGATCGATGGCCTCCGCGGTACGCACGACCTTGCCCTCAAATCTCTGGCCGGGGAACTGCGTGAGTTCCAGATAGGCGCCGATGCCCGGGCGAATGGAAGAGGCGTAGGCTTCGGGCACATTGATGTAAACGCGCATAGGATCGGTTTGCGCGAGGAAGAAGAGCTGCTGCGAGGAGCCGCCATTTCCGGCGTTGATGAGCATACCGATGTCAGTATTGCGGCGTGTGATGACACCGTTAAAAGGGGCGTCGATGCGCTGAAAGGATTTCAGCTCTTCAAGGCGGCGAACGTTGGCTTCGGCGGACTGGACAATAGCGCGCTTAGCGGCCAGGTCGCCGTTGGCATTGTCGACTTCCTGTTTGGAGACGCCGTCGGATTTGAGGAGTTCGGAGTAGCGTACAGCAGTGGTTTCAGAGAGGTGCACGTTAGCCTGCGCGGTGGCCAGATCGGCGCGAGCCTGGGAAAGTTGCTGGTCAACTTCGGGGGTATCGATCTCCGCGAGGAGTTCGCCCTTGCTCACGCGGCTGCCAATGTCGCGGTACCACTTTTTCAGGTAGCCATTGGTGCGCGCGTAGATAGGAGATTCGATGTAGGCCATCAGCGTGCCAGGGAGAACCAGATTTTCGTCGCCCGTCTGCGCGGCGGGATGGAAGATGGCCACGGTGGGAACGGCGAGAGTCTCGGTGTTGTCGGCGAGCGTTTTGTACTCCGCGCGGCGCTGGAACATCAGGAAAGCGCCAACGACCACAAGAACAATGACGATGAGGAAAAGAACCAAAAAGAGGGAACTCTTCTTTGGCGGAGATGCGCCGGGATCGTTGCCGGGATGTGTTGAGACGTCAGTCATGTTCAGTGGCTCCACGCAAAATGTTGAGATCCGAACGTCATGGATTGGATGCCCTCAGAGCCACGGCGCGCTGGCGCCGGCGCTCAAGCCCGCCGTGAATGATGGAAAAGACGCACGGCACAAAGAAAAGGGTAGCCAAGGTGGCAAAGAGCAGGCCGCCGATAACGGCGCGGCCCAAGGGCGCGTTCTGCTCGCCGCCTTCGCCGAGGCCGATGGCCATGGGCACCATGCCGATAATCATCGCGAGTGCGGTCATGATCACAGGACGAATACGGACAAAACCTGCTTCGAGGGCCGCATCGGCAGCGCTCCTGCCCTCGTTCAATTGTTCGCGCGCGAAGGAAATCACCAAGATGCTGTTGGCGGTAGCCACTCCCATGCACATGATAGCGCCGGTCAGCGACGGAACGTTCAAGGTTGTGTGGGTGAACAAGAGCATCCAACAGATGCCCGCCAGCGCGCCCGGCAGAGCAGTGATGATGATGAAGGGGTCGAGCCAGGACTGGAAATTGACGACGATGAGCAGATAGGCAAGAACGATCGCGCCGGCCAGTCCATAGCCGAGGCCCGCGAAAGAGGAGTTCATGGTCTGTACCTGACCGCGGATGAACGTGCGGCTACCGCGCGGGAGTTCCTTCTGAATATTGTCCACGAGTTTCGTGACTTCAGTGGCCACGGAGCCGAGGTCGCGTCCATCAACGGCGGCATACACATTGATCATCGGCTGGACATCGTAATGGGAGATGGAAGCGGGGCGCGCGACGGTGGAAATGTCCACCAGATTGCCGAGGATCTGCGGGAGAGCGCCGGAAAGGCTGCTGTTGACGGGGGTGTTCTGCAGGGCCTGGAAACTATCGACGCGGTATTGAGGTGTCTGGACGGCAACGGTGTAGCTGACGCCATTTTTGGGATCGAGCCAGAAGTTCGGCGAGGTCTGGAAGCTTGAGGAGAACGAGACCAGGACGTTTTGAGCGACGTCGCGAGCCTGCAAACCAACGTATTGGGCGCGGGTGCGATTGATGTCCATGAACAGGGTGGGGGCATCAAAGGCCTGCTGGACGTGAACATCCACGGCGCCGGGAACGTGGCGGATTTCGTTGGCGAGCTTTAGTCCTACGGCATAGTTGGTGGGCTGATTCATGCCGGTGATTTGGATATCGATGGGCGCAGGCGTCCCGAAATTGAGAATCTGAGTAACGATGTCTGCGGGCTGGAAAAAAAACTGCACGCCGGGGAATTCACTGGGGAGGCGCTTGCGCAAATCGTTGATGTACTCGCGCGTGGAACGTCCGCGCTCGGGCTTAAGCTGCACCAAGATTTCGGCGTCGGAGGTGCCGATAGTGCCGGAGTTGCTGTAAGTAAGATTGATGCCGGAATAGGGCAGGCCAACGTTGTCGAGAACGGTGGTGAGGTCGCGGTCGGGGATGGTACGGCGAATCACCGCATTGACCTGATCGGCGAGGCGTGCTGTCTCTTCAATCCGGAGACCGGTGCGGGCGCGCATGTGCAGGCGAATCTGGCCGGCGTCAACACTCGGGAAGAAATCGCGGCCGAGAAAGAAAGTGAGTCCCGCGGAGAGGAGGCAGAACGCCAGAAAGCAGGCGGAGAAAAGTGGCGCGTGGTGCAGGGCGGCAGAGAGGGCGCGGCGATAGGCAGCGCGGAAACGCTCGAAGGCGCGCTCAAATATCTGCTGGTAGCGCCGGAAGAAGCCCATTTTTTCGCCGGCATGGAGATCGGCGTGGTCCTCGCCTTCCGAACTCAACAAGTACATCGCCATCGTCGGGACGATGGTGCGCGACCACATGTAGGACGCGAGCATGGCGAACATGACCGCTTCGGCAAGCGGCACGAAGAGATATTTGGCGACGCCGGAAAGAAAAAACATGGGGATGAATACGATGCAGATGCACAGCGTGGAGACAAAGGCGGGAACAGCGATCTGCTGAGCGCCGTCGAGGATGGCCTGGACGGTTTCCTTGCCCATAGCGAGATTGCGATCGATGTTCTCGATGGCGACGGTGGCGTCGTCAACGAGGATGCCAACAGCCAGAGCGAGGCCACCCAGGGTCATGATGTTAATGGTTTCGCCTAGGGCGCTGAGGCAGAGGACGCTGACGAGGATAGAAAGAGGAATGGAAGTGGCAATGATGAAGGTGCTCTTCCAATTGCCGAGGAAGAGAAGAATCATGATGGCCGTGAGACACGCGGCGATCAGAGCCTCGCGGAGAACACCTTGGATGGCGGCGCGCACGAAAAGGGACTGATCAAAAAAGGTGGTGACCTTGAGGTCCTTGGGAAGGGAAGGCTGGTAGTCGTGAAGCGTTTGTTTGACGCGATCGACGATGGATAGCGTGGAAGCATTGCCGGTTTTGTAAACGCTCATGAGCACGCCGCGCTGGCCGTTGGTCAGGACGACGTTGGTCTGTGGGGAGAAACCGTCGCGCACGTGGGCGACGTCGCGCAAGTAGATCGTGGAGCCATTGACGGTCTTCACGGGAAGGTCGTTCAGTTCGGCAACGGTGCGCGGACTGCCATTCATCTCCACGTTGAATTCCAGCGATCCGAGTTTGGCCGTGCCGGTGGGCAGGATGAGGTTCTGCGCATTGACGGCATTTACGATATCGACCGCGGAGAGCCCCTTGGCTTGTAGAGACGGGGCGTCAATATCAACGGAAATCAGGCGCTGCTTGCCGCCATAGGGATAGGGTGATGCGGCTCCCTGAACAGTAGCGAGTTGCACGCGTATGAAATTGGCACCGTAGTAGAAGAGTTGCTGCTCACTGAGGCTGTCGCTGGTCAGGCCAATCTGAAGAACGGGAACGGTTGAGGCGGAATAGATGATGACCAGAGGAGGCGTTGTGCCCGGAGGCAGCGAGCGCAGGAACGTCTGTGAGATGGCAGTGGTTTGCGCTAGAGCGGTCTGAATATTGGCGTTCGGCTGGAAGAAGACTTTGATAATCGCGATGCCGTTCAGCGATTGGGATTCGATGTGCTCGACATCGTTGACCAGCGTGGTAATGCCGCGTTCGACGCCGGTGGTAATGCGCTGCTCCATCTCCTGCGGCTCGAGGCCGGAGTAGTTCCAGACCAGGGCGATCACCGGGATATTTATTTCCGGAAAGATGTCCGTGGGCGTGCGCGGTACCACGACAAACGTCAGCAGAATGATGACCAAGGCCATCACGATGAAGGTGTAGGGCCTGGCAAGAGCTAATCGGACAATCCACATAGAAAGAGAAAGTGACCTCTAGGCCAGCCGAAGCAAAACGCCACACACGAGCTCGCCGCCTTGCAGAGTAACTCTGCGTACTCTTATTAGACTACGAGTGGACCATATTTGGGTACGGCGGGTTGGGGGCAGGCAGGGGCGAAAAAAGGCAGGGCAAGCATCGAGAATTTTGATGGAGGAGGCAATCGCGCAGGCCATTAGGTGGCGCGAAGTCGGCGGGGAGATTCGTGTGGCAAGCCGAAATGCGTGCTCACTTGTGGGTCATAGTGAAAATGGCAGCACAGGGGGCGGAACCACGGTAATGAAGAGAGAGGCTCGATGCTGACAATAGGAGGAGAGCAGTTCGCGGAAACGGAAGGCGTTCCGCGCGGAGCGAGCTCCTTCGAGAGGAGTGGGCATCGTTGAGGAGGGCTACTCCCGGAAAATGAAATTCAGGCGCACGCCGCAGATTTCGATGAGGTCACCGTCGTTCAGACGCGTGGGGCCGGGAATCGGCGTGCCGTTGACGGTGGGAACTTTGTCGCCGGTGCCGAGGTAGTAGCCGTCATCGCGCTGATTGATCTGGGCAGCCATCGGTGGTTTGAACCAGCCACGAAGGCGCACGGTGGCCATGGGTGACTTGCCGATGACAGTGAGCTTGTTGGTGAGTACGTATTCCTTCTGATTGACCTTGCCGCTAAGAACGACAAGGGTGGGCATCTTGAGGCGGCCAGGGGAAAACTGAGAGCGTTCGCCCATGGCGGCAGCTTGCTGTAGCATGTCGCGGCGTGCCTTGGTATCGAGGACCATGGTTTCGTTAATTTTGGGAGCAGCGGCTTTGCGGCCGGTGTCCCATGGAATGGCGGCATCGGCGGTGGCGTCAACTTTGATGTGATGCTTGCCGATCCAGATGGAATCGCCATCGTGTAACGTGGCGCGCTCCACACGGAGGTCATTGACGAACGTTCCGTTGAGGCTGTCGAGGTCTTCAACGACGAGGCGGCCTCCCTCGAAATAGACGCGAGCGTGATAGTTGGAGATGGCGAGGTTGTCGATGGGAAGGTCGTTGTCCGGAGAGCGGCCAATGCTGACCGGACGGCTGCCGATGGGGACCTCCTTAACCAATTTGTCTTCAAACATGAGGCTGAGCTTCGCCATGCAAATCCTCCTGCGGAGGTCTATTCTCTTTTGGCCGAGCCGCGACGCAGCCAGGAAAGCCAACTCCGGGGCTCTTCCTGGAAGCGCGCGACGATGACAGTAATGTTATCAGTGCCGCCGCGTTCGTTGGCTAATTCGATGAGCTTGCGGGCCGCGGAAGTGGGGTCGGTCTCCGCTTGCAAAGAGCCGGCAATTTCTGGTTCGGTGACCATGCGAGTAAGGCCGTCGGAACACAGGAGCAGAACGTCGCGAGGATAGATGCCGACTTCATCGACATCCACTTCGACTTGGGAGTGAGCGCCGAGTGCGCGCAGAAGCACACTCTGTATCTCACTGTCTTCCGCTTGCTGGGGCGTGATGATACCGCGGCGCACCTGTTCCGCGACGAGGGAATGGTCGTCGGTGAGCTGCTGGAGCGTGCCCCCGCGCAACAGATAGGCGCGGCTATCACCGACGTGAGCGATGCTCAGGCGGCCGTTATCGAACCACGCGGCGGTAAGAGTGGCACCCATACCGTACTGCTCCGGATTTTTCTGCGCGGATTGATAAATCTTGCTATTCGCGAGGTGCACGGCGCTTTGCAGACGCTTGGTTTTCTCCGCCCAATGGACGCCGGGAGCCCCGGAGAGAGTAATGCCGGAATCTTCCTTCGCTTCGGCGCAGTAATTAACGATGGTTTCAACGGCCATGGAACTGGCAACTTCTCCATGAGCTTGGCCGCCCATACCATCGGAAAGGACGAAGAGGTGGAGCGCTTCAAGAATCCGGAAGGAGTCCTCGTTGTTGGTGCGCACACGTCCTACGTCCGTCAAGCCGTCACTAGCGATCTGCACAGCCGCTCCTTCCAAGCTTTCCGTGAACACGCGTGGCACCCCCTGCGCGGACACACCAGCAAGTACCGTATGGTCCACGCTAGCAGAGGCTTGGGCGCTAGGAAAGGCTTTGCACCCAAGTGATTACTCGCCGATTGGCAACACTGGCCGAAGGGCCAGTTGGGAAGAATATCCGAATCGCAGCGGGGGAGACAGCAAGATATGAAGGAAGGGGCGAGGGAGTAATCCCGGGATGGCCGGGACACTTCTGTGGAGGGGAAAACTCCACTACAATCGCGGTGTGCGGAAAACAACGTCGCGGCCGATGCGCAAGGGAATAATCGGGTTGGCAGTGCTTTGCGCTGTGGGTGGGGTGTGCCGGGCGCAACAGGCTCCTGCGGCGTCGGGGGCGCGGATTTTGCTGCTGCCGCGGAAAATTGTTACGGGGGAGCGCGCGACGCTGGCCGTACTGGACGTGAATGGGCGATTGACGCCTGGCGCGACCGTCGTTTTCTCGAATGGAGATAAAGTCACCACAGACGCGACGGGACGCGCCTTGTTTGTGGGCCCGCTGAATGCCGGCGTGATTTTTGCTGCGCTTGAAGGGCGCGCCGGGCGCGTGACGTCCGTCATCCTTTCGCCTGCGGAGGTGCCTTCCGGCTCACAGGAAGTGATCCTGGCGCCGCGCGTGGCTACGGTGAACGACCGCTTCGAGATCTCGGGACACGGCTTTTGCGGCGACGCGGACGCAAACAAAGTAAGCATCGGGAGCGTGCCGGGATTGGTGCTGGCGGCTTCGCCGGCGTTTCTTGCGGTGCTGCCCCCGTTGGATATCGGCCCAGGGCCGGCGCTTGTGGAAGTAAGCTGCGGGGCGCGTAAGGCCACGCCGTTCACGGTGGTCTTTGTCAGCCTGGAACTCGAGGCGAGCGGTGCAGCGCTCGCCCCGGGAGAGCATCGCGAATTGACAGTGCGCGTGCGGGGGAGCACGGCGAGGATTAACCTGGAAGCGCGGAACCTTGCGCCGGATGTGGCGGATTTGCAGAGCGGAACAACGGTGCGCGCGGCTTCTTCGGGCGGCGCGGAGAATGTGGCGCGGTTTACGCTGCTCGGGAAACAGCACGGGAGTTTCCTGATTTCCATCCGTCTGGTCGCGCCGCTTGTGACGCCAAGACCGTAAAAGCGGCAGCCCTTCGAAACTCAGGGTAAACAAGCTGCCGCACTCCAGAAAATTCAGGCGGATTTTTTGGCCGCGGCGGGAGGCAGCGTCAGGGTGTCCTGGGTGTCTTCGAGTGAGGGCTGCGCGACGTCGCCACTGCTAAGCAGGTTATCGAGGGTGTTGGAAGCTTTGTCAAAGCGCTTGTCGGCTTCGGTGTAGCTCTGCTGGGCGTTCTTCAGGTGCGTGCCAATCTTTTCAAAGTACTCGCCAAAGGTATCGAGCTGCTTGCGCATGCCGGATAGATTTTCCGAGAGGCGCTTGGCGTTTTCTTCGATCTGCATGCCACGCAAGCCCATGCCGATGACGCAGAGATGCGCGTAGAGAGTATTGGGCGAGACAGCGATGATATTGCGGCTGCGACAGTAGGCGTCCACGGCCTGCCCCTTGGAATCCACGCTCATTAGCAGTTCGTAATAGACCGTTTCGCTGGGAACAAACATCAGCGCGAGGTCCAGCGTGCCTTCATCCGGCACGATGTACTTGCGCGCAATGGAATCGGCGTGGCCCTTGATTGAGGAAACGAAAGCCTTGCGAGCTTCGTCGCCTTCGGCGCCGATGCGGCGGTAAGCGTCGAGAGGGAACTTGGAATCCACAGCCATCATTTTTTTGTCGCGCAGCAAAATCACGGCGTCGGCAATCTCACCGCTGCGGAAGCGATATTGCATGGAGTACTGCGAAGGCGGGAGTGAATCCTCAAGCAGGCGTTCGAGCGTGACCTCTCCGAGTGAACCGCGCGATTTGGTGCCTCCGAGAATGCTCTCCAGCGTCTGGGCGGTCTGGAACATCTGCTTGCCGGCTTGCTGCACTTCGCCCAATTGGCGCTGGATCTGGTTGATCTGCTCGCGCGTATTTTTCAGCTCTGTGGACATGGCGGCCTGGGCGTCAGAAGTGATTTTGGAAGTCACTTGCGCGGAATCCTTGACGCCATCCTGAAGCGCCTTGGTGACGGCTTCAAGGCGCGAGGCGACGGTTCCGGCCAGGGTCTCGATTTTGGTGGTGCTCTGCGTATGCGCCGTGGACATCCCCTGAAAATCGCGGCGCATTTCGTTCATTTGCGATTCCAGTTGCTCGTTCTTCTTCTGGTCCTGGGTGTTCTGGAGAAGGACCCAGACGAGCAGGCCAATCAAAACGAGCGCGAAAAGGGCGGCGATCCAGATGACGTTCATGCGTGCTCCGATGCGTTAACGGGAAACGGTAAAACTACTTTACTCGGAAGACCGCGCAATGGGTAGAGCGCAACGCGAAAGGGGTGCCTGCAGCAAGCTGCAAAAGAAAAGAGGCCCCGATGACGCGAGGCCTCTTGGGTGAAGTGAGAATGCGGACGCGGCTACCAGTTCAGCTTGATGGCGAATTGGAACTGCCGGGCGTCGTAGGCAGCCGAGGGCTGGCCCGCGGTGCAAACCGCGCCTGCAGAGGGATCGCACAACTGGTTCACGGCAAGAATGTTCGTGTGGTTGAAGAGGTTGAAACCGTCGGCGATCAGGTCCAGCCGGAAGCGCTCGCCAAAGTTGATGCCCTTGGAGATGCGCATGTCGAACTGGTAGAAATTCGACATCCGGAAGGCATTGCGGCCGAGGTTGCCAATGCAGCCGTAAGGCGGCGTGATGCCAGGAACAGTGAACGTGGAGCCATTGGCCAACAAGCAAATGGAAGCATCGACAAAGGCCACGCCAGGAATGTAGGGCGATGTTGTGGCGCCGGGCGTTTCGGCAGCAACAACCGAAGGGCGATCCTGCGACGCGCCCAGTTCGAGGCGCGTATCCTCGCCGGTGATCACGTTGAAGGGTCGCCCCGAACCCCATTCCACCAGAGGGGCGAGGGTGAAGTTGCTCAAGAAGCTGTTCAAGAAGGTTTCACCGGACTTATGGGGAGACGACTGGAAGACCGCGCTGGTGACCCAGCGATGGCGCTGGTCATTGACGGAGTTGGAGCGCTCCAGCCAAGGGAAACGGCTATCTTGCGGCTCCAGTGTGGATTGCAGGTCGGTGGAATCGTCAATCGAATGCGACCAGGTATAACTGGAGAGCAGTTCAAAGTGTTTCGAGAAGCGCTTCTCCAAATTGACGGTCAGGGCGTTGTACCAGGAGTTTCCATCGGACACCTGTGTATCCACGCTGTTGAACGGGATCGGGACACCCGGCACGCCAACGGGAAAGTGCGCGGCGGCAGCGAGTGCCTGCTGAGCGGCAAAGCCACAGGAGAACTGAGCCGAGGTGGTAGCCCCTGGACATACAGATGCGCCGAGAGCGGTAGCGAACGAAGGGTTAGGGCCGGAAGGCCGGAAGAAGTTGAAGAAAGCCGGCGTGCCGACGAATTTACCGTTCAGTCCAGCAAAAGCAGGGGAGTTCGGACAGTTGTAAAGAACCCCAAGAACACCAGGTACAAGCCCGGGAGCCAAAGTGGTGAGACCGCAAGTACTGAGCGTGGGCATAGCATCCTGGACCTGCACGGTCACCGGGTTGGTAAACCCAAGGCCCGCCGCATCCGCATAAAGCAAGTTGTTGGTGAGGAGTTGTGGATCGGTGGAGTTGATATCCTGCGGCCGGTTGAGGTGCAAACCCCGCGTCCACTGGTAACCCGCGCTGAGCTTCCAGTTGCCGGCGATCACGCGCTCGATGGTGAGATTAGCCTGCTGCGCATAACCATACTGGAAGTTCTTTGCCACGGGCAGCGTGAAGGGGAGAATCGGAAGCGGGAAGCCGAGGTTCAGATAGGTCTGGTTGGCAAACAAGGAGTTGGGAGCAAAGGGATCGAAGCGCTGCTGATTGGCTTGATAACCGAGCGTCACCGAACTGGGAAATGCGAGATAGATGGATTGGTCGTTCAAAACGCCCTGGAAGATCGAGGAACCGTTGAGGTTCTGCGGACCGTCCGCGCCACCCCCGCAGTAGCCCAGAGGCGTGGAAGAGCCTGTGGGAAGAGGGAGCAAGCCGCATGCCGAAGCAGTCCCTCCGGCGGAAAGCAATTGCACCGAGCGTCCGCCGTCGGCAGTGACGGAGTTGAACGCTACCGCAAGCAATGGATGATCGTAGAAGAGGCCGTAGCCTGCGCGGACGACGGTCTTGCTGTCCCCCCGGGGATCCCAGGCAATGCCGATGCGCGGGGCAACGTTCTTGTAGTCGCGCGGGATGCCTTCGATGACACCGAGATATTTTTCCGCGGCCGCATTGACGGCCGTGGCCGGTGCAAACAGCGGGCTGATTTCAAGGTCATAACGCAGTCCGTAGTTCAGCGTCAGATTCCGGGTGAGGCGCCACGTGTCCTGGGCAAAGAAGCCGAACGGGAGATTGTCAAAAGGCTCGTTGGAAGTGCCAATGCCCTGGATGTAAGTGGTGGGAATCCCCAGCCCGTAGGCCTGCAAGGCGGTGAGTCCCGGAACCGCGACGCCCCCGGTGCAGGAAGGTCCTGTTCCCCCAAGGCAGTCGGGGAGGCCGAAAGTATCGGCGGGAAGGCCACCAAAGTTGACGTCGCCTCCAAAATCCAGCTGGAAAATCTGCTGTTTTTTCGAGCGCAATTGGATGATGTTGACGTCGGCGCCGAATTTGAGAGTATGGCGGCCGCGCGTAAGTGTGGCGTTGTCGGTGAATTCGAAACGGCGTTCAATTCGGTCAACCGTGGAATAAGGCTCTCGGCCGAAGTACGCGTAACCGGGAATGTTTACGCCGATTTGATCGCCGCCCTGAAGGTTGGAGTAGCCGAAATGAATGCCGCGGCGGGCCACCTGCAAGCGGAATTCATTGAAGGCGCTGTCACTCAGAATGGTGTCGTGCTGGAAAGTTACGTTGAAGTCGCGGGATTGATTGACGCCCGTGCGGGAGCCCGCGTTTTGGCCAAACACCTGGTTTTGCGAGGTGGACTGAATCCCGGTGACCAGCGAAGGAGAAACGCCGACGCGGAGGAACGAGGTGTTGTGATTGTTCCAGCGTTGATCCAGCCGAGCGGACCACAGGCTGGTCTTTTCCGTAGCCGGGAAATTGCCTCGGATGGAAGCCAGCGCAACATAGGATGCCGGAAGGGGTGCCGTGAATGCAGGGATTACAGAATGGTTCGGCCCAATAGCCGCCCCTCCGGCGCAGAGGTTTCCATTGACAGACTGTCCAAACGGGCACGCTACTGGGATGGGGAACTGCTTCAAACCAGGCTGCTGGGGAATCGTTCCATTCGACAATAGCGCAGGTACGAGCCCCAAATCCTTGCCGCTGATGGCCACATTGGAAGAAGACGCCAGTATGGCTTCATACAACTGCCCTGCAGGTCCAAGGGCCGCCGAAGCTGGATTCGCAAAAAACTGCTCTTGCTGCGGAGTAAGGCCGGTTGCCGGATCAACCCCGAATGGCACGCCTTGCGACGCGCTGCCGATGCTGGAAAATCCGGTTTCTTCGCGCTGGGTGTATTCGTAGCTGAAAAAATAGAACGTCTTGTCTTTCTTCAGGGCGCCGCCGAAGGTCAATCCAGACTGCGTGCGCGTGTAGGCCTGCTTGACAGGAACGAGGTCGCCGTTGGCGTTAATCTCGCCGGAGAAGGGGTTACGCGCCTGGAAGGCTTTGTTGCGGACATAACTGAACACATCGCCGTGGAAGTCGTTGGTGCCGCTCTTGGTGACGATGTTGACCACGCCGCCTGTGGCGCGGCCGTACTCCGCGTTGTAGTTGCTGAGAATCATCTGGAATTCCTGCACCGCTTCCTGTGAAACGGTGGAACGAATGCCATTGGTGGAGTTGTCCACGGCGTCGGCCCCATCTACGCTGACCATATTGGAACGCGCGCGCGCGCCGCTGAGGTTCAGGCCGCTGTTGGGTGCAGGGCCAATGGTGGGAGAGATGTCCCGGGTGGTTTGTGAGTTCGTGAGGGTAAAATTGATATAGTTGCGGCCGTTGATTGGCAGGTTATCGATCTGGCGTTCCTCGATGGTCTGTGCGCTCTCTGAGCGGGTGGTCTCAATCGGGAGGGATTCCGAGCTTACCGTCACGACTTGTGTCTGCGTGCCAAGTACCAGCCTCACGTTCAGGACGGCTTCCTGGCCGACCCTGACCTGGACGGAAGGATTTTCGTAAGGTGCGAAATTCGTACCGCCTTCCACGCGGAGTTTGTATTCCCCTGGCACCAAACCCACGATTACATAGCGCCCGGCATCGTCTGCTGTAGCGGTGCGTTCCGCCCCGGTGGCCAGACTCGTGGCCATGACCTTTGCGCCGCGGACCGTCAAGCCTTGTGGATCGGTGACCACTCCGGTCAATGTCGCGGTGTTTACTTGTGCCGCCGCTGTTGTTACCCCTAGCACAACCGCCATACACAGAATCACACACGCAAACAGCGACTGCCTGCGTTGCATATCCTTCCTCCTTATGGAACCTGCAAAACCCCCGCTACCCCTAGCGGTGACGGCCCTGGCCCGTCAGTTGATGGCCTAAGAGACAATGAAATGGATAGGAGGCCTTTTACAGCAAACCGCGAATCTTTGCAACTGTAATCTGCAGAGGCAAGTGGCGCGAAACGCTCGTATAGGCAGCGTGCCCAACCTGTCAAGGCGTGGCGCACCAGTACCGCCTGACCCCTGAGGATGCGCTTCGGACTTAAGGAGATGCTTCAGCCTTCAGTGAGTTGTTCGGGGACGAGGGACTTGCCGGGCTCGCGGTGTTCTTTCCAGGCCTTCAGGAGGGTGGCGGCGGCGATCAGAATGGCGGTGGCCACGTTGGTGATCACGACGGCTTGCGCGTGGATCAAGAGGCCATAAGCCAGCCACATCACCACGCCTCCCAAATAGAGGCTGAGCATCCCGTAGGATAGGTCGCGGCCACCCTGCTTGTAGATCTTCACGAGCTGGGGGACGAAGGCAAAGGTAGTGCAGAAGCCGGCCACAGCTCCTAGAATTTCAATCCAACCGGGGGCAGTCATCATTCGGTTACTCCTAGGTTTTTTCTGGCCCAATGGCGATCATCGGGACCCAGAGGGCGGCGGCTTGCAACGGCTTAAAGCCATGCTTAATTTTAGCAACACGCCTGGGCTACTTCTAAACGAACGTTTTGGATGTGACACATTCGTAAGGGTAATGCAAATAAAGAGATGAGGTTGCCTATGGTGTACCGCAAGGGAACCAAAGGGGTTACGGCCAGATCGCGGAAGCAGTAGGGAATCACAAATGCAGATGCCGCTGTACCAGCTTGCGCAGGCGCTCGCGGTCTTCGTCCTTCATGTGCACGAACTCGACGCCGCCGCCATCCGGGCCGATATTGCGAACCACGGCGGTGAAGTGAATCTTGCGGAGGCCAGCGCGCACCTCGAGTTGGATGGAATCACCGACGCTCAGGCGGCTGGGGGATTCCAGGTAAGCGCCGCCCAGGCTGATGGTGCGGACGCGCGCCGGGCTCATCATCTGCTGGCTGCCCATTTGCGCGCGCAGGGGAGATTCGAGCGGGATGCGCGCATAACGGCGCGGCACCACGAAATTCGCAAGCGGCGCAGACGCCGGCTCGAAGGCGGCACGTGCCCGCGCAGATGCAGGACTATCTTCCATGAGCGCCAAGGCATCTTCGGCAACCGCACGCAGCCCGGCGGGCTCGACGTACGTCAGGCCTTCGCGTCTACTGGCGAGATGGCGGAGCAGTTCAGCGGCTTCGGTGGCGCGAAGGCGGCCGAGAGCTTCGATGGACTTGATGCGAACGAACTGGTCGCGCAGGATTTCGTGCTCACCGGCGGCGATCTCCATGAGCATGGGGACGGCGGTGGCTTCCTGGCCGATGCCGATCTGATCGATCATCATGGGCACGACTAGAGGGTGCGCGTCCGCAAGAATGGCGGAGAAAACAAACGCAGTGCTTTGCGCGGAGGGCGTGTTGGAGGGTCGCGCCAGTTCGCTGACGGCCAGATCCTGCAGGTTCCATTCCCAACTGGCCATCGCGCGCGTCAGGCCGCGGAGCAGTCGGTCGGGATCGGCGGCCGCCAGGAGTTTGATGGCGGCACTGACGCGTTGCCGCCGCGCTTCAAAGAGGCGCGTTTCCAGGAGAGTGAGCGCGGGAACACCAATAGCGCGCAAGATTCGAGCCATCGCCGGCAACATCTCCGAGCCGCAGGAATCGGTCAGCAGAAGGGTCAGGCGATCCAGCAAACGCTCCGGATCGCGCTGCAAGAGCCGAGGCAGAGCGGGGTCGAGAGGGCGATTGGCCAGCGCGGCGTCCACGAGCGCCATCCAGCGATCGTTGGCGACGAGGCGATGGCCGAGCGCGTTCATGTGCTCGTGCTCGGCATCGCGCGGCACCTTTTCCAAGCTGATCAGAATGGTCTCGAAGCTTGCAAAATCGCCGCGGGTGACCGCAATGCGGCCGAGGGTTTCGAGGAAGGCTGCGAGCAGAGCGCTGGTTTCCGGGGCGTGTTCCTTGGAGAGGGCCTTCATCGTGCCGCGGCTCAACTCTTCTGGAAGCTGGTTGGGCCACAACGATTCCAGGAGCGGCGTAAGTTCGCTAAGACCTGCGGCGACAATGCGCCGCGCCGCAGGAACTTCGTGTTCGAGGCGTCTGGCGTAGTTCAAAAGAATATTGCGGGCTTCACGACGGGGAGCGTCCGCACCGGCTTCGACGAGTTGGCCAAGCGTCTGGCGGATAGCCGTGATGGGCACGCACCAAATCTCCGTGCCGCGAAGGACTGCGGACTTCTCACGTGGCGGCAGCTCCAGCCAGAACCGCTCAAGCAGCTGTTCCCGGTAGGTTTCGTCGGCCCAGGCGGAGGCCAGCACGGAAAAATGCTGCGAGGAATGAGGCCCGCGATAGCCGCCGGCACTGACCAGGACATCGGCGAGGTGATTCAAAACCTCTCGCACGGCGACGGGAGCAAGGTTGCCAGCGGCAAATTCCGTGGTGAGATGCTCGAGGACCAGGCTCTGGGAAAGCCGCTGCAAATAGGCCTGAGGTGCTTCGCCTTCCTGCGGAGTGTAATGCGTTACGGCGGCCATGAGCATTCGCACCGTGCTCCTGCTGGCGAGTTCCATGGAGGAGTGAATGGCGCGCGCCGCATCTTCCGCGGAAAGACCGCTGGCCACTTCCATCGGCGGCGTTAGGCAGCCGATAAGGCGGAGTGTGTCGAAAGTCGCTTCGGCTTGCGGCGCGCGGATGGGCGTGTCGCCGTTATCCTGCGGGGCATTGCCGCCATAAGCCACCAGCGCGGCGATGAGACTGGCCAGGACTGTATCCACCTTGCGCTCGGTCAACGTATTGATCTGGATTCCTTCCACGCGCTGCTCCCGAAGTTGCGCCGCCCAGCCTATGGCTCCCGGGCGATTTGCCGGCTCATCTGATCTTAGCAAGGTGGCTTTGATGAGTTGTGCGAGGGTGTCCAATTCGCCCACATGGAACTTTGCGGCGAAGTAAAGGGTCTGGATGCCGGCGCGTTGCAGGTCGTTCGCCAGGGCATAGAATTCGCCGCGCGCATCGGGCAAATGGCCTTCGGCAAATTTTGCTACAACGATGCCACCCCGTTCGGTGCGCACTTCCAAGCCGTCAAAATCGGTGGCGGCGCGCTTCAGGGAATCGTAGGCGGCGTCCAGGCTGTCCAGCACGCGAGGGTGAGCGGAATCGTACAAACGGTGGGCCCGCAGCAGCAGATGCAACTCGCGCAGGGCCCGGGTCAGGTCGGCCAACTGCGGATCGCCTTGGCGGGCGCGCTCGCGAGGTGCAGCGGCGGGCTCGTGCTTCACCGCACGAGAAGAGGCAGGCTTGGCCGACCTCTTCTCATCGAGCAGAAGTGAGGCACGCAATACCAAAAGGCCGTCCTTGGTCCGATGCACTCTGTCGGGACCGCGTCACCATTCCAGAACCAGGCTCGCCCAGGGTGCAAAGGGAACAGTTGAGCGGGAAATCCGCGCCCCGGAGGGAGCGGATTCCGCAACAATAGCGTAGGATGAGGGAATGTGTATGGATATAGTACTAACAGTCCATTGTGGGATAGAAATGTTACGACTTCCGAGGGAAATGCTATCCTTCTACAAGCCCACTTTTCTCTTTTCTTCGCTGTACGCCGCAGTCTCTATTTCGGCTTCAGTTGTTCAGTGACGGGCACGGTGCTGCCTTCACTGACCTCAACGCCACGCCTCACTACCTGGAAGCCGTTCAATTTCAGTGCGATAACATGGGTTCCGGCGGGGATCTGCACGCGTGAAGGAGAGAACTGACCGCTCGAAATTCCGTCGATGATGATCTCAGCACCTGGCGGGGTGGTTGTGACCTGTGCCCAAGCCACGTGAGTCTGACTGCGCTCCTTGAGTTCGGCGTCCAGCGTCGTCTGGATATTGTCCTTGACCTGAACCTCACCGACGTAGGGTGCGTAGCCCTGGAGTCGGAGCACCAGGTCGTAGTGGCCAGGGGCGAGGGGGAGGGTCGTAGGGGTTTGCCCGGATTGCTTGGCGCCGTTAATGAAAATATCCGCACCAGGTGGTTTGCTGCTGATGTAAACACCTTTCGCCAGGGCTTCCAGATGAAGTTTCTGATCCTGGGATTCGCCCGCCTTCAACGCCAGTGCGGTTTGCACTTGAAGGTAGCCATCCTTCTGCACCTGAAGACTGTAACGTTCCGGGAAGAGGTTGTTAAAGCTGCAAGGTGTCTGGCAGTCGGCCAGAAAGCGGCCACCAGGACCGAAAAGCGTGGCTTTTGCGCCGATCACGTCTGTTAACACGTGAACCGCGCTCAGGCCCCTTGCAGGGACTGGGTGACCTTCTGCTTCTCCCGTGCCCGAGGCCGGAAGGGGGGTGTCATCGTAAAGAATGTCGTCGACGATGTGAACGGCGACGGGCGCGTCGTGCATGAACCGGAGCAGCGAGGCATGCTCAACGGGACGTAGTTTGCCGCTCAGGGTAAGCGTGTTTCCGATGCCCGCGATCGTGACGCGGCCGTTCAACCCACGATCTGCAATCGCTTCCTCGATGCGGCCCTTATATTCGAGTGCGGCGGCGTTTAAGGCAGCTTCCGGTCTCCGGACTGGAACAATTGTTATGACCCGAGGTTCCGATGATTTCAACGGAGTCGCGGCAGGCGCAGCGGCTGCGGGTTTTGGCTCCTCGACGGGTGCCGGGTTCGACGAAGCCGGCGGAGAAACGGTTTGTGCCGGCACGGGAATTGTTGTTGGTCCAGTCACCGTGGCTGTAGCTGGGGGCGAATCCGGAGTAGCATCTCTCCCGGCGGGTGACTGGTCCGACTTCCCATCAAGCACAGCGTCTTGTTGCGATGAATTGTTGCGTACGCGCGCGGCCTGAAACTCCGGGCGCAACCTATTGACCCCAAAGATGATCACACCAACCAAAAACAAGGTGGCCAAAACCGTTCCAAGGGTATTTTTCTTCTTTGGTGGTTCGATGGGCCGGACGGGGCCAGTGCGCCGCACCGCGGGAGTCTGCGCCGGGCCGCCCGCGCGATTCTGAAGAGAACGAACCGTTGCCGCAGTCATCGCATCTTCGATATGCACGCCACGCAGACCGCCTGGTTCGGCATTCAGTGGCAAGATGGAGCCAGGGCGCGGCGAAATCATGGTGGCGTCGGGATTTCGTTCGTTGCCGCCCAAGGCGCGGTAGTTCCGCAAATCCTCCAGCAACTCGCGGCAGCTCTGGTAGCGGACCTCGGGATCTTTGGCGAGTGCGCGGAGAACGATGTCATTCAGCCCCGGATGGATGGACGGGTTGATCTGCCGGGGCGGTATGGGTTCCTCGTTGACGATTTTGTAAATCACCGTGGTGATGCTTTGGCCGGGGAACGGTTTCTCTCCGGTCAGCATTTCGTAGAGCATGACGCCGATGGAAAAGATATCGCTGCGGCCATCAACGGGACGCCCCTTGACTTGTTCGGGGGACATGTAACTGGGCGTGCCCATCACATGAGCAGTCTGCTGGACGCTGCCGAACTGCAGGATCTTGGCGGTGCCGAAGTCGGTCACTTTGACGGTGTCGTCGGCGGTCAACATCAAGTTGGCGGGCTTGACATCGCGGTGAACGATGTTGCGTTCGTGGGCGAATTGCAGCGCGCTACACGTCTGCTCCAGGATGCGAATTACACGGGGTACGGGAAAGGCGTGGCCGCCATCGAGTAGCGCTTGCAGGCTTTTGCCTTCCACCAGCTCCATGGTGATGAAATAGAGGCCGTTCTCTTCGCCCGCGTCGTACACCACGACGATGTTGGGATGCGTGAGGAGTCCCGCGGCGCGCGCTTCGGTCTGGAACCGCGCGAGTAGCTCGGGCCGGGTCAGTCCGGTGCCTTCTTCGCTCAGGCGAATCGTCTTGACGGCGACGGTACGCCCGATAACGGGGTCCATGGCGCGATAGACTACACCCATGGCGCCGCGGCCTAGTTCGCCGAGGATTTCGTAACGCCCCGCTTTGACCATCGTTGCCATGCTGTCGCCACCACGTGCGCGTGGCCTATCCCCTTAAACACCGTGCGCGGCGCAGTGTTCCGCCCGGTTTCTTCCACGGGGAGACGCGGAAAAGACTGCCTTGGTTGGGACCCTAATCGTTACCTCGTTGTGTTCATGCCTCTTCCGCGCACACCCCTCGCCAATAAAGACAGTAACGAGTGCCTTTTCAAAGGGTCAACGCTACGGCAGTACTAGTGTGCCGCACTCGATATGTCCATTCGGACAGGTCTAGGGAGGCGGCATAGATTCGGCTGGCGCCGGTATGCGGTCGGGCGAAGGGACGTTAGTTTCACGGCGAGGGCGATCGACTTCGCCGGGGCGCGGTGTCACGGTTGGGTGACTAATCGCCGTGGCTCGGTGAGTCGGGAGTTTCAGAGACTTTGCCGGCAAACGAGCGATAGACGTACACAAAATAGACGGTTGCCAGCGCCATGCCGATGACCCACCAGATCAAGCCAATTTTTAAGCCGTAGTCCGCCGCCTTGGCATTTTGCACGGTGAGCTTGAAGGCCGGATTCCGAGCGGGCAGGACCATCGGATACACACCGAAGACCACGCTCGTGAGCATGCCCAAAAAATAAGTGCAGGAGGCCAGGAAAGCGTTGCGTTCGTTTTTGCGGTGCAATTCGAATTTGACAGTGGCGAAGCCGGCGACGGCGAGGAGGGGCAAAACGTAGCCGGCGGGCCAATCATGGAAATTCGCAATCACTTGCGGTTGCAGGACAAAGGTTGCCCCCGTGACCACGGCGGTCATCAGCAGCACGCCCCACCACACTATGCCAGCAACTTTTCCTGCGCGTTCACTGACGCCGCCATGAGTTTTCAGTTGCACCCACAGGCCGCCGTGCATCATCAGCGCCAGCAGCGCCTGGACGCCAACAAGAATCGTGAACCAATCGAGAATGCCGGTGTGTTCGCCGAGGCGGAAATTGGTCCAGAGCGGTTCGAAGAAGTAGCCGGTCGCATCCAGCGGTACGCCGCGCACAACATTGCCAAGTGCGGCGCCGAAGAAAACCGCCAGCAGCAAGCTGGACAGCGAAAAGACAAAATCCCAGAAGGGAATCCAGATGGGGCTCTGGATGTGGTTGCGGAATTCCACGGCGGTGCCGCGCAGAATCAGCAGCCACAGCACAATCATCAGCGGCAGATAAAAGCCGCTGAAGCCGCTGGCATAAAGGGCGGGAAAGGCGAAATAGAGCGTGCCGCCCGCTGCCAGTAGCCAGACTTCGTTGCCGTCCCACACGGGGCCGATGGTCGCGATCACCTGGCGGCGTTCTTCGTTTGTCCGCGCGACAAGTAAATGAATCGCGCCCGCGCCCAGATCAAAGCCATCGAGGAGCACGTACATCGCTACCATCACTGCGACGAGGCAAAACCAGATCGTTCCCATCGCGCCTCCTCAGTCCGCCGCCGGCGCGGTTACGCCGGCTTGCTGCGCATTTTCCGGATCGGGCCCGCGTTCGATCTCGCGGTAAACCAGGAACAACCAAAGGATCGAGAGCACGGTGTACATGCCCATGAAGCCCAAGAGAGTAAACCAGGCATTGCCGGCACCGATGCGGGGCGACGCGCCGTGGATGGTGCGAAGCAATCCATAAATGAGCCATGGCTGGCGGCCGAGCTCTGCGGTCATCCATCCGGCGGTGTTGGCGATGTAGGGGAGGGGCACGCTCAGCATGAGGATCCAGAGCATCCAGCGCGACTCATAGAGTTTGTTGCGCCAGAGCAGAAATACGGAGAGAACCATGACGGCGATGAAAATGGTTCCGAGTCCGACCATCACGTGGTAGCTGTAATACAACAGCTCGATTTTGTCCGGCCACTGGTTTGCTGGAAACGCGTCGAGCCCCTGGACGTGCGCGCTCCAGTGCTTGTAGGTGAGTAAGCTGAGCATGTGCGGCACTTCCATGGGATTGTCAAGCTGGTGCTTCTCTACGTCCGGCTGGCCCATTACGGCCAGTGGCGCGCCCTCCTGCGACACGAACAGCCCTTCCATTGCGGCCAGTGTGGCCGGCTGATTTTCGGCCACCATTTTTCCCTGGTAGTCGCCGGTGGGCACAAGTTGCAGAATCGCGGCGATAACGCCGACGATGACGCCGAGCCGCACAAAGGTGCGGCCGTAGGGCAGGTCGCGCTTGGTCAGAAGATAGAACGCGCCTACGGCGGCCATGACGAAGCAGGCGGTTTGCACCGCACCCAGCATATTGTGCGCGTATTGCCAAAGCGCCCAAGGGTTCAAGATCAAGTGCCAATAGCTGGCCAGCTCGATGCCGCCAGTGGCGTTGATCCGGTAGCCGGTGGGATGCTGCATCCAGGCGTCGGTCGCGACAATCAGATAGCCGGACATCCACGACCCCAGGAAAACGAAAAACGCCGCCCACCAGTGGCCGATTCGGCCCAGACGTTTCTCGCCATAGAGAAACAGCCCCAGGAAACTGGACTCCAGGAAGAAAGAGAAGACACCCTCCATCGCCAGCGTCTGCCCGATGACCCCGCCGGCGGCCTTGGAGAATTCCGCCCAATTCGTGCCGAACTGAAATTCCATGGGGATGCCGGTCACCACTCCGAGGGCAAAGTTGATGCCGAAGATCTTGGCCCAAAAACGCGCGGCGCGGTTGTAATGCTCATCGCCGGTGCGGAGTGCGAGCGTCTTCAGGATGACAAGAAGAAGCACCAGGCCCATGGTGAGTTGTGGAAATAAGTAATGATAGGTGACAGTAAAAGCGAAATGCAGGCGATGCACATCCAGAGCTGAATCCATGCGATCACCTCAGTGCAGGATTGATGCGAACGGCCCATTTGGACCGCAAGGGAGCGAAAGGTGCGGAGGTTACGCCGTCATTCTCTAACTTTTTTGCGAGGGAGGCAACCGAAGTTTGTCCCGATCCCTTTAGCGTTGACTCTCTCGCGCTGCCGCCCTACTATCAAACCCTCAAAAAGGCGTACCTGCCGAGGAACGTGGCTTACGAGGAGAAGGGGCGGCTGGCAGGGGGCCTGGACAAGATCGCATTCTTCTGACTTAGGAGCTTCTCATGATCCTGGAGGTGCAGAAAAAATCTCCGGCTCCAGCGGTGGGCGTCCTGGAACTGCGCGGACGGCTGTTGATGGGAAATGACAGCCGGCAAGTCGAGTGGGCTGTCGTGGAATGGATCAATGCTGGAGTGAAGAGCGTGATTCTCGACCTGAGCCGCCTGGACATGATTGACAGTACCGGCGTGGGGATCATTGTGATGTGTCATGCCAAGTTGGAGAAGGCGGGAGGCAGCCTGCGCATCGCGGGCGCCAAGGGGATCGTCCAGGAAATCCTGCACATGACGCACGTGGACAGGATTGTGAGATTCTTCCCGACAGCCGAAGAAGCGAGCAAGAACTTTGGACCCGCCTGAAAGGCGGATCTGCGTAGGCAAGGGAGGGGCGCGCAGTTGTGGGGCCGACGGGAAGTGTGTTTGCGAGGAAGAGCGGATTCAATGCCGGAGGCGTGGCGTCGGTCTCATTGAAAAGAGGCCACGGCTTGCGGCAGTTCCTCGAACGTTGCGAAGAGATTTAGCAGCCCCACCATTTTGAGCGTCTGGACCGTGAACTTTGAGGGCTTCAGCAGCCGGATTGCCCCACCACTTTGCTTCGTGGTCGTTAGAAATCGAACCAGCATGCCGATGCCGCTGGAATCGATTGTCGGGACTTCTTCCAAGTCCAGAATAATCCGGTTGTGCCCTTCGCCGAGAAGCTCGGTCATGGTGGCACTGAAGCGCTCGAGCGCGGGACCCATGCTGAGGCGCCCCTTTAGCTTGACGACTTTCACACCATCCTGCGTTTTCGTTTCGATATCCAATGTTGCGTCTCCCCGCCGGCAGGCGGCTTGCCGTATGCCCCACGATGGGCACTCGCCAATTCCCTTTTTTGAGCGCGCGGACAACTTAGTTATTCTACCCTGAAAAAGGAGGGTAACTGGTTTGGCGCCGGAAGCCGCATATTCCTTGCGGAAAGCGTGCCGCGGCGGAAGCCGTGCCCTGAGGGAGTTGTGGGACGAAGCGAGGGGACTGACGTGGGTGCGAAACGGGAAGGTGAAATTCGATTTTGCGTAAGTGCGGAGGGGAAAGGAGTTAAGGGAATTGGGGCGTGCAAGTGCGGATTCTGCAGGGTTTATAGGTGCTTTGTTTTGAGAATGATGTGCAAGTGTTGATTACAATGTAGTTATAGCAGCTTTTCTTCTAAGTGTTGATTTTGATGGAGTTAACATTGTCCTCTGCAACTCGCTTCCCATATTTCATATAGTAACACAAAGGTAATTTAGTGTCAAGCAAAATCGGTGAGAGGTACGAGACTCGAAACTCGTACAAGGTGGAACGGGAAAGGAAGAGCGGCCCAAGACCCGCCCTCACACTGCGAGGACGGGGCACCCAGAGTTGTCTTTGCACTCACGGCCCGGGCCACCCTCTATGACGGTGTCGGCGTTGTCAAGAGACACTTCCAGGGTACGAGCCGCGAGCGGCTCGTTTTCTTCTTACCTAGAAAGGACTCTTTCTTCATTTCGACCAAGGCTCGC
>Ga0187866_1000165_pt1 | contig 88144 bp, 64 predicted proteins | sample June2016WEW_11_1_3_FD_133013 | JGI IMG/M metagenome (GOLD analysis project Ga0187866, IMG submission 133013) | Peatland microbial communities from SPRUCE experiment site at the Marcell Experimental Forest, Minnesota, USA - June2016WEW_11_150 | ecosystem: Environmental > Terrestrial > Soil >... | reverse complement strand
GGCCATGCAGTACGAAAAAGTGCCGAGGAAGATACCGAGCGTCCATTGCGTCACGCGATCTCTGGAAAAGCTGACGATGATGCGCGGGGAGAACTGCATCGATGCCAGGGTGAGCGTCATCAAGAGGATGGCGAACACGATGGACACCACCGTCATGATAGAGGCTGCGATGCCCGCCAGAATGACCTGGGCGACCTGCGGGTCAGCGTGCGAGGGGAATAAAACGGTTGGCACCCAGGCGCTGGTGACCGGGAACTCCTCTTCCAACCACGACAGGAATGCGCCCGCGCAACCCAGCGCCACCGCGATTGTGAGCGGGCGAATCAAGAAGCCGCCACGCAGGTTATACATGGCGTGGCGAAGCATCAACGGTAGGCTCTTGCTCACGGCTTTATCCGTTCAAGTGTAGTGGGTCAGACCGCGCGTACAAAGAAAAAATGGAAGCCCGCTGCATCAATTGGGCCTGCGAAAGACGGCCTCGAAGCCATCAGAGTCGCCTCGTCGAACTTGTTTTCTCCAAACACACCGGCGCGCCACTAGAATACTTTAGTCGGTAGGACACGCGGGACAGTCCGCTCGGCCAATGCTCACTCGCATTTCCAGTGCGCTACTGGCATTCATTTTCGCCAGTAGGTTGCCATTCCATGGTCAAGATCAGCCCCCGAGCGTTGACGCTGCGGGACCGATCGCAACGGATCGGCCGGCAGTTACGAACTCCAGCGTCGTCGTCCCAGCCGGCAACCTTCAGGCGGAGAACGGCTTCCTTGAAAGTGGCAGCCAGGGGCAGAGCGTTTTAGACGGCCCGGAGAGCTGAGTACGTTTTGGTATCGCCAAGAGGACTGAGTTGCGCTTCACGGTGCCGGACTATTTCCACAACCTGACAACTGGCAACGGCGTCGGTTCGGGATTCGGCGATGTTGCCATCGGAGTCAAACAGCAGCTTGGACCCGCGCGCGGGTTTGATGTCTCCGTGATCGCGTTCCTCAGTTGTCCGACTGGCGCCAGCACCGTGTCCAGCGGCGGGTACGACCCGGGATTGCAGGTGCCGTGGTCGCGCGCGCTGTCGGCCAACTGGACGGCAGCCGGAATGTTCTCGGTGTATTGGCCCACTCAGGGCCGCACGCGAAACGTGACCGGCGAGTTTACGTTTCTGTTCGATCGGCAATTGACGAAACCCTGGGATGCGTTTATCGAGTATGCGGGTGACTTTCCGGAAGCTGGCGGGCCGCGGCACTTGCTGCATTTTGGAACAGCACTAAAGATCGCAAACCAGCAACAGATTGATTTCCACGTCGGGGTGGGCCTATCGTCGGCTGCGGTAGATCATCTCATTGGGATCGGCTATTCGTTCCGCCTTCAGGCGATCCGTCGCTAAGGCGGGCTCTTAGAACTTGTTTCCTTTCAAAGACACCGACGCGGCACTAGAATGCTTCAAGCAGAGCAAGTAGGGCTGGTGGATTTCTACAGCGTAATTCAATACGTGTTGTTTGTGGCCATCGTCACCATCCTGGTGAAGCCCTTGGGCGGGTATTTGGAACGGGTCTTCTCCAGGCAACGGACCGTACTTGATCGTTTATGTCTTCCCGTTGAGAGGCTCATCTATCGCATCACTGCGGTTGATCCTAATCTGGAGATGACCGGCAAGGAGTATGCGACGTGTTTCGTGTTCTTTGGCTTTGCCGGCACGGTCCTGTTGTATGCCATCCTCAGAATGCAGCAGTTTCTTCCCTGGTTTTTTCCGCAGTACCACACGACGCCTTTGTCCCCCGACCTGGCTCTGAATACTGCGATCAGCTTCTCGACGATCACTACCTGGCAGGCCTACGCTGGCGAGAGCACGATGAGCTACTTCAGCCAGATGGTGGGACTCTGCGCACAAAACTTCCTGGCTGCCGCTGCGGGGTTAGCCGTGGGTGTTGCCTTCATCCGCGGCCTTGCCCGGCAAGTCTCCGACACGCTGGGCAACTTTTGGGTTGATCTGACACGCGCCCTGCTCTGGATCCTCTTGCCGGGAGCATTGCTAGGCGCGTTGCTGCTGGTCTGGCAGGGTGTTCCGATGAACTTCCACCACTATGCAGTCGTCACTACCGTCGAAGGTACGCAGCAGGTCATACCGCAGGGTCCGGTAGCCGCACTGGAGATCATCAAGAATCTCGGCACGAATGGCGGCGGCTTCTTTAACGCGAATGGGGCTCATCCCTATGAGAACCCCACGCCCATTGCAAACTTTCTCGAAATGTTGGCGATCGTGCTGCTGCCTGCGGCATTCACCAACACCTTCGGCAGGATGGTGGGCCAGCCTCGACAAGGATGGCTTCTCTACAGCGTGATGGTGCTTCTTTTCGGCTGCGGATTGGTTTTCGTGCATCACTTTGAAGAACGAGGGGTTCCGCACCTCAGCAGTGTGGATTCTCGAGATAGTCATGTCCAGTCTGGCGGGAACATGGAAGGCAAGGAGGTGCGCTTCGGCATCGGCGGTTCGACCCTCACGGCAGTCGTTACATCAAACACGGCCACGGGATCAAACAACTCAATGCTCGACAGCTACACCTCCCTCGGTGGCATGGTGTTATTGGTAAACATGCTGCTGGGAGAGCTCATATTCGGAGGACTGGGAACTGGTCTTTACAGCATGGTTATGGCTGCTGCGATCGCTGTATTTCTAGCGGGACTGATGGTTGGACGTACGCCTGAATACCTGGGGAAGAAGATAGGGCCCGCGGAGAACAAAATGATCATGCTCTATGCTCTGGCCGCGCCGCTGGTCATTCTCCCACTCACCGCGATTGCCGTGAGCACCAGGCTGGGACTGTCCGGGCTGACGGTCAACACCGGCCCACATGGTTTCACAGGGATTCTGTTTGCCTATACTTCCTGCTTTGCGAACAATGGCCAAAGCTTTGCTAGTCTGAGTGCAAACACTCCCTTCTACAACCTCTCCACGGCATTGGCGATGATGGTGGGAAGGTTTGGCTTGGCGATTCCTGCATTGGCATTCGCAGATCTGTTTGGCCGTCAGCGAAGTACTCCTTCTTCCTCGGGAACTCTTCCGACCCATTCCTTTACGTTCGGGGTCCTGCTCACCACCTGTCTGATAACGATGGTGGCTCTGAGCTATCTTCCGGCCTTGGCCCTCGGTCCCGTGCTGGAACGATTGTTATTCGGAAGATAAAGCGCTTGAATTCCTCGAAGAACTGTACCGGAGAGACATTCGGACTTGCCTTGTCTTCTTGAAAGGCGATCTTAGGATCGTTGAGAAAACCGGGGAAGTCTTTCCAGGCTGTATTCCTAAATCAGGACGAGGACGCAGCGCATTCCATCAAGGCCGGGGCTTTGTGTTCCAAGCAAGGCCGTATCCATTTTGCGCAGACCAACCTGTCACTTTCATTTTTCGCATGCGACAAAGCGGCGGACCATGCATTCCGTTTGGCCGACAAGCCTCCCATTATGGGGCTAAGGGCCACAGGGTCGGCTGCGTTGAACGGGGTGACCACCATCACAGCTTCCTGTGTCCTCGATCATCGCTCCCCAAAAGAATGTTGGGTATCAAAGAACATTGCGCAATTTTGGGCGCAGATGTTACCGGGCGGTATGGCGCGGGGAACGCGAACTTGTTTAAGGATATCGAACACCTCATCCGTCTTGTGGCCGTCATCGCAATCGCGCTGGTCGCATTCGTGATCCTGCGGGCCGCTGTTGTACCTCACAGTTTCGGACAGTATGGCCACTATCGAGGCGCGGCGATCGGCGAGATCGCGTCCCGGCCGGTTGCGTTTGCCGGCCACGACACCTGCGAGGCCTGCCATACCGATGTTGTGGATCAGAAAAAACTGGGCAAGCATGTGGTCATCGCTTGCGAGGCTTGCCACGGGGCCCTGGCCAAGCATGTGGACGACCCCGGTTCGGTGCAACCGAAGAAGCTGGATACAGCCATCGTGTGTGCGCGCTGTCACGAGGCCAACAGTGCCAAGCCGAAGAACTTTCCACAGGTTGCCACGGCCGACCACTCGGGAGGGATCGCCTGCGACACCTGTCATCAGCCACACCGCCCGAAGATTGAGACAGCTAAGACTGAGACGGAAGGTAAGAAATAATGGAAATCACCCGCCGTCGATTGCTGGTGCTGTTGCCTGGGGCTGCAGTGGCCTGGAAGTTCGTTCTCGCGGGAACTCCGGAGGCTGCACCCAATTACAAGCTGACCGAGCACTGGTGGGCCATGTTGATCGACATTCCGAAGTGCATCGGCTGCGGCAGCTGTGTGCGCGCCTGCGCAGAGGAAAACGATGTTCCCGAAGGCTATTTTCGCACGTGGATTGAGCGCTACCACGTGGCTGACTGGAAGATCGAGAGGCCAGAGGTGGAGTCGCCCGATGGCGGCAAGAACGGATTCCCACCCCATGCCGATGACGGCGGCAAGAACTTCTTCGTTCCCAAGCTGTGCAATCAATGTGCAGACTCGCCTTGCACTCAGGTTTGTCCGGTGGGCGCGACGTTCATTACGCCGGATGGAGTCGTGCTGGTCGACAAGAGCTACTGCCTGGGCTGCCGCTATTGCATCCAGGCGTGCCCCTATGGGTGCCGCTTCCTCAGCCCTAAGACGCACACGGCGGAGAAGTGCACGCTGTGCTATCACCGGATCACCAAGGGATTGACGACCGCGTGCTGCGAGGTCTGTCCCACCGGGGCCCGCCAGTTGGCCGACTTGAAGAATCCCAAAGATCCGATTCATGAGTTCTTGAGGACGCATACGGTACAGGTTCTGAAACCCCACATGGCGACTGGGTCGAAGGTTTTCTACAACGGCATGGACGGTTCGGTGCGCTAGGGAGGCTCGTGCAAATACCGGTGGAAGGCTTCATGTATCCGAACGAAGTGGAGCTCCAATGGAGCATCCTGATCGTTCTTTATCCGTTCATTACGGGACTAGTGGCCGGAGCGTTCATTCTGGCTTCGCTCGAACGCGTATTCCGCGTGGAGGCAGTGAAGCCGACGTACCGGCTGGCCTTGCTCACGGCACTCGCCTTTCTGCTGGTGGCTCCGCTGCCGCTGCAATTGCATCTGGGACATCCAGAGCGTTCCTTCGAGATGTATCTGACGCCGCACCGTTCCTCCGCCATGGCCATGTTCGGATTTGTCTATCTCTGGTACCTGATGGGCGTGCTGCTGTTGGAGATCTGGCTCGACTACCGGCGTGACATTGTGGTGCTGTCCCAGACCGAAAGGGGCTGGAAGCGTCTGGTCTATCGAGTGCTAACTCTGGGTTCCCGCAATGTCAGTGAACGCTCGCTGGGTATCGATGAGAGACTCGGGTATTTCATCACGCTGGTTGGAATTCCCTCCGCGTTTCTTCTGCACGGATATGTCGGCTTCATTTTTGGCTCGATAAAGGCAAACCCCTGGTGGTCGTCGCCGCTGATGCCCATCGTGTTTGTATTCTCGGCAATGGTGTCGGGCATCTCGGCGGTGATGTTGCTTTACATGCTTTCGACACGGCTGCGCGAAAAAGAAATAGACATGCGCTGTCTGGATAAGATCGCGCAGTATCTGCTGTACACGTTTGTCATCGACTTTAGCCTGGAGATGCTGGATCTTCTGCAGCGAATCTACGAGGCCGATGAATCGTTCCGCAGCCTCGATTTCATGGTGCACACGCGGCTGTGGACCTCCCAGGTGATTGTCCAAATTCTGCTGGGCACGGTGACGCCGATCGGGCTGCTGGGCCTGACCCAGATTCTGAGGTTGAGTGACATTGCGCGCAAACGGATCTACGGGCTGGCTGGATGTTTGACGATGATCGGCATTTTTGCCATGCGCTGGAATGTGGTGATCGGCGGCCAGCTTTTTTCCAAGAGCTTTCTCGGCTACACGACGTACAAGATGGCCTTCGCCACGCGGGAAGGGTTGTTGACCGCGATCGCGCTCATGATTCTTCCTTTCATCATTCTGTGGATTCTGGTGAAACTCCTGCCACCCTGGTATGAGTCAGACTCATCGCCCGGCTCCGGCAGCGCTCCGGCACACGGAACCAGCTAGACCCCACTTCATCTTGAGGGCAGATGCGGAGAAGCGAATGGCACAAGCTTTCGACGGAATCGCATCGGATGCGGAACAACTCAGCGAACGGTTGCGGGAACTGGAACGCCGTGTTTCCGCATTGGAGGGCAAGCCAGCGAATGCGGCCGCTGCTCCTCCAGCATCCGGGAGCGTTGCGGTGCCCAAGTCGCGGCCTCCCGAGACGTGGCGGGGTTTCCCGGCGGCAAATGTGCCCGCCGGTGTGTCCGTGTTTGGCAAGGCGGTTCTAGGAATTGCAGGGGCGTATCTGCTGCGCGCGGTCGCTGAGTCGGGAACCATCCCGCGGTTGCCCGTGTTGATGATCGCCATCGTGTACGCGGGCATGTGGCTGGTGTGGGCAGTCAGGACTCATGCCGCCAATCGGTTTGCCAGCGTCACCTATGCAATCACGTCGTCGTTCATCCTCTCGCCTCTGCTGTGGGAATCCACTGTAAGTTTTCAGATCCTGCTGCCGACTTTCACGGCGGCAGTACTGGTTGCCTACGTTGTGCTTGCCCTGGCACTGGCATGGCGGCAAAACCTGCAGACGATTCCGTGGGTGGCGACTCTTGCGGCGGTGGCCACAGCTCTGGCGCTCATCATCGCGACGCGCGAGCTCGTGCCTTTTACGGCTGGATTGCTGGCTGTGGCTTTGGCTTCGGAAATGGTGGTTTGCTTCGGACACCGGCTCAGTGTGAGAGCGGTCCCGGCGATTGCAGCGGATTTCGCCGTGTGGTTGGTTGTCTATCTAATGACTTCTCCCGAGGGCGTTCCATCGGAATATCACCCCATCGGTGCTACGGCGATCACGGTGCTGTGCCTGGCGCTGCTTGCCATCTACGGCGGAAGCATCGGCCTGCGCGTCTTTGGATTGCGCCACCGGCTCACGATCTTCGAAATCGCGCAGGCAGCTGCGGCGTTTGTGATTGCGACTCTTGGGACGCTGCGCGCAAGTCCTGGCTCTACTGTGGCACTCGGCGTCTTCTTTGTGCTGGTTGCCGGTGTGTGCTACTGGGGCGCGCTGTCGCGGTTCACAGCCGAGGAACAAACTCGAAATCGTCGGGTGTGCGCGACCTACGCGGTCGCACTTCTGCTGGCGGGAAGCTTGCTGCTTTTTCCCGCGGGTTTTCAGGCGCCGTTCTTATGCCTGGCTGCGCTGACGGCGGCTTTCTTGTACTTGCATAGTGGCAATGTCGGCCTCGGCATGCACGTGTCCTTCTACCTGGTAGCGGCGGCGATCCTCTCCGGTCTTCTGAATCTCGCGGGAAACGCTCTGGCTGGAACCGTGCCGCCAGCCCTGGACGCCGGCGCGTGGGTGGTCACAGTCTCGTCCGTTCTGTGCTACGCAATCGGATCCCGTGCTTCGACCAAGCAATGGCAACAGCGGTTGCTTTGGATCATCCCCTGCGTGCTAGTCGCTGGTGTGGGAGCGGCTCTGGCAGTGATGGTGAGTGTGCGTCTAGGTTCGGCGAGCGGAATGCTGAATGCTTCGCGTCTTTCGGTTGTCCGGACGCTGGTGACTTGCTCAGTTGCCCTCGTCCTCGGCTTCGGCGGCTCACGTTTGAAACGCGCGGAGCTATTGTGGGTTGCGTATGTAGCCATAGCATTTGGCACGCTCAAGCTCCTGTTCGAGGACCTTCGTTTCGGTAACGCCGCGTCGCTCGTGGCGTCACTTTTGTTCTACGGTCTGATCTTGATCCTGATCCCGCGGCTGACAAAATCTGGCGGCGACGGGTCCTGATCTTGCCTCTTCTGCTCAAAAGAACCTCAGAACAGGGTGCACAGGTGTTCGGCTCAGCGAACTTGGCCGCACGAGTGACCCGGGTTTTGCAACCAACTAGCGTCGCCTCTCGCGATTGTGCCTGGATTACGAGCAATGCCGAAGTAATCGGCCAGTTTCCTGTTTGCGTTTCTCCGAGTGCAGAGCACTACGGCTGTGACGATCATCACTACCAAGTTGGACCCCTCCCAAGTTCGCACCCGCGGGGACTTCGAGAGAACAAGGCACCCTCTTCCAAGCCGCCGGCGCGTTCGAGAGGCGCGTTCCGGTCACCTTAATGGGTGACTAGAGTCACTGACACGGTGTGGTGGTTGGACCATAACTACTGCTACGTTCGCAAGTGCTGCTCGGCACGAGAACGTTAGGGTGGCATGGTTCGAACGAACGTTCGACAGATGCCGAGAGGTGGATTGTGGAAGTTCCCCTCACCGCCGCCTGGAAAGACGCGCCAGTTCTGGACTGTTATCCCGTCCACTGCCATTACCGCGATGACAACCTGTGGGCCCACTCGCGTGCCCATCCTAACAACCTAATACTGGAGAATTTGGGATTGGAGCCGGAGTGTTTCCGGCTGCAGTGGGTCTCGGCTTCCGAAGAATCGCGCTTTGCCCACGTGCCTTGGGAGATGGCGGAGCAGGTTAGGAAGCTCGGTCCAAGCCCGTATCGAACGCCGTAATAAACGCCGTAATAAACGCCGTAAATAACAGATCGCAGGAGACGAGAACGAAGCAGCACTAATTCAAGTCCGGTAGGGAGGTGCAGCATGGCAGCTCGACTTGCCGAAGAATGGTTCGCCATATGCGGGGGTTGCGAGGTAACCATCCTCGACATCGGTGAACCGCTACTCGACGTACTCAAACAAGTGGAAATCGTGCACATGCCAGTCCTGATGGACCACAAGCTTTACGGTCAGACGGGCGAAGGTACAGAGATGGAAATCCCCGCGGCGGATGTCGGGCTGATATCTGGAGGAATCCGTAGCGAAGAGCACAAGAAACTGGCGCAAGAAATGCGCAAGAAGTGCAAGATCCTGATCTCTCTAGGTTCTTGTGCCTGCTTTGGCGGCATACCGGCTCTGGCAAATCAGTTCAGCACGGAAGAGCTTCTGGAGAAGGTTTACCGCGACAGCGTGACAACGGAGAAGAACGGCTTACCCCACGAGCAGATTCCCGCTCTGACCGACCGAGTCTACGCGGTCCACGAAGTCGTGAAGGTGGATGCGTATCTGCCCGGATGTCCAACCACGCCAGAGATGGTGGCTGGGGCCCTGGTTGCTCTTCTTGAAGGCAAGCCCCTGCCCGCGTTGGCGTCTAAGAGCGTTTGCGACGAGTGTCCCACCAAACGCGAAAAGAAGGCGGTCACTACGCTGAAGCGCCGACTGGATGCGCCGGACTTCAAGCCGGGAGCGCCACTGAGCGAAATGCGCTGCCTGATGGAGCAAGGCATCCTGTGTCTGGGGCCGGCGACGCGTGCTGGCTGTGGTGGCAGCGAGGGAAACCCGCGTTGCATCCGCGCCTACATGCCATGCGAGGGTTGCTTTGGCCCGTTGTCGGACAAAGCCAATCCCATGGTGGACATGATGGGGGCGCTTTCTTCCATCGGACTTGATCCCAAGCAGATTCCGGATCGGGCCGCAACCTTCAACCGTTTTGCTGGCGCTGGCCGTCTGCGGCCAATGCCCCGGAGGTGATCCATGGCAAAGACACTCGTCATTCAACCTGTCACCCGCATCGAGGGCCACGCCAAGGTGACTATTCAGCTCAATGATGCCGGCAACGTGGACACCGCCCGAGTGAACGTCATTGAACTGCGCGGCTTCGAAAAGTTTTGCATCGGACGCCCGGTGGAAGACCTTCCCCGCATTACGCCCCGCATTTGCGGTGTGTGCCCGTGGTCGCATCACCTGGCCTCGGCCAAGGCTTGCGACGCGGTCTTTGGAGTGGAGCCGCCGCCCGCCGGCAAGAAGCTGCGCGAGCTGTGCAACAGCATCGCCTACATGGAAGAGCACATCCTGCACTTCTACTTCCTGGCGGGAGCCGATTTCCTGCTCGGTCCGGACGCTGACTATTCCATCCGCAATGTCATCGGCGTGCTGCAGGCTGCGCCGGACATTGCAAGAAAAGTGGTAAAGGTGCGCCACCTGTGCGCCAAGATGCTGGAAACCTTGGCGGGCAAGTCCATCCATCCCCAGGCCGCCGTTCCTGGCGGATTCAGCAAGCCGCTGGCTCCTGCCGAACGCGACGAGTTGCGCAAGCAGGCCGATGACACACTCGAACTCGCCAAGTTCTCCATTGCCTTTGCCAAGGAGAATGTCTTCCCCAAGTACCTCGACGTAGTGAAATCGCTGGGAGTGATCACTACCGGCTTCATCGGCACCGTCAAAGAAAACGGCGCGCTCAACCTCTACGACGGAAAGCTTCGCCTGATGGCCTCCAATGGCTCATACCAGGACTTTCCCTACGATCGCTATACGGAGTTCATCTCCGAGCACATTGAATCGTGGAGCTACTTGAAGTTCCCATATGCCAAACAGTGGGGCGAAGGTTTCTCCATGGATGTCGATAATCCCAAGGGAGTGTATCGTGCCAACACGCTGGCCCGCATCAACGTGTGCGACTTTATCGACACGCCGCTGGCGCAGGCCGAACTGGAGGAGTTTCGCGCGAAGTTCGGGCGGCCCGCACAGCTCACGCTGCTCTATCATTGGGCGCGGCTGATCGAACTGCTCTACAACGCCGAAAACACCATCCGCTTGCTGGACGATCCCGAGATTACCAGCACTGAAACCCGGGTGAAGGTTACGCCGCGGGCAGCGCGAGGCATAGGCGTCACCGAAGCGCCGCGAGGCACGCTGATCCACGACTACACCACCGATGCCGACGGCCTGATCACCAACGTCAACCTGATTGTGGGCACCACTCACAATAACGCTCCCATCAATATGTCGGTCACACAGGCCGCCAAGAGTTTGATCCATGACGGCAAGTACGACCAGGGAGTGCTGAACAAAGTGGAGATGTCAATCCGTGCCTACGATCCGTGCTTGTCCTGCGCGACCCACCGGCTGGACGGGAAACTCTCCGTCAAGCTGGATATTTTCGACGCGGAGGGCAAGCTGCTCGGTTCGCTTGCCAACTGAACGGCAGCGAACAAGGAGGAAGCATGGGGGAGATCGATCAATCCCAGGTCGATCAATCGGATCTTCCCGATTTCTGTCGGAAGCCGACCCTGGTGCTCGGCTGCGGGAATATTCTGTTTGGAGATGACGGATTCGGGTGCGCGGTAGTTGACTATCTCGAGGCACACTACCAAGTGCCCGAAGCCGTTTGCTTGCTGGACGCCGGCACGGGCGTACGCAAGCTGTTATTTACGCTTTGCCTGAGCTCCGCCCGTCCGCAGCGCTTGCTCATCCTGGACGCGATCGATGCCGGACGCAGTGCCGGCGAGATATTCGAGATCGATCCCGCCGAGATTCCTGTGGCCAAACTCGACGATTTCTCGATGCACCAGTTGCCCACGTCCAATTTGTTGCGCGAGTTGCAAGAAAGCTGTGGAGTTGAAGTGCGGGTGCTCGCCTGCCAAACCGGGCCACTGCCAGAAGAGATCTCTCAGGGCTTGTCGAAAGCAGTCAGTAGCGCTGTGCCCCAGGCGTCGGAGTGGCTGGTCCGCGAATATTTCCCCCGCGCCACAGCGCCGCCAGTGAGAAACGTTTTCGCCGCACGGTATGAGCAGGCTGGAGGCATCGTATGAGCCCGAATCTCTCGATGATCAGCGATGGCATGAAGTTCATGTGGGATGGGCAGCTCTACGACAACAGAGAAGAAGCGTCCCGCGCAGCGGAGTCATATCAGAACGAAGACTTTCAGATCCAGATGGTGGAAGAAGACGGGAAGTTCCTCTTGTACACGAGGAGGACCGCCAAAGAAGTCGTATTCTCTGCGCAGTAGCGAGCACTTTCGTTAGAGGTGGCAAATGGCAGTAGGCATATTGCCGGTTCAAAGCGACCCTACACTCCTAGCCGACATCCGGCGGTATGGGAAGTTCGACCCCACAGGCTGCTATCAGTGCGGAAGCTGTACGCTCTCGTGTGATCTCGTCGGGGATTCCGTGACCTTCCCCCGCAGGAGCCTTCGCTTCGCTCTGCTGGGACTGAGACAACTGCTCGTCGAAAACCTGGACCCATGGGTCTGCCATGACTGCGGCGACTGTTCTCTTGTCTGCCCGCGTCAATCGGAGCCCAGGATCTCCATGCTCACGCTGCGACGCTTCCTCAGCGCGCAGTACGACTGGACGGGCATCGCCTCCAAGCTGCTCCAGTCCAAGGCGTGGTATCTCGGTTCCTTATTATCCGTGGCGTTTATCGTCCTGTTCCTGATCGTTGGCTACCACTTGTGGTACGTGGGGATGGCGGCCAAGGATTTCGCCACCACCCCGTTTGGCTTGGATCACATGTTCCCACTCATGACCTACTACACGCTGACGGTGATCCTGGCTCCACTGTTGCTCTTGTTCTCGCGTGTCTTCCGCATCTGGCGGCTCACCATGGGTGGCGAAAGGCAGGCCCGCGTCCCGCTTTCTCTCTACGTGCTCGAGGCCTGGGTCTACGTGTATCAGTCAGTGACTGACTCTCTGATGAGGAAGTGTCCGCAAAAAGGCCGGTGGCTGGGGCATTGGATGATGGCCAGCGGCGTGGTCATGATGCTAACCATCAAGGTCTTCGCTTTGCGGTGGTTCCAAACTGACAATCTGTACCCGTTGTACCATCCTCAGCGTTGGCTGGGATACCTCGCGACGGGTCTTATCCTTTATGGCCTAGCGGACATCTTCGCAGGACGTTTGCGGGCACAGAAGGAGATCTATAAAGAGTCGTCCTTTCAGGATCTGATCTTTCCTATCTTGCTCGTGTTGACCGTGTTCAGTGGCATCGCGGCCCACACGTTTCGCTATGACGGCTTCGCACTCACCTGTCACTTCATGTATGCCCTGCACATCATCATCGCGACGCCCATGCTGCTCGTCGAGATGTCGTTCGGAAAGTGGTCGCACATGGTCTATCGACCGCTAGCTTTGTATTTCCTGGCGGTCAAGGAGAAAGCCGCGCAGCAGGCACCCGCGGCGGAGGTGGTTCCCCATGCGCTCTGAGGAGTCCCAAACCGTACCGGTGGGCGCTGCTCTGGTTGTGGGAGGCGGTATCGGCGGCATGCAGGCCGCCCTTGATCTGGCCAACGGCGGTATCAAGGTGTATTTGGCCGAGCGCGGCCCTGCCATTGGCGGGGTCATGGCACAGCTCGACAAAACTTTTCCCACCAACGATTGCGCGATGTGCACCATGGCGCCGCGCCTGGTCGAGATTGGCCGGCACAAGGACATCGACATTCTTACCTTGACTGAGGTGGAACGCGTCGAGGGGCAGCCGGGCAATTTCACAGTCAGCACCAAGCAGCAGCCGCGTTTTATCGACGCGACGAAATGCACGGGTTGCGGCGCTTGCACAACGGAGTGTCCAGTAGCGCTACCGTCCGAATTCGATCAGGGACTGGGAGAGCGGAAGGCGATCTTCCGGCCGTTCCCGCAAGCCGTTCCCAACATCTTCAGCATTTCGCGCCGCGGGAACTCTCCCTGCGAGGCCGGATGTCCCATCCATCAGAGCGCACAGGGCTATGTGACTCTGATCGCGCAAGGACGTTTCGAAGAGGCGCTCCAGGTCATTTTGCGAGACAACCCGATTCCGTCGATCTGCGGCCGCATCTGCACGCATCCGTGCACCACCGCCTGCACACGCAGCAACGTGGACGATCCGGTGAATTTGCCGGCGTTGAAGCGCTTCATTACCGACCATAATTCCGACTACAAGCTGCCGCAATCGACGGTGCCCGAACGTCCGGAGAAGATCGCCATCGTAGGGTCGGGGCCGGCCGGCCTTCTGTGTGCCTATCAACTCCGGCAGAAAGGCTATGGCACGACGATCTTCGAAGCACTCCCAGTGGCGGGCGGGATGCTGGCCGTCGGCATTCCTTCTTTCCGGTTACCCCGGCCCTTGTTGAATGCCGAACTGGACCGGATGCGCGCGATAGGAATCGAAATCCTGCTGGAGACGCCAGTAGGCCGGAGCATCACGTTCGAGGAATTGCGCAAGGCCTACGCGGCGGTTTTCGTGGCGATCGGCGCTCACGTGGAACGGAGACTCGGGATTCCAGGAGAAAATCTGCCGGGCGTCACAGGTGGCGTGGAGTTTCTACGGCGAGTGAATCTGGGGAATCCGGTCGCGCCGGGGCATCGTGTGCTGGTTGTGGGAGGAGGTAATTCCGCGCTGGACGCGGCGCGCGCCGCCCTTCGTTGCGGAGCAGCAGAGGTGACAATCATCTATCGGCGAACCCGAGCAGAAATGCCCGCTGGCCATCGTGAGATCGAGGACGCGGAACGGGAAGGCGTCAAGTTGATGTTCCTCGCCGCGCCCAAATCCTTCCAGTCGGGCCCGGGCGGGTGCGTTGCGGGCCTTGAATGCGTCAAGATGAAACTCGGGCGGCCCGATGCCAGCGGCCGGCCAGCTCCGGTGCCGATTCCAGGCTCGGAGTTCGTCATTCCTTGCGACGCCGTCGTGGCCACGATTGGCCAAGTCCCCGATGTGACTGCTTTGGGTGAACGGCTGGGTATGGCGACCACAAAATCGGGAACACTCCGTGCCGATCCGGTGACGCTGGAAACAGATCTGCCCGGTGTGTTTGCTGGCGGGGACTGCGTGACCGGTCCTGACGTGGTGGTGACGGCAATGCTCGCGGGCAAGAAAGCCGCCAACTCCATCGATCGCTGGATCAATGACCAGGACCTCCGTGCGGATCGCGAACTGGAAGGGCCGTACCATACCAACTACGTGGTGGACACAGCTGGCGTGCTGATGCAGCGCCAAATACCGGTCCCTTCCCTCGACCCCGCGACCCGCGGCAGGACCTTCGATGAGGTCCACACAGGCTACACGCGCGAGCAGGCGATCGCCGAAGCCAAGCGCTGCCTTGCCTGCGGCATCTGCTGCGATTGTCATATCTGTGCAACGGCCTGCCAGGCCAATGCCATCGACTATGCACAGAAAGCGGAGACTCGCGAGTTAAAAGTAGGAGCCATCATCCTCGCACCCGGATTCGAAATCTTCGACGCACGGTTGAAGAAAGACCTGGGTTATGGCCGCTTCCCGAACGTGCTCACAGCTCTGGAGTTCGAGCGGATTCTCTCTGCCTCCGGACCCTACTCCGGCCATGTGTGCCGGCCCTTCGACCAGCAGCAGCCGAAGCGGATTGCCTTCCTGCAGTGCGTTGGTTCGCGAGAGTTCGGCCACGACTACTGTTCATCCGTCTGCTGCATGTATGCCACTAAAGAAGCCATCATCGCCAAAGAGCATCTCGGCGAAGGTCTGCAATGCGACATCTTCTTCATGGACCTGCGCGCCTTCAGCAAGGGATTCGAGCAGTATTACCGCAGAGCGCAAGAGCTCGGCGTGCGCTATATCCGTTCTCGCGTGCCGAAAATCGAGGAAGTCCCTGGCACACGAAACCTGATTGTCCAGTATCTCGGCGAGAACGACAGAAAACTTTCCCAGGAATACGACCTGGTCGTCCTATCGGTGGGCATGCAGCCACCCAAAGACGTAAAAGTGCTGGCCGAACGATTCGGCTTGGTGCTGAATGCGTTCAACTTCTGCCAGACTCCCACGTTCCGGCCTGCAGAATCTTCGCGCGAAGGAATCTTTGTGGCCGGACCGTTTGCCGAGCCCAAAGACATTCCGGAAACTGTTATGCAGGCCTCTGCGGCCGCCGCCCAGGTGCTCTCGCTCTTGCGGGAAGCCCGTGGCACGCTGATCACTCCCAAGGTCTATCCGCCCGAAAGAGAGGTGCCGGGAGAAGAGCCGCGCATCGGAGTCTTTGTCTGCCACTGCGGGACCAATATCGCCGGCGTGGTCAACGTCCCGGACGTCGTGGAATATGCGAAGACGCTGCCCAACGTCGTGTATGCGGAGAACAATCTTTATACCTGCTCCAACGATACTCAGGATCGGATCAAGGAGAAGATCTCCGAACATAATCTGAATCGGGTGGTGGTAGCCTCGTGCACCCCGCGAACCCACGAGCCTCTGTTCCGCAACACGCTGGCCGAGGCCGGTCTCAATCCCTACCTGTTTGAGATGGCCAACATCCGCGACCAGTGCTCCTGGGTGCACATGCACGAGCCGGAGAAAGCCACGCAGAAATCTAAGGATCTGGTCCGGATGGCGCTGGCTAAGGCCAGGCTCTTGCAGCCGCTTCATCGGCAGACGGTCAGGATAGAAAAGTCCGCCCTAGTCATCGGCGGAGGGCTGTCGGGAATGACCGCCGCGCTGGCGCTGGCACGCCAGGGCTTTGATGCCTACCTGGTGGAAAAGGAGAATGAGCTGGGCGGAAACCTGCGCCACATCCACTACGTGCTCAACGGAGAAAAGCCACAGGACGAATTGGCGCGCCTGCGCGAAGAAATCGGACGGAACAGCAGGATTCATGTATTTACCGGCGCCGCCATCGAAAAGATCGAAGGAACCATCGGCAACTTCAAGACAACGATCGCGGCCGACGGCGAAACCACCGAAGTCATGCACGGGGTCGTAGTCGTGGCCACGGGTGCGGAGCAGTACCAACCAAAAGAATACTTGTATGGACAGGACGACAGTGTCATCACGCAGCGGGACCTCGAAGCACGCCTCGCTTCCGGTAACGGCTTCCTGGCGCTCGAAGGCAATCGACCCGCAAAGACCGTCGTTATGATCCAGTGCGTGGGTTCGCGAGATGCCGACCACCCCTACTGTTCTCGCGTGTGCTGCGCCGACGCTATCAAGAATGCCCTGAAGATTAAGGCGCTCTCCCCCGAGACAAACGTGTACGTCCTCTACCGCGACATCCGCAGCTACGGCTTCAAAGAGAGCTACTACACCAAGGCGCGCCAGCAAGGCGTCGTCTTTGTGCGCTACGACGAGGACCGCAAGCCCGAGGTGTCACGAAATGGCGGAGGACTTCAGGTCACCGTCTACGACCAGACTCTGGGGATGCCGATCATGATCTCCGCCAGCCTGGTGGTTCTATCCGCGGGCATTCATCCGCATGAAGACAACCGGAAGATCGCGCAGTTCCTCAAGGTTCCGCTCAACAGCGAGGGATTCTTCCTCGAAGCCCATATGAAACTGCGCCCGGTAGACTTCATGACGGACGGCGTCTTCTTGTGTGGTCTGGCCCATTCTCCGAAGAGCATCGAGGAATCCATCCTGCAGGCGCAGGCAGCGTCCGCGCGAGCAGCATCCGTCCTCATCCAGGATCGCCTCGAACTGGGGGCGAATATCTCGCAAGTGGTGGACGAGAGCTGCGACGGTTGCGCCTACTGCGTGGACACCTGTCCCTACAAAGCGATCACCATGCTCGAATACAAGTGGCAGGGGTCGATCAAGAAAGTCGTCGAAGCCAACGACTCCACCTGCAAGGGCTGTGGCTGCTGCCAGGCTACGTGTCCAAAGAAAGGCGTATTCATCCGTGGATTTACCCTCGATCAGATCGAGGCCCAGATCCATGCTGCTTTGGGAGTAGAGTGATGGACGACAACTTTCAGCCCTTGATCATCGCGCTGTGTTGCAACTGGTGCTCCTACGCCGGCGCAGACTTGGCGGGCGTCTCCCGGATCCAATACCCGCCCAGCATCCGCATCGTTCGCGTCATGTGCTCGGGAATGGTACATCCCAACTTGGTGATTGATGCGTTCACCAAGGGAGCGGACGGAGTCCTCATCTGTGGCTGTCATCATGGAGATTGTCACTATCAGGAGGGCAATCTGAAGGCAGAAAAAAGAGCCGACGCCATCCGCCTGATGCTCGCGGATTTCGGTATCGAGGAAGAGCGCTTTCGCTTGGAATGGGTTTCAGCGGCCGAAGGGCCCAGGTTTGCGCAGGTTGTCCGGGAGTTCACGGAGCAAGTGCAGAAGCTGGGAGTCAGCCCGTACAGATCGTAAGTGATCAGCGAGTGGGTAGTGTCGACTATTGTTTGGGTGGTGGTCATTACACTTACTCTGGCGGTTGCAGGATTTCTGCTCGGCGAAAGAATAGGTTCGTTCGGTTGATCGCCTCCGGAAAAAAGGGAGGTGAGCAGTATGGTCTTCATCATCACCGGAGCTGCAGAATCAGGCAGGGACACCGTGGGCAGGCTCCTCGCGGAAGCCTTGGGATGGGAATTTGTCGTGGCGGAGAATCTCCGTCCTCCTGGCAATCTTGATGGACGGAGATGCAGCACTTCGCTGGCTAATGCTGATCCAGCGTTGAGCATAGAAACATTATCGACCACCATTAACTTCTGGATCTATGAATGGCGGGATGTGGTGGTTTCGTGCCCGATGCTGACGGAGAGAGATCGAAGGCAACTCTCTAAAATGTCCTCGCTGGTCAAGATCGCCTGTCTGGGGGCATCCCATGCGACCGGTCGCACTCGCGTCGCTGACCGGCCAGTCCGCGTCGTAAGCTCCGAGCTCCCTGCCGGATCGCATGCGGCGCGCGACCCAGGACAGGACGAGATCACGGTAGATGCATCCCGGCAAGTTGAAGAGATTATCGCGGAGATGACGGCGGTGCTGATGATGTGAAAGTTTCAATGGTTTGCCATCACTTAGGATTTCATCCACCTCGAGCAGCTAAACGAAACGGGAAAGTTTCCTGAGTTCAGGATATGCATGCCTGATCATCAGCATATCCTTATGGTGCGTGGACTGCCCAGCAGTGGGTCACGGAGTCTCCCGTACCTGAACATGCGACAAACGTTGGTGCCCAACGCTCTCAATGTGCCCGAGTGACTCTAGTGCTTTATCGGAGGCGCGCCCCTGACAAGAAGCGTGGAGAGAAACAGAGCGTTGGGGCGCGCGTTCTGACGGGCAACTCGGACATTATCGGGTTGAGACAGTTGCCACTCGCCACCTACCGATCAGACGCGTAAACAGCGGCTCCTTGCTTGCCAAAAACTGGCCCCATCCAGGCAGGCGAACTCCTATTCCCAATGCAAGCAAACCCAGCCCCGTTTCGTATCAGGACGACACACTGCTCCTTCACTTCCATCACCCTCAGCCCTCATCTGTGATGTTGATCACAGTGATCTATGATTTACCTCCTAGACTTTTCCACGACGTATGTTCTAGTATTCTCCGCGCCGACTGCCATGGGTCGCGGTCAAGTGTGGGGTGCGTGGGGATGGACGATTTGGAGATTCGGTTCCTTCGACGTTCGGTGATCTCTTCCGGCAGGAATCGCACTGGGGTTTGGCTGTTGGCGTTCTTTGTGGTCGACTTTGCCAACGGTGCTCACGCATTCTCCGCCCCGCAGACACGCTCGCCAACGACCTGAACGGGGTCCATCAAATTTCTTAACTTTACATTCACGAGGGCAGAATGACGAGGAGAAGAATTCAATGAAAGTTGGACGGAAAGTCGTAGCACTTACCTCGGCCTTACTAATTTTCGCATTCGGATTGTTGTATTCGGGAAGAACTGTGAGTGCGGCTTCCACAGGCCAGGTCACAGGTACCGTCAAGCTGGACGGCACAGCCCCACACCAGAAGCCGATTGACATGGGCAAGGAGCCGATCTGCGCGGCAGTCCACAAGGACAAGCCGGTTACCACGGAAAACGTAGTTGTAGGTGCCAACGGAGGGCTGGCCAACGTCGTCGTCTACATTAGCCAGGGGCTGACCGGTAACGAGGCGGCCGCTCCATCGCAGCCGGTCCAGCTTGAGCAAAAGGGTTGTCAGTACTTGCCGCATGTAGTGGTCGTCGATGCGGGCCAACACTTGAAGATCGTGAATGCTGACCAAACTTCGCACAACATTTACGCGCAAGCCACCAAAAATCCCCCGTGGAACAAGTCGCAGCCGCCGGGAGCCCAGCCTCTCGATGCGTCGTGGACCAACGAGGAAATCGCCATACCCGTCAAGTGCAACGTTCATCCTTGGATGCACGCCTACGTTGTGGTAGTGAAGGGCCCCTACGGGGTAAGCGATGACAGTGGCTCTTTCAAACTCGATGTGCCGCCAGGAACCTACACTCTGACGGCCTGGCACGAGACTTACGGGACTCAGACTCAGAATGTAACAGTTGCTGCGGGGAAGCCAGCTGCCGTCAATTTCACCTTCAAGGCAAAGTAGAGAATCGAAACAGAATTGCGGTCGGGGCGGTATGACTGTGGGGCCGCCCCGAAAATTTGGGGATTCCGACGACTATCAAGCGAGGAACACATGCCGGGTAAAGTGTTTGCCGTCGTAGTGGTGATCATCACGCTGGCCATCGGCTATTGCGTAGTCGCTCACGTGTGGTGGATGCCGGTGGATATTTCTGTCCACGGACCCAACATCGACCACCAGATAGAAGAAACCGTGTTTGGTGCAGGCATTTTGTTTATTGCCGGGCAACTGGTGCTGGCGGCATTTTCCTTTCTGTACGGCGACAGCAAGGGCGCGCGCAAGATGAAATCGTTTCCCGGTGGGGCGAAACCTCTCATCATCTTCGCGTTTGTCGTGGTTGGCATCGAGATTCTGGTGCTCTCGTTCGTTGGTTCCAAGGCATGGGGCTCGGTCTACTTCACGCCACCGGACCCGAACTCGGTGCGCGTCGATGTTCAGGCTGGGCAGTTTGCGTTTTACTTTCGTTATCCAGGATCGGATGGCAAGTTTGGCCCGCTTCATCCGGAGCTCATTAATGAGGGAAGCCAGAACTTCTTCGGTCTCGATACGGACCACGATGCGGATTCGAAGGACGACATCGTGACCGCTGAGCTGGCGATTCCGGTGAACAAGCCGGTGCTGCTCACCTTGCACTCCAAGGATATGGGGCACTCTTTTGATGTGCGGGAGCTCCGTGTGCAGCAAGATTTTGTTCCTGGGATCGTGATCCCGATCCACTTCACAGCGACCCAGACTGGAAAATTCGAAATTGTGTGCACGCAGCTTTGCGGTCTTGGGCATTACAACATGAAGGCGTATCTCGAGGTCATGTCCCAGCCAGACTTCGATAATTGGGTGAAGCAGCAAGCGGCAATGCAGTAACTGAAGGACGTCCGTTTCCTGAACGGGGGCGGACGAAACCATCTCTTGGGGGAGATTCACATGCATGATATGACAGCGCACGCGGCCGCGCACCATGCCCCGCCGCAAGGCTTCATTCGCAAGTACGTCTTCAGCGTGGATCACAAAGTGATCGGGATCCAGTACACCGCCCTGGGCTTGGTGTCGGCGTTCATCGGGATGGCGCTTTCCTGGGCCATGCGCATCCACCTAGCCTGGCCGACGGCGAGCATTCCTTTTCTGGGTACGCTGTCTCCCAATGGCGCTCCCGGGGGCGTTCCCACGCCGGAGTACTACTTGTCGTTGATGACCATGCATGGCACGATCATGGCGTTTTTCCTGTTGACCGCAGCGCCGATGGCCGGTTTCGGAAACTTTATGCTGCCGATCCATGTGGGTGCGGCGGACATGGCGTTTCCACGATTGAACATGGCGTCGTTCTGGGTGACTTTTGTCGGTTTCGTTCTCGCCTGCGCGACGTTTTTCATTCCTGACGGCCCGCCTCTCTCGGGCTGGACCGCGTACGCGCCGCTGAGCGCCGTGGGCGCGGTAGCGGGTCCGGGGCAGGGCTGGGGTCAAAACCTCTGGGGACTTTCGATCGCACTCTTCTGCGTGGCGTCGCTGCTCGGGGCCCTGAACTTCATCGTGACCACGATCGATCTGCGTACCAAGGGTATGACGCTGTCGCGGCTGCCGCTGGCGACATGGGCGTGGTTTATTAATGCGTGGGTGAGCTTGCTGGCTTTTGCCGTGCTGTTGCCCACTTGTCTTCTTCTGGTGCTCGACCGCCTCGGCGGAACCAGCTTCTTTATTCCTGGCGGACTCGTGATCAATGACAAGATGCTCCCGCACTCCGGCGGTTCGCCGCTCTTGTTCCAGCACCTGTTCTGGTTCTTCGGACATCCGGAGGTCTACATCATCATTTTGCCGGCGTTTGGGATCGTCGCGCACGTGATGCCGACGTTCACCCGGAAGCCGCTGGTGGGGGGCTGGAAGGTGATCACTTATGCCATGGCCGCCATCGGTGGCCTTAGCTTCGTCGTTTGGGGACATCACATGTTCGTGAGCGGGATGAGCCCGTATATGGCGATGGTGTTCTCGGTGCCGACGCTCATCATCACGATTCCGTCTGTCATTGCGGTGCTGGTGTTCGCGTTCTCGCTTTACGGCGCCAACATGCGCTTTACGACTCCGATGCTGTTCTGCCTCGGTTTCATCTCGCTCTTTATCAGCGGCGGAATCGGTGGCTTCTTCCTGGCGCAGCCGGCGGTCGATTCCTATCTGCACGCCACCAGCTTCGTGGTGGGCCATTTCCACTTCACCATGGGCCTCTCCGCCGTATTTGCGGCTTTTGCCGGCTTCTACTACTGGTTTCCGAAAATGTGGGGCCGCATGATGAACGAGACCCTCGGCAAAATACACTTCTGGCTGAGTTTTGTCCTCGTGTACTGTGTTTTCATGACCCTGCATTTGATGGGTCTTACCGGATCGGTTCGCCGTTATTCCCAGTTTGTGGCCGACTTCATGGTCCCATTGACTCCCACCAACCGGTTCATTACCATCGCCGCGTTGCTGCTGGGCGCGACGCAGTTCATCTTCTTCTACAACGTGATTTGGAGCCGCTTCAAGGGACCCAAGGCTGCGGACAATCCGTGGCAAGCCACCACGCTGGAATGGGATACGACATCGCCGCCCCCGTTTGACAATTTTGGTGGCCGGCAAATGACCGTTTACCACGGCCCGATGGAATACGATGGCGACGCGTTCGTGATGCAGACTTCAACCGAAAAGTCCATCGCCGGGACCTAACACGCCGGCGGGAGCTTGCTATTCATCATAACAACGGGATCTAACAACCCTCTGAGGGAGGCACCGTGAGCCAAAGCGAACTGACCATGTCAACCGGGCATGAAGTGCTGATGGAGAGTTCTCCTTACGGCATGGAAAAAAAGAAGCTGGGGATGTGGATCTTTATCGTCTCCGACGCCTGCACATTCGCCACATTTCTGTTTGGCTACGGCTACATGCGCGTGGGCAGCCAGAATTGGGGGACGCCCTTCGAGTTCTCGTCGATCTTGAACGGGATCATCATGACCTTCGTCCTGCTTTCGAGCAGCCTTAGCATGCTGGCGGCAGTTCGGGCCACCCAAGCAGGACAGAAAGCTTCGGCCAACAAGTGGCTGGGTCTGACCATGCTTTTGGGTACAGTGTTTGCGATCCTACACCTGCGGGAATGGTTCAAGATGATCGGCGAGGGCTGGCGGTTGTTCTACAACCCGTTGGGCGGCGCGGCCCAGTTCGGCGCGTGCTTCTTTAGCGTGACGGGGCTCCATTTGACTCACGTCATCAGCGGCGTCATCGCACTGGCCTTTATCGCGCGGGGCTATAACCAGGGGCGCTACGACAGCAGTCACGTCGAAACCGCCGGTCTTTACTGGCACTTTGTCGACCTGGTCTGGATGTTCGTTTTTCCATTGATGTATTTGATGAACGCCGCCCGTTGAGGGGAAGTTCGAAGAGGAGAGGAAGCTGCCATGTCATCGAATCAAGAGCTGAGCATGGGTTCTTACGCAGGGATCGTGATCGGGTTGATGATCATCGTGGGGATTGAGGTGGTTCTGACCTATCAGCATTTGTCGGTGCGAACCTTGCTCTTCGCCTTGCTCTGCCTAGCGTCTTTGGAGGCGTTCGTGGGCGTCATGTACTTGATGCACGTGAAGTATGAGAATCGGCTTTTGTTCTGGACTATATTTCCCGCCACGCTCTTCGTGCTTGTGCTCCTGAACTACTTATGGCCGGACGCCTACCGCATGGCGAGAATGAGTCTGGGGAGATGACGCGCTCGGGCGTTCCTCCCAGCTCCGAAGGAGATCGAGTGAACTCTGCAAAACAGATGAGTACGTATCTCAAGCTAGCGCTGGCCGGAGTGGCGTTTCTGCTCTTGATCAGTCCCCCACACCTGCATGCGCAGGGCTGTGCCATGTGCTACCAGAGCGCTGCCGCCTCGGGCGCCCGTCTTATCCACGCTCTGAAGAACGGCATTGTGATTTTGATGATTCCACCTCTGTTGATGACAGGCTTTTTCGCGCGCCTCGTGTACCGCAGGCGCAACCTGTGTAATGAGGAGTTCGTGGATCACCGCAAGGTTTGACAATTTCTGCGGCAAGCGCCCGGGTCATCAAGATCCTGCGAGAAAAAGCGCGCAGCATCAGCAGCATCAATTGGGGAACATCGTCAATTGGAAACATCAAGGAGTCTAAAGATTATGGCAACCACGATTCACGAACCGCCGCAAATCGCTGGCCGCTTGCCGGGTGAAGGTCACTCTGGAAATGGCGGCGGTCGGAATCTGGTTCCGGCTGAGGGTAATTTGCCTGCGGTTGAAGACCACTCGCCGGAGCTGGCCAAGACCGGCGTATGGGTCGGGCTAGCGGCAGTTACCATGTCATTCGCCGCGCTCACCAGTGCCCTGGTGGTTCGTCAGGGTGCGGGGCTGGACTGGCACCACCTGACTCTGCCTCCCATTCTTTACCCCAATACTGTTGTGCTGCTGGCGAGCAGCGTCACCCTGGAAATCGCGCGCCGCCGGATCGTGGGCCACGCTCGCGGGATCGAAAGCCGGATTGCGGTACCGATGCGCTGGCTGGCGATAACGTTGTCGCTCGGCCTGCTTTTCGTCGCTGGTCAGTACATGGCCTGGCTTCGATTGAAAGCGGAAGGGCTGTATCTCGCCACAAACTCGAACAGTTCGTTTTTCTATGTCTTCACGGGCGTACACGCCTTGCACGTGCTGGGCGGTCTGGCTGGATTGATTTACGTCATGAGCAAACTCAATCGCTCCATCCTGCGGCGGAGCACGTTTGCCGCAGCCGCGCAATACTGGCATTTCATGGGCATTCTTTGGCTGTATCTGCTCTGGGTGCTTTGGATGAATCTCTAATGAACCCGACAGGCGGCGTGCTGAACTAAACACAGGAGAGCATGGCGACGAATCCCACAACGATGCAACCGAGCTTGACCAATCGCTTCACTTCCAAACTCCGGCACTATTACATCCTGACCAAGCCTGAAGTGAACCTGCTGATTCTTATGACCACGTCAGCGGGTTATTATCTTGCCTCCCGCGGACCTTTCAGGATTGCCGGGCTGATTAATACACTCGTGGGCACGCTCCTGGTCGCCAGCGGTACCGCAACCTTGAATCAGTGGATGGAACGCGTTTGGGACGGCCAGATGCTCCGTACCGCTACCCGGCCGCTGCCTTCTGGTAGGCTAACTGCCCGCGAAGCTTTTGTATTTGGGATTCTGCTGAGCATGGCCGGGGGCCTGTATCTTGCAGTCGCGGTCAACGGGTTAGCAGCCTTGCTCGCAATTTCAACGCTGCTTTCGTACCTGCTTGTCTATACTCCATTGAAGCGGAAGACGCCGCTGTGCACAATGCTCGGGGCTTTTCCGGGCGCCATGCCCGTTCTGATTGGGTGGGCGGGCGCCTCGGCAAGTATCGGGCGGCACGCCTGGTTTCTCTTCGCCATTCTCTTCCTGTGGCAGTTCCCGCACTTTCTGGCAATTGCCTTGATGTACCGTGAGGACTACACCAGGGCCGGGTACAAGATGCTACCCCAGTTTGATCTCGATTCCCGCTTCACCCGCGCAGAGATCGTTGCCTTCACCGTGATCCTGGTAGTTACTACGATGCTGCCGCTAGTCGACGGAGGTCCGATTTATCTGAGTGCCATGTTCCTGGCGGGTGTCTTCTTGCTATATCACGTGACAAAACTGGCGAGATCAGCTTCGAAAGTCTTGGCCAGCCGAGTCCTGCACGCCTCCGTTATCTACCTGCCTATCGTTCTTGCAGTGATCGTCGCCCGGAAGGCCTGAAATTCTCCTTTGGAAAGATGATCAAAGAGACGGCTGGAAGAACGAAGCCGGCCGACGGTTGGTCGCGATTCCTGGCATCAGACCTGTGACGGCGACCGCTCACGAAGATCAGCGGGGTGTTTATGCGCGCGCCTTGGCGATCAGCAAGGTGAGGTCATCTGACTGAGCACCTGCGCTGAACTCCTGCACGCTGGCAAGAATAGCTTGGACGATTTCATTCGCCTGAAGGTGGCGGCACGCTTGCAACTCGTGAATCAGGCGAGCCTCGCCGAATTCTTCTTCTTCGCGAGTCTCCTCGGTAACGCCGTCGCTGAATATGACGAGCAGGTCTCCTGGAGCAAGGCATATCTGTTCCACCGAGCACTCCCACTGCTCAAAGAGGCCGATCACCGTTGCTGTCGCCGCTCGCCCAATCCAGGCAAGTGGGTTGTGCTTTACTTCTATCGCTAGGATTTCACCTCACAATTTCCAACGCGACATCGACAAATATACCCAGAAGAATGCGGTGATGCTCCGCGTCGCTCTTTAAAGCATTCGTAGCGCCAGCACTTGCCTCCGCTGTCAGCTCTCCCGCAAGCCAACTTTCTCTCCGGTGGAGAGAGCATGAAAGTTGTTTCAGAAGCTGGGGTGCTGAGCCAATCTCCAGGACCACATAAGAAACGATGTTGCTGTGAGGTCGATGGCCGGCTCAGTTGTGCTATACGACTGCATGTTGTCCCGGTACACCGCTACTTGCGACACATCAAACGCGCCGTCGTTTCCATTGAATTTCTTGAACGTGTCTGCTCCGTTTGCCGGACACAAAATCATGCCATCGACTACGCCCGAAGTGGCATAGCCCGCGGGACCCTCGGAAGCCGCGCCCCAAAGTACCGGCGTACCTCCGGAAGTTCCATCCAGCGCTCCCGCCAGGTTCGCCAGTTGGTGCTGGATACAGTTTGGAAACCTACTCCCGTCGCCCACGATAAACGACGAGCCCCAGGCATTCGTACCCAGGATGTTAGCCAGCCATCTCTGCGAGTAGGTGTCGTAGCTTTTGGACTGAGTCAAGTAATACGCCTCGCTGGCCATTACCGACAGACCGGCGCCGTGCGAAGTGGTATCGCCTGAATTCCATTGATACCCGAAACCCCAGGAATCCGTTCCGGCTTGGGCAATCGCATCACCAACTTGCCGCAGGAGTTGTTTGCGAATGCTTGCTTTCGACACCGCCAAACGGCTGGCATTTCCCGCCATTTCCAGCGCCCGGTGCAATTCGAAATGTGCAAGGCCGCTTACGTCGTACAGGTTCAGCGTGTCTGCATACCCTGCGTCGTAGATGTTCGTGATGTAACTATTAGCAAACTCCGCCGCCTGCCGCAGGTAGTACATCGGATTCGTGTGCGGCAGTCCGGAAGGCAGGTTTTGGTTGTCCCCGTTGGATTGCGACCCAGATTGCAGAGCAAAGTATAGTTCGGTTGCGCCAAGCTCCATGTCATCTTCCCATACGTTCTCCGGATAGCCGTCAAAAGGAGAAATGGTACGCAGGCAAGTACCGCACGTGCCCGAACCTACCGTAGGCGCAGGGTCCGGATAGGAGGGGTCCGCGAGCGCAAAAATGTCTTCTGCATTCTTGAGGCATCGATTGGCGAGAGAGGGGTTCGTGCCGCGATTGAGCTGATAGCACAGCGCAAAGTCCGCCGCCAAACGACCTGCTAGATTCGGGCTTATTGGCGACCCTGCGGGCCCTGCCGCGTACACCGGACGATGGCAGATAAAGAACGTAGTGTAAGGGTCGCAAGGCTGAGGATCTCCGGGTTGCTCGAAATTATCGGCCGCCTGGGGCAGGGTCCAGATGTCGTACTCGGTGATCAAACAGTAGGGAGTTACATAGGTTCCGCCACAGTTGCCCGTGGCCGAACTGGGATTACCCTCCCCGTAGTAATCCCAGTCTTGACTGTTGTCCACTTGGTAGTAGAGGGTTTGTGTTTTGTCGTTCCACATCTTCAGCAGCCAGTTGACTCCAAACCTCGCTTCGTCGGTGAAGTCAGATGACGTCGGCGCTCCCGATCCGCTGCCGCCAGCATAAGAAACAGAGCCTGGTGGTGCCGGAGGGTTCATTTGAGCGTACGCGCCCATCTGATTCGGGAAGTCGCGAATTCCGATTTCCATCAGCGCCACTGTATAGCTGGTCGTTTCGACGTATTTCTCGTAGTCGCCGGCGTCCCACCATCCGCCGGACGCATTGATGTTCGGGAGCCTTGCGGATACTAAAGGCGGCGTGGGGGGCAGATTATCGATAAAGTCATTGCTGTCGAGCGGAGGCGTTTCGTAAACCTGCGCGCTCTCGTCCTTCAGGTGCCCGGGTTCGGAACGCAACGCGTTGTGGACGAAGTTCGGTCCGTCGCGTTGTGTTTCGTAGAAAAACAAAGTGTTCAAGAGCAAGCCGGAATAAAGCGCGTCCGGCCTATCGACCGCAAAACGCGGCGAAACCGCCGCCACTGGCCCGGACACCGAAATCGTGTAAAGGTCGCCTCCCGGAACGTTGAAGTCCAGCGCGTACACGTCGTAGGTCACTATCTTGCTATGGCTCCACCTGCCCAGCAAAGCGCCGACCTGGCCCGAATACTCAGTGACACCCTTCGAGTTGACCACCTTGAAGCTCGCTCCGCTTTCTGCCGCGGTGGACATAAGATACGCACGAAAAGACGTCTCACCGGTCTCGTAGCCAACTTGATTAACGCGCACGTAGGCAGACTCCGCTGGCGCGGGCTGAGTGTACGCCAGCAGTGAGAGTAAGATGCTGGCGACTGAAACCAGCCGAAACGGGATCGAAAGGTGGCGGTTGGAAGGCAATAGGGCTTCCTCTTTGCCGCGGAAATGGCCTGTATTAAATGCGTTTAATACAGGGGCTAAAATATTGCTCCTTTGTTCTCGGAGTGTCAAGGGAAGATGCAGGAATCACGCCGAGTCAACTGTGTTGGCTTGGGACGCTGCCTGAACTGGCTCACCGAGCACTAAACGACAGCGACAATCTCGATTCTTGCTATAAAATCCTTACGCTGGCGACACTGGGGAACTGAATGCCAAGTGCTGAATGCTGAGTGCCATGCTGAATGCCGACTCCTGACACCCAATCCGCGGCCACGACTCTTCCCGCCCGCTACTACACGGACCCTGATCTCTTCCGCGACGAGCTCGAACGCTTCTACTGCCAAGACTGGATCTGCGCCGGGCGTGCCAACCAAGTCCCAACGCCGGGCGACTATTTTCTCCGCGAGGTCGCGGGTGAAAGCATCATCATTACTCGCGACGAGAGTGGCTCGTTGCGGGCATTTTTCAATGTGTGCCGGCATCGCGGTACCCGTATCTGCGCCCGCGCGGAAGGACATTTCGCCGGACGGATCCAGTGCGGCTATCACGGTTGGACCTACGGACTCGACGGGAGCCTCATCGGCGTTCCCCACTCACGCGACGGCTTCTGCCGCGAAGATTATCCCCTCAATCGCATTCACGCTGACGTCTGGGACGGACACATCTTCATCAACCTCAGCTCAGAGCCTACGCTGCTTGCTAATCAGTTAGAAGATATGCCTCAGAAGTTCCTGCATTGGCAAATGGCTGAGCTGCGCACCTATCGGCGCATCGAGTATGAAGTGAATGCCAACTGGAAGCTGATCATGCTCAACTACAACGAGTGCCTGCACTGTCCCATTCTGCATCCGGCGCTCAATGCCATCACCAATTACCTCTCGGGCGAGAACGATCAGCCCCACCGCGGATACATCGGCGGCTCGATGGAGTTTCAGGGCGGCGCCAAAACTATGAGCAAAGATGGCAAGCTGCGGCGCGAGTACCTTCCCGGACTCACGGCAGACGAACGCAACAAAGTTTATTACTACGCGATTTTTCCCAACCTGTTGCTAAGCCCTCACCCGGATTACATAATGACGCACACGTTATGGCCGCGTGCCGTGGATCGTACTGACGTTGTCTGCGAATGGCATTTCCATCCTGACGAAATGGTCAAGCCTAACTTCGAAGGCGATGATGCGGTTGAATTCTGGGACATAACCAACCGTGAAGACTGGACCATCTCAGAGCTTTCGCAGGCTGGAATCAAGTCGCGCGCCTATAAACCTGGCCCCTACTCCCGCTGCGAGTCGCTGCCCCACGCCTTCGACCAAATGGTGCTGGATCGCGAAAAGCAAGGACTCAAGAAGCGGGTCCTATAAACGGCTGACACCTGATGAGAAACCTCAGACTAAAAGGACCGACCAATCCACCGGTGATACCCTGCCCCGAAACGAGGTGCGACCATGCGCGGTTACATTCGAGCGACTACGTTTGCGTTTCTAGCCGTCCTGCTTTTTTGCCCAGCAGCTCCGTCGGCGCAGCAGCCAAGCCAGTTGCCCTCCCCCAAGGAAGGTGACTACGTTTCCCACGATTTCCATTTCAAATCGGGCGAAACGTTGCCCGAGTTGCGAATACACTACGCAACCTTTGGTACTCCTGTACGCGACGCGAACGGCAGAGTTGCCAATGCCGTGCTGCTTTTGCACGGCACCACGGGTTCCGGCGGACAATTCCTGGCACCGCAGTTCGGGGGTGTGCTTTTTGGGCGTGGGCAGCTCCTTGATGTCACGCGCTATTACATCATTCTGCCGGATAACATCGGCCACGGAAAATCTAGCAAGCCTAGCGACGGCATGCACGCTCATTTTCCGCAGTATGACTATGACGACATGGTCGCGTCGCAGCACGAGTTGCTGGAAAAGGGACTGGGCGTGAACCATCTGCGCCTGATCCTGGGCACCTCCATGGGCTGCATGCATTCCTGGGTTTGGGGCGAAAGCTACCCCGATTTTATGGACGCACTTATGCCCTTGGCCTGTCAACCCGTGCAGATTGCGGGACGGAATCGAATCTGGCGCAAGATGGTGATCGACGGCATTCGAGAAGATCCTGATTGGAACAATGGAGAGTATACTGCACAACCTCGCACGGCGCTGAAAATCGGGGCAGAGATGTTCTACATGGCTGCGGGTTCAGCCGCGCAGATGCAGAAAGATTTTCCTACCCGCGAAGCAACCGACGCGGCGACGGCGGACTACGTGAAGCGGTTTATTGCGGGCCATGATGCTAACGATCTTTTTTACGCGCTAAATGCTTCGCGAAATTACGATCCGTCGTCGCAGCTCGAGAAAATCATCGCGCCGGTGATGTTCGTCAATTCAGCCGACGATTTCATCAATCCGCCGGAACTGGGAATTGCGGAGCGTGAAATTAAGAGAGTGAAGAATGGTCGTTTCGTGCTGCTTCCGATCTCCGAGGAAACGCACGGTCACGGCACTCACACCTGGGCAGCTGTGTGGCAGCAGTATCTGAAGGAGTTATTGGAAGCGTCGCAACATTGATTTGCGGAGCTTAAGCAGCGTTAGGGAAGCCTTATTGGACTGCCGGAACGACAGGTAATCACGCGCGGCATTTGTTCTCGCTTTCCGCCTCCTCAGCGCACGAACTTCTTCGGTTCCGTCAGCGGCAGATCTACGGTCATCGGGGGATGATCCGAGATACGATCCTTAACGGATTCGTTCAGATCACGCATCGTCACTGGGAAGTGTGGAGCGAACCGGTAGCTCTGTTCCACGCGCCGCGGATCGTCAATGAATGGCTTGACGAAGATCCAGTCGAGCTTAAACCGTCCTACGAGTCCTCCGAAGTCACGTGTGAAAGCGTAGGTAGGAGCGAAGCCTTTCCTGCCGCGCTGGTTGCTGTCCGCGAGCGTTCGACGCTTGGACGGAAGCGTCCGTTCCCGCTCGCCGCGAAAATCGAATGCATGATTGTCGGTAAAGCGAAACTTCTCCGCGGTCTTGAATAGGGGGTGCTCCCGGTTGTCCCACAAAATTGGGAGGTGAAACGCCGTCGGATCGTTGTACCCGTGAACGTAACGGACCGGATAAAGCATATACTGGAAAATTCCAAGTGGATTGAAGTGGGAAACAGCCTGGCCGATCCAGAATTTGTAATCCGTAACGCGCGTCATGATTTCGTTGCGAATCGATGTGGGTGTGTTGTCACGGCTGGTTGTGTTTAGATCGCCAGCGACGACCACTGGATTTGTGTCCGATTTCACGTTCGCCAGCAGCGCCTGTATTTGCCGTCGGCGGCATTCCGGCGGGCACTTATTCTCCAGGTGGGTCGCCACGATCGTAGCCCGCCCGGTCGGCAACTCGGGCACGGAGATGTCCGCGATCAGCGCCATTCGTCCGCCCTGACGGAGTTCACGCCCGACTCGTTCCCGGAACAGTTTTTGCGCGGACCATCGCCTCCCCTGCTCGAGTTTGGAGATGGCTTTGTATTCCTTTCCGTACCAGTCATAGCAGACAGGCAGACGAAAGATGCGAGCCCGGTCAATCGGATAGCGGCTCAGGATGGCTGTCCCGTGCAGACCGTGATAACGCTCCCGGTCTACTTGCAAATCTTGCTGCAGACGTTGATCCTGCGGCGCATCCGTCAAATGCACTTGCTCCGTGTCCAGATCAAACACTGGATCCACTTCCACGAACTCCACTCCGTACGCATAGTTCATGTGTAGAGCCGTCGCCAGTTCCCGCGCTATGTCTCTATATTCGGTTCGCTTCATGCCCCAGTCAGCCTCGTTCAGGACTAGAACGTCAACTCCTTGCAGCGTAGCCAGTTGGGACTCGATGATTTCCTTCTGGCGAGGACTGATGTTGTCCTGGGTTTTCGTCATGCGCAGAAACTCGCTGGGATCCGTGAGCGCAGACCGAGTCAGGTCGAAATTGAGACCTCTCTCAATATTCCAAAGACCCACCCGAAGAACGATGCCGAGACCCGTTACACTCGGTCGGTGGGGCTGGATGTTCGCGGTTGCGGTTTCGCTATGCACGAAGGGAGTGTTCAACAGCGCACTGAGCCGCGCACCCAGAGCGCCTTCTGGCTTGGCTGTTGAAGCAAGCGCGGCGAGCTCGTCGAACGAAAGCAAATCCGGATTTTGCGATCGTTCCGCAAACATATCTGCCTGTTGCGCCAGTGGGGATTTGTCCTGTGCTGCGCACGAGGAAAGTGCGATCCCGAAGGCCAAGACGCAGTGTAGGGCGATTCTCGCTACTGCTGCTCTACTCACTGGTGAATCCTCCTATATTCGTTTGCGGCTTTGTCGTGCCTATTGTCTTTGCAACGATCCAGCCACGCGATCAAGCCTATCCGCTCGATTACGAACATCAGAGCGACGAGAGACAGCAAAGCGAAAAAATAGGCTGCCGGGTGGATTGGGCTAGTGTTTGTGTTATTAGAATGTCCTTGCGACTCGCGCATCGTTAGGTATGCTGCTGTGGGTTTTTCTGTTCTGGCAAGCGACACCGCATGGGCCAACTCTTGCGCGATTCCGGTGAGCGCCTCAACTCGTTGGGAGACAACAATCAAACAAGTCCGTCCCATATAACTGTCGCTCACTGCGCCGCGGGAACAGATGCACCATTCGCCGAGGTAGTTACGCCTTGGTCAGGAAACTTTCGGCCTAGCCATCGGAACGTGCCGCGAACGATGAACACGTTCAGCAATATCGAAATCAACGATGCGGCGATCACAGGGCTGAAGACGTTCTCGGCCGTCATTCCTGACGAACGCGCGGCTTGCATCACCACGAACGAGAGTTCGCCGATCTGCGTCAGCCCCGCGGCCACTGCAATTGCGGTCCGGATCGGATAGCGGAAGATCCACACGATCATTGTCCAGACCAGAAATTTACCGACCACGATGAGCAGAAGCATCAATCCGAGAAGCGGCAGGCTGTGAAAGAGCACCTTGGGATCAATCAGAGTTCCGAGCGAAACGAAGAACAGCGCCACGAAGGCATCGCGAAGGGGCACAAGCTGAGTATGCGCATCGTGAAGATCCGGCAAACCGCTGATGGAAAGTCCGGCAAGGAACGCGCCAAGTGCGACCGAAAATCCAACTGCTTGCGCCAGTGCAGCGGTCCCGAGGCAGATTGCGATGGCGACCAGCAGGAGAAGCTCCGTGTTACACGTCAACTTGACTCGCCGGAGGAGGCGCGGGATTACTTTTATCGCAAGAAAGACCAGGGGAATCAGGAGCACCAAAGCCTTACCAAGAGTCCATGCTGCCTTCGCGAAGAGGCCGTCCCCGGAGCCGCTGAAAATAGGGAGAACTACCGTCATGCAGATGACGGCAAGATCCTCCACGAGAGTGATGCCGATCATCACGCGGCCGTAGGCTGTCGTGATCTTTCCGCTATCGCTCAGCAGTCGCACCAGCACCATTGTGCTGGCAACCGAAGCCGTTGCTCCGATGACAGTGCCCTCTCTAATGCTGAATCCGGCGACCTTTGACACTGCGACTGCGAGACCCAGGATGAATAAAATCCCGATGGGCGCGCCGACCAGGGCAACCCATTTCACGCGCATCAGATCCGGAATTGAGAACTCAACTCCGGTCGAAAACATCAGCAGAACGACGCCTACTTCTGCAAAAATCTCGAAGGTGTGCAAGTCAGATAAGTGCGGCCCAGGGGTGAATGGGCTGATAACGATCCCGCCTAAGACGAACCCTAAGATTAGAGGCAGACGAAGGCGCCATGCCACTAGCCCTCCGATTACGGCAGCCACAAATATGTAAGTCAGATCGCGAAACAGAATCGGGTTCGTTTCCATTTTTTCTACGCTCCAGAGGCAGACGGTTAACCTGGCTGCCTAGAAATCACGAGGCTTGATGCTCCATGAATCCTTGATGCCGTCAATGCCTTCACCGGATACGTGCAAACCAACAATGGTACGGGTCCGCCAATGGGTTTTGACCTACCATAAGTCGACGCCGCGAATGGCGCCGATTTCCGGATAAACGACTGCGACCCAGCCAGGGCCTCCTCCACCGAACCATGTACTCGCAATCACCGCGACGGGGAAGAAGAGCCAGAAAGGGCCGAACGGAACTTTGCAGAACAAGCGACAAGAGTAACGCCGCTGATACAAGGGCGATTGCCAATGCGTAGCACGACAGTGCACGCAACTTAGACGGTGCGGCCGAGTAGCTTTCAATTCGGGCATGGACAACGATTAGGGCATTATTTTTATACTACGAGCTAGATCACCTGGCCACCGCTGCCAGGAGCCATCCGAGATCAGCCGCAGATTCAGAATCCGCGTTGACCAAAACTGACCTCGTCCAGACAAGACCACGCTCGGGTGCACAAATACGTCACGTGTTCTATTGCCCGAGGAGTAGTTCTGGAAAGTCGGTCCGATGGGATGAATTGTTCACGCTGAGTTTGGTTGCCGAAATTCAGAACACTCAGGTATATTGCGAATTACTTTTGCTGTCGTTTTCTTGTTAAGACAATCACCGCAGGCATAAGGATGGAATTAGATGTCCGTCAAAACACTTATTTCCTCGTGCTGTTTTCTATCTATTTTGATGCTGCCCCCGGCGCAGATCGCGTCGCCCCGACAAGACCAACCCCAAGGTCAGATCGGCTACAAATCCGCCGCCGGTGCCGATGAGAAGAAAACACTTCTGTTGAGGGACTTTCAGCCCGTTTCAATGCTGCATGCTCCAGCGCACACCGTGGATCGGGCCAAGTATTATGTAATCGACGTTCACAATCACGTGAACGATGCCATGGGTATCGACGATCCCATGCCGCCCCAGCGCGTCGTGGAGATCATGAACAAGACCAACGTCAAGACGGTAGTGATCCTCACCGGAATGTGGGGTGACAGACTGCAGCGGGTGATCGACACAATGGTCAAGCCATATCCGGGGCGCTTCATGGTCTTCACCCAGATTGATTGGAGAAAGATCGACGATGCGAACTTCAGCCAGGAAATGGTGGCGCAACTGGATGACGCGGTTGCGCGGGGAGCACGAGGTCTAAAACAGTTGAAGGACCTTGGTCTTAGTGTCCGCGACAAGTCAGGAAAACTCATTGCAATTGACGATCCGCGCCTTGATCCCGTCTGGGAGGAATGCGGAAGACTGGGCATTCCCGTGTCCATTCACTCCACCGATCCCGAAGCATTCTTCCATCCACCGGACAGTACCAATGAGAGATATGAAGAGCTCACCGAGCATCCGGACTGGAGTTTTTATGGGCCACAATTTCCATCGAAGGAGTCCATCCTGGCGGCTCGAGATCTCATGTTTGCGAAGCATCCGCACACGACCTTTGTCGCCCTTCACATGGCAAATTGGCCTGAGAACCTGGACTATGTTTCTCATCTGCTGGACACACTTCCGAATGTGATGGTTGAGTTCGGAGCGCGTGAAGCCGAGTTGGGCCGTCAACCCCGTCGTGCTCGCGAATTCTTCATCAAGTATCAGAACCGCATCATGTTTGGCACCGATAACGGAATGGACGAAGCTATGTACCGCAATCATTTCCGCTGGCTGGAAACGGCAGATGAGTATTTCGATTACTGGGGGTATCCCGGGCAAGGTCGTTGGAAGATTTATGGCCTGGACCTTCCGGATCCAGTGTTGGAGAAGATCTACCACAAGAATGCGGAGCGAATCTTCGGGCAGTTTCGCAAAGGCGCTCGCGCGAGGCAAGTAGAGTGAGCGGTGGAATTCAGATCAGCATTGAATTTAGATCACGGTTACCTGAATCCCGGATTTTCTCAGTGCTGCCAAATCCGGTTTGCGAATACCCCGATCCGTGATCAAGTGGTGGATTGCCGAGGGCGGGGCAATCGAAGATAAGGCGCGGCGGCCAAACTTGCTGGAGTCACACACCACTACCACAACTCTTGCTACATCCATCATGGCGCGGTTGACTTTGGCCTCAAGTAGATTCGGCGTGGTTAATCCATGTTGCACGTCGAAACCATCCACGCCGAGAAAAAGAATATCGGCATTCAGGCGTCGCAAGGTCTCATCCGCCACGGGCCCCACAAGCGAGAATGAGTTCTTCCTCAAAGTACCACCGGTCAGAATGACCTCGAGGGAGGAGCCCGACAGTTCTGCGGCGATGTTTACGGCGTTGGTAATGATCGTGAGGTTTTGAAATTCACGCAGCGCGCGTGCAATGGCTGTTGTTGTGGTCCCGGAATCAAGGATCACCACCTGCCCTTCCTGCACCATGCGGGCGGCCGCGGCCGCAATCTGAAGTTTTTCCTTGCGATACAGCTTTTCTTTCTCCCGCAGAGTCGGATCATCCAGTGCGCTCTCTCGAGCCGGCAAAGCTCCGCCGTGACTGCGCTGGATGCGTCCGTGAGCCTGAAGAATGTCCAGATCTTTACGGATGGTGACCTGGGATGTGCGGAACTGTTTTGCCAGGTCCACGACCAGAACGCGTCCGTCGCGACTCAGAATGTCGAGAATATGTCGGCGCCGCTCTTCGTTCAGCACAGGTCTATTCGACAAGCATTGCTCTCAAAGTAGTTCTGGTGGGCATTCCCTTTTTACCGCGACTGCTTTCGTTTGTCTACGGCCGCCAGCAAACAGCCAAGTAGTGGAACTGTTGTCATCGCTTGCAAACTGCCTCGTATGGCCATGGTCTCATGTTGGTTGAGAGCATTTTACACTTGACAGAGGAACCATTACGAAAGTAAAAGTTATTAACCGCAATGATACGAAAGTCTGTGCAGTTTTCATTTGCCCTTATAGCTGGTTTGGCAACCATTGTCCTGTTAGCTGCAATTCTGCAAGCCAGCTCCGGTTCGGAAGGGCAGAATTGGACCCAATATGTGCGCATCGGTGCCTACGGGCTGCAGAGTACCAACGCGATTGAGATTGTCCGCAGAGCGCAGGAAGACGGCGTTTTCGGGATCGAAGTGGACAATGATATACCTGGCCGCTATGAAAGCTTTCTCAGTCCCGAAGAAAAGCTGAACGCCATTCGTGCCGTTGCTCAGCAGGCCCATGCAGTTGGCAACAAGGCGTTCGTATATATCGCCGGGACCGAGTGCATTACGGCAAACGCCGACAGAGCTCCGCATACGCTGGCCAAAGATCATCCCGATTGGCTGCAGAAAAAGCTTAGCGGAGAACCCGCGGTCTTTGGGAGCGGTAGCGCTTTCTGGATTGCCAAAGGGGATGAGGATGTGTGGGTCAGTCCTTATGCGCCAGCCTGGCGCAAGACTTACATGGAACGGGTGAGACAGATTGCAGCCACGGGGATCGATGGAATTTATGTGGACATTCCTTACTGGATGACACACTTCGAAGGCTGGGAGGATACTTGGGCCAGCTTCGACGACTACACAGTGGCAGCCTTCTGGAAAGAGACCGGCCTTGATGCAAAGAAAGACATCAAGTTGGGAGACTTCTCGCAGCCCAATTTCCGAAGGTGGATCGAATTCAGAATTAAAACGATTACCGATTTCATGGAGGAAATCGATTCGAATGCTAAGGCCGTGAATCCCTCGATTAAGACGATTCCGGAAATCTATCCGGGCATTGAGGAAGAGGCAGTTCGCGTTGGAGCTGATGTTTACAGCTTGTATCCGGCGGTCGACGCCATAGCTCATGAATATGAGTTCGGTAGTGGCGACCACATGGCATCATCCAGAACAGCGCTGGATTGGTTCAATTATCAAGCAGGAATGTATTCGTTTCGCGCCTTCGCGCAGGGCAAGGCGACGTGGATCTTGAATTACTCCTGGGATGGCGATGAAAAAGTCGATCGGAGCCAGGCGATGATGAATCTGGCCGTCTCAGAAATCACGACCGGATCAAACTTCTGGGATGCTCCAGGACATTCAATGGCGGGATCGAACGATCCTGCGACCCGCAAGAAAATCTTTACCTGGATCAAAGCTCATGAAGACACTTTCTACCGTCCACGGACACCCATCGCCCCCATCGGCGTTTATTTTTCTCCCGAGACACGAAACTATGATGCCCACGAATTTATCCCTTCCTACCGCGGAATCCTTATTCTTCTCATGCAGAAGCATTTGGAATTTGAGGTTGTCACTCCGCGCACACTTCCAGAATTCCATGGGCCCACGTTGATCCTGCCTGATGTGCGGGTCATGAGCGACGACGAAAGAGCGTTGCTCCTCAAATATGCGCAAGCCGGTAAGAGGCTGGTGATTACAGGCGAGAATGCCGATCAGCTTGGCATGGCTCGAAATGTTATACAGTTTAGTAAATGCCCCGGAAGGGATTACTACGAGGCACTGCAAAAAGGCATTGACCAAGCGGCAGTAGATCGCGAACACGAGTTTTTGGAGAGCTTGAAATCCGAGACACCAGTTCGCGTTGTTGCCTCGGCTATGACTGCTACATCGATCGCTCGGGTTGATGGCAAGCCTCACGTTTTTTTTGCGAACTTTGCCGGGCTGCAAGGTGGCGTGAACCCCGTTCAGACGCCTCAAACTGACGTTCAAGTCACGATATCTGGCGCAACCCACGGCCATGGTTTCTTTCTTCCGTTTCTCGGAGAAGTTCAGCCACTGACCGGCACTGTGGGCAACGCTGGCATCAGTTACAAGCTGCCATCCATTGAGAAGGGCGCAGTGTTTTGGTATGAGCCGTGACTCCCGAAAACGCTCGGCCGACGCACTGCGGCACTGCTGGGAACAAGGCCAGCATTCATTCCTAAGCGAAGGACGCTTTGGCATTTTCAAAGGCGAGAGGAAAACTCAGTGATCGAGGTCTGCATTGTTGGCGAGCTAAACTTGGATCTAATCCTCTACGGTCTGCCTGAGCACCTGTCCCCAGACAGAGAGCTACTGGCCAGCGACATGGCATTCACCTTGGGAAGCTCCTCGGGGATTTTCGCGCACAATTTGTGTGTGCTGGGCACAAAGGTTGGCTTTGTATCTAAGATTGGAAGCGATCCCCTTGGGAAAATGGCGCTAGAGCGACTCTCCGCCGTGGGGGTTGACACCACCCACGTGAAGCAAGGATCCACGTTATCTACCGGGCTCACGGTCGTGCTGCCTCACACTCGGCATCGGTATATGTTGACGTATCCGGGAACCATGTTTGAGATGCAGTATTCCGACATCGACATGAACTACGTTCTCGCAGCTCGTCATCTGCATCTCTCCTCGTTTTTTCTGCACCGCGCTCTGCGGCCACAGATCCTAAATTTGTTTCGGCAGGCGAAGGAAGCCGGTCTCACCACATCGCTTGACACAAACGACGATCCGGAAGATCAATGGCGGATGGGACCGGGGGGATCGGATCTGCACGATCTTCTGAAATATGTCGACGTGTTCCTTCCGAACGAACGTGAGGCGAAAAAGATTGTAGGCACGACGGATCTTGCACAAGCGCTCAATCGGCTTGCCAAACTATCCAAGGTCGTAGTGGTCAAGTGCGGTTCGGGATCAGCCATTTGTCGCGCCGGAGATGAGCAGTGGAGCCTCGCACCACCTCGCGTAAGCTTCGTGGATGATGTCGGCGCCGGTGACACTTTCGCTGCAGGCTTCATGCATCTCTACTTGCGTGAGGGCAAACTCGAAGATTGCTTGGCTTTCGCCAATATTGCAGCCGCGTACTCCGTAACCAAAGCGGGGGGCACAGAAGCCTTTCGGGACCGTGCTGAATTGTCCACTTTCATGCGCCAGCAATGGAGTTCGATGGGCCGAGGAATTATTCCGTGGAAGGATTAAATCCATGCACCTTGAAGCGCTGAGCCGTCTGATTCTCGGATTTCTAGTTGCATCCTCTCTTGCGTTTGCAGAAGCCCGAAGTTCGCCGGCAGGCGCTCTAGCCTCGGGCAAGATTGAAAATGCGCAGCTCGCGGTCGAGATCAATCGCCAGGGCGATACCTATACCCTGCGATCCAAGGAAAATCTGCGCGTTGCCATCACCGCCCGTGTGGCGGCCCAGGTCAACCATCGCTGGATTTCTTCCGACAGTTACCCGCATCATGAGGTGAAAGACACGTCTTTCGCCGACGATCTAGACGCCGGCCCGCAGCTTACCGCGACGCACAGCGGCAGGTCCGGCGATCCGGATTTGATCTGTCGGATCCGCCTGCACTCACGGCCCGCATTCGCGGAGATCGAAGTACAAGTTCGAAATAGCACCGCTGCGCCGACTACCGTGCAAAGCATCCGTGTCCTCGAAGCTGTGGATCCTTTCGTGAACCTCGACGGCCCGCCATCCTCGGACCGCGTACTGTCCGACAGTTTCAGCGAAGACCGGCCGGACATGGAGATTCGTGATCTCGCGCAAGCCAACGAGGGCCTCCATCTGGCCGTGGGCAGCCAACTTATCTACAACCGGCAGAGCCGCCAGAGCCTGTTTCTGGGAGCGCTCACCTCTGAACGATGGCTCACCATCCTGCATCTCCATGTGGATGACAAGCTGGGGGGGGTTGCGGGCTACGAGGTCGATTCCACAGGAACCACCGAACTGGCCAAACAGAATTCGCTTAAGAATTCGCCCAAGGAAGACCAAATCGAACTCAGCCTGCCCCTCGATCCAGGCCAAACTCTGGCTTCTGAGCGGGTCATGGCCAGCCTGTCGTCTGACTATCACACTCAACTCGAATCCTATGGCGAGGTCATCCGCGCTCTTCATCACTCAAGAACGAGCGCACCCACGCCCATCGGCTGGTGGAGCTGGACGGCTTACTACTTCGGTATAACGGAAGGCGCAGCTCTCACCAACGCGGAGTTCCTCGCCGCACACCTGAGAGATGACGGATTCAACTTCTTTCATATCGACGAAGGCTATCAGTACGCGCGCGGCGACTATACTTCGCCGGTCTCCTACAAATTCCCTCATGGTGTGAAGAAACTCGAAGACCAGGTCCGTGGACTCGGCCTCACCCCGGGGATCTGGACTGCGCCATTCGAGGTCGCCGAGCGCTCGTCGGTTTATGCCAATCACAAAGATTGGTTGGTGCACAATGCCAAGGGAGAGCCGATCCATGCCGGCCTCGTCACCGAGGCTCCCGATACCAAAACCGATCTGGATCCACTTTATGTGCTCGATACAACAAATCCCGAAGCGCAGCAGTACTTGCGTGAAACCTACCGAACGCTGACCAGGGATTGGGGGATTCGCTACATCAAGCTCGATTTCATGGACGACAGTGCCATTGAGGGTTATTACTACCGTCCCAACACTACGGCGCTCGAGGCGCAGCGCATTGGACTGCAGACCATTCGCGAAGCGGTCGGAGACGGCGTGCTTCTTGACAAGGACGGTAGTGTAATGCTGAATCCGGTCGGCATCGTCGATATCGGCCGCATTTCGTGCGACACGGGGCATTCGTTCGAAGCCAGCCGCAACGCGGCTCCCGGCGTCGCATCCCGCTATTACATGAACCGGAATTTCTTCATCGCCGATCCCGACGCTTTTACGATATCCCGGCAGATCATTGCCGAAAGCCAGAATCATGGCGCACAGCGGCCGCTAACATTCGAAGAAGCAAAGGTTTCAATTGCTCTATCAGCGATCTCTGGCGGCCTGTATGAGATTGGCGACGATCTGCCCACTCTGTTTGCGGACGCCGACCGGATGGTTCTGGTCCAGAATCGTGATCTCCTCAACATGGCTCGATATGGACGCGCCGCAACGCCTCTGGACCTGATGAGCTACGCCCCCGAGGATGAAATGCCCAGCATCTTTCTGCTGCGAGAGAGCAAGCGCCAATCGATTCTGGCCGTCTTCAACTGGACGGAAAAAGAACGGAAGCATGAGTTCACGCTTTTCGATCTCCGGCTAGGGACGAGTCATAATCAAGTGCTCGACGTTTTCACAACGGGCGCGCCCATAGCTGAGAATGTAAATTCTCTCTCTCTCACCTTGGCTCCGCAGTCCGTCCGAATCGTAAAAATCCTCGACACCTCCATTCCCGCAGCGACTCCGGTTGTAAGGGTGGAGATTCCCGAGAAGATGGAAGTCGGCCAGCCCGTGCCCTTTTCGGCGCAAGCTTCGGGAGATCAGGTACCCGCACTCGCCTGTCACTGGGACTTCGGCGATGGAACCCGCACCGACGGGATGGCCGTAACGCACACGTATACTCACGCGGCCCGTTACAAGGTTCACTTGACTGTGGACGGGATCGAAGGCGTGCCCTTCGAAAAGGATTTCCCGGTCGCGGTTACGGGAACGATCGATACAATTTTCCGGCCTGAGCTTTATCAGCGCTTCCAGGAAAAACCGTGAGAAGCCTTCCATGCGTGTCAATACAGGGCAGTAAACACCCTAGATTCTAGAACTCGAATCTCAATCCGAACTGGAAGTACCGGGGTAAGTAACCATTCGCGTCAGAAGTAATCGTGCCGAAAGCCGGATCTCCAAAGGCGGAAACGGGCTGGGCAAAGCGCGGATGATTCAGCAGATTGAAAACCTCGGCTCTGAGATCGATGGTCATTCCCTCTTTCGGTATGAATGACTTGTAAAGATTCATATCGAAGTTATGGATGCCGTTGACTCGCAGGCCGGGAAAATAGCGTGGAGCGTTGCCCGGATTCTGATCGCCAGGATCGGCGAAGCAGTTGGAATTGATAAACGGGGCAACCGGCGGGTTCCCGTTTCCTTCGGCTGCCGAGTTCGCCTCCCAATTCGTGGCAACATCTTTCATGCTGAGACCGGTTTTGAGTTGGGAACAGACGACGTTAGGACGCTGGCTGCCATTGGCGAGCCGCGGATTGCTCATGCCGATCGCGATCGGTTGACCTGATTGTTCCGTGACGAGGGTGGCGATCGACCAGCCTCCCACGACAGCATCGAGTCCACGATTCATACCTCCGCCAATCCATTCATTGCGGCCCACGGGCAAAGTGACAACCACCGCGGCCGCCAGGCGCTGGGGTGCGTCATTGGCGCTGATACTATGTTCCAAATTCAGCCGGTCGAATTGTTGCGGAAGTCCGTTCGCCAGCGATCCGACCCAATTATTTCGGCCTGCGGAAGAATTATCGGTCAACTTGGAGACGGTGTAGTTGCCCTCGAAACTGACATGGTGCGTGGTTCGCTTCTGGAAGCGGATCTGCATCGAGTTGTACCAGGATGACGCTTCCTCCAGCATCAGGCCTTCAAAATCTCCCGTAAACTGAGGGTAACGATTGAGCAGATATCCCAACGGGATTTGCCCAGTGCTGTAGAGCGAATCGGGCTCATTGAAGCAGGGAGAAGTAGGGGTAGGGGCGCACGGCTGGGTGAACATCGGCTGGAACGGATTCGTTACCGGATTCTGGAGAAAGCTAGTGACGCAACTATCGGCCTGGCAAGTCGGATCGGTGGGGGTGACGGCAGCCGAGATTTGGGCCAGCAACGCCGAAGACATGAAGTCTCGGTTGTTGGTGCCAGCCCACGGCAGGTGGGTACTGCGGTTCGCGGAATAGTCGACGCCCAGGACGATCTGGCTGGGCAATTCGCGCTGGATTCCCACATTCCACTGGTAGAGATCGGCATCGCGCGCCGCGGTGGTGCCAAGATCGTTGTTGTTCGAGTATCCCCACTCGGCAAACTGGCCATACTGTTTGCCCTGCGGCCCGGTGAAGCCTGCAGGAAACGGATTTTCCAGCGTGGCGGACTGGGTCGCAAAATTATCGTTGGTAAAGAACATCGAGGCCGTCTTGCTGAAGGCGGTTCCGGGATATTGAAAATTCGTGGCCGGGCTCATACCGAAGTAGATGCCAGCGCCGCCGCGCACGACAGTTTTTGAACCGAAGGTATAGGCAAACCCCAATCGCGGACCGACATCGTTACGGTACACGGGAACGTGTCTCATGCTCGAGGTGGGAAACTCCGTCGTACCGTTTAACTGCTCGGAGGAAGGAAAATTGATGCCGTAAGAACTCAGGGCGGACTGGGCTGCGGTCAAATCCAAATTCACTCCCGTGGGCGCGGTGAAATTGCTGAACTGGATGCGGTTGTAGCGCTCGTCATAGGGCGTGCTCCATTCATAACGCAGGCCAAGATTGAGCGTGAGTTTGGAAGTAACTTTCCAGTCGTCCTGGAAGTAGAAGCCGGTCTCCGCCGATCGATTCGCGACTGACGGCAAAACTTGGAGCGCAGTCGGCTCGGCAGGAAAGGGATTGATATTGTCGGCGTATCCAAAAAGGGTGCTGGCAAAAGGATTTCCGGTTGCATTGCCGTTCGCGTCCACGTCGCTGTTCGGAGTCGGGGAGGTCACGTAGTCGGTAAAGTTGAAGACGCCGGTTGGATCCGAGGGCTGAAAGAAGTTGTTATAGAAAAGTCTCTGCTCGCCGCCAAACTTCATCAGGTGCGAGCCTCTCGAGATCACGACCTGAGAAGAATAACTGTAGAGCGTATGTGCGAAGGTGGTGTTGATGCAGCATTGATCGTAAAGGTCGGTCCAGGGCGCAGTTTGACCGCCAGAGGACATGTAAAACGCCGGCATCCGATCTATTCCGTTGGCCTGCTGCAACACGGCTGGCAGGGAGAAACCAGAAGGCAACGTAGCATTGAAGCTGGAAATCGAAGGAATCGATGAGGTCCCTAGTTCGTGTACCCGGTCAATCGCGAAGTGGCTCGTCCACACGATGCGGGAATTCACCGTCCTTGAATATTCGATCGAACCATTCTGTGCCAGCGTGGGGCTGCCCGCGAAACCATCTCCCGATCCGTTATTGTCGAAGCTGTCGCCGAAAATCATGGGAGTGTAGTAATTCGACGAACCGCGGCTGTAGCGTCCGCTGATGTGGTTCCGGTCATTGATCTGGTGATCAACTTTGATATCGAACTGATAATCCGGGGCATCCGCCGTGCCACTAAAAATGTAGTTATCAAATTCGCCCGGCAAATTGGGTTGCGGATAAAGATTGAGAATGCCCTTGCCGATAGGATCGATTTCGCCTGGGGGAATTATGTTCGGGTTGCCCTGGTACTGCACCTGCGGCCTGCAGGAACCGGAGGCACAGGCGACTAAAGGCAGTGTGGGGTCGTAAATATTGGTAGCCGTCGCCGAGAAATCCCCATTTCGCTCTGCGGTAGTTGGTACGGTTGCGAGACTGCTGAACGCGCTATTGCTGCGCACTTTTTCAAAATCGGCGAAGAAGAAGGTGCGATTCTTTCGGATGGGGCCGCCGATGGTAAACCCTCCCTGGTCGCGCTTGCTATCCGGTTTGGGATTGGGAGCAGGATTGAAGAAATCACGCGCGGCCAGTTGCGAGCGCTGGAGGAAGTACCAGCCGCTGCCATGGAAGGCGTTGGTGCCGCTCTTCAGCACCATGTTGACCACGGTGCCGCCGTTGTTACCGAATTCCGCCGAAAAGCTGTTGTTCTGAACTTTGAATTCCTGCACTCCTTCGACCAACGGTTCGTAGTAGACATTTGAGTTTCCGCCCTCGCCTTGTTCCGGCGCACTGATCAGGGCGCCGTCTATCCGTACCTCGGCGGTCGCATTGCGCTGTCCGTTGGAAACGAAATTCGTTCCCGAGGGATAGTTGTCCTGGGTGCCTGACCCGGCCACCTCCGTCACCCCTCCGGACAGGAAGGTTAAGCCGAAGAAGTCGCGGTTCAATAGAGGCAGTTCCTTCACGTACTCACTGGTGACGTCCGTGCCCAGTGTTGCGTTGCCCGTATCGAGCAGCGGCGCGGTGGTTGTGACTTCCACGGAAGTGGATACGCCCGCCAGTTGCATTTTGAAGTTCAGCGACGATTCCTGGTCGACTGCAAGAACCACGTTCGTGCGCTCCGTGGTGCGGAATCCGGGGGCCTCGGCTTTCACCGAATAGGTAGAGGGACGCAGTCCGGTAAAAAAGTATTCGCCCTTATCGTCGGTGCGGGTGTGAGTGGCGATGCCAGTACCGGTCTCAGTGATGGTGACCGTGACGTTCGTCATCACGGCGCCAGCGGCATCGGAAACCACGCCTCGGAGTTGCGCCCGGTAGCTGCCCTGAGCTGCCACGAACAGAGAACAGGCTGCCAATAAGGATGCTGCCAAAAGCCGGGAAAGAACTGGGGTGGCCAGTCGCATGGCGCCCTCCGCATGTGATCGTATTCTGTACGTCCGATTTACGGCTGGTTACGGGTCGCTTACGATTTCTTTCGATTTCGATCTTATACTTACCATGCCTGGGATTTGTCAAGCTAATTTGAAGATCCAGAAGGTACCTCTGAATGGCGACAGTGAGGGCTTGCAGAAAAAAGACCCGCCCAGAGCATTTGCCCGGGACCTCGGATGGTGTTGCTTTTACCTCAATTCGGCAGCGCCTCGACGAAGTCCTCGTACGTGTGGGCCAGTTCGAGCTGGATTCGCCATTAAATCAAGCGCGGTCGATCAATATCAGCCCATACGACATTTATAGCGAACCCAAGCTGGCGACAGAGCTTGTTGCCCATGATCACATTCAGGTGTGATCACGGTCACAGCCCACACTTGACAAAATGATAGAGTCCTTGAAACTCACATGTGGGGTAGAGCCGTTGCCATGGCAATATGCTCGGATCCACTGGTCACGCATTGAACTGGGTGACAACAGACAAAACGTCATTGCGAGGAGAAATCATGAAGCGGAAAGTACTAGTGGCACTCGTTGTGACCTTGACCTTTACCGCCGCGGCGAATGCTGGCACGATCAGCGGCAAAGTGTCAGGTGTTTCCGGTGAATCGGTAGTCTACATTGAAGCCATTCCCGGGAAAACCTTTCCAGCGCCCACCGCGCACGCCCTGATGGATCAGAAGAATCTTTTATTTCAACCGAGCGTTCTCGTTGTGCAGCAAGGTACCACCGTGGACTTCCAGAACAGCGACACCGTTGCGCATAACGTCGCGTGGAGTTCGGTCGGAGGCAACAAGAGGTTGGCACACAACATGGGCACTTGGCCGAAGGGAGAAAAGCGCGAATTCAAATTCGATAATCCCGGCGCGATTCCGTTGATGTGCTACGTGCATCCTGAGATGGAGGCGCACATCATTGTCTCGCCGACTCCCTACTTCGCACAAACCGACAAATCCGGGACCTACAAAATCGAGAATGTCCCCGATGGGAGTTACACCGTGACCGCATGGAATGAAGGTGCGAAGGGCCAGTCCAAACCGGTCACTGTTTCGGGCGCTACCACGGCGGATTTCACGTTGATCAAATTAGCCACCGTAGGTCACTGAGGGAGGGTGGCCTCAGACCTCCGTTCTTCAATTCGTTCGCGTACAAACTTTCTGTAAGAACTGTACGAATCGCCAATCATGCTGAAGCGATACAAGAACAAAAAGGTGGACGGGGATTGGCTGAATACGAACTTCCCTTGCATGATGGCGTGTCCAGCGCACACCAACGCCGGACGCTATGTCGGCCTGATTGCCGAGGGCCGCTTCGAAGAGGCTTATCGCATTGCGCGCGACCCCAATCCGCTCGCCAGCATCTGCGGGAGAGTGTGTGCACATCCGTGCGAAACCGCCTGCCGCCGGGGCGAGATTGACCGGCCCATTTCCATTCGCGCTCTCAAGCGTTTTCTCACCGAGCAGTTCGGGCCTGAGTCGAAACATCCCATTCACGTCAATGAAGGGCGGGGACAGAAGAAGCTTCCTTACAAGGTGGCCGTGGTCGGTGGCGGCCCGGTGGGACTGTCGGCCGCGCACGATCTTGCACTCATGGGATACGGGGTGACGATTTTCGAAGCCGCGCCGGTGGCGGGCGGAATGCTGTACCTTGGAATCCCCGAATATCGCCTGCCGCGCGATGTGGTCGAAGCGCAAGTGCGCGAGATCCTTGAAACTGGCGACATCACTCTGAAGTTGAATCACGCGGCTGGCCGCGACTTTACGATCTCCGATCTGCGCCGCCAGGGATTTGACGCCGTGCTCATCGCTGTGGGCGCGCATCGCAGCCGCGATCTCAGCATTCCCGGAGTCGATCTCGATGGCGTACACAAGGGCATCGACTTTCTGCTCAATGTAAACCTCGGCTACAAATTTACAATTGGCAAGAAAGTGATCGTGATCGGGGGCGGCAACGTGGCCATGGACGTGGCGCGCTCCGCTGCTCGCGAAGTAGTGCGTCAACATGCTGGCGGAGTACAGGATGCGGAGCCTTCCGCGGAAAACATGACCGCCGTCGCGACGCGAGAGATGGTCGACATTTCTCTTTCCGCCCTGCGCATGGGCGCTCGCGAGGTGAATCTCGTCTGCCTGGAGCGCCGCGAAGAAATGCCAGCCGCCCTTGAAGAGATTGAGGAAGCCGAACAAGAAGGCATCCGCATGCACCCGGGTCTTGGCCCCAAACGGATGGTGGGCAAAGATGGCAAGGTGATTGCACTCGAAACGCTCAAAACAAAATGGGTTTTCGATCAGAACAAACGCTTCAATCCGGCGTTCTTCGAGGGCAGCGAAAGCCAGATCGAGTGCGACACCGTCATCATGGCCATCGGCCAGGCCCCGCGCCTCGACTTCCTCACGCTCGAAGATAAGATCGAACTCTCTCCCCGCGGCCTGATCGCCGTCAATCCAGAAACGCTGATGACTTCGGCTGCTGGAATCTTCGCCGGCGGCGATTGCGTCTTCGGCCCACGCCTGATTATCGACAGCGTAGGCGATGGCAAACGCGCCTCGGTCGGAATCGACGAATACCTCCGCAAAAATAAACATCCCGAGCCCATCATCGAAGTCGAAGTATTAAAGCGGCACAGCATGCCGCTGGACTATCTGGACATCAACCGCCAGCCGGTGCCGATGCTTCCCCTCGAGCGAAGGACCGGCGTAACTGAAGTGGAAGTTGGCTACGACGCTCCTGAAGCGATAGCGGAAGCGCAACGCTGCCTGCACTGCTGGGTGAACACGATTTTCGAAGGCACGCCGGAAGACGGGAGCATGTGCATTCTGTGCGGGGGCTGCGTGGATGTTTGTCCGGAGAAATGTCTGGAGCTGGTTTCGCTCGATCGCATCGATTTCGAACCCCAGACTGTGCAGTACATCCGCGACAACCAGGAATGCTTCGGCGTGGAATTCGACGAAGTAGCGGCCGATGAACTGGGCATCGTAACCGGCGCCGCCATGCTGAAGGATGAGACGCGCTGCATCCGCTGCGGCCTCTGCGCCATGCGCTGTCCGGTCGGCACGATCACCATGGAGTCGTACAACCTGCTTCCCGCGGAACCAACAGGTTTGATCTCCGTGGAGGCGATCGGTGCCGGTCTGCGGACGCCGGCGGCAACAGCAGGAACCTCGAGGTAGCTATGGCAGAGGAAAACAAGACGACCCCTGTTTTACCGAACGACAACGTCGACCGCAGGCAATTCTTCGCGAAGCTGGGACTGGGCTCCTTGAGTATCGCTGCCGCGGGTACGGCCGCCTTCGCCTATCAATTTCTATCGCCGAATGTGCTCTACGAGCCTTCGCCGATCGTCAACGCAGGCAACCCGGACCGTTATCCGCTCGATTCGGTCACCCTCGACGTTAATACCGGTATCTACCTCATCCATTCACAGGAGGGTTACTTCGCGCTGAGCGCGGTGTGCACGCATCTGGGCTGCCTCACGGCATGGAAACCGGAACTGGGCATCATCGCCTGCCCGTGCCATGGCAGCAAGTTCACGCGCTACGGGGTCAAGATTGAAGGCCCCGCACCCAGGCCCCTGCCGTGGAAGCGCGTCTGGCTCAACGACGACGGAGATCTTCTGGTGGACCGCTCCACCGACGTTCCTCCGCTGCAGCGGGATTCCTTCTTGAGGGTCTGAGCATGGCGAAAACATTCGACCAGTACTTCGAAGATTTGCGGGGCACGCGGGTGTGGCGCTCGATCTTCCGCAGCGGCGCCGGTTCAAGCACACTCCATCGCGCGCTGGCCATCCAGCAGAACGTGTTCCTCCACCTGTTCTCCACCAAGGTGCGCACGCGGATGCTCAGCTTTAGCGGGACTTGGTATTTGGGCACGCTGACGCTGGGAACTTTTCTTATTTTGGTCGCGACCGGAATCCCTTTGATGCTCTACTATCACCCATCCGCGCCGCAGGCTTACGCCGACACGAAGGATTTGCAGTTCGTGGTCTCGTCCGGACTGTTTCTGCGCAATTTGCATCGCTGGTCGGCGCACGCCATGGTTTTCCTGGTCTTTGCGCATATGTTCAAGGTTTTTTATCGCGGCGCTTACCGCACTCCACGCGAGTTCAACTGGGTGATTGGTGTGGTGCTTTTGCTAATGACGCTGCTGCTCAGCTACACCGGCTACTTGCTTCCCTGGGACCAACTGGCCTACTGGGCAATTACGGTCGGATCGAATATCGCGTCTGCGGTCCCGGTCATGGGCGACAAGATTCATTTCCTGCTGCTCGGCGGGCACGCGGTCAACGCCAACGCGCTGCTGCGCTTTTATGTGCTGCACTGCATGATTCTTCCGTTGACGGCGATGTTCTTCGTTGCTATCCACTTCTGGCGCATCCGCAAAGACGGCGGCCTCTACTCGCACGCCAGCGAACCGGCGACGCTGCGGGCGAATGCTTCCGCGGTCGCCACAACCGCGAAGGAGGCGCAATAATCATGGCCGACTCCAAAGACTTCACAGCGGGCATTGACTCCAACGCGAAGAAATCTCCGCGTCGTATCGTTTTCATCACCCGCCGCACTTCGGCGCAGGTGAAGACCGCCGACGAAGAACAGGTACAGAGTTTCCCCGAGGTACTGTTTCGTGCAGTCGTCGCCATTCAAGTGCTTGCCATTGCACTGGTATGGATTGCACTCGTGTTCAATGCGCCGCTCGAAGGACTGGCAGATCCTTCTCACACCCCCAACCCGGCGAAGGCTCCCTGGTATTTTCTCGGGCTGCAGGAAATGCTGCACTACTTCCCGCCGGTCGTCGCAGGTGTGCTGGCTCCGGGGCTGGTGGTGATGGCGCTGGTTGTTATTCCGTACTTCAAGGTCAACATCGAAGCGGAAGGACTCTTCTTGAAGGATCGCTTAAGGAGGCTACGAGTCTTCTATTTCGTCGCAATCGCCCTGTCGTTGTTCCTTTTGTTTTTCAAGGTGTACGCGGCCCTTGTCCCGACGTTGATCATGGCCGCTGTGATGCTCCTGGCGGCGCAGAGTTCTCCGCAGTCGCCCTCGGCTTTCCGCCGCTATCTGGCGGCCAGGCCGCTCTCCTATTGGGTGATGACATGGTTCTTGTTTGAGCTGGTGGTATTGACCGCCATCGGCACATTTTTTCGCGGGCCGGGATGGTCCTGGGTGTGGCCGTGGCAAGGGTCTTAGTGCGCTCATGAAAGAGAAACTCAAATCGCTGTGGCAGAAGCTGTTCGGGGACAGCGTTCGCGCCTTCGGTGTGGTCAGCCTGGTGTTTCTGGTTTCGCTCGCCATCGCCCCCGCGAAAAACTACTTCAGCGAATGGCGTCATTATCAGCACGGCTATTTGAAGATGATTCGCAACCGCAGCGATGCGGTCACTCTGCAACGCCATTTTCAGGGAGGGATTCAGCAGATCTGGCTGCCCGACCTCGGCGTGGTCGACCGCTGTACCAGTTGCCACGTTGGTTTGAAAGAAGCCAGCCTCGCCGACGTGAACGTGCAGCCATTCCGCCCGCATCCCGTGATTCCACATAAGCTCGACCAATTCGGATGCACCGTCTGCCATCGCGGGCAGGGCGCCGCCACTACGGTAGCCGAAGCGCACAACAGCACGCTGGCGTGGGAGCAGCCGATTCTGCCGGCGAAATACATCGAGTCGTCGTGCGGCGAATGCCATCGCGGGCCGCTCCCGGGCGTGCCTCAACTGAATCAAGGCCGGCATCTGCTTTCCCGCTACGGCTGCGTTCGCTGCCACACAGTGAAACTGCCCGATGCCACGACCATGAAGCCAACCGACGATCCGCCGTCTCTCGAGCACATCGCCGACAAGACCACGCGCGAGTGGATTTATGCCTGGTTGAAGGATCCGCAAGCCTACGCGAGCACGGCGACGATGCCGAATTTCAAGTTGGGCGATGACGATGTGCGGGATATATCCGCGTTCTTGATTGCGAACAGTACTCCGCTGCCCGGAGACACTGCCACGCTTACGGCGAAGGCACCGACTGATCCCACGGCGGGCGCCAGCTTGTACGGAGAATCCTTCTGCGCGTCATGCCACGCGGTACAAAATGCCGCTGGCAATCTGGTTGGTGGCGATCTAGGCCCCGAGTTGACTCGCATTGGCAGCAAAGTGAGGCCCGAGTGGTTGCAGGCGTGGCTACGCAATCCGCGTGATTACGACCCAGAAACCGCGATGCCGCACTACCGCTTCAACGATCCTCAAGTCGCGACTTTCACCGGATTCCTGCTGGCCAAAACCGATTCCGATCTGCTCGCGAACGTCCATCTCGAAGCTGCGACTCCTGAGCAGATCGCACACGGCAAGCGCCTGGTTTCCGACTACGGCTGTGCCTCTTGTCATGAGATCGGTGGCATCAAGAAGCCGGAAAACTTTGCGCCCGAACTCAGCCGCATCGGAAGCAAGCCGATCACTCAGCTGGTGTTCCTCCCGGGCATGCAGCACACGCTTCCCGATTACGTCGCGGCCAAGATCAAGCAGCCGCGCTGGTTTGGACAAGCTCTGAAGATGCCGCAGTACAGCTTCACCCCGGCGCAGATAGATTCACTCGCCACTGCTCTGCTTGCGCTCAACGACCGTGCCGCCACCCTGCCTCCATCATTGACGGTGGCGGCGAAGCTGGAGTCGGACTACCAGCCCGCGGGCAAAGCCGGAAAGCTGATGACCGATCTGGCCTGCTTCAGTTGCCATCGCATCAATGGCCACGGCGGCGACATGGCGCCCGATCTCACCTGGGAAGGCAGTTCGGTGCAGCGCGAGTGGCTGGTGGAGTTCTTGAAGAACCCCAACACGCTGCGGCCCGCGTTGGTTCGTCGTATGCCAAGATTCAACCTCACCGACACGGAGGCCAACGAACTCACGGACTACATCATGACCGTGTACCAGAATCCGGCGATCGACCGCGATTCCATGCCGCTGAGCGGCTATCCGCAAGGCCAGGTTGAGCTGGGCAAACAGCTCTTCTACGGCAAGTATGCCTGCCAGGGATGCCACATCGTGGATACCAAGACCGACAAGGGTTACATCGGCCCGACCCTGACGAATGTAGGTTCGCGCCTCACTGCTGCGTGGATCTTCGAGTGGATGAAGAATCCGCAAGCCTTGCGCCCCGGCACGGCGGAACCCAACCGCGCCATGAGCGACGAAGATGCCCGCGCTCTGACCGCGTTCCTTATCTCGCAAAAAGGCGGAGGCAAATCGGAGGTGGCAAAGAAATGATTCGCCACTCGTTGACCACCAACACTTTATTTGCCGTCGTGCTCGTAATGTCGCTGGCCATATCCTGTTCGCACAGGACCGCGTCCGCGCCGCCGCCCAAGCCGACCGCATTTGGTGCGGCCATCGTCGAATCCAGCGGGGGAAAGCAGACGGCGCAAACAGGTGCGTCGCTGCCGCAACCCCTGGTCGTGCAGGTGAATGATGAGCAAGGCACTGCCGTCCCCGGCGCGCTTGTCGAATTCAGCGCCGCGCCAGGAGTAACCTTCGATCCGGCCAATGGCCTTACAGATTCCAGCGGCCAGGTCACGACCAACGTTACGCTCGGCGGCATGGCGGGCCGCTACCAACTCACCGCGTCCACCATCGACAAAGCGCGAAAGAAAGTCGACCTGAGAATCGAAGAGATCGCCCTCGGTTATCAGCAGACTCTGGGGCGCCAGCTCAGCGATCAGTATTGCGACCGGTGCCACAATCCCGAGTCGACCGTCGAGCGGTTGTCGAACTTTGATAATCTCGAAATCAAGCCGCATCCTTTCACCGAGGGCGATACGCTGAACAAAATCAGTGATGCCGATCTCACTGCCATCATCAGTCATGGCGGTCCTGCGCTCAATAAGTCGGCGCTCATGCCGGCCTGGGGCAACACTCTCAGCAAGTCTGACATTCAGGCGCTGATATCGTATATCCGTGCAATCTCCGATCCGCCCAACCGCAATGCTGGCCCCGTGTATGCGGAGAATTAGTCCTTTGTGCTTGTGCCTCAGCTTGCTTCTTTCTGCCGGGGCCCCAGGTGCTTCCGAAGAACGAAATCAAAGATCCTGAGTTGCGTGCGTTACAAGAGCGCAGCATCACTTTCCGTCCAACACGCAGCCGCTGCGGAGACTGCCGCTGGCACGGTGATCTTTATTGAATCGAGTTGGGTCCAATGCTAGGCCGGATGGACGTTAATCCAAATCAGCGCACTGCCCCGGTTCCCGGGGATTTCAACGCGCCGACACGATTTTCCACACCCGGAAGCGGCGTTGCCCTTGTAACTCTGTAATCTTTGTATTCGATGGACAGCATGGCCACCCCGCCGAGGCGTATCACGCTTTCCGTGCGGTTCTCGGCCGGGAGCCAGAATCCATTCACTTTCAAGTAGTTGTGTTCGATGTCGGTTTTCTTGATAAAGAACGATGGATTTTTCCCCGGCTCTCCTTTGATCCGCACCACCGCGAAGTCTTTCGCGTCAATCCATATTTTTCCGCGATAGAGAAACTTGTTCTTCGTCTTGGGGAGCAGGGTTAGAACGTATTGCCCGCCATCCGGTGCAGATTCGTAGCCAGCCAACGCGAAATCATAGTTTTCCGTGCTCAGCGCTGTGTGCTTGCGGTTCTCTTCGTTGGCTGCTTCTTGCTCGCTCTCCAGGAGTCTATTGAAAACGTGCTCGATGATGAACTTGGAACCAGTCTGCGACACCACGCTGAACTCCTTGGAATTCGGAGCATGATAGTCCACATTGACCACCATCTCTGCATCGCGATCGCTCGGGAAACCGCGATACTGCATTCGATAGACTCGTGTTGCTTTGTACTGATCTAACGCGGCAGCCCGCTCCGCGTTCCTTTCCTGCAGTTTTTTGACTACTTGCTCAACCGTCAGGGACGTATTCGGAACGGAATTCGAGGTGCCACCAGCGACAAGCTGTTGAGGCAGCGCTTGGCACATCGCCACAAAAGTCGCGCACAGTAGCAGCGCAGCGCCCACCAGACAATGTCGAAAGCGTCTGTTCCCCATATTTCCCCGTTGGAAGCGTGCTATCAGTCTAAACGAAATGAGTACCGCAATATCCACATTAGAGCCTTATTCTTCCCGAAACACGACAGTTTGCATCGCTCCGTTATGTTTTCTCGATTCCGTCACCGCCGAATCCGCACTGTATAATCGATCTCCTGCCCATGCCAACATTGCTTCCCTTGTGGACGGGACTGCTCCTAGCCCCGTTGCTGTTTGTACAAGCCGCTCGTTCTGAGCCTGCGGTGCCGGTACCACAAGCCCAAGAGCAAGGCACACAAATCCCCCTCCCGCAGTTTGAAGATATCGCACAGAAGGCCGGCCTTGTCGTCCCGCACATTTCTTCTCCCGATAAGAAGTTCATCACCGAATCCATGAGCGGCGGGGTGGGTTTGATCGACTGCGACAACGATGGCAAGCTCGACATCATTACCGTCAACGGATCGACGGTGGAGCGCTATCGCCAAGGCGGTGATCCGATGATCACGCTTTATCATCAGGATACTGATCCCAAGAATAACGATCTCAAGTTCACCGACATCACCAAGTCCGCGGGCCTCACGCGCAAGGGTTGGGGCATGGGCGTGGCCGTGGCCGATTACGACAACGACGGCCTACAAGATATTTACGTCACGGGCTATGGCGGCAACGTTCTCTATCACAATCTGGGTAACTGCAAGTTTGAGGATGTCACGGACAAGGCGGGCGTGGGCGCAGGTGGATTCAGCACCGGTGCTGCCTGGGCCGACTACGATCGTGACGGCAAGGTCGATCTTTTTGTCTCGCGCTATGTCCACGTCGATATGAACGACTTGCCGCAGTTCGGCAACGATCCGCGATTCTGCCGCTTCAAGGGAACGCTGGTGCAGTGCGGGCCATGGGGCATGCCCGGCGAATCGGATTTACTCTTTCATAACAAGGGCGATGGCACCTTCGAAGAAGTTTCGAAGAAGGCTGGCGTCGACGATCCGCATCATTACTACGGATTGGGAGCGACCTGGGGCGACTACGACAACGACGGCTGGCCCGACCTTTATGTCGCGAACGATGCCGGCCCGAATTTTCTGTATCACAACAAGCATGACGGGACGTTTGAAGATGTTGGCCTGCTCGCCGGAGTCGCGCTGAGTGGCGACGGCATGGAGCAAGGTTCGATGGGTGTGGACTGGGGCGATTATCTGCACGAAGGCCGTTTGTCGATGATTGTGACCAATTTTGTTGAGCAGGGCTCGACCTTGTATCACAACCTCGACAAGGAAAATTTCGCGGATGTGAGTGTGCGCGCTAAATTGATGAAGCCGACTTACCCTTTCGTGTGTTGGGGCACCTCGTTCTTCGACATGGACAACGACGGCTGGCTGGATTTATTCGTGGACTGTGGCCACGTCTATCCCCAGGTGGATGCGATTCCCGGCGGCACGCCCTACCGGCAGCCGATGCTGCTTTTCCGCAATCATCGCGACGGAACCTTTGACGATGTTTCCCAGGCGTTGGCCAACATGCCGCCGCAATCGAGGCGGGGTGCGGCATTTGGTGACATCAACAACGATGGCAATGTCGACATTGTGGTGCTTAACGTGGGTGAGCCGCCGTCTCTGCTGTTGAATCATAGCGACAGCGCGAATCACCGCGCACTCTTCAAGCTGGTGGGCATGAAAAGCAACAAAGCCGCGATTGGCACACGAGTGACGGTGAAGGCTGGCACTCTGGTGCAGTTCAGTGAAGTGCGCGGCGGCTCCAGTTATCTTTCTCAGAATGATTTGCGGCTGCACTTTGGACTGGGTACAAACGATAAGATGTCCGAAATAAGTATTCGCTGGCCGAATGGTGAAACGGAAATTCTGCGGAATGTGCCGGCGGATTTCATTTACACCGTCGTCGAGGGCGCGGGAATTCAGCAGAAAGTTGCGCTTCCGGTCCTACGGTAACGCTGAGCGCATAGCCCCGGCGGAGGAGTACAAATCGTACCCTATTCGATGCCCAGTTGTTTCTGGATTTGCTCCAACGGCACACCCTTCGTCTCCGGAACCAGCGTCTTCACCCAAATGAGCTGGAGAACCATCATGCCGGCGAAAAACGAAAAAACGTAACCGGGTGGGAAGGCGGAGACCATCTTCGGGAAGAAAGTTGTGAGCAAGGCGGCGAAGATCCAATGCGTGAAGCTGCCGAGCGTCTGTCCTTCCGCACGATGACGATTGGGGAATATCTCGGAGATGAAAACCCAGATGACCGCTCCTTGCCCAATCGAGTGCGCAGCGATGAAGGCGAAGATACAAATTGGCACGAGCGCAAGATGCTCCGTAAAGAACGCCCAGGCGACGAGACCAAGGGAAGCGATGTAGCCGAACGAGCCAATATAGAGAAGGGTACGTCGGCCCAGCCGGTCAATCAGCCAGAGGCCGACAAAGGTGAAAACGAGATTGGTGACGCCAATACCGATGGATTGCAATAGGGCGGCTTTTGTACCGAGGCCGGTAAGTTCAAATATGCGGGGCGCGAAGTACAAAATCGCATTGATGCCGGAGAGTTGGTTGAAGAAGGCGATCAAGATGGCGAGCATGATCGGTTTGCGAAGGCGTCTCGTCCAGAAGTGTCCGGAGGGTCCTTCCGCCGACGATGCGGACATGATTTGGTCCGCCTCGCCTGCAATCTCGGCTTTCGAAGCTTCAGGTTCAATGCGTTGCAGGACCTCCAGGGCGGCTTGGCGATCTCCCTTCCTGCTTAGCAGCCAACGTGGGCTTTCGGGAAGGCCAAAGCAGAACACAGCGTAGAGCAACGACGGAAACGCGGCCACACCCAGCATCCAGCGCCAAGCGTTCTCGCCGATGCCTGCGAGCAGCGCGTTCGAGACGAAAGCGATCAGGATGCCAAAAACAATGTTGAACTGGAACATGCCGGCAAGTCGACCGCGATACTTAGGCGGTGCGATCTCCGAGATGTACATTGGGGCAACCACGGTAGAGATGCCGATGCCCAACCCGCCTATGACGCGTGCGACGATGAAAGTGCCAACGTTTGGCGCTAGACCTGAGCCCACCGCACCGACAAGGTAAAGAACGCCGATCCAAAGCAGTGTGGCTTTGCGTCCGAATCGGTCAGCCGGCCAGCCACCGAGCAGTGAACCAACGACGGTGCCGTAAAGGGCCGAGGCCATGGCAATGCCGTGCAGTCCGGGACTCAGACCCCAAAGCGACTGAATTGTTTTTTCGGCGCCGGAAATAACGACTGTATCGAAACCGAAAAGAAATCCGGCGAGAGCCGACGTGAGCGACCAGAAAAAGATGCGACCATTCATAAGTGGGTAGAGCTGGCGCTTACCAAGAAAGTGTGGCGATTCAATCGCGATTGTGTTTGAACGCTAATAGTCCGCACGTGCACCGTCCGGCGATGCCGGGTTCACCAAGAGTGGATATCACCATAAACGTATCGCTCCCGTCACGCAAATGTAGGGCCCGCATTGCTATAGAGAACGCGGGGGAGAAGGTGCCTGATGCCGGACGCGGCAGCCATTGGCTGCGATTCGTTCCGCGCGGTACGCGGACAACGAAGACTAGAAACTGAAAACTACGAATTGCCTTTCGTTAGCGGATATCCCTTTTCCCGCCAGTCGCGAATCCCGCCATCCATCGAAATCACGTTGGTGTAGCCCATCTTCTGCAGGTTGTCGGCCGCCAGTGCCGAGCGGAAACCTCCGCCGCAATACAGGATCATTTCCGTGTTGAGTTCAGGCACACGCGCTTCGATGTCGCGTTCAATGATGCCTTTGCCCAGATGAATAGCGCCGGGAAGATGGTCTTTGTCGAATTCACTTTCCTCGCGGACATCGACGAGCATGAATTTCTCGCCGCGATCCATCCTCGCCTTCACCGCGTCGACATTGGTTTCGCGCACGCGCGTTTTGGCGTCGTCCACAATTTTCAGAAATCGCGGAGGATGTTGATGGGCCATGGCTTCTCCTTTTAAACAGCCGCGCTGCGACCATATCGTACCAAGCGGACTGGGATCGTGCATTCCGAAGTCCGAAAACCAAGGCCCGCCCTCGTGATTCATCGAGTCCTCGGTTAGCATGAATGCGTGGTCGCCAAAACCCCAACCCGGCAGGTCGGCCTGGCGCGAGCGTTGTCGAAGCTTGGCTACTGTTCTCGGGCGAACGCGGCAGAGTTGATTCGCGCAGGGCGCGTAAGCCTGAACGGAAAAATCCTGCGCAATCCGGAGGCGCCTGTTTCCGTGAAGCACGATCAGATTGCGGTCTATAAGAAAGTGGTAGAGCCGCAGAACAGAATCTATCTCATGCTGAACAAGCCACGCGGCTTAGTAACGACGGCGTCAGACGAAAAAGGGCGCCAGACGGTGTACGCAATGTTGAGCACATGTTCTGCTCAGATAACGAGCCTGTCAGACAAGAACTTGCCTTGGGTCGCTCCAGTTGGCCGATTGGACAAAGCCAGCGAGGGCCTGTTACTGCTGACTAACGATTCCGAGTGGGCCGCGCGCATCACCGCGCCAGAAACGCATCTGGACAAGACTTACCATGTGCAAGTGGGGGCCGTCGCGGATGAGGAGTTTATCCAGGCGCTGGTTCGGGGTGTGCGAGCCAAAAACGGTGAAGTGCTGCGGGTGAAGCAAGCTCGTCGCTTGCGGGCGGGGCAGAAAAACTGCTGGCTCGAAATTATTCTGGATGAGGGAAAGAATCGCCAGATTCGGCGCATGCTGGAGGCGATGGGCGTCGAGGTGCTGCGGCTGGTGCGCGTGGCCGTTGGCCCGCTACTACTGGGAAATCTCGCGAAGGGTGGATGCCGGTCCCTCACCGGAGATGAGAAGCGAATGCTCGATCGCGCAGCCGGAGAGAAAACTTAATGAACGACCTGACTTTCATTCCCGCTGTCTCGATGGCCGAGCAGATTCGGAAGAAGAAAATCTCCCCGGTAGAACTAGTCAACGCTCATCTGGCGCAGATCGAAAGACTGAATTCAAAACTAAACGCATTTGTGCAAGTTGATGCGGAACGGGCCCGGCAATCCGCTAAGGATGCGGAGTCCAGCGTGATGAACCACGAGCCGCTCCGCCCGCTGCACGGCGTTCCCATCAGCATCAAGAGTTCCATGAGCGTAGCAGGGCTGCGCTGCGAGGCCGGAACTCGCTTGCGCGCAGGATTTCTAGCGCGGCGGGATGCTCCGCTTGTGACGCGCCTGAAGGCTGCCGGCGCAATCCTCTTGGGTACAACCAACGCCCCGGAACTTCTGATGGCCTGGGAAACCGACAATCTCCTTTATGGCCGCACTAACAGCCCATGGGGTCTGGAGCGCACTCCAGGCGGCTCAAGTGGCGGCGAAGCGGCCGCGATTGCCGCAGGGATGTCTGCTGGCGGCGTAGGTAGCGATGGTGGCGGCTCAATTCGCGTCCCCGCTCACTTCAGCGGCATCTGCGGCCTGAAGCCGACGCCGGGCCGTATTCCCTCGACCGGACATTTTCCCGTATCCGCGGGTCCATTTGCATCGATCGGCGTCGTAGGGCCTATGGCGCGCACCGTTGCCGACCTGAAAATTATTTTCGAGGCGATGCAAGGTCCGGACGTTGGCGATACCAATGCGGCGCCGGTGCCGCTGCGCTGGCCAAGTGAAGACGAAACCAGGGAGGTGAGAGTTGGTTATTTCGAAGACGATGGGCGTACCCCGGTCACCGCGGAAACCCGCGCAACTGTTCGCACTGCGGCAGAAGCCTTGCGCAGCGCGGGTTTTCAAGTGGACCTGTTTCGGCCGGAAGGGCTCGAAGAAGCGCGCCAACTGTGGTGGAAGTATTTCGTCGTTGCCGGCGGTATGCTCATCAAACCGATGTTCAAGGGCCGCGAGTCTGATCTCAGTCCTATCTTGAGGCAGTTTTTGGAATGGTCCGCAGCCGAGCCGGCTCTCACCGCCGAGACCCTGCTCGATGCTTGGATCCGGCGCGACATTCTCCGCGCGCCGTTTCTCGCGCAAATGGAGCAGTATCCTATCCTCTTGTGTCCTGCGGCAGCCATCCCGGCCTTCCGCCACGGCGAGCGCAGTTGGCAGATTGGAGACAAGACCGTCCACTATCTCGACGCCTGGAGTTATACAGAGTTCTTTAACTTGTTAGGCAACCCTGCCGCGGTAGTTCCCGTGGGCAGCTCATCCGAAGGCTTGCCCATCGGCGTGCAGATCGTTGGCCAGCCGTGGCAAGAAGAGCAAGTGTTGTCCGTCGCCGCTGCACTAGAGAAAGAATGCGGCGCGTGGAGGGTTCCGCCACTGGCGTGGAAAATGTCCTAAGTTTCGCGGTAGTATCTTTGTATTATTTCCACCGCTCTTCCATCTCAGTAAGTTAATTCGCACGCGGTTCACGCACTGCGGGCTGAAATCCGTTCCGTAGGCGCCTGACTCTTTTCCGAATGCTTGAAAGCTCACCATCAGAAAGTGTCGTACGTCGGGCATTGTCCTGGCTGCTGCCCTTGCTTGTGATCTCGGCCGCCTACCTCTATACCTTCCCCCAACCGAATATTTTCTACGCCGTTGTGGTGCTGCTGCACGCCTTGGCTGGCGTAATCGCAGCAATTCTGCTGATCCCCGCGCTTTTTCGTCTTCTGCGAAACGGAAGCTTCATCGCGCGGACCGGTTGGTTGCTCATCGCGGCTGGAGCGGTTCTAGGACTTATTCTCATCAAGACCGGCACTCCACGCACGGAATGGAAGTGGCTCTATCTGCACATCCTGATTGCTCTTGCTGGAGTCGGTCTTCTGATCGCCGACAAGCTTGGAAGGTTCGGCTGGCTGTCGGCGAGCGCAAGGGCGGCGGCCCTGCGCGCAGCAGTTTGTCTCTTACTGCTTTCAGGAATTGGCTACGGCGCGCGCTACGTCCGCGGAAGCTGGCAGACGCGTGTCCGCATCCAGAATCCCACGATGCCGCCCGACAACATGAACGGCGAAGGCGATGGGCCCGAGGGCTCGTTCTTTCCTAGTTCCGCCCAGGTTTATGGCAAGCAGAAAATTCCCAGCAAGTTTTTCATGGAGTCTGACTCCTGCAAGCGCTGCCACGAAGATATCTATAACCAGTGGTTCAGTTCCGCGCACCATTTTTCTTCATTCAACAATCAGTGGTACCGCAAGGCGATCGAGTACATGCAGGACACGGTCGGCACCAAGCCTTCCAAATGGTGCGGCGGATGCCACGACCCCGCCGTGCTCTACAGCGGACTGATGGATACTCCGATCAAGCAGATCGTGCACCGTCCGGAATCGCAGGCTGGGCTCGGTTGCATGATGTGCCACTCCATCGCTGACGTAAAAAGCACGATGGGGCAGGCGGATTTTTATCTTGAATATCCCAAGTTGCACGAATTGGCCGCCACGCAAAATCCCGTGGCGCGCGCCCTGCATGATTTCCTGATCCGGCTGAATCCCGAGCCACATCGGCGGGTATTTCTCAAACCGTTCATGAAAACGCAGACCGCCGAATTCTGCTCCACCTGCCACAAGGTCCATCTCGACGTTCCGGTGAATCACTACCGCTGGTTCCGCGGCTTTAATGAATACGATAATTGGCAGGCCAGCGGAGTTTCCGGGCAAGGTGCGCGGTCGTTCTACTACCCGCCCAAGCCGCAGCAGTGCGCCGATTGCCACATGCCGGCGGAGGCTTCGAAAGATGCTGGCAACATCAATGGCTTCGTACACTCGCATCGTTTTCCCGGAGCGAACACCGCTCTGCCCACGGCGAATGAAGATGCTGCCCAGCTGAAGCTCACCGAGGGATTTCTGAAGAGCGGAGCTCTCACGGTAGATATCTTTGCTTTGTCTCCCGCGCAAGCGCCCTTGAAAACTGGCGCAACAACTCAATCGGAACTGGCCACAACATTTGCCGTAGGCGAAGAGGCGGAGACCAAAATCACTCCCGGCATGGGCGGCGAAGTTGCGCCAGTCACTGCGCCGTTGAACCGCGTGCAGCCGGCGTTGCGCCGCGGTGATACCGTCCGCGTGGATGTAGTCGTCCGCACGAAGAAGGTTGGACATTTTTTTCCCGGCGGCACGGTCGATGCCTATGACACGTGGCTTGAACTGAAGGGCACGGACGACAAAGGCCAGACTATCTTCTGGAGCGGCATGGTCGAGGGCGATGGCAAAGGTCCAGTGGAAAAAGGCGCGCACTTCTATCGCTCGTTGCAGATCGATGCGCACGGCAACCCCATCAATAAACGCAACGCGTGGGCTACGCGGGCTGTGGTCTATGTGCGGCTTATTCCTCCAGGAGCAGCCGACACCGTGCACTACCGCATGTCGATTCCAGAAAACGCCGGCAATAAAATCACGCTGCACGCGCGCTTGTGCTATCGCAAATTCGCCTGGTGGGACACGCAGTTTGCCTTTGTCGGCGAGCCTGATGAAAAGTCAGGCCGCGAGGTGACACCCGAGTACGACGACCGTCCTTTTGTATTCACCAAGTCGATCCAGGGAGTCTCCGCCAAAGAAGAAAAGATCCCTGACCTTCCGATCGTCACTGTGGCGGAAGATGAAGTCACGCTGCCCGTGATGGCCCACAACGCCCCGGCCTTCGAGCCCAAGACGATCACTCGCAAAGATGAATGGCAGCGCTGGAACGACTATGGAATCGGCCTGTTTCTGCAGGGGGATCTGAAGGGTGCAGCCTTAGCGTTCCAGAAAGTCACCGAGGCTGATCCGAACAATCCCGATGGCTGGGTGAATATAGGCCGCTGCGCCGTGCAGGAAGGTGACATGGACCGCGCCCGTATCGTCCTCGAGAAAGCGCTGGCCTTATTCCCAAATTTGGCGCGGGCCCATTACTTCTATGCACGCGTGCTGCGCGCGGATGGCAACTACGATGGTGCCGCCGCTCGGTTGCGCGTCGTTCTCAGCCAATATCCGCGCGACCGCGTCGCACTCAATGATCTGGGACGCGTCCTCTTTCTGCAGCGCAAATACGAAGAAGCGGTGAAGACTCTGCAGTCCGTGTTGGCGATTGATCCCGAAGATCTGCAGGCGCACTACAACTTAATGCTGTGCTACAACGGCCTGGGAAACGAAAAGCTTGCGAAGGAGCACGAGGTGCGCTACATGCGTTTCAAAGCCGACGAGTCTTCCCAGGCGATCACCGGACCGTATCGCCAGTTGCATCCCGAAGACAACAATGAGCGGCAGGCGGTGCATGAGCATGTTTCAGTGGCCTTGCCGGCTCTTGGATCGCAACATGTAGGGACAGCCGCCTCGGCTGTCCGGACGGGCAAAGCGCGGCTTGCGTCTGCCACTGCTTCCGCCGGGGCCTCAAGATGAACTGCCGGCTTCCGCTGCAATCCATAAGATTCCTCTGCGTCTCTGTGTCTCTGTGGTTGATGTCCTTGTCGCTAGCAACAAGCCAAGCCCAGCAAATTCACTTCCGCGACGTAACGGCGCAGGCTGGAATCCACTTCACGCACAACAGCGGAGCGTTCGGGAAAAAATGGCTGCCGGAAACCATGGGTCCGGGCTGCGCTTTCATTGACTATGACAATGACGGATATCCCGACATTCTCCTGGTCAACGGCGAAGACTGGCCCGGACACCTGCACGCCGGACCGACAACTCCAAAGCTATATCACAACAATGGCGACGGAACCTTTACGGATGTGACTCGCAAGGCCGGGCTGGCCGTGCCGATGTTCGGACTGGGAGTCGCGGTCGGCGACTATGACAACGATGGCTTCGACGATCTTTTCATCACCGCGTTAGGACAAAGCCATCTCTTCCACAATAACGGCAACGGCACCTTCACAGACGTAACCAAACTTGCCGGAATGCTGGGTCCGAGCGAGTTCTCAACCAGCGCCGCATGGGTAGATTACGACCGCGACGGCAAACTCGATTTAGTGGTTGCAAACTATGTGCGCTGGACCGAGCAGACCGATCTCTACTGCACCCTCGACGGCGCGCATAAATCCTATTGCACACCCGAGTCGTATAAAGGTACGTCAGTACGCTTGTGGCATAACCTCGGCGCCGGCAAGTTTGAGGATGCCACTGAGAAAGCGGGCCTCGGCGATCCCACTTCGAAGAGTTTAGGCATCGCTATCCTCGATTACAACGCAGATGGTTGGCCCGACATTCTGATCGCTAACGATACCCAGCCCAACAAACTTTACCTCAATAAGAAAGACGGAACCTTCGAAGAGCGCGGCGTGACTGCCGGTATAGGCTTCAGCGAGGATGGAGTGGCGCGTGCTGGTATGGGCGTTGACGCCGCCGACTACGATCGCAGCGGTCACCCCAGCGTGATCATCACTAACTTCGCCAATCAGATGGCTTCCCTCTACCACAACGAAGGCAACGGACTGTTCGTGGATGAGGCTCCGCAATCCGAAGTAGGCCGCGCCACCCTGGTCACTCTCGGATTCGGCTGCTTCTTCTTCGACTATGACAACGACGGCTGGCCAGATATTTTCGTTGCCGACGGCCACATTGAAGATGCAATCGAGCGTGTGCAGAAGCGAGTGAGTTACGCGGAGCCCTCGCATCTGTTCCGCAATCTTGGCGGGGGTAAGTTTCAGGAGGTGACCGCGCAGATGGGACCAGCCTTTGCCGTACCTAGAGTGGCGCGGGGCGCAGCTTATGCCGATATCGATAACGACGGCTTTCTCGATATTCTGATCATGACAAACGCAGGACCGGCTTTCTTGTTCCACAACGAAGGCGGATCAAACCATAGTCTTCGCTTGAAACTGGTAGGAACAAAATCGAACCGCGATGGCATCGGCGCGGTCGTACACGTCACGTCGGACAACAATAAAGACAAGCAATGGAAGATGCTGCGCTCCGGTTCGAGTTATCTTTCGCAGAGCGAGCTGGTGCTGACGTTTGGTTTGGGCACACAAGCGAAAGCTGACAGCGTTGAAATCCAATGGCCCAGCGGCGAAGTGGACAAGCTCTCGAACGTGAACGCCGGACAAACCATCACGGTGCAGGAAGGGAAGGGCATTGTGAGCTCGCGCGCATACGGGCCGCCGCCGAAATCGATCAAGTGACGCAAAATCACGCGAAGAATGTGCCGAGTGAATCCCGCTGTGTTCTCTGTGTCCTCTGTGGTTAAATCGTAGTCGAATGACTCCGCGAATTTCAGTTGCTCTAGCCGGCATATTCCTGACTGCGCTTGGCCTGTTCTCCACCGCGCCGCAGCTTCAGCCGAAAGCAAATCCGGTCGAAGCCGCGCGCCTGAACAACCTCGGCGCCGCCTACATGAACCAGCAACTTTTCGAGAAAGGATTCAAGGCCTTCCAGCAAGCGGCCGAACTCGATCCCGAATTGACGATGGCCCGGCTGAATGAGGGTATCGCCCTCCTGAACCTGCAGAAGATCGACGAAGCCAAAGCCGCGCTCGAAGACGCGCTCAAGCAGGATCCCAAGAATCCGCATGCGTGGTACAACCTCGGCCTGCTCGCGAAAAATACGGGCAACGCTGAGGCCGCGATTGCGGCATTTCACCACGTGGCCGAGATCGACCCGAATGACGCCGACACTTGGTATTTCCTGGGCACGGCCAACGTGCAGGCGAAACAGTTTCCGCAGGCCATCGACGCCTTCCAGCACGCGCTGCAACTCAACCCGCTGCACGCTTCCGCCGAGTTCGGACTCTCACGCGCTTACCAGCAGTCCACCGACGTTGACCACGCCCGCGAGCATTTGAAAAAGTTCCAGTACATCACGCAAAACAAAATAGGCGCGCCCATGAGCCTGGCCTACGGCGAGCAGGGACAGTACTCGCGGGCGGTCGAATCGCCGTCAGCGGTGTTGAAAGCGCCTGCGCCCATCAAAGTTCAGTTTGTCGATGTCGCGGTGCAGGCCGGGCTTGTGACAGGCGCCGCTAAAAACCGAAAGACGGACATTGCCGACAGCTTCCTAGCTCCGGGCGCTTGTTTTTTGGATTACGACGGCGACGGAAGGCCTGACCTATTTGTTGCGGATAACGGTCCGGAAGGAGGTCTCGGTCTCTATCACAATCTGGGCAATGGCCGGTTTGAAGATATGACTAGAAAGGCGGGACTTGATCCGAGCCTCCACGCTGTCGGCTGCGCCGCAGGTGACTACGACAACGATGGCTTTGCGGACCTAGCCGTGAGTTTGGAGGGACGTCTCCTCCTGCTTCACAACGAGAAGAACGGAACCTTCAAGGACGTAACCGAGGCTGCGGGGATACAGAGCGTAGTACGAGATAGTGGACTCGCATTCATCGACTACGATCATGATGGCGATATTGATCTGTTTGTCACCGGCAGCACTGATAAGCCTGGAACGGTGTCCCGACACCCTGTCGGCGCAAATGTGATGTGGCGTAATAACGGTAACGGCACATTTACTGACGTGACCGAATCCCTTGGCCTCCAGGGCAACACGCCCAACATTTCTGCTGTCGGTACCGATTACAACAATGATCGCGCCGTCGATATTGTTACAACCGGCATGGCTAACGAATCTGGCGATGCGAAGCTAAACGGTTACATGGGCACTCTGGTCTACGAGAATCCGAGAGAAGGAGAGTTCATCCGGCGTGAACTCTGGACTTCCCCCGTGCCCTCGGAGACTGCGGGCGTCGCCGTCCTCGATTTCGACCACGATGGCTGGATGGACTTGGTTTTCACGCACATGGGAGCGCCGGGGATCACGCTTTGGCGCAACAACCATGGCAAGACTTTCGATCGAGTAGAACTTCCCGAGACGAACTGGGTCCGCGCTTTCGGTGTTGCTGCCTTCGACTACGATAACGACGGCTGGGTCGATCTGGTCGCGGTTGGCGAAACCAAAGACGGCAAGGGCGAGGTGCGGCTGTTCCGCAATCTTGGGGCGGGTGGTTTCAAGGACGTCACCGTCGACGTTGGTCTCGACAAGATTCAACTCAAAGAGCCACGCGCCATCATCACGGGCGATTACGATGGCGACGGCGCGACCGACTTGCTGATCACGCAGAATCACGGTCCTGCCGTGCTGTTGCGCAATGAAGGCGGCAATCAGAATCACTGGCTGCGTTTGTCGCTCAAGGGACTGGCAGACAACAAGAGCGCGATCGGCACGAAGGTGGAAGTGTTCGCGGGCGGGAACCGGCAGAAGTTTGAGATTGCCGGTTCGAACGGATACCTGGGGCAGAACTCGACTGACATTGTGGTTGGACTCGGCGACGCGAAAGAGGCTGACATCGTGCGCATGACCTGGCCCACGGGCGTGCTCCAAGACGAAATCAATGTTGCGGGTGACAGGCAACAGAATTTTCTTGAGATGGATCGCCGCGGCAGTTCCTGTCCCACGTTGTTTGTCTGGAATGGCGAACGCTACGAACTCGTCGGCGACATGCTGGGCGCGGGCGTTGTTGGACACTGGGTTGGCTCCGGCCAGCGCGATGTTCCGCGGCCGGTCGAATACATCAAGATCGATCGCAACGCCATTCGCGAGAAAGAGGGCAAGCTCAGCTTCCGCTTCATGGAGCCGCTGGAGGAAGCTGTTTATCTTGATCAGGTGCGAGTGCTGTCAGTAGATCATCCAGCAGAGCTTGAGGTTTATCCTAACGAGTATTTCGCGTCGACCCCCCCGTATCCGCCGTTCAAGGTGGTAGTGAGCCGCGATGCGCGTCCTCCCGCGGGCGCGTGGGATGAGCACGGGCACAATGTGTTGCCCGATCTGCAGGCGCATCGCTACATCGGCGATTTTGCGTTGACGCACTTTCAGGGCTTTGCCACGCCACACAGTGTGATGCTCGATCTGGGCGAACCTTACCGCGGAGGGCCTTTGTGGCTGCTGCTGCACGGCGAAGTCGAATACTTTTCGGCGAACAGTATGTATGCCGCGTCGCAAGCAGGCGTGCAAGCGATCTCTCCCTACGTGGAAGCACGCGGCGCAAACGGCCAGTGGGTGCGCGTGATCCACGATATGGGATTCCCCGCAGGCGGTCCGCGCACCATGACCGCCGATCTCAGTGGCAAGCTGCCGCCGGGCACACAGAAGATTCGCATCACCACCGATCTGCAAATTTATTGGGACAGCATTCTGGTGAGCCGAACGCCTCAAGATTTTCGAAACAAAGCCCAGAGCGCACGACTGACGCCGGTTCCGCTGGTTCGCGCCGATCTTGGCTTCCACGGTTTCCCGCTGAAGATCGAAGGCACGCCGCCGGGAAACGTGCAATACATCTACGAAGAGGTGAGCGCGACCGGGCCGTACACGCGTCCAGCGGGGACCTACACGCGCTACGGCGATGTGTTGCCGCTGCTGACGGCGCTGGACGATCAGTTAGTAGTCTTTGGATCGGGCGATGAGGTGCGCCTCGACTTCGATCCATCGCAACTGCCCGCGTTGCCCCAGGGCTGGGTACGCGATTATTTCTTCGCGGCCAACGGCTACGAGAAAGACATGGACTTCTACGCCGCCGAAGGAAACTTCGTGGCGCCACTGCCATTCCTCAGCATGGGCGACTATCCATATACGCCGAGAAAATCATTCCCGCTGGACGACGCGCACGTGAACTATCTTCTGGAATACAACACGCGACATATGTCGGGCAACGAGCAGCGCGCGTACTGGTTCGACTACAGTGAGAAGTGACCCGACCATTGTCTGTTGACCAGTCGGCAGAATGTCCACTACAGAAACGTTTTAATATTGACATTTCCGCCCTTCGCATAATTCAATAGGCGGACCCATGGAAACTCCTTCCGCTGTTGCTGTCTCGTCCGCACCCCGCTTGCGCCGTACACTCACACTTTGGGATCTCATTCTTTACGGCGTGATCGTGATTCAGCCGGTCGCGCCCATGTCGGTGTTCGGAGTGCTCAGCGACCGTGGGCATGGGCACGTTGTCACCACGATACTCATCGCCATGGTGGCCATGCTGTTCACGGCGATCAGCTATGGCAAGATGGCGCGGGCGTATCCCAGCGCGGGCTCGGCGTTCACCTACGTGGGGCAGGAGATCAATCCTGCGCTCGGCTATGTCACGGGTTGGAGCATGGTGATGGATTACATGCTCAATCCGATGATCTGCATCATCTGGTGCAGCCAGATCGCGAGGGACTTTGCGCGCGGGACGCCGGTTGTGCAGAGCCTTCCTTACTGGGGTTGGGCCGTTTTCTTTGCGGCTGCCTTTACCGGATTGAACATCCAGGGAGTGAAGACTTCGGCCCGCGTAAATACTGGACTCGCCGCCGGTATGGGGGCGGTGATCGTTTTATTTTTTCTGGCGGCGGCGCACTATATTTTTGGACATCCTCACAACGATCCAGGCTTCTTCACGCGTCCTTTTTATGATCCCGTTTTGTGGAATACCAAGGCTGTTTTGGGGGGGACGTCGATCGCGGTGCTGACGTACATTGGGTTTGATGGGATCTCGACGCTTTCAGAGGAAGCCGAAAATCCACGCCGCAATATTTTACTGGCGACTGTGCTGACCTGCCTGGTAATTGGAATTCTTTCGGCGGTCGAGGTCTATGCCGGGCAGCTCATTTGGCCGGCCACGCAGCCGTTTCCGAACGTGGACACTGCGTTCACTTTCGTGGCGGGAAGGGCTTGGGCTCCGCTGTTTGGCATTCTGGGATTCACTCTTCTGGTGGCGAACTTCGGCTCCGGCATGGGCGCGCAGCTGGGCGCGGCACGTTTACTCTATGGCATGGGACGCAGCAAGGCGCTGCCACGATCTTTCTTTGGCGCGGTTGATCCGAAAAGACACGTACCGCGCAATAATGTGATTTTTGTGGGCGTGATCGCTTTGGCAGGAGCGTTTGTCATCAGCTACGGTCTGGGCGCGGAGATGCTGAACTTCGGCGCACTGATTGCGTTCATGGGCGTGAATCTGGCTGCCTTCGTGCGCTACTTCGTGCGGGAAGATAAAAAGAAAATTACCAACTTCTTTCCTCCGCTGGCAGGGTTCCTGATCTGCCTGCTGCTGTGGCTCAACCTGAGCCGGCCTGCGAAAATTGTCGGCGCAATCTGGATGGGGGTTGGAATCGCTTTTGGAGCGATCAAAACCAGGGGATTCCGCGGCAACCTGATCGATTTCGAGCTGCCGCCAGAAGAATAACGAATTCTGCAAGTTTTGCGACAGGAGAAAGTGCATGCTCGGTTCGACCAACATTGTTGCTTTTGTTCCTACCAAAGACGCGGGGAAGGCCAGAGCTTTTTACGAAGGAGTGTTGGGACTTCGTTTCGTGAAGGATGACGGGTTCGCAATGGTGCTCGATGCGAACGGAATCATGGTGCGAGTGGCGAGGGTGCCGCAATTTACTCCGGCACAGTTCACGATTCTAGGATGGGAAGTTGCGGACATCGGAAAGATGGTCGTAGGCCTGCAGGAGAAGGGCGTCCACTGCGAGAAGTTCGGATTTTTCGAGCAGGACGAGCTTGGGATATGGACGGCGCCGACGGGTGACAAAGTCGCGTGGTTCAAAGATCCCGATGGGAATGTGCTGTCAATCTCACAGCATGTCGCCTAAGCCTAACCTGTGCGGGTTGCGGTTGAGCAGTCGGCTCGTCGGTGGCTTAACGCCCCGGCTGCCAATGAAAAAACAACTGATCGTCCAAAGGGCAAATTCTTACTCTATATTCCCGCCGCTTACTTCGACTACAGGCTTCTCAGCGCCGAGTTTGTTGGCGCGGTAAGTGGCGGTGACCTCGCGCTGCTCACCGGGGAGCAGGCAAATGTAGTTGTCCTCCCAGATGACCGGCAAAATCTCCTCGCCCTTAGCGCCTTTTTGGACTTTCAATCTCACGAAGAATGCCAGACTTCTGCTTGGATTTTCTATCGTGACATGCGTGATGGCTTCGTCGCCCGTGCGCTCGGTGCGGTTACTAACTTTAAGCTTTACCTTAGGAAGTCGCGTTAGGGCGGTGAAATCGGCGTAGGAATCGGTGGGAGTCATCCACCAGGTAGACTTGGCCCAGTCAATCGTCTCGGCCTTCGTGGAAAGCCAATAGAAATTCGAGCCGACCAGTTTGCCACTTGAGTCGGTGAGTCGCGCCACGAGGAAATAGACGGAGCTGAGTCCCTGCACTTCGGGCAAGGTGAATATTTCAGCGGTGCTGTCGGCGGGCGCGTCGAGAAAATCCTCACGAGTGAACTTCTCAGTCATGTCGATGTTGTAAATCTTCGTCGTCAGCTTCAGACCTTTGACGTCTTCATATTGGCTGCTGACTACCCAGATGGAATGATCATCATAGCCATACACGGGGTGCAGGGCTTCCATGGCGCGCTTGGCGCCGAAGTAGCCGCCGCCGGGCCGCAGGTAATAGTCATAGAGATGCCAGATCATGGAAGGCCAGGCGTTGTTCAGCATCCACTGGATCACGCCCGTCGATTCGTATTTGTTGCGGCTGTAGGCTTCGTACATAGCGCGCACGCCTTCGTATGTTTGCAGTTGCGACTTAAATGCGAAGTCTTCAACGGTGTCCGATTTGCCGTAGCGATTGGCGAGCGCGGTGCTGAAGACCTTGATGGTTTTGAACTCGCCGCCGCCGGCGTGATAGTTCCATACGTCGTCGATAGGCCACAAGTGATCTTTGCCAACCATGGCCTGAATGCTCTCGATGGGAGGAACGGCGGGTCCCATGCTGGTTTCGGTGTTGAAGCCGTAGGCTCCGCCGCACCCGCCGGCGTTGCATGTCTTGCGGCTAGGCTGACCTTGCGGGGTGTCTTTCTCCCAATAGCTTGGAGCTACGTATTCATATGGCCCGGTCATTTTGACGCCGCTCTCTCCGGTGACGGTAGTGGCTTTTCCGGTGGCCGACGAGACAACGGGGTTGGGCCACAGAAGCTGCTTTTCGATGGTCAGATACATCTGTTCTACGTCTGGTGGGGGAGGGTTGTCGCTGCCGTTCAGCCACATGACGAGGCTGGGATGGCTGCGCAAGCGGTAGATCTGATCGCGCAAGGAGTGCTGCGCGATTTCAAAATCCTGCGGCTTCCAGCGCGGCCAGCGCTCCCAGAAGTCGCAGCAACACCATCCCGCCATCACCAGGATTCCCTCGTGGTCGGCGAGATCGAAGAACTCTTGCGTTTCGAGTTTGCCCTCAAGTCGGACCGTATTCAGGCCCATATCTCGTACGTAGCGGAACTCGTCGTGCAGGCGCTGCGAGTCTTCGCGAAGCATCATGTCGGGGGTCCAGCCGCCGCCGCGGATCAAGATGTTCTTGCCGTTGATGTGGAAGACGCGTCCGCCTGTAGAATTCAGATCTGAAGTTACTTCGCGAATGCCGAATTGCGTTCTTGAACGATCGCTGACGGCGCCATTGATGTCGAACTCCATATTCAGCGGATAAAGATTCGGTTTGCCCATCTGTGCAGGCCACCATAGTCGCGGATTCGAGAACACGAGTTGAGGGTAGAGGTTAGGAGTGAAGATGACGTCTCTGGTCCCGTTCGCGGCGAGTTCGACTTCCTGCTCGAAGGGGACGTTTTCGATCTGGCCTTTCAGTGTGCCTTTGACCGGATGGCTGGTGCCGTTTCTCAGTTGTGCGGTAACAGTGAGTCGAGCGGAATCATCTTCAGGCAGGTTCAGCTTCGATACCACATTGGGATAGCGCAACGCAACTGGTCCGCTGGTGGTGAGATAAACTTCACGCCACAGGCCCATGTTTTTGTCGGGAGGCGCCGGATTCCAGTCGACGAAGGTGATCGCCAGATCGTTTTCCGTGGGGGCAAAGACTTGCACGGCGAGAACGTTTTCAGCTCCGGGCCTCAGCGCATCGGTGACATTGAGTTCGTAGGTGCGCCAGGCTCCGGCGATGTCGTTGGAGTTGGCAATCTGCTTTCCGTTGAGCCATACGTTGGCGCGGTAGTTGATCCCTTTGAAATTCAGCCAGACGGTTTTTCCGGAGTAAGATGCAGGCGCGGCGAATTGTTTGCGATACCACCAGGAGACTGCGTAAGGGCTATCGGGCTGCATCGTGATGTTGGAGAAATTTCCGCCGATCGGGTAAGTCACTCCGCTAAATTGACGAAGGTTCATGGCAAAGAACGGGTCCGGAAGAGTTTTGTCCTTCACCAGCGCCGCTACCACCGTCGTGGGAACGCAGGCGTCATGCCAGCCTTTGGGAACAAAGTTGGCGGTAGAGACCACTTCGCCCTTGGCCTCTACTCTGGCGGAGGATTGCAGAGTCCAATGGTGGCTAAGAGCGAGCATGTCAGCGTTCTGAGCGGGCGGATTTTGGTCCGATGATGGGGAATTGGCGGGGTCTACGGCCAGGAGGCAGTGCGAACTGACCAACATCATTGCCAAGAATTGTGCCGCCAAGAAACTCATGAACCGTCTTCGGAAAATCATATTGCTCCCCTGCGCGCCATCGATGGTCGCGCGTACAGATGCCGTTCCATGGACCTCGGTCCGGGAACAAGATGGATAACACGTCTATTGATACGTTTCAATAGATGATTCTTGGAGAGCGAGCGGTCGTGCCGTGAGACCGGAGAGGGGCGCGCCGTTGCACTCGATTGCGTAGTTTATAATTGTTAATTCTGCTGCACACTTCCGGAGTGACAAGAAGATGATTCGATTTCTGCAAACTGAAGGACCGTTCAAGAAAATTGTGCTCAGCGGCTTGCTGCTGCTCATTTGCGCGGCCATGGTGATCGCATTTATCCCGGGCAATCTGGGCAGCGACTTGACGGGTACTCCTGGCAAGGGCGTTGTGGCCAAAGTGGATGGCGAGGATATTACCGCCGAGGAAGTGCGCGAGACGGCCCGCGGGATGCTGCAACAGCAAGGAGCGCAGTTGGGCGCGAATGCTTCCATCCTGTTACCCTTTTTTGCACAACGCGCGGCCGACCAACTGGTGGACCGGCAGGCGTTAGTTTCCGAGGCGCAGCACCTGGGGTTGAAAGCTACACCGCAAGAGATAAAAGACGAACTCCAACACGGACGCTATGCAGAGATTTTCTTTCCCGGCGGAACTTTTATTGGCGAGACGGAGTATGAGGGTCTGCTGCAGCAACACAACCTGACTCCAGCGGCATTCGAAGACTCCGTGGGCAAAGAAATCCTTATCAACAAGTTGCAGGCGCTGATCACCGGCAGCGCGTCGGTGAGCGATGCCGCTATCCGGCAGGAGTTCGACAAGCAGAATACGAAGGTGAAGTTTGAATATGCCGTCCTGAAGCAGGACGACATCAAGAAGGGCCTTCATCCGACGGCGGAAGAGCTGAAGGCCTTTTACGATAGCCACCAGAAAAACTATGCGAATTCCGTTCCCGAGAAGCGCAAGGTGAAATACGCCATGATCGACTTGGCCAAAATCGAGAATGGCGTGCAGATCACGCACGATGAGTTGCAGGCTTATTACAACCAACACCGCGATCAGTATCGGGTGTCGGAGCAAGCGAAGGTCAGCCACATTCTGATCAAGACTCCGCTTCCGGGGCCGGACGGAAAAGTTGACGAAAAGGGCGTGGCGGAGGCGCAGCGGCGCACGGAAGATTTGCTCAAGCAACTCAGGGCGGGAGCAAAATTCGAAGACTTGGCGAGAAAGTATTCCGAAGATCCGGGCAGCGCGAAGGAGGGCGGATCCTTGGGCTGGATTGGGAAAGGTCGCACCGTTCCGGAGTTTGAGAAAGCCGCTTTCTCGCTACCCAAGGGACAGATCAGCGACCTGGTGAAGAGCAGCTACGGCTTTCACATCATTCGCGTGGATGACCGGCAGGACGCACACATGAAGACGCTCGATGAGGTCAAAGACCAGATCGAGCCAATCCTCAAGCAGCAAAAGGCGCAGCAAGTAGCACAGAAGCAGACGGAGGACTTGCTGCAGCAGGCCAAGAAGCAGGGACTGGACGCTGCCGCGGCCGCCAAGGGCGTGCCGCTCGTAACCTCTGACTTCTTCAGCCGCAAGGATATGGTGCCGGGATTGGGGCCATCACCACAATTTATGGACGCGGTTTTCACGACGGCGGAGAAGTCGCCAACGGAGATGGCTCCGACGTCGCAGGGCTTCGCCGTGTTCGACTTGCTGGCGGTGAAGCCGCAGTCCACGCCGACGTTTGAAGAGATTCGCAGTCGAGTGGAAGAGGAATTCAAGAACGAACGCTCGAATGTTCTGTTGTCACAGAAGACGCAGGAACTCTCCGATCGCGCCAAAAGCGAGCACGATTTGCAGAAGGCGGCGAAGGAGTTAGGCGCTGCAGTAAAGACGAGTGAACTCGTTTCGCCCGATGGCCAGGTTCCGGATATCGGGTCGATGACCGGGCAGGCTGCGGTTGCGTTCAGCATGAAGCCAGGGGACATCAGCGGGCCGATCAACAGCGGAGCTAACGGAGTGGTGATTGCTGTCACAGATGTGCAGGCTCCATCGGAGGCTGATTTCGCCGCCAAGCGCGATCAGATCCGGGACTCGCTCTTGCAGAGTAAGGAGCAGGAGTTGTTCGGATTGTTTGTGACGAACCTGCGTGATCAGATGGAGAAGTCCGGAAAAATCAGGATCAACCAGGAAGAGATGAAGATGCTGACCCATGCGGGCAGCGAATCGGGAGTCTAGACAGGTTTTGTGGGTGGGGCTGAGTTGTTTGACGGAGGGCTCGGGGTAGTCCTGGTTGCATGTCATTTCCGCGCGCCGCAGGCATTTTGTTGCATCCCACGTCGTTGCCTTCGCGCGGCGGGATCGGTGATTTTGGTCCGGCCGCCTATCAATTCGCTGACTCCCTCTCCTCGGCCCGACAGGGACTTTGGCAGGTTCTGCCGCTCGGTCCGGTCGGTTACGGGAATTCGCCATATTCTTCCACCTCAGCATTTGCTGGTAACCCCCTGCTGATTAGCTTGGAGCGTCTGGCCAGCCGCGGCTGGATCGATCAGGACAAAGTTTCTCACCTTGCTTCGGACGCTGGTCCGGTAGCGTACGACCGAGTTTTCGCCACGAAAATGCCGCTGCTTTTTGAAGCCGGGCGCGGTTTTGTCGCGTCAGCTCCGGCCAGCGCGCGCGAACGCTTTGAGCGGTTTTGTACGGAGAACGCCTGGTGGCTGGATGAGTTCGTCCTTTTCGATGCGTTGCGCGCGCGGCATAAGCTGGCGAGTTGGAATGAATGGCCCACAGAATTGGCGCATCGGGAAGCCGGCGCGATGGAGCGGGTGCGCCTAGACTTGGCGGACGACTTGAAGATCCGCAGCGCGCTGCAGTTTGCTTTCTACGAACAGTGGCAGGCGCTGCGGCGTTATTGCGCGGAGCGCAAGATTCGCATCGTAGGCGACGTCGCGATCTTTGTGAATTACGATAGTGCCGACGTCTGGATGCACCGCGATCTCTTTCGGTTGAACGAGAACCTTGACCCTGAAGTGGTTTCAGGTGTGCCGCCTGACTTCTTCAGCAAGACGGGACAACGCTGGGGCAATCCTCTTTACCGCTGGGATGTGATGAAGGCGCAGGGATACGAATGGTGGGTTCAGCGCCTACGCTGGGCAACGCGAAACTGCGACTACATCCGGCTCGATCATTTCCGCGGGTTCGATCAGTTTTGGGAGATTCCTGCGGCGGATCCAACTGCGATTAACGGCCGGTGGGTGGATGGTCCGCGGGACGACCTGTTTCATAAGCTGCGCGAGGCACTGGGGGGACTGCCATTCTTCGCGGAAGATCTGGGCTACATCACGCCCGAGGTCCATGCTCTGCGCGAACGGCTGCAAATTCCGGGAATGGCGGTGCTGCAGTTCGGCTTCGGCGACGAGGGCGCGCACATGTATTTGCCGCATCGCGCCGCGGGCAAAGTGATCTATACGGGAACGCACGATAACGATACGACGGTGGGCTGGTACCAAGCCTCTGCCGCGGATCATGACCGGCTCAACGCGGAATGCTATCTCGGATGCTGCGACGATGGCATTCATTGGGCGTTCATCCGCGCGGCTCAGACCTCGGTGGCCGATCTTGCTCTTATCCCGCTGCAGGACGTGCTTGGCCTGGGCAGCGAAGCGCGCATGAACACTCCCAGTCTGGATGGCGGGAATTGGAAGTGGCGGCTTGCGCCGGGACAGCTCACGCCTGAATTGACCGCAAAACTTGCTCATCTTGCCGAAGTGACAGACCGGTTGCCTCAGCCATTTGCCGTTCCCCCGGATGAAAACTTCGCGGCCTGAGTCAGCAGCTCAATTCTTAGTTATTAGACGCCGCTTGTTAAGAGAGTGTTACACGACCTGGAGGCTTTGCGCCTTGCTTTAGATCGTGTATAGAAGTTACGGAGAGTTTTATTGGCGAACGAACCCATTATCGAAGCTAAGGCAATTGAGAAGTCCTATCCACAACCGGATGGAACGCGCATCCAGGTGGTTGGACTCACGGACTTCTCAATAGAGCCGGGGAAAATCATTGCTCTGTTGGGCGCCTCCGGCTGCGGCAAGTCTACTCTGCTGCGGATTCTGAGCGGCCTTTCGCAACCTTCGTCGGGCGCGCTGTTCTGGCACGGCAAGCCCCTGAACGGTCAAGCACCCAACGTGGCCATCGTCTTTCAGAGCTTCGCACTGTTTCCCTGGCTCACTGTACTCGAGAATGTGGAGGCCCCGCTGGAAGCGCGGGGAGTGCCAGCTGTGGAGCGACGCAAACGCGCGCTGCGTACTTTGGATACTGTGGGCCTCGACGGATTCGAGACGGCGTATCCCAAGGAGCTTTCCGGAGGGATGAAACAGCGGGTGGGGTTCGCGCGGGCGCTCGTGGTTGAACCGGAAGTGTTGTTCATGGACGAACCATTTTCCGCTCTCGATGTGTTGACGGCGGAAAACCTGCGCGGCGAACTGCTGGAGCTCTGGCTCAACAGGAAGATGCCGACCAGCGCAATCTTCATCGTCACGCACAACATCGAGGAGGCCGTAATACTGGCGGACCGAATCGTGGTCCTGGGAAGAAATCCGGCTCGCATCCGCTCGGATTTTAACGTGAAGCTCTCGCATCCTCGCGACCGCAAGTCCGGCCGTTTTGTTGAACTGGTGGATTACATCTACAAAGTGATGACCGAGCCGGATGTCGAACACGCTCTGCCGGATCCGGAGAGTACGGGAGAGATCATCGTGCCGCCGGGCGGACTGAAGAGGGCGCAAGCGCCGGTCCGGACGAACAAGTACCAGATTCTGCCGCACGCACGCGTGGGCGGAATCGCCGGCCTGCTCGAGTTGCTTCACGATCGCGGTGGACACGAGGACCTCTTTCGCCTCAGCGAAGAGTTGGTGATGGACGTCGAAGACTTGTTGCCTATCCTCGAGGCTTGCGTTCTGCTCGGCTTCGCCTGGTTGAAGGAGGGCGATGTGCAACTCTCGCCGCAGGGGGCTACGTTCGCCGATGCTGACATCCAACGGCGCAAAGTTCTGTTCCGCGAGGCCGCGCTGGAGCACGTCACAATCCTGAAGCAGATCGACAGCATTCTTAAGCGGAAGTCTGACCATTCTATTGCTGACGAATTTTTTCACGACATTCTGGATGAGCATTTCTCAGAAGAGGAAGTACAGCGCCAGTTGGATACGGCCATGAACTGGGGCCGGTATGCCGAAATCTTCGATTACGATCGTGAGAGCGGCCGTTTGACGCAAACCGAAGCAATGCAAAGCGAAATCGTAGAACACACGGTTGAGAACCAGGGCTCAGCTCTCACGCCAAAAGCCTGACCGAGAATTCCTGTTGAGGAAAAAAGCCATCGCATGAAAAGAAGCATCAGCCTGCGGGGATTCTCGGCGTATCGTTTGTGGTCGCAACTGCCGAGCCTCGAAACTTCGCACCTGCCCGATCTCATCATGTTCGCGGCTGGGATTGCGCTGTTTTACGCCGTGGTGACGGTCGGTCGCGGGTGGCTTGGTCCCTTCACTCCTGCGGTCGAAATTTCGCGCAGCCTGCGCGCGCTGCCGGCCTACGCCGGTTATTCGCTGTTGCGCATCACCATCGCTTACGTCTTGAGCCTGGGATTCACGTTGGTGTACGGCTATGTGGCGGCGTATAACCAGCGCGCCGAGCGCTTCATGATCCCACTGCTCGACGTGCTGCAGTCGATTCCCGTACTCAGCTTTCTTCCTGGAGTAATGCTGGCGATGGTGGCGCTTTTTCCCGGAAGGCAACTGGGCGTGGAGTTGGGAGCGATCCTGCTCATTTTCACCGGCCAGGTATGGAACATGGCCTTCAGCTTTTACGCGTCGTTGAAAAGCATTCCGCAAGAAATGCGGGAGGCGGCGACGATTTACCGCTTCAGTTGGTGGCAGCGTTTCACGCAGATGGAGTTGCCATTTTCAGCGATCGGATTAGTTTGGAATTCGATGATGTCGGTGGCCGGCGGATGGTTCGCGCTGATGGTTTGCGAAATGTTCGTGCTGGGGCAGCGCGACTTTCGTCTGCCCGGCTTAGGGTCATACCTGCAAACAGCAGCCAGCGCTGGGGATATGAGTTCTATTTTTTGGGGCGTGGCCACGATGGTTGCCGTGATCGTGTTGCTGGATCAATTTATTTGGCGGCCGGTGATCGCTTGGGCGGAGAAGTTCAAGGTTGAGCAGGTGGAGAGCACCGACAGTCTGCGGTCGTGGGTTCTCAACCTGGTTGAGCATTCCCGCGGGCTTGCCAAGATTCGGCAGAAGACGTTGCGGCCGCTGGGTGAACGCTTGCTTCTACATTTTGCGCGGAAGCATACGGAAGAAGTGCCACAACAAGCCGCGGCCCCGTGGCGGGACTGGTTGGTGCGCACCCTGGCCGTGCTGGCGCTGGTTGGTATCGGCTACGGCGTGGTGCGCGTCGCGATCATTGTCAGCGGGCTGCAGAAGGCTGAATTGCGTGAGGCCGCACTTGGCTTGGGTGCAACTTTCTTGCGAGTGAATCTTGCGTTGCTGATCGGTGCGCTGTGGACGATTCCAGCGGGAGTGGTGATCGGATTCAATCCTCGGCTGGCGCGCATCGCGCAACCGCTGGCACAGATTGCGGCTTCCGTTCCAGCTACCGCGCTGCTGCCGGTAATCCTGCTCGTGCTCATCCGGCTGGGAGGCGGACTTGGGCTGGCGTCGATTGTCGTCCTGTTGCTAGGGACGCAATGGTATGTATTGTTCAACGTGATTGCTGGCGCGATGGCCATCCCAACGGATCTGAAGGAATGCTGCTCCGTGTTCCAGATACAAAGCATTGAGCGCTGGAAGAAGCTGATCCTTCCAGGAATTTTTCCTTATCTCGTAACCGGCTTGGTGACGGCCTCTGGTGGAGCGTGGAATGCGAGCATCGTCGCCGAATACTTTCATTTCAAAGGGCAGATTTACACCACAACGGGACTGGGTGCGACCATCCAGCAAGCTACCGACAGCGGGGATTTCCACCTGCTGCTGGCCGCGACCATGATGATGGCGGCCACCGTGGTCACGATCAATCGGCTGGTCTGGCGCAGACTCTATGGGCTGGCGGAGACTCGTTTCCGGCTGGAGATATAGCGAAACCATTTTCCGCGCTGGTTACGCTTGGTTACTTTCTGGTTTCCGGTCCAGCTACATTTCATCAGCTTTTAACTTGTTCTTCATCCTGCTGCAAAGCGCCTGCGCTATTTCTTTAACATGCCATCCAACCAATTGCACGGGGAAGAGACGCAGGCGGAAGTGTTGGCGCAGGTCGCGGGATTTCCTGGCATTCCGGCCTTGGCAGAGAAGTTTGTTCCCGTAGAAAAAGTGCGGGAACTTTACCGCCGTGTACAGCGATCTCCCGAGGGTTTTGGGCTTGAGAACCTGCTGGCGGAGATGCGGGTGGAGCTGCACGCGGATGGAGCGGACACGGCGCGAATTCCCGCGACTGGACCGGTCGTCGTCGTGGCCAACCATCCATTTGGAATGCTGGATGGGGCGATGCTGGCGGTGCTGCTGACTCGCGTTCGTCCGGACGTAAAGGTAATGACAAATTACCTGCTGCGCGATGTGCCCGAACTCGCGCGGCACTGCATATTCGTGGATCCATTCCAGAGCGACCGCGGCGCCTGCTCCAACAGCATCGACACGAATCGCCGCTCGGTCCGCGAGGCGCTAACTTGGCTGCGGAACGGTGGAATGCTGGCCATCTTTCCCGCGGGAGAAGTCTCGCAGTGGCAATTTCCGCAGGCGGAAATCGTGGATCCGGTATGGAACGATACGGCAGTGCGTCTAATTCGACGAACGGGAGCCACCGCGCTCCCGGTTTACTTTTGCGGACGGAACAGCGTGAGCTTCCATCTATTCGGGATGATTCATCCGCGCCTGAGAACTGCCTTCCTGCTGCAGGAATTTCTTCAGCGGGAAGGACGGACGGTGGAAGTCCGCGTGGGCAGTGAGATTCCATCTGAGTCCGTGGCCGGCATCGGCGATGATCGAGAGGCAATTGAATATTTGCGGTGGCGCACCTACCTGCTGGCGCGCCGGAGCCGGCCGGAGAAATCCTGGTCGGTGGGAGTGCGTTCCAAGATTTCAGAGAAGGTGCAGAAGCCGGTCGCTCCCGCGGAGCCAGCACAAGTCCTGGCGGCGGAGTTGAACCGTCTCGCTAGCGATCGCTGCCTGGTGGAGAATGCCGATCTGGCAGTCTATCTGGTGAACGCCAATGAGACGCCGCGAATGTTGCAGGAACTGGGGCGGCTGCGGGAAGTGACGTTTCGCGGAGCTGGCGAAGGCACTGGCAAACAACGAGATCTCGACCGTTTCGATAAGTATTACTGGCATGTGTTGTTGTGGCACAAGACCAAGCAGGAACTTGTGGGGGCTTACCGTGCGGGCAACACGGCCGAGATTCTTGCTGAACGTGGAGTGAACGGGTTGTATACCAGCACGCTGTTCCGTTACGATGTGCGGGTTTTCGAGAAGCTTGGTCCAGCGCTGGAACTGGGGCGGTCTTTCATAAGGCCGGAATATCAGCGCCAGTACGCTCCGCTGCTTTTGTTGTGGAAGGGAATTGCGCGGTTGCTGGTGACGCACGCGAAGATTTCGGTATTGTTCGGCGCTGTGAGTATCAGCAACGACTACAGCAAAGCCTCGCGCGAGATGATTTACCGCTTCTTCGAAGCGCGCATGCGAGAAGACGATTTGGCGGGGATGATCGAACCACGACGGCCATTTCGTCCAGCTGGGCTGCGGCCTTGGGATTGCCGTGCTATGTGTGCCGCTTTGCGCGATCTGGAGGACCTATCGCAACCGATCACGGATGTAGAAACCGACGGCAAAGGACTGCCCATCCTGCTGCGGCAATATGCGAAGATCGGCGGCAAAATGCTGGCCTTTAATGTGGACCGAAAGTTTTCCAACGTGCTCGATGGCTTCGTGGTGGTCGATCTACGGAAAACTGAATCTGCTGTGCTGGAACGCTATATGGGAAGGGAAGGCGCGACGGAATTCAGGCGCCACCACGGCTGTAAGTCGTAACCACGCGGTCAATCGCGACGAAGGAGCGGATTAACTTTTCGCGCGCAGCCTCGTTGCGTCGTTCGGCAAGATGCAGGACTGTGCCGCATCCTGGAGAGCGACTTTCAAACGTCTTCCGAGAGTTGTCAATTGTTCTGGATCCATCAACTGCTGCATGCGCTCGAAGAGCTGGCGCTCTTCTTGGCGGATGTGTGCGGAGAGCTGCCGCGCGAAAGCGGGCAGGCCTTCCACGGACATGCGACCCGCCTCAGCTTTGGAAAAAGATTCGCGTAGCGAGTCGTGCTCCGCGATCAGTTCATCTACCAATCCGACCAATTCTGGGAACCCGCGAGCAGCAGGGAAGAGCTCAGATTCTTCCGCAGCGAAATGAAATTTGATTTCCTGTTCGAAATGCTGCCCGATCTCCTCCTGCCAAGCCTGCAGGTCTGCGTCGGGGATTGGCTGCGCGCGATCGATGCGTACACACAGAGCCAGGGCTCGCTGGTGTTGGTGAGACAGCGGAATCAGACTTTTATTACGCAGCATGAAATCGCCGTCAAGGACTTGTGAGGAAAAGGCCCCATTATCACGCAACGCTCACTGGTTCTGAATCGTCTGCGGCGGCTGCGCGCACCGTTAGCCAGTCGGTGCGAACACGCTCCCACTCCTGGATCAGCATGCCGTTGGCCTCGAAGAAAGTGCGAATGCGCGAACGTTCCCAGCCGACTACTTCTTCGAGAATGGGCGCCAGCACCGCCAGAGCGCTGGTGCTGAGCACGGTGCGCTTGGCAATCTGCGAAACGTGCGGCGACTCTGAGACGGCAATGGTAAGGCCATCCCGCGCATTCAGTTGCAACATCACGTGAATATCGGAGCTGCCATCCCCCGAGTAAATGACGTGATCAGGTCCGGTGACGTGCTCGGCCAGTAACTGGTTGAGGACCGCCACCTTCCCGTAGCCTGCGGTGGCACGAACAATGCTTTCGATCTCGCCGGAAGGCTTATAACGGAACTCGGTGCCGAAGACGTGATCTTTCGGAACGATGCCTTCGAGGGCAGAGTGGATCACTTCCACGGGCGCGGCGGAAAGAACGTAAAAATCAAAAAAGTGTCCGTCCACGCCGCTTGCCAGGATCTGGTAAAGCAGTTTGATATCACCTTTCAGACGAATGCGCTTCCCGACTTCATGAAGATGTTCTTTCCGCACCTTGGCTTTGAATTCCGGGTCGTGGAGCAGAAGGTAAGCGAGTTCGGCTCCCTGCTGAACTAGGTTGATTTTGGCCATGCCTTTGGCCTTACGTTCAAATTCGGCGGTTGGAATGCCGACCAACTCGGCCAGCACATATCCCGAGTCATTGAAGGTGAGCGTTTGGTCAAAGTCGCTCGCGAAAATATAGCGTTTCAAGAGCTTATCAGCCATATGATCCTTAGATTCGCGGTGAGAGCATAGGGCCCATTAAAAGAATCGATACGAATTATAAGCCGTTGCATGCTGAATCGTTATTAACAAACGAAGAAACGAGCCACGGTTAAGCAATTCCGCATTCTAGAATCAGAAAAACTGTAAGCTCTCCGTCTACCTTTACTAAATTCGCCGACACGTCCAGAATAGAAGTTCGGCCTGCGACACTTTAGTCGAGTGGAGCGGACCAAAAGTCGTTAAATATACAGGAGCCCTCATGCTTGCATCAGGTGAACTTATTCGCTCGATGAATTACGTGGACGACATCACGACCACGTTGCGTCGTATTTGCATTTCAATTCCCGCCATGAACGTCGAGGAGCGCAAGCGCTTGGCGGACAGTTTGCGCACCGCGGGGAATGCGCTGAACGACGCCATCAAGGATCTGGAAAAGGAAAAGGTGGTGGCCCAGTAGTGCCTCAAGTTAAGACTATCGCGGTGATCGGCGCGGGGATTATGGGCCGGGGCATCGCGCACGCTGCTGCCGTCGGCGGCTACCGCACTATCCTGGAGGACCTGCTGCCGGGTGCGCTGCGTCGAGCCGAGAGCGAAATTCGAACCAATCTCGATAGAGCAGTGGAGTTAGGGAAAGTGTCGCCGCCGGATGCCGATGCAGCTTTCCAGCGATTGGAATATGCGGGGTCAGTGGAAGAAGCGGCGCGCGAAGCCGATCTGGTGATTGAAGCCGTCCCAGAAGAGATGGAGTCGAAGATTGAGATCTTCACGCTGCTCGACAAGATATGCCGTCCGACGACGATACTCGCGTCTAACACTTCTTCGCTCAGTGTCACGGAAATTGCCAGCGTGACCTACCGGGCCAAGAAGTGCGTTGGGATGCATTTTTTTAATCCAGTGCATAAGATGAAACTGCTCGAGGTGGTGCGGGCTTTGGAGACTGACGAAGACACGCTATCTGCCGCCGTCGAGGTCGGAAAGCGATTGGGGAAGGAAGTTGTAGTCATCAAAGAGGCGCCGGGTTTCATCACCAGCCGCATCAACGCCATGATCGGCAATGAGGCGTTTTACATGCTGCAGGAAGGCATTGCCTCGGCGGCGGACATCGACAAAGCGCTGAAGCTTGGCCTCAATCATCCCATGGGACCGTTCGAGTTGGTTGATCTGGTTGGGTTGGATACGAGGCTGAACATTCTTGAGTATCTGCACAAATCGCTGGGAGAAAAATACCGTCCCGCGCCGCTGCTGGTGCAGTATGTGAAGGCGGGACGGTTGGGACGCAAGTCGGGACGAGGAGTATATGACTACCCCGAGGTCGCAGCCGCCGAGCCCATGGCCGCTGCATCTGTTCCCAACAAAGCGAATACGCTCGCGGGGATTAAGCGCTAGAACTCGCGATCAACGAGCAATTGACCTGCGGCCAAAATTTAAACCGGATAAAGATTCCATTTTCTCCGGCTCGACTCCCTTACTTCCAATCAGGACGTGAAAGCTTTCGCCCAAGCCTGCGGGGGTGACCAGATGCTTGAGTTGCAGCGCAACTTTCGCTCGCTCCTGTGGCACGCGGCATTCTTCAAAGGCATCAGCAAACTGATTCGCTTCGCCAATGCCCATCAGAAATTGCGACTGGGTTATAAGTTTGTGCGTCTGCATGCCGTGTCTCTCGACGGCAGCGGCGAGCGCGGTGAAGTTCACGTCGGCAGTGATGTCCTGTTCACCGGGAGCTTCATACGGATTGGCGCTGACCGAATGCTGGCGCAAGGCCTTCACCGTTCCGCGATGGCGTCCGGCGAGTTGTTCATCGCGAGTGTAGCCGTAGTCGATGGCGATCATGAATCCGCGCCTGACGGTGGCGGCGACGCGATCAATGAGTTGTTGTGCGGCCAGCGCCGCTTCGAGGCGTTCGCCCGGCTCGGGATGGACTGAATAGCGGTCGAGAAATTCCAGTTCTTCGGGAGAAGACGGAGCCCAGGTTTCAATGAAATGGCTGTCGCGCGTGTCGACGCGCAGAGAACCCTTTGAAGTGAGAACTTCGACCGGCAGAGCATCGAAGAACTCGTTGGCGAAGATCATTGTTGGGGCGTCGGAGGATGATTCTCCTTCGAGAGGGTAGAGCGCGGCCAGTCTGGCTTTTCCGGAATCAAGGTAAGGCCTCAAAATCTCTTTGATTCGTTCGCGCAACCTGGGAGAGTTTTCGACCAAGAGATAGCGCAAAGCGCGAAAGAAACCCGGGAATTTATTTTCCGACCAACCAAGCACATCTTGCGCAAACAAGCCCCGACCGGGGCCGAGTTCCGCCAGTTCGATGCGCTCGGGTGAGCCCAGAGCGCGCCAAATCTCGTCGAACTGGCGAGCGAGCAGGCGACCGAAAACGGCATGCACATCGCTTGACGTGTAAAAATCTCCGGCTTTGCCGAACTGTTCCGCGTTACGGGAGTAGTAGCCAAGCTCAGGATCGTAGAGGCAGAGTTCCATGTAGCGTGAGAAAGATATAGGCCCGCGGTCGCGGATTTCCTCCTCGATCTTCTGACGTATGGGATTCACAATTCCTTCTGGCGACGCTCGACGCGATCCTGCGGCGTGCGGGTAAACATTTCAACGAAGTAATCGTGCAGTGCGTCGTAGAGTTGGCGCTGAAAGCTCCATTCAAACTGCGGATGATCGAGGTCGCGAGGATGCAAATCGAAACGATAGGTGTGCACCGGAATAG
>Ga0187866_1000164_pt1 | contig 88865 bp, 96 predicted proteins | sample June2016WEW_11_1_3_FD_133013 | JGI IMG/M metagenome (GOLD analysis project Ga0187866, IMG submission 133013) | Peatland microbial communities from SPRUCE experiment site at the Marcell Experimental Forest, Minnesota, USA - June2016WEW_11_150 | ecosystem: Environmental > Terrestrial > Soil >... | reverse complement strand
TTCTCTCTGTGAGAAAGGCTTCTCCTCGTTCCTTACCCCGTAAGTTACGGAGGCCAGAATAAAAGCTGTGGTGCCGCAATCAAGTTTCTTTGGATCAAGAACTGCTCTATACTCTTTTATGACACCCCGCTCTTCCATGCGCTTTATCTTCGCGAAAACGGTTGTTATTGGCGAATCGATTTTTCTGGCAATCTCCCTTGCGGTGAGTTTGCAATCTCTCTGTACAAGAGCCAAGATTGCTATGTCTTTCTCGTCGAGTTTCGCTTCCATAACTGTAATTATTACATCTTCTGCTATAAAATGCTAACGTTTTCTGAAAAATTCCCAATTTTTGTTATAAAAAGTTTATTTTCCAGTACGTGCACTTCTACACGCATTAACATTGGTCAATCTGGAAGTGTTCACAAGACATGCTGAAATCAAAAGGTGATTGGATGAGTGAAAAACGTTTCAGCCCGCAGAGAAGTCTGACGATTGGTGAGTTGCCTAGGCCGTTGGAGGAATTGTCTGAAGACGAAATCCAGAGAAAACATTGCATCAGCAAGATAATGACTTGCACTCTGAAATGCCTCACTCAAGAGTTTACCGACAACGGCTTCGAATGGTTGCTGCCAGTCATATTTTCCCAGTCAACCGACCCCCTGTGGCCAGACTCATGTGCATCCATTGAGAAGCGCGTTGAGGTCGAAATCTACGGAAAAACAGTCAGAACGACGACAAGCATGATAGTTCACAAGATGGTTGCCTGCTCTTTAGCCGTTCCCAAGCTATTCATACTCTCTCCGAACGTGAGGATAGAAAAAAGTGAAAGAGCGAGCACTGGAATGCACGCCTACGAGTTCACACAACTCGACTTCGAAGCAAGGAACGCTACATCACGAGATATCAGAAGCTTTGTTGAAAAAGTTGTCCAGCGATTGATAGATAGTTTGAAAAAGAACATGAAGGATGAGCTGCTATATCTCAGAAAACATGATGGGTTGAGAACGCCAAGAACCCCTTTCAGAGTCCACGATAAGGTAGAACTCGAAGAAGAGTATGGAAAAGAATGGGAACTTCAAATTCCATCTGAAACCGAAGATCCGGTCTGGGTGACTAACATTCCCCGAGAATTCTACGATTTTGAGGATAGCAAGAGCGGCAGATGGGACAACTACGATCTGTACTTGCCAGAATACGGAGAGGTATTGTCTGGTGCAAGAAGAGAGTTCGAATACGCCAAGATTAACGGAAAAATGGAGAGAGACGGCGTCAGAAAGGAAAACTATGCGTTGTTGCTAAAACTCGCAAAAGAGGGAAGACTGAAGTCCACAGCTGGCGCTGGAATAGGCATAGAAAGGCTCGTTAGCTGGATAGTTGGAGCCAAGCACATTGGAGAGACACAGGTTTTTCCCAAAATACCGGGAGTAATTCATGACTTATGAAGCGCGCGCGAGTCTGAAAATCGGGGAATCGACTATCAGAACCTTGGTGTTCGGCATCTTGGTTCTCTGTATGAGGCTTTGCTCGAATATTCAGTAAGACAGGCCAAGCAGTCTTTGGTGATCTACAAAGAAGAGATTCTCGACGCGAAATTTGCTGAAGATCAAAAGCAGAAGCCTCGTGGTTTCATTGAGAAAGGAGAGCTGTATCTCTCGGTTAGAGGCTTGGGAAGAAAGGGAACAGGTAGTTACTACACCCCTGATGAAATTGTCGTTTTCCTTGTAAGGAGAGGGCTAGAAGCTAATCTGAGAACTCGTGAACAGTTTTTCTTGGCTGATATGAACCTTCTCAGAGCCTCCAAGACAAAGGAGCCAGAGCTGAAGAAAAAGTGTACAGAGGACCTGCTGGGTTTAAAGATAGTCGATCCTGCAATGGGTAGTGGCCACTTCCTAGTCGCTGCCGTTAACGAAGTGACCGGATGGATCATCAACCTCCTCAAAGAGAATCCTGATGCTCCTTTGCTGACAGAGATTGAGGAATATAGGAAGGAAATCGTTGAGTTGCGCGCGCGCTCATGGAAAAGCAGATAATGTCGCACTAACATATGTCAAAAGATGGGTTAAAAATGGCTCGATTCCCTCAAACTCAAGCAAAGAAAGGAAGCCAGAAATGGATTCAGAAACTCGTCAATGATAAGCCCGAAGTTTTGAACTCACAGATTTGGAGCACGCTTAATTTCTCAGAGAAAGAATGCATTCAATGGCTTTCACCTCTGAAGAATGATGATTACGCGGAATATCGCGATCAAGCTTTCTTGAAATTACTTGATGTGAAGTTAGAAAAGTTACCGTTGGATGAATTCTGGCCTAAAGGAGGGCCTCAATGGGACGCTCTCGGAAAAGGCGCTTCTGGAAAGTTGTTTCTGGTCGAAGCGAAATCACACATTCAGGAATTGTTTTCAATGTTGCAGGCTAAAGATAAAGATTCGGTAAAAAGAATACTCAAGAGCCTTGGAGAAGTTAAGGACCATCTAAAGTCAAAGACGGATTTCGACTGGTCTAAATGTTTCTACCAATACACGAACAGGCTGGCTCATCTTTACCTATTAAGGAAAAACGGACTATGCGCATACCTTGTCTTTGTCTATTTCATAAACGATTTGCAGATGAAAGGTCCTACAACAGTCTTTGAATGGAAAGGCGCGATCAAACTGCTTCATTCATGCTTGGGAATCGGAAGGCACAAACTGAAAAACTATATCGCCAACGTATTTGTGGACATAAATCAACTTCAATAGGACGTATTGGATTTGACTAGTAGCGCGCGCGCTAACTGAACTCCCTTTTTAGAGACAACATGATTCTACCATTTGACGGCATCAAAGACGATAAGACACGCCTAAACTGGTGGGATGCTTACAATAACTTGAAACATGCTGAAATAGAGAACCTTAAGGATGGATGCTTGTCGAATGTTCTTTATGGCATGGCTTCTCTAGCAGTATTGTATTCGTTGATAGGCCCTTATCGAAACGCGGAAGGGAACCTATTCCGTCAAATAGGCTATTTCAAACCCATTGATATGGTGAAAAAGGTTCTGTTCCCAAAAACTATTCATTCTGTTGCCAAGAGTTAGAATAGAAGAAGGCTGTTGTTGCCTATTTAGAAACGCGCATGCGTTTGGCTTTCGCCAAACTCCCACCGATGCGCGCAAGGCCGTTGCCACAGACTCTGAATTACAACTGTCGCCCTATCAGACAAGAATGGAAAAAGTCTAAATCAATCTACACACACTTGCATTTCTGGAACGGTGAGATAATTGAATAGGACTCCGCCCAGAAGAGTCCGAGAGGAGCTACGAAAAGAGGTTAATTTCGGTTGCCCTGTCCCCAAATGTGGGGTTCCATATTTGACATGGCATCATTTCGACCCGCCTTGGAGCGAAAAAAAGCACCATAATCCAGAGGGTATGATTGCTCTTTGTGCAAACCACGCGTCCTTAGCGGATGGAGGACGTTGGACTAAGGACCAGCTCAGACAAATGAAAGAGAAACCCTATGTAACGTCAGATAAAGTGTCGGAGTATTACGACTATCTGAGAAAAGACGTTGTCTGCATAGTAGGAAATGTTGCATATAATGTTAAGAATGTCTTAGAGATTCATGAAGAGCGAGTTATTGGTTTTGAACGGGATAGTGAAGGTTATAGCAGACTCAATCTTTTCATAAGGGACAAAAGTGGAAATCCTATTCTGGTCATGGATAACAATTTCTGGATCGCAATAAGTGAAGCCCTTTTTGACTTGAGATGCTCGGTCAGAGGGAAGGAATTGGAAATAATGTCCAAGGACAAAAAGACGAATCTATTTATGAGGTTCGATGACTATCCGTTGGAAAAGTTCAGAAGTCAGCTACGGAAATATCAGCAGCAGAGCTTCTCTAAGCTGAAAGAGTTGGTCAAGTCAGGAGAATTGCATCCAAACGCTGCATCAATAGATGAGTTCATTTCTTGTATAGGTTCACCAGAAATCATACCGACCTGGACGATAACGGGCCGTCTATCTTGGGGGAAGGTAGACCTGGATATTAGCAATTATGGAATAACAGACTTGAAAAATCATTCTTTCTTCGGAATGAGCTTCGTGGTGGGAGGAAAGACTGCATTTGGATTTCAAGACGGATCCGTGGTTTTTGGAATGTCTGGGAATTGAGCAGTCCTGCTTTCTTAGAAGAAATAGTCTTTTTTGTCATAGGAGTTACGGTGCTCTTTTGGGCACTGATGAACATTATTCACAAGGGTCAGAGTTTCAAAGCTCTGCCTATCCGCCGATATACCTGATTCAAAAACAATCCCACATGTTTTACACTTCAAGTGTAATTTGGGCATTCTTTCACGTTCCCTCGATGATCAGTTCCTGCTCATTGACATTCATGGAAGGTGCGGAATAAAAGTCTATTCAATTACTGGAAACGCATCGGGATAGAACAGCTTTATGACCATCGCAATAGTTGACGCGGGGCCACTTAGATGCAGAGTGCAGTTCTTAAACTCGCAATTTGCTACCTTCGTCGTCCCATATTCCAAATGCATTTCGCAGTCTTCGAATGAACAGCGCTCGTATTCGGAGCGGCCCAAAAACACTTTTTCACCTTTGAACGCTTTATCTTTGTATTTCCTCATTTCCATCAACCTACCAATTCATCTCCTACGGATACGCCCTATTGTTCCAGAAAACGTTGTTCCTACCTCGCTTAATGTAAATCGGGGTTGGCACACCCACAAAGGTGTTATTGATAAACACACTATTTGAAAGGTTTTCTGCATAAATGCCAATAGGTTTTGGTAGCTCATCTTCTATATTTCTTACCCGGAGCGGGACTTCCTCGTCTACTTTCCTCGCTCTTGTCTTCTTACGCTCGCTCATGGGTTCACTTTTAGAGAGAGGCTAATTTTGAATTGATTGCACTCGCTTGTTTTCAGGTTAGGCGAAGGTATAAGTTTTGTGCTTCATGGATTTGGGGGTTCGACATGATCCGAACACAATGCACACGATGTCTGGGTTAAGTATTGCCCTGTCCATCGATTCTCAGACCATGCTCCCGTTGACCTGCGCTTTTGCTTCTGCCAACCAGAACGAGAAGAAACACTCGCTGAACATGCTGGAGAAGACGAAGCTGATTCTGAGACAGTCTGGATCCAAACTCAGAAGCGTCATAGCTGACAGCCAGTACAGCGACGGCAAACTCAGAAGTGCTGTTGACGAGGCAGTGATTCCTTATCCCGTTAACCAGAAACACGACGTTAAAGGCCTTCTAAGGGTAGACAAGAAGTTTCGGACCTATGGACCAGAAGATCAGAAGAATGAGTATCATAAGAGGCCTCACATTGAAGCGGTCTACAGCTTCCTGAAGACGCAGTACAGCTTAGCCATAAACAAGGTCAGAGGCTTGAGAAACGTCGCTTCCTACGCGCTCTACAGCCTACTGTGCCTGGTTCTGAACAGAGAAGCAGCAGAAAACCTCAGAAGACCAGACAAAGCAGTCTCCCCAACATACTTCAACACATAATAAAGGGACAAGGCAGCGCGCTAAGGAATAAGAGAAGATTTGTCTCATTTTGTCCGATAGAAAGGCTGAAATAATGGTTTTCCGGACACATTTACACTATATATATAGTGTGCTTGGAGCCCTCATGAAAGTCTATCCATCAGGCTTGGTAAAATGGGATGAGGATATTCTGAGGCTTGGAAGTGACGAATCGCTTGCGCTAGCCAAAGGGCTTAGTTTTGACGCTTTCCTACATTTCGAGCAGCCTGTGAAGGACAAGCAGTTTATGGCAATCGATGTTTATACACGCTTTCCTGTGGGAAATAAAGTAGCACTTAATTTTTGCAGGAAAGTCCGTCACGTGGGAAATGCTTTTGGACTGTTGCTTGCAAAAAGCGATATGGCTACCAATAGGGCATCCTTCGTTTGCAAGAATAATGAAGTCGGATTTGCCACCATTGAAGATCTGGGGACAAACTACAATGAAATCAGAGCCAGCGTTCAGAAAGGAGAAGCAATGAATTACAGACCGCGGCCAAAAATGTCATCCAAACAGGCAACAGCTGAATGGAACAGAAGAGAGGGCTTTTTGCCAAATACGCTGGGAAAAAGGTGAAGTCAAGTTTGGAAGGACTATCCGTCCAGATATTAGAAGAAACTAAAAAACGAAGCAGCGCGCGCGGACAAGACTGTTAACCATTATTTGCAGTTGCTTGTTCTACCGTTCAGGAATTGATTCGCGCAGTCATAGTTCCCGAATGGCTCAACGAAGAGAAAAACGGATAGTGCGGCTCTACTTTACCAAATCTGATCTGTTCGTAATTCTATGTTCAGAAACCGCATGATTTCTTTCATATAATCAATGCAATTCTTTACTTCTTTGAATGTATTGTAGTCGGTTTTCAGACATAGATCATAGACCGCTTTGAAGGCATTTTTGGCCCTATCAAATTCCTTGTTTAAACGTATCGCAAATCTCCTATCTTGAGATGACATGCTTTTGACAGCCTGGTCATTTGGATACACAAGCCGTAATATTGCATGCCATTCAGCGACATCCCAAAGACTCAGTCTTCTAAAATAACGAATTGCAGGCTGTTGACTTGGAGGAAGACCCCTTCCAGGATCGATGTTCCTATCAGTGCGATATTGCTCGAGAATGCCTTGGCAAAACCCCCTCTCACGTAGCATTCCTTCACAAATAGTGTCACTGATTCTTTCTGTAAGGTCTTTGAACAAAGAGAGCCTGCAGTCTTTTACCAACAAATTGTCAATGTATACCTGGCCTGATTCTGGACCTATAGGGTTTGATTTTGCAAACTGTGGAAAAAGGTTCTCTGGAACTCCCTTTCCTAACATGCAGGGAAAGTCTCCATAGGCGAATTGATAATGATGCGCGAACTCATGAGGTAATATACGATCCTTAAACAGAGCCTTTAGTTTCTCAACAACACCCGCATAGAAAAAAACGACGCAGCAATTCTTGTTTGAGCTTATGGAATTATAGAAAATATGCCTCCCTACGAAAATAGCTGTGTTGTACGAAGAATTGGAACCAAAATCAACTCCGGATAGCTCATCAAACTCAACGACTCTAATCCTAGCCTTACAATGAAAACTCTCTTGTATCTTATGAATAGACTCAGCAAAATTCTGGCTGATGTCCTTTAGTCTATCCATTCTTATTATTTCGTCAAAGTCTTCGTCGGCTAACCCATAACCTTTGGTTATGAGTAGCTCAACCAAATGTGAGCTCATAGCATAATGTCTCTCTAAGGATTATTATAATCTTTGAGACCCACCAGTGTCCAGGTAACAGTTTCATGTCTACCTCTTGCCCTTCTGCACTTTGGACAGAAACTGAGGAGGGGGTAACTCTGTCAGAATGACAATTCCTAAAGAAATCGTTGACTACATAGGGATCAGACAAAGCGACACTCTTCTGATAGCTGTTGACAATAAACACACCAGTCAACAGGCATAGGCACATTCGGCGGGATTATCGTGTAACAAATTCGCGTCAGTGGCTCCATGAATGTGAAAAGTATTTAACACTTGAACTTTCGATTAGTTGTAAGAGGCAGGGCATCTGTGACTGAGGCTGATACTTGTCGCAAGTATGTGGTTCCTAAACTACATAGTGCTGGCTGGTCTGATGAACAGATAATCGAGCAAAAATACTTCACTGATGGCCGTATCGTCACAACTGGTGAAAAGCATTTCAGAAAGCCGGGAAAGAAGGCTGACTATATTCTGCGATACAGGCCGGATTTCACGATTGCAGTGATTGAGGCAAAGGCTGCTTTCAAGAAGCCCGGAGACGGTTTGCAGCAGGCTATGGACTATGCCGAGATCTTGGGACTCAAGTTTGCATACTCGACAAATGGTCATGCCGCTGTCGAACACGATTACACCACGGGCAAGCAGAACATTCTGGATGATTTTCCTTCTCCTGAAGAACTGTGGGCTAGACTTGAGAAGAAGATTGGACTGACTGAAGAAAAGGACATTCGGGATTTTCTGTTTCCTTTCTACCGCGGCACAGGGGCTATGAGCCCTCGGTATTATCAGGAAATCGCTATCAACAGAACGGTTGAGGCTGTTGTCAAAGGTAAAAAGCGCATTTTGATTTGTATGGCGACAGGTACGGGTAAGACTTTCGTGGCTTTTCAGATAATTTGGAAGCTGTGGAAGACTGGCCGTATCAAAAAGGTGTTGTATCTGGCGGATATGAATATCCTAGCTGACCAAGCGAAAGATCGGACTTTCTTTCCTTTTGGCGATGCTCTGCACAAGATACAGAAGAGATCTGTGAAAAGCAGGGAGATCTACTTTGGGCTTTACCAGGCGATAGGCGAAAATGAACAGGGTGCGGCTATCTACAAAGAGTATTCGCCAGACTATTTCGATCTCATTGTAGTGGATGAGTGTCACAGAGGGAGTGCAAGAGACGACAGCAAATGGCGAAGGATACTGGAATATTTCAACGCCGCTTATCAAATAGGCATGACTGCGACGCCCAAACGAGATGACAACGTAGACACGTATGGCTACTTTGGCAACCCCATCTACACCTACTCTCTTAAACAAGGCATTGAAGATGGCTTTTTAGCACCTTATAGAGTGATTCGAGTAGTCCCATCTGTTGATGCTGCAGGCTGGGTCCCAAATCAGGGTCAACTGGACCGCTTCGGTCGCGAAGTTCCCTATGGCATGTATGAGACCAAGGATTTTGAAAGGGTCGTGTCTCTGCTCTTGCGAACTGAAGCAGTTGCCAAGCATTTGACTGAGTACCTAAAGAAGACGGACAGATTCGCGAAAACGATGGTCTTCTGTGTCGATCAAGAGCATGCCGAAGACATGAGACTCGCCCTTAACAATGCTAACAATGATTTAACGGTCAAGTATCCTCATTATGTGGCACGTGTGGTTTCTGACGAAGGGAAGTATGGACGCAAATTCCTTGGCGATTTTCAGGATCCTGAGAAGAAAACCCCGGTCATCTTAACGACTTCTCAAATGCTTACGACTGGCGTTGATGCGCCCACTTGCAGAAACGTAGTATTGTTCAAGCCCATCAACTCGATGGTCCAGTTCAAACAGATCATAGGCAGAGGAACGAGACTCTTTCCGGACAAAGATAAGCTCTGGTTCACAATAATCGATTATGCGGGTGCCACGCGGCTGTTCACTGATCCTGATTTCGACGGTTTTCCAGAATTCATGACACAAGAAGAAATGGATGCACAGGGCAATCAGACTAAGCCGCCAGAAGTCATTGAAGATAATACAGAACCTGCTGAAGAAGAGCCTGAAGCAGCTGGGCCAGAAGAGGTTGAACCGCGCAAGCTCTACGTTGATGATGTTCCAGTTGAAATTGCGCACGAAGTGGTTTACCAACTGGATCCTGACGGCCACAGGCTCAGGACCTGGAAATTCACGGATTATACCAGAGACAAAGTTAGGGAGCTTTATCCATCGGCGAATGAGCTCAGGGCCAGATGGACGAAAACTGAGGAAAGGGAACATATCATAGAAGAACTCGAGAAGAGAGGAATCTCACTCCAACAACTAGCGGATGTTACGGGGCAGCCTGATGCAGACCCCTTCGATCTCCTAATGAATGTGGCCTTCAATGCTCCGCTGAGAACTCGCCGAGAAAGAGCTGACTATGTAAGGAACAGGAAGAAAAGATACTTTGAAACGTTCAGTCCAAACGCGAGGGAAATAATCATGATGCTGCTTGAGAAGTATACTGATTACGGCGTCACTCAACTTACAGACCCAAACATTCTGCAGATTCCACCTATTTCGCAGAAAGGTTCACCTTCTGAGATAGCAAAACTGTTTGGTGGAATAGAGAAGCTTCGTAAGGTTTTAAGTGATTTGCAGAGATTTCTGTATGAGCCATTAACTATTCCGAACCTTAGGTGAGAAGGATGGATGGAAAAGACCTATCATCAATTATCAAACGTGCAAGAGACATAATGAGAAAAGACGCCGGCTTAAGTACAGATGTTGACCGCATACCGCAGCTTTCCTGGATTCTTTTTCTCAAGACCTTCGACGACCTTGAAAAAGAGCGCGCAATGCTGAAACCGGACTACAGAGAAGCTATTCAAGAGCCCTACCGTTGGCGTGACTGGGCCGCACCTGAGGAGAAAGGACGCACTGGGGACGAGTTGATTGACTTTGTCAACAACAAGCTGATTCTATATTTGCGTGGTCTTGTTAGCACGGATGAGAAAGATCAGAGGACGGTGATTGCGGAAGTTTTCCGCGAGATCTATAACAGTATGCGTTCGGGATATCTTCTTCGAGACATTATCAATCTAGTCAATGGGATAGACTTCACTTCAAGCGATGACATCCATACCATGGCACATCTTTACGAAACTATGCTCAAAGAAATGAGAGACGCTGCAGGATCTAATGGTGAATTCTATACTCCTAGACCTGTTATTCGCTTCATCGTGAACCAGATAGAACCGCAGATTGGAGAGAAAATACTTGATCCAGCATTGGGAACAGGCGGATTTTTGACCGAATCTTTTGAGTTTATGAGAAATCAACAGAAAAAGGCAGAAGATCGAGAAACTCTCCAGTACCATACCTTCTTTGGAATCGAAAAGAAGCCTATGCCCTATCTCTTGGGCATGATGAACCTTCTGCTTCATGGCATAGAGAAGCCCAACATAAGGAGAGACAATTCGCTGAGAACCCCCCTATACGAAATCACGGAAAAGGATCGGGTCGATGTCATAATGACTAATCCTCCATTTGGAGGAGAGGAAGAAAGAGGAATAATGACCAACTTTCCTGAAGCTATGCGCACGGCTGAAACTGCTCTCCTATTCCTTCAACTTATCATGCGGAAACTCAAGAATGGTGGAAGATGCGGCATGGTTGTTCCCAACGGCACTCTTTTCGCTTCGGGAGCAGGTGAGAGAATTAAAAAGGAACTACTCGAAAACTTCGACCTTCATACCATTGTGCGACTGCCCAAAGGCGTGTTTGCTCCATATACCGGTGTTGAAACAAACCTGCTATTTTTTGAAAGGGATGGTCCCACGAAAGAGATCTGGTATTATGAACTTCCTTTGCCGCCAGGCAGACAAAAAATGAAAAGCCCATGTTACACAAAAAGCAAACCTTTGCGGTACGAGGATTTCCGCGATTTACAAGAATGGTGGGTCAGAAGGGTTGAGAATGAGTTTGCATGGAAAGTCTCGGTCAAAGATCTGATAGAAAATGAGTGCAATTTAGATGTCAAGAATCCAAGGAAGGCTGACACAGAGAAACATAAAGAACCACAAGAGATAGTCACCAGCATTATTGAAAAGGAAAACAGAGTATTTGAGCTGTTGGGGCAAATAAGGGCTCATTTGGAGAAAGGCGTTGAAGATGCAAATTAGCTGGCCTACGGCAAAACTGGAGACGGTGCTCACTGAAAGGAAAGGCAAGCCAGATCCACGGATGATAGATAGCGGCGAAATGCCAATCGTAGCGAAAATTGGCTTTAGTAGCGGCAAGATAGAACTAAGAGACCAAAATATAACAAGAACAAATATGATTCTAGTTGAACCTAGAGACTTGGTTGTCTCAGGCATTAACGCGGCAAAAGGTGCAATTGCCATATACAATGGTGATAGAACTGCAGCGGCAACGATTCATTTTTCTTCATATGTAGTGAACTCGGAAAAAGCTGATCCGCTTTACCTTTGGTACTTTATGCGAAGCGATATTTTCCGACGAATCTTGATAAGTCACCTACCGAACGGAATAAAGACTGAAGTCAAGCCAAGAAGGCTTCTCTCGATTGAAATTCCACTCCCAGACATTGAAGAACAAAGACGTATTGTCAGAAAGGTCGAGAGCCTGATTGGAGATATCGAAAAGCTGCAGGAGTTGAAGACGAAAGTGACCATGGAGGTTGAAAACCTGGTTGCTGCTGCTAGGGGGAAGTTGTTCAGACAGGCTGCTGAGAAGGGCGACAACTTTCGTTTGGATGAACTGACAAGTCTTGAGCGCGGCAAGTTCTCATATCGACCCCGCAACGAAAAGCGCTTTTTCGGTGGAAAGCATCCTTGGATCCAAATCGGCGAAATTGAAGCCTCAAACAAATTCATCACAGCGTATAGTCAAACTCTAAACGATGATGGATTAGCTATAAGTCGGAAATTTCCAAAGGGGACACTGCTGATAAGCATAGCTGCAACTATTGGCGCCGTGGGGATCTTGGATTTTGATTGCTGTGTACCTGACAGTATAGTAGCAATAACGCCAAAAGAAGGCATTGACAGTGAATATCTTTACCATTATCTTCTGTATCTGCGAATGTATCTTGAAAGGGTTGCTCCAGAATTCGCGCAGAAAAACATTAATCTCAAGATCCTCGCAAAGCTCCCAACGCCAAAATTGCCCGTTGCCGAACAGCGCAAGATCGTTTCTTATCTTGACACTCTCCAGGAAATAGTAGATAAGCTCTTGCGAATTCAGGCCGAAATTGAGAAAGACATTGCCGGGCTGGTCCCAAGTCTATTGGACAAAGCTTTCAGCGGAGAGCTTCTGCAAAGCAACAATGCTCCCAAAGTATTTTAAACATCGTTAGCTAAGAAGAATCTTGTGGCTCTTATGACCAGATGCCCCAAATGCGGAAAGGAAATGATCAAGCCCAGAAAGTCATGGAATTATGGCGCATTCAGAGTCCAAGCATATTCATGCGAATGTGGCACTGACTTCAGAGACTACAGCAGGGAAGGAAAGCATAGCTTTTCACTTAAACTCAAAAAGGGCAAAGGTTACGTCAAAGCTTAGACTTATTCACGGCAATTCCTTTCCATAGTCAAACATTTTCCACCATCCAGTAAGCTCGGGTAGGCGAGTCTTGGCCTTCTTAAAGGCTGTAACCGGACGCATCGGCTCGGCATGTTCGCCATAAAACAAGTATGTATAGAATAACGCTGAAAACAGTGCAGCCTTTTCCCAGTCTGTTTCGAACACAGGAGCTATGCAGTATCTGCAACCCTCATCAGCAAAGGCTTTGATCAGATCCAAGTGACCTGCCGAACAGGCTGATAACACGAGAAGCAAGGGTCTCTCTTCCTCATTGAATTCCGACCAAATGCCCTTTAAGTTGCTCAACCTGAATGGGCTATTTCCTGCCCACAAGTATGTTTCACGCGTTTTGTCATCACGATCGCCATGTGCAGATATGTGAATGGTGTAGGTGTATACATATTTCAGCCAATCGTCAAGACTTGACATGCCTCCAGTAGGGCTTCGTACCTGACGGAGTTTGCATTCGACCGGCAACTTTCCGCTTGCCATCAGTTGGCGATTGAGAATTCTGATGTACTGTTGCAGAAATTCGCCTTCTGAACATTTCTCTTGAGATTTTACCGTGCAATCAAGAATAGTTATGCCATCTCGGATCTTACTGTAGATTCTCTTTCTTTCTATGTGAGCTTTATCTGCTGGACTCAAGCGTTTTAGGGGCATCTGTTTCCCTTCAATTTATCTCCGCTTTTGTATCTTAGGGTCACTGCTTGTCTTCTCTTCTGATGGGCATGTCAACCTGAAACGCACCGCGGGTATGAATTCTTCTTTGGTAGCGTAACCCAATTTAGCGTTATTCTTAGTTCCCCGCCGGCTTGTATAGAGTTCGCGCTCGCCTGTTGCTAAATCAACTAATTTGTATCAGTTTTTGCGCAGGTTGACCTGATTTTTTTGGATACACTATCTAATGTTATTGTTGATAGCCTCCTTTTCCCTGCTTCTGTACCAACTCAAAGCCTTTTCTACCTCCTGCCTAAACTCAACACCTGCTTCGGTTTCCAATGCATCCTGGAATGTTTCAACATCAGAAACGACGTTCTGCAGATATTTCCCAAATGCTTCTCTCTGTACAATGTCAACATAGAGGTCTATGTCGCAACTTCCAGAGATATAATCGAAGAAGAGACATACGTGGTCAGTTGGCGTTGGTTCCATTTCTCCATACTCGCTGGTTGGCTCTGCGAGATACATTTTGCCATCAAAAATTATTATTGGATAGTATACGCTAATGTAGCTGACAACATAAGTTGAAACATTCTTGAATCTTTTCAGCGTACTCATCAGGTCTTGAGTATTAGTTTCCAGTTGGTAGCTGGTAGCTTTTGCCAGAGTAATAATCGCATCAAAAAGGTTGTCCGTTAATCCATTGGATCTCTTTTTTTCGAGCACATATTCATCACGTGCAGTTGCGTTCACTGTCTTTCTATAGTGAAGGTCGGGAAGGTACGCAAATGCAGTATTCGAACGAGGGATCCATTCCAAAGAGTCTAAAACGCTCGTGCATTGTGGCACAGGAACTAACTCTTGAGGAGTTTTGAAGAAAACCCAGGCATTTCCTGGCACCTTCTTGCATTGTATTAACAAATGGAGAAATATTCCTATCAAGTCACTTTTCTTGCCTTTGAACTCCCCTCTGTATTTGACAGGAATTTTGACGCTTATGTCCAGTTCTCTTCCTATGTTTTTGTCTTTGTCCAGATAGTAGGAACCCACTGAAAAATCCATGCCCTTTAATCTCTGGTTACGGCGGGCTGAGTTTAGAATGGATAGAACCTCAATTTCAAGGGGGAATCCTGATCGCTTAATCTTCTCTTTTAGTTCTTTCAGATAATCTATTTCAGTTTTCTCGCCCAGTACTATTCCCCAATCAGTATTCGTGGGAATTGGTTTGTATTTATGTTTTCGTTCCGTCATTGCGCGACATCGACTAACAATAATGGCGTGGCGGCGTTTTAGGTTATTAGACATAGTGGACAGATTCAAGGGATCGAGCCAAAAGAGCGCAATCTCAGAAGAACTCGATAACCTCAGAAAAATCGCTGAAAAAGGATCGATTACTATCAACACATTTCATAACATGCCCTTCGCCTATCAGACCAAGACACCAGAAGACGAAGACAAAGTCATCTTGGATTTCGCTCATTTTACAAATTCCTTCCTAATGACTTCAGACAAGGTTCTCAAAGAACGCGCGGTAATGGAAGGACGACCAACGATATTCGTAAATCCTGATGATTTCGGCAAACTGAAGATGATCGAAGAAGTGAGGACTTGAGACCAGCGCCTGGATTTGTTGTAGCTTCTATTTGCTCTCCCTATCAGGGATTGAGATTCAAAGTGTAGGTCCAAACCTGTAGGATCTCCAGGTAAGCATAGATAGCAAGTATCATAATACTTGATATTGTGTATACATTCCCGAAGGAATTTTTATGCGTAATGTGATCAACAGGTTTCTTTCTAACATGCTCTTGGCAATTTCTTACCATTCTGATAAGTAAAGTGATCGAGGGATAAGCTTGGGAAACGAATTTGCGTGGACCAAGCCCTCGCATCCAAGCTATAGTATCATAAAATTGCGCGGCAAGGTCATCAATCTTACTATCTTCAGGAGTATAACTGTGATCCTCCACCCTGAAGCTCTCAAATATGTTGTCACGCGATATGTGGGTGACTGCGCTAGAATAGATGCCAAATACAATTAAGGCAGGGTCTTGAACTCATGTATAATGATTATCTGAATTGCAGAAGCCATGTAGGTTGAAAATTCTCGAAGTCGTTCATGGTTATCCCTCACGACACAAAGCGGGATCAGAATTTGTACTCTGACAGCCCTCGCGAGGTATTCGAACTCTCGGCTTTGCAAAAGTGAGTTTTGTAACCAGGCCCGCGCTAGGCTATGGGACTTGACCCCGTTTGGGTTCTAATCCCCAGAGACTAACACCCAACACCATGTAGATCCATCGGTTTTCCTATAGGCATTGGGAACGACTCGGGAGAGAACATAACGTATTGAGCGAGCGCGCACGGTTTTCTGAATGACCGCGAAAGCAAAGTGTTTTATGAATGGGGAATCATACGGTGTCAGTTGATTTGACAAGCCATGACGACCAAGACTATTCCGAACGACAGGATTCGAGCTGAAATGTTCCAGATTTTTTCTGGGTATCGGCAAAGACTGTGCGAATTTCCAAAAATCTATGTTTTGAGCCCGTGGATTAGTGATGTACAACTGACGATCGATGCTGATGTTCTTGGTTTGGATGAATCGTGGTTTGGGTTAGACTGTGGGATATTTTCAATAAATCTTGCATATGCAATGCTGCTTGTAAAACTTGTTTTTGGGGCAGAAATCAACATCGTAACAAATGACCCTCTAAAAGATGAAAAATACAGAGGTCGAGAATACTCGCAAATAGCCTTTCATCTTATCGACTTTCTGGATGAGGTTGGTTGCAGAGTTTTCTTCGCCCGCGACCTTCATTCAACGCTCATTCTGACCAACGACTTGGCGCTTTCTGGTTCATTCGACCTTTCAAAATCAGAAGTATATGACGAGAACGAAAAAGGCATTTTGATCAATGACCCTGACGATATCAAAACTCTCGAAAAACATGCGATAGACGCAATATATTCTGGCATACCCTATGGTTATACTGCTCGTGCTGTGCATGCTGGGTCGTCAGTCATAGCGAAAGCAACTAGGGGATGGTTGTACGAAACGATTGCAGAGCACTACTTTCCCAAAGCCCACTTCTCAAAACGCGACTCTTCCTATACTTTTCTCACAGAACACATCGGCACCAAGTCCGTGTATTTCGATGGCATGGTTAAGGAGATCGCTTCAGACCCTGAGACTTTCTACGTTAATGCGATTCTGCAAGCCCTGATGGATGGGGAAAATCGATCAATCGAGAGAAACTTCGGTTTTCTTCAAACTTTGGGTTACAGAGGCAAGATGGAAATCGAGGAAGTCGTGAATTTTCTTGGGACAAAGCTTGCCAGAGAGCACGTTCCAAAGATTCCACTCCGAGTGTTATCAACGCCCGAATACTATAAAAAACTTAGCCCTTAGCGATACTGCTGCGTTATTTGTGGTGGATTTTGTCCCTTTTTAATTTTGCCTTGTATCGATACGCTGTTAAGTTATTTGTGGTTGGTGAAGGCTTTCCACTTCTTTAGGGGCAAATCTTTTCAAGAGATCAAGACAATCTGAAAAGGGAAGAAAGTTGCGAGTGTTGCTGGACACTAATATCATAGTGCACCGCGAGGCAAAAGATCCAACGAGAGAGGAAATCGGCAAACTATTTTGGTGGATTGACAAACTAGGATACAAGAAATATGTTCATCAGGTTACAATTGACGAAATATCTCTTCATCAGAATGCCGAGACGAGAAAGGCATTTCTCACGAAAATACAGAGTTACAATCAACTGAAAACCCAAGCACAACTGAAAGATGAAGTTCGAACTGTTGCAAAGAAATACGATTCTTCAGAAAGTGACAGAAATGATACAACTCTAATAAATGAAGTCGCTTCTGACCGCGTAGATTTGTTGATAACCGAGGACGCGAAAATCCATAGAAAAGCGCATGACTTGGGAATTGAGACAAAAGTATTTTCCATTGACTCGTTTCTGGAAAAGGTTACTGCAGAGAATCCTGAGCTCGTGGATTACAAAGTGCCTTCTGTAAAGAAAGAGTTTTTCGGCAATATCAACCTGAAAGACGAGTTTTTTGACTCTTTCAGAGAAGACTACGTTGATTTTGACAAATGGTTCAACCGTAAAGCAGAGGAGATCGCTTACGTGTGTTCATCAGATGATAAAATCATCGCTTTTCTTTATCTTAAAACAGAAGATGAATCTGAACCTTACTCAGATATAGAACCGCCGTTCTCTAAGAAGAAACGACTCAAAATCGGAACGTTCAAGGTTCAACTCAATGGATTGAAAATCGGAGAAAGATTCCTGAAAATCGTCTTTGACAATGCATTGCATCTCTCAGTCGATGAAATCTATGTTACCTTGTTTACCAAACGCGTTGAACATTCTCGCTTGATCAATCTGTTGATAGAATACGGTTTCATATATCACGGAATAAAGCAATCAGCCTCTGGAAAAGAGGTGGTCTTCACTCATGACTTTTCTCCAAACGCATCACTGAGTTCTCCTAAAACAACGTACCCATTCATGTCAAGAAAAGCACGCAAGTTCATCGTTCCAATATATCCTCAGTATCATACCAACCTCTTTCCTGATTCAATCCTCAGAACTGAGTCACCTATGGATTTTGTTGAAAACGAACCTTTCAGAAATGCTATATCGAAAGTCTATGTCTCAAGGTCAATTAGGCGAGATCTGAGAATCGGCGACATCATTGTTTTCTACAGAACTGACGGTTACTACAAGTCCGTCATTACCACACTCGGAATCGTCGACGGAATTTACACCTCAATCTTCGATTATCGGCAATTCATTGACTTGTGTAGGAAAAGAAGCGTTTTCTCAGATAAAGAGCTTAAAGAACAATGGGATTATTATCCAAAAAACCGTCCTTTCGTTGTGAATTTCCTCTACACTTATTCTTTCCCAAAAAGAATAAATTTAGAAAAACTTATCAAGCTTGGCATTATCAAAGACGTAAGTTCAGCACCAAGAGGATTTGAGGAAATCTCTGATGAATCATTCGAGAAAATAATCAAGGAGACGAATAGTGATGAGCGTATTATTGTCGGTTAAACCTGTATACTCCAAGAAGATTTTCTCCGGCGAAAAAAAATATGAATTTCGCAAGCAGAAACCCAAATTTTTGACCGATATGGTGTTCGTGTATGAAAGTAGCCCGACTAGAGGCATTGTTGGTGAGTTCAGAGTAAAGAGGATTCATTCTGGAACGCCCAAAAGAATTTGGCAGAAATGCAAAGAGGCAAGCGGTATCGACGAGCGTGCTTATCTAAACTATTGTAACGGTACGAAAATCATTCACGCTTTTGAAATCGATGAGGCTTTCAGGTTTGAGAGTCCTATAGATCCCTTTGCGGTGTTTCCTGATTTCAAACCACCACAAAGTTTCTCCTACTTCAAGAATTCGTCTCTATTTAAGATGCTTGAAAATAATCAGAATTATGTTGTACTACCTAAGTGCTTCTATAGAAAATTGGATGATGAATGAATAGAATACCTATTTCACGACGACTCTTTCTTTGATATGCTTCTCCCATTCTTCTTGAGTCAATATGCCTTTCTCTTCAAGCAATTCTACAAGCCTTGAAAGCATAGCGTCTAATAGGTCAACCTCTTCTGTAAGTTCTCGTTTTGGTTTATTCTTTGCCATGCTTCCCACCTTTCGTCAAATATCCTTTCTCTGACAGCCAACTCATTATTATTGTTCGCAAGGTGTCTGAACAAGTCTCACCTATCGTTCCGCGCGCGCTCCCTGTTCAAGAGATCGGCCACATTTTCGGGAAGAGCAACTAAGACTTTTCTCATTTCACTACCGCCTCCATTTCTCTTTTCTCCGTTTTCTCAGGACTTGTAGTTTTGGCCAGAAGTTGCGCTTCATGTTTTGTTGCTTCGTCTATCAATCCTTTCCACGTGCAAGGTGCTTGTGTTCTTGCTGCTTGTGCTGGCGTTTTTCCGCCTAGGCTTTGGTGTGGTCTCACATAGTTGTAGTGAATTGTGAAGCCTTCCAGAAGTGACTTTGTAGAATCGAAGCTTTTGAGTCCTCTCATTACTCTTGTTCTGTCTTTGACTGTGCCGTGCATCCTTTCAACTAGATTGTTTGTCTCACGTACTCTTATGCCGACTCTTTGCACTAATTCGGGTCTTGTGTCCTTTCTTAAGGTGTAGCGCGCGCGGTCTAATCCCCTCGGGCCATCTCTTGCCGTGAAAATTCGTCAAACTTATTATTGAATCGCTACTGAGGTTTTTTTCAGATGCCAGCGCGCGCTGGTTTTCCGTAGTTAGAGCTTGCTTGATTTCTATTCAAAAATCAAAGAAACAACGTTTTAAGTGCCGATGCGCATTGAGTCAAATCGGATAATAGTAATACGACAGGCTAAGACCACGGAGGAAAGACATGCCTCGGCCACCCGAATTTAGACCCGAAGACAAAATAAAAATGCTTCTTTGGAGTGACCGTCACTGTTGTCTATGCAAGAAAGCTTGCGGAGTAGACATTGAGATAGCTCACATTGACCCCGATGGAGGCAACAACATAGAAAATGGAATGCCCGCTTGTTATGAATGTCACGCCAAAATTGACCGTTACAATCCGAAGAGTAAGAGGGGAAACAAATACAGGTTTGAGGAATTAAGAAGGCGCAGAGACCAAGTGTACGAGGAATACACACGAAACCTTGTGTCACCTATTTTGTTGCGTTTAACAACCGCATCAACACCTGCGAATCCTCGTCCTGGAGACTCGTTGCCGTTTGTTGCCACGTTGATAGAGCATGCGGGTAACTCTTTACCCGTAAGAATTAGAATCGAGACCAAGGTCATTATTGGCAATGACGTGAAGGACCTCCAAGATGAAAGCGGATACTATACAGGAAAAACAGAGTGGAATTTGAATCCTCACACAACAGTTTTTGGAGGTTTCAGTATAAGTCAGGATCAATACAAGTGGGCATTGAACGAGGAACTCAAAATTGAGGCTAGAATTACGGTCATTGACCAATTTGAAAGAGAACATAGACTTCTGCCTCAATGTTGGAGATACGCGAGGGTCAAAGAGAGTTGCGTATGGAATCTTGAGCCTAGGTCTTTTGCAGAATGGGGTTAGTTCTGGTTGCTTCCCGAACTTAATGTTGTGTTTGTCGAACTAGCGCGCTAGCGTGTTCCTAAATTCCTCTTTGTAAGTGCGCGCGCTAGGGTCTCGCTAAATTCTGGAGGTTGACATTTTCTTATTTACCTGTGCTTGGGTATGTATGTAATGATGTGTATGGAGAAGCCCGAGCGTTCATGTTCTATTTTGGCTAGGCTGAACCGGAACGACGTTGCGCGCGCTTGAGATTGCCTGCTAGTGTTCACGGAAAGATTTATCCACTCTTCCTTTTTGTCTGCCTTCAAAACGCTTCTGGTCCTGTAGAAAAGCTATAGCGATCTCTCTGTCAGTGTTGATTGCAAGGTCGGATTCTATCTGGGCAATAGCTTCAATAAGCTCCTCATCGGTCATGTTTTGTGCCTGTGAGAATTTAGGATATGTCTTCTTCACTTTTGCCCTGTTCTCCCAAAGAAAATTCCAGCGCTTCTCAAACCTCTCAAGAAGTTCATCGTGACTCTTACCAGTCAGTTCCTTCTGAACTTTTTCATAGACTGACTGAGGCGCGCGAGTCTCACCACCTGTAGTCCACAACTTTGTGCTCTGCGACTGCGCGCGTTCTGTCTGCTCATACCACCGGTTTCGTTTTTTTTGGATCCTTCCTTTTTTCATGGTTTACCTCCTTGGCGGGGTTTTCTTTCTCCGAAGATTCGCCAAGTCTGTATCTGCAGTCTATCAGGTCACTTTCTCGGGTGTTGCCATAAGTGTTAAGATATGAAAGAACTCCTATTTCCACGTTCGTTTTCAAGCCTCTTCACTCTTATCTCTTGCTCTGGGCGAGCAATAGAACTACCATGTACGGTAGGTCGCAGTCACTGGAATGATCTGATCGTGTATCGGGCAAATCACAACTGCTTCTTCGCAATTCCCATCACTCAGCGCGCGTGCTATGCGTGTGGTGATTCCGTGAGGTGGATGTTAATCAAGTCTAGACAGCTATAGTTATAACGTAATTTGTGGCATTGTTCTGCTGTGAGGAAAATGGAGAAGCCACACTTAAACCGCATCTGGGAAACCTATATTGAAATACCAACGAACCCAAAAATGTCTTATTCAGATTTTTTGCATAGTGTCTATGATACTTTGCGTCTAAAGGTGCGTCCGATAGTTTTGGGTTTGATTCAGAAGGGCACGAAATGGTATTGTTTTCTCTTTCATCCGAGCCGAGTTCAAGGTGACCAGAAAAGCTATTGGCACATTAGATTCGAACCAAAAGAAGGGATAGATGATAAAGAGAAAGTCAATGCTCTTCTTCCAGATTATTGTGATAAGGCAAAGACGGAACTAAACGAAAAAGTCGAAAGTGTGAGAACCATAAATGGAATTGACGAATCTTTGATTAAGAACGGTAAAATTGAGGAAGCATGGAGAATCCTTGGAGAACAGTCTGAATGGTTCCTTAGCATGCTGGAAATTCACAGAGAAGGCATCAAGATACCCTCAAAACAGATTGGGCAATTTCTGCATTTTTTCTTCAATATGAGCCAAGTCTTGTTCGTATGCCCCTGCTGTGGAAATGTCTTTAACGGTGGAAAATTGATAACTTTCGAACCATGAGAGTCACCTATCATGCAACGTAATGGAAAAGTTGTGAAAAAAGGCGTTTTCAAAGGCGTAGCGTATTCACGCGCTAAAAAGTGTATTTGTGACGGGGGCGAATTAATACTAACTTCAAAGAATCTGGAAATAAATTGCAGAGGAAATTGGACAAAGGTATTTTCAGTTAGAGAAATCCGTGCTGAGGCATTCAACAAGAATCTGGATATTTACGACTTTTGGTATGGTAGGCTTCTGTTCAAGCTGGTAATGGATGATGTAGAGGAATGGGCAAGGACAATCCAAAACGTGAAGGGCGAATATCTCAAGAATTATATGAAGTGGTTTTGGGAAGCACGAGGGAAAAGGACAGAAGAATATACGAAGCTTTTCGACATGACTCCTAAGACGTTAAAAAGACTTTACGATGATACTCGAAAGGAGAGAATGCAGTTCAGAACGAGAAATATCCAATTCAATGTAGAGATTCAAAGTCTAGCTGGAAATCTAAGAAATCGTAAGTTGAAAGCCTTCATTGTCGCACACGGCTATGTGGCATGGTATGAATGGACAAAGGGAATGCTAAACAAGATTTACAAAGCGAAGCTTGGAAAAGGACCAGAAAACGATGAAGAGTTGATAAGGTTTCTTTGTGACTATCCTTCGCTACGAGTACTGGATACAGAAGAATGGGAAATCAAGGCAAATCAAATAAGGAATTGTGTGGCACATGAAAAATTCTATTACGATTATAAGTCTTCGAGCCTTGTTTTTGTCATGGAAAAGAAAGAAAAGAGGATTAGACTTCGAGAACTTGAAACTAAATTTAATTCACTTATACACACATACGGCGAATTGCTTGATTGTCTCGTGGAGAAAGTTACAAAAGGCGAAATATCAGACAAAAACTATTTTCATTAGAATGCGGTGCCGAAACGCGCGCGCTAAGACAAAGCACGCCAACCAAACTGAAACAGACGCCTACCCGCTAGTCAACTGTATAGGCTGTGAATCTGCGCGAGCTAACAAGGCGAGCAAGGCCGTTTGACAAGAAGCGCGCGCGCAAACGAATGGACTTGACCCCATTTGGGTTCAAATCCCCTCGGGCCATCTCTTGTCGTGTTAGAGTGGTCAGATTCACTCCACGGGGTTCCATTCCCGTCGGATAGGTACAATTCCGCGGCAGGCATATTTGCTACCAAGCACAAATTGAAAGTATGAACAGTCGAGTGGAGTTTTGGCTATGTCGGAAAAAGCGTCATAGATTGCTAATGGAACAATACAAATTCAGTTCCTAAAACTCCTGAATCGATTCTTTATCAAGACTCACCAGATTAGCCAAAGGCGAGATTTTCTTGATATCATCTGCAAGCTTCATCGAGAGAAAAACCAAGTAAATAGTCTCTATCGAAGTGAAATGGTGCTCGCGATCAGGCGGGGGAGTGCTAAAGTCATGTTTGGCTGGATTATAGAACAAAGCGTTGTATCTTCTCAAATTATCAATTAACTGCAAGGGAACGCCATGTTTAGTGGAACTCAATCTTTGAAGATTCCCGTTTAAAGAAGTCTCCTTGCAACGAGGATTTTTCGTAACCTCAAACGCATAAGCCTTAACTAAAAGGTCTATATAATCGCCAAGATAACGAATACTGTTTCGCGTCGACTGGGGAAGATATTGAATTTCATGCTGGGCATATTCCAGCGGTCTTTTCGGTGGCGGTTTAACGATTTCCATAAGACGAACTCTCGCGTCCAGCCGCATTTTTTTAGTGCCCTGAGCAAGATCCCAGGATAATCTATCGGCTTCTTTAAAATCAGAATCAGAAAGTAATTCTTTCGCAAAATCCCGCATTTCGGGAGTCATGTCAAGGTATGATCCCTTTCCCATTTCATCGCTCCCTCTTTTAATCAAGCCTTTATCTTGCTAGATAGTAAAATAATTTGCTCGTCTGACGGATCAAAACAGGTATTGTTAAGATTAACGACTCGAAACAAAAATAGGGAAAAAAACGGTGAAAAAGCGCGCGCGCTAATTTGCATCGTACTACATTCAGCGTTCAACAGATCTTGAGCAGGGAAGAAATACTCTCATAGCAGAAAAAGAACCTGGGAAACTAAAAAGACCACCCATGTTTCCATGGCACAAAGATCCATCGTATTTCGCGGCAATAACACCCGGGTCGCATAAAACCCATATTGGCCATGGAGAAGACCGCGACAAACCCTCTAATGAGGAAACAAAGTCTTAATCATGGGGTCAAAGTCCCCACTGCGAAGTTCAATTCCCATCGGGCTATCTTGGGTTCCAACTCGTCTGAATAATTGGCAAATGATGCTGAAAGTCTATCTCGGACGCAAGCCCGCAAGTCCGGTAGAGGTCTAAACTCATTCGTCCCTAAACCCAAAAGGGTTCAAAACCTTAATTCAAATAAGAACGAGTCTTCACGTCTCAAATAGGAAGCGGGCGCGGCGCGCCTTCATTTCTATATAAAAAACAGATTTCAATTTTCTTACACAGTCTTTGGGTTTAACCGCTTTTTTTAGAAAAGCGAATTTCCCTTCCAAATTATTTTCAGAAGGAGAGTGGTTGCAGAACTCGGAACTACACGTCTCCATACTCTTTCGAGCTTGTGTGAAAACTAAAATTTCACTCAAAATCGAATAGGAACCTTACGCGGTAACACTAATCGATGATTGTCGTGAGACCAACATCGAATTTTGAATTAAATTGTTTCCGTAAACATAGAAAAGACCTTAGCGACCAAGGGCCAAACGAATTCATTAGGAAATATGTTGGTTAAAAGAAATAGAAAAAAATAGCGCTGCCACGTGCGAGCGCTATTTTGGGTTCACAGAGAAAGGTTCTTCAAGATGTGAAAGAGCACACAACGGTAGCGCCGTTCGCAATAAGAGTCGGGATGTCGGCTGTTGGAATTGTTGACGAGCCGAGGCTAATTGCATTGGATATATTGGGGTTCACTAAAGATGCGGCGTATGAAACTGCACCGGTGAGACAAGTCAAAGCTCCGCCTGCAGACGGTTAACGGCATTGGCGACTTTGCCTCTAGCGCAGTAGTCGGAGCACTCTGGGCTCTTATGTCACCCCTGATTGCCTTTACGTATGCAGCCGCCTTATCAGCCGCAGGAGGCATTGTTCTACTCTATCTAACTCGGGGAAATCACCCGCTAAGATAAAGGGATAGAGAAAAAAGTAACGAAGGAATTGAGCGCGGGCACTGATTCCGAGAGTTTGAACGTCGACCTGACTTGGGTTGATGGTAGCCCGGGAGAGATTCGAACTCTCGGCTTTGAAGAGCGCGGGTTTTGACGCGCTCGTTTGCCATTTTTTGGCAACTGGGTCGTGGGACTTGACCCCGTTTGGGCTCAAATCCCTGCGGGCCCGCCAAAACCACGCAGACTCTGGAATGATTGCGTGCACTTTCAATTGTTCATGAGAGACGCATGCTGCAAAGGCTCATGCGTGCACGGTAGGTAGCGAGGGAACACGTGGGATTCGGCATGGGCAGGCGAGGTTGGTTAAGACACTGATGACAAAGCTTTTTAGGTCCTTCGGGGGGATAGCCTTCTAAGAAAGCTCGGAAGGCTGTGGAAAACCTGTCTGAACAAACCTCTGCAAGAGATTTAGCTGATCTTCGAGAAAGAGTTGTTCGATTAGAGGTCCAGTTGGCTGACGTGATCAAACGATTGGACTCTCTGAACAATTACACACGCCAACTTTATGAATACTTGAATAAATCCAGCAGATAGGTGCTTTGCCCACTTCAATGTGGCGCCTTCGCGAAGCCGTATCTTTTCTTAATAGAATCAGAACTAACAGAATAATGTGCGCATGTTTTCTCGTAGTAAAAAAAACAAAAAAGGGTTATGGCGGCACGGGTGGTGCCGGCTTTCCGGTACTTTCAGTCGTTGAGGGATTCCATGTCAGTCCGAGTATAGCACCTATCAAGCCCAGAAGGAAGCCGATGAAGAAACCTCCGAAAGTGCCGAACCAGCTTATTATTGAGAATACTAGCACTAGGATAGCGCCTGTTCTGACTCTAGATTTGTCTGTGCTGTTCATCATGATAGCGCCATACAGCGTTATTATTCCCCATATGAGTCCAATAACACCTACAGCCAAGAAGCCAAAGCCGAAGTCGCCCAAGCCAGCGAGGCTAAAAGTAGTGCCAGCAATAGCCCCTATAGCTAGCATGGCTAAGCCGCCCAGAAGGATGAAGATAGCTCCGATTAGAGACAACGCGAATGCTGCTGTTGGTTTTTCTGCCATTTTTTCACCTTGCGAGCCTATTTGACATCAAGTTGTTAATATAGCTTCTCATAGGTGTCGGTTCTGCTCAAATACTACGAAAATAAGGTTGGATTTTCGTTAACTTCAATAAACTGAGAGGATGTATCTACGTGTATTGAGCTTCGTCCACGCGTGTTTGACAATTTGGCGCGGGCTGAAATTCGGATAGAAGAGGAATTTTCTTAAGAAACTATGTGGTACTATGGGTTGGAATGGGAACGATGCCTGAAGTCCTCATCAGAGCAGAGGGTCTGACGAAAAAGTACGACGATTTGCTGGCGGTGGACAGCATAGACTTTGAGGTTTTTAAGGGTGAGTGTTGTGGTTTCCTCGGGCCTAACGGCGCGGGGAAAACGACAACCATCAAGATGATTCATTGTGTCTTACCCTTGACTTCGGGCAGCCTGACTGTGGCAGGTATGAGCGTTTCTGAAAAGCCCAGGGAAATAAAGAAGATGATAGGCGTTGCTCCTCAGGAAGAGAACCTTGACCCGGACTTTACAACCATAACGAACCTTCTTGTGTACGCTCGATATTTTGACATCCCGAAGTCTGAGGCTCTGGAACGCGCGGAGAACCTGCTCAAGTTTTCTCAGTTGGAAGAGAAGCGAAACGTCGTCATCGACCAACTGTCAACCGGAATGAAAAGGCGGCTGATATTGGCGAGGGCGTTGATTAATGAGCCGCAGGTTCTCCTGTTGGACGAGCCGACTACGGGTCTTGATCCGCAGGCTAGGCATTTGATATGGGACAAGATTAGAAGCTTGAAGAAGCAGGGCGTCACCATAATCTTGACCACGCATTACATGGATGAAGCGGCTGAGCTTTGCGACCGAACGCTGATCATGGACAGCGGCAAGATCATCGAAGAAGGCGCACCCGTCGACCTAGTTAAGAAACATGCCGGAGAGGAAGTTCTGGAAGTCGACTATGACGAAAAAGTGATGAACATGCTCAAAGAAAAATTCCCCGATGCAAGACTTGAAGTCGTGGGTGAAAGAATTCACGTGTTCACCAGTCAACCTCACGGGGTTTTCACGAGCTTTCTTGAGAGTTTCCCAACGAAGGGTGCCGCAGTCCGCGCCGCTAACCTGGAGGATGTCTTCCTGAACTTGACAGGGAGGAAACTGAGAGAGTGACGGCTCCGCAGAAACCTGAGGGTTTCGGACTACCCAAACTAACCTATAGGGTGTGGAAGGTCTGGCGGCGAAACTTTGACGTCTTCATGAAAACCTTCAAAACGAACTTTTTCCCTCCCCTGCTCGAACCCATCTTCTACCTCGCCGCTATGGGCACCGGCTTGGGAGCGCTAATCACACAGTCAATAGAAGGCCAATCGTACATACAGTTCCTAGCGCCCGCCTTGGTGTCGATAACCATCATGTACTCCTCGTTCTTTGAGTGCACGTACGGATCATTCGTTCGCATGTACTATCAGAGGACCTTCGACGCCATCATAGCGACGCCGATAAGCATCGAAGAGGTCATTGCAGGCGAGATACTGTGGGGCGCTACCCGAAGTCTCATCGGTGGCGCCATAGTCTTAGGCGTCGTAGCCGCCTTCGGACTGATCTCGAGTCCTCTGTTCCTGCTGGTTCTACCGGTGGCCTTCTTCGCTGGACTGATGTTCTCGGCAATCGGGCTCTGCTTCACGGCGCTGGCGCCGAACATAGATTTCTTCAATTATCCGCAGTATCTTTTCATAACTCCAATGTTCTTGCTCAGCAGCACTTTCTTTCCATTAACACTGCTTCCTCGGCCTCTTCAGATCTTTGCACAGGCGGTTCTGCCGTTGACGCACACTGTGAACTTGACTAGGTGGTCGATTTTCGGCAGCGGGGAGCTATCCTTTATTCCAAGTCTCGTGTGGATAGCGGCAGTGACACCAGTCTTTTTCGTTCTGGCCATAAACCTGATGAAAAGGAGACTCATCAAATAGCGTCATCTAAGTCTTCTTCGACTCGTTGCATCCGTTTCGGATGAACAGCGGCTAGACTTCAAAGCCCCTGACAAGTTGATCTATGTCATTCCCCACGTTCTCACCCTCGTAGCCGCCTTCTAGGACGAAGAAAGTGGGCTTCTTTAAAGATCCAATCCTCTCTCCAATCGCCCTGTAACCTTTCGCCGTCAGGCCAAGTGAAGCTATGTCTCCGTCGTGCGTGTCAAACCCTGCCGAAACACCCACGACTTCAAACCTGCCGATATCAACGGTGCCTAACGCTTTGTCGAGAGTCTTTACGTAGAAGGTGTCTCCACAATCTCGTGGCAGAGGATAGTTATGGCAGTTTCCTTCAGAGGCTGTGCCTGTGCCAGGATAGTTCGGGTGCCGATGCAAAGAGACATATGTTACCTGTTTGTCGCCTTGGAAGATTTCTTGGGTTCCGTTTCCGTGATGCCCGTCGATGTCCAAGATCAGAGTGGGTTTGTCTAGGCTTTTCACAGCTATGGCTATATTGTTGAAATAGCAGAACCCTCTAGTGGCGGCGCCTAACGCTATTCCAGTCCTTCCCGCGTGATGGCCAGGCGGACGCATGAGCGAGAACCCCTTGATATTTGCGGCCAGAATGGCTCCTCCGACCGAGAGTCTTGCGTACTCGAAAATGTTGTCATAGGCCGGGGTGTCGCCGTCCTCGACCAGTCCCTTCTTGACCGCCCACAGGTACTCGTGGTCGTGAACCTTGAGCAAGTCGTCCTCTGACGCTGGTTCTGGCTTCAAGAACTCGTAGCCCTTGCTCCTCAGGATTTCATGTGCTTTCCTGACTCTTTCAGGTCCTTCAACGTGCCAGGACCCGTAGCGTAGACACTTCTCCGAAAACACGATTTTCGTCCTCATAGCCGCGCACCCATTTTTCAGATAGGTTGATATTTTCCAGATTAAAATATAACCTCATCTCTTAGACTGCTGGAGAACCTTCAACAAAATGAAAAAAGCGTCACCCGTTGCAGAGAACCCTTTCGCAGCTTTCCGAAAAGAGTGCGAGGAGAGCCTAGCCCATGCTTTCAAGAAGCTGTTTCCAGAAATCCAGATCGGCAACTTAGCGATAGAGAAACCCCCGAACCCCGAGTTTGGACAACTAGCTTCATCATTGTGTTTTGAGCTCGCCAAGAAACTGGGAGAGAAACCTTTAGCGCTGGCTGAACGCTTTGCCAAGGCCGTAGACCCTTCCGAGTTTTCCCTGATAAGCAGTGTTGCCGCTGCAGGAGGAGGCTACGTTAATTTCCATGTTGACTTCGCCAAGTTCTCAGCCTTGACCCTTGAATCTGCCAGAAGCTTGGACGCTGGATACGGTTTCGTCAAGACGGACGAGCCTTTGAAAATCATCGTTGAACACACGAGCGCAAACCCCCTTCACCCTCTCACCATCGGAACAGCCAGAAACCCCGTGCTCGGCGACACCCTTTCTCGCCTGCTCAGAAACAGAGGACACACAGTGAGCCGCCACTTCTACATTGACGATGTGGGCCGCCAGACCTCAGTCATCGCCTACGGCTACGAAAAACTGGGAAAGCCCAAACCAGAAGGCAAGCCTGACCAGTTCATCGGCAGAATCTACACTATCACGAGTTGCCTCGTTGAAATAAACCGGCTGAAGAAGGAGCTTGAAAACGCGAAAACCGTTTCGGCCGCAGAGGAAATCGCCAAAATCACGAGGGAACTGGACGATTGGGTTTCCATCGCCGCGGAGGTGAAAGACAAGTATCCGACTCTCTTCGAGGAACTGCTGGATAGAATAGTTAAGGACAAGAATCCTGAAGAATCGATAAAGATATTGAACAAGGCTTATGAGTTGAAGGAAGAGAAGGCCAAACAGCTAATCCGACAGGTCAGCGAGATGTGCCTGAAAGGGTTCAGGGAGACGCTGGGCAGAATCGACGTTTCATTCGACTCGTGGGACTGGGAGAGCGACTTTGTGTGGAGCGGACACGTGAACGAGGTTTTCCAGAAACTCAAACAGTCACCTTACACCTACGCTGAAGGCGGCGTTTTGGAGTTCGACGCTGAAAAGGTCGTCACGCAACAGGGGCTTTGGGCCAAGCTTGGCATAAGAGAAGGCCACGAAGTTCCACCCTTAACACTGGGTCGTGCAGACGGCACAACGCTTTACACCACCAGAGACGCGGCCTACACCTTGTGGAAGTTTGAAAGAGCTGAAAGAGTCATCAACGTTATTGGCATGGAGCAGAGTCTTGCTCAACTGCAATTGAAAATAGCCTTGCACGCTCTGGGCTACGGCAAGATAGCGGACAACCTGATTCACTTCGCCTACAACCTGGTAACTCTTCCAGGCTACAAGATGTCCAGTCGAAGAGGACGTTACATAACCCTCGACGAAGTCATGGACGAAGCTGTAAGACGAGCCTACGAAGAAGTTTCGAAGCGCTCACCGCAACTGTCAGAAAAGGAGAAACAGGAAATCGCTGACTTTGTCGGCTTGGGCGCCGTCCGCTACGCGCTCGTCGAAGTTGACATTTCGAAACCTGTAGTTTTCACCTGGGACCGAGTGCTGAACTTCGAGAAGAACAGCGCACCCTACATTCAATACACCCACGCCAGAGCATGCAGCATCCTGAAGAAAGCAGCTGAAAAGACAGGAGAGCCAGCCTTCGAGCTGCTAAACGAAAAGCTAGAACACGAAATAATCCTGACACTGGCCAGCTTCCCAGACGCGTTCATAGAAGCAGCGGAATACCTCAAGCCAAACCTCATCGCCGACTTCGCAAACTCCTTGGCAGACAAGTTCAACACGTTCTACAACGCTTTTCCGGTGATAAGAGCCGAACCGCAAGGACTAAGCAGCGCAAGACTCGCCCTGACACATGCACTTCGAATAGCGCTTCGGAACGCCCTCAACCTGATAGGCATCTTGGCCCCCGAAAAAATGTGAGAACATGCGCGCGCTTGACAAATCTACGACAGGAATCTCATGTTTCCAGCTTGCACCATCCCAATTAATTGCCAAATGATAGACAACGTAGACATCTTCAACCGCTTCTCTGACAATTTGCTTGTCTGCCATTCCTCTGCTCAGTTCATCGGTTCCTATGCCCACAAATTCCAAGGTTTGCGCGGGGCTTTACGTCTTCGAGCTCTCCATACCTTGTATCGAGAACCTTAACCTTGTGTTCTCCGTTGAGTAATGCACGGACCAGCCTTGAACCAAGAAGGCCTGCCCCGCCTACTACGAGAATCTTCCCTCTATTCATAATCGAGACCCCAGGACTAGGTAATAATACCCAATCATATACGACGCCCCCCCCCCTGACGAGGCATAGCGCACGCAGGCCGATTTTGAGGTTGTTTGGCAGAGTGCAAAGTGTTTTATGCAGTCATCATAGCTAAAGAAATCGGTGAAATGTTTTGAGCGATCTTGAAGAGTTCAGGCGTTACCGTGAAAAGATGAACGAGCGTATTCTTTCTGCTGGAAACCTTGGGATTAAGCGGTTTTTTGCTTTGGACAGTCGCGCGTACGAGAAAGGCGTTCTAGACGTGAAAACAAAGGAGATGATGGGTTTGGTCGCTTCCACTGTCTTACGTTGCAACGACTGCATCACTTATCACGTCATCCGCTGCGTTCAAGAAGGAGTCTCGGACGAAGAGCTTCTTGAAGCGCTGAACGTAGCCTTGATAGTGGGCGGTTCAATCACGATTCCGCACATACGACGCGCGGTAGAAACACTTGACCAGTGCAGGGAGAAACAGCGGAAAGGGCAAGCGATCAAACTCTAGTGTACGTACTGATTCTCGATGCCACAGCTGAAAGCGTATTCGTTCTTGGGCGAGCCTCGGAATCAAAAATCTCTTATACTGTACTCTTAATCTACAACGAGAGGTTTCAGCATGTCCAGCTCATACTTCAAGAGGAAGGTAAAAGCCATCGACGTTGAAGAGAAGAGCGTATCCAAGCTGTTGGCTGAAATGAGCGAAACGGCTTACCAGGGGAGAAAGCTCGGGGAAGCTGTTGACGTTTGGGAAGCGATGGTGAAGGAGAAGGATATGGTCATTATCATGGGTTTCTCGGGGTCGATGAGCACGGCCGGTCAGTGGAAAATGGTTAATTGGTTGATAGAGAACCGTTTCATCGACGTTCTTGTTTCGACGGGAGCGAACGTATCGGAGGACATCGTCGACGCCATGGGGCTCGGCTACTGGCAGGGCACGCATTACGCTGACGATGAGAAGCTTTTGAAAGCGGACGTGAACAGGTACTACGACGTTTACGGGAAGGAAACCGATTACCGAGAGATGGAGTTGCTCATGACCAACGGTCTCAAGACTCTGAAAAAAGCGTATCCCTACACTTCTGCTGAGCTTCTGTACGTGTTCGGTAAATACCTGAACAAGAAAGGCGTGAAGAGCATAGTCGCAACGGCAGCAGCCCACAATGTACCAGTTTTCTGTCCGGCAATAACCGATAGCGCTTATGGCGAGGCTTTCTTGATGGCCAAGAACGAGGGTCACCCTATCGTGCTGGACGCGGTTAAAGAGTTTGACCAGTTCGTGGGCATAGGCGAGAAGACCAAGGAGGTGGGCGTCATCTACATAGGCGGCGGCGTGCCTAAAGACTTCACTCAGCTGCTGGCCATTTCGGTTTCGCCTAAAACGATGGATGAGGGGGTTCCTGGAAGGAAGGGTCACCTGCGCAAGGGGATAAAGGAGTACTACTATCCACACCGTTATGCGATTCAAATAACAACTGATTCGCAGCAGTGGGGGGGCTTGTCAGGCTGCACGCTTGAAGAGGCGATAAGCTGGGGGAAAATCGATACAACGGGGAAAAGAGCCGTTTGCTACTGTGACGCGACGATCGCTTTGCCGCTGATAACTCACGCGCTCAACGAGAGGGTGAAGGCGAAGAGGAAAGGGCCGGATCTCTCGTGGCTCTTCAGCCACGTTCCCTAGGTTTTCCAACCCTTGCTAATAGTGAGCCTACCATTATGGGCAGTATGAGTGAAGCGTCGCCCTCAATCATGATTTTCTCGGCTTTCTCGTTTATCTTGCCCCATGAAACTGCTTCCCGGGGCCTAGCGCCAGAAAGGCTGCCGTCCCATTCCACTGCCGTGCTTATGTACACGGCGTAGTTGAGGCCGTCTTTGAACTGGTTCCACCAGAGCGTGTGATGCTTCGATATTCCGCCGCCTATGAGCAGGGCGCCGGTCTTTTTTGCTGAGAAGACGATGTCGCTCAGCTGTCCGGAGTCCTTCAGCAAGTTGAGCTTGAAATCGTGATCTTGCGAGAAAAGCCAGGTCTGGTATCCGACTGCGCCGTCGGTGATGCCTGGCACGAAGACCGGCACGTCATTCTCAGCTGCCCAGTAGAGGATGGAGCTTTCGTTGCAGATGCGTTTTCCAATCTCGCGGGACAGTTGGGCTGACGAAACCTCTCTGGTGCCTTCTTCCCATAGGCTCTGCAGTAATCCTTGCATTTTCTTCTCGATGATAAGGCCGTAGCTTTCGTTCGGAACAAGAACGTTTCCCAAGCGGTTAATGTTTTTTTCGTGCAGTTTGGCATCGCTCATGACGAATGAACCCCTGTAGTAGTCTTTCCAGCTTCGGGCAACGTCATGGTCTAGTGTGCCACAGGTCGTTACGATAACGTCGACGAGCTTTTGTTTCACGAACTCCTTCAAAGCGCCTCGGGCTCCCGTGGCCACGAGGTTTCCCGTGAAGGAGAGAAACTTGACGCACTTCTTGTCTCTGATCATGTCTTCGAGGATTTTCACGCCCACGGCCAGTTTTCCAGCAGTGAATCCCCAGGCTTTTTCCATCTGCAGGACGAGTTCGTCCACGGACATTTTGTCGGAGAAACTGTAGTCCTCAACTGGGTTCTTCCAAATCAATGTTGTCCCTCGAAAGCTTCACGGTAGGTCTTGTAGATGGCTCCCGCGGCGTCTTCGATTGCCTTTTTCTCCGGCTCGCTCAGCATGTCCCAGAGGTCCGGGCGGAGCGACTTTGCGATTCTGGCGGGCACCGTGACGTATACGGGTTCAGGAGTGTTCTTCTTGAACTGGGTCTGTCTGGAGTAGCTCATCACTTTGCCCGTGTTTAGCATGAGTCCGCGAATTATTTCGATGAAGGAGCCGGCTGGGCCGTATCTTGTTCCGCCTAGGACGCGTATTATTTCGCGGCTGACTTCTTTCACGTAGTTCTCGCACTTGGCCTTGTCCAGCGTCTTCGAAGTTTTTCTGAGGTAGTTCTCAAGTGGTTCGCCGTTGATTTTAACGAGGCTCCAGAGGGGAACGGCGGCTTCTCCGTGTTCTCCGCCCACGTACGCTTCGACTGTTCCTATTGGGACGTTCAGTTCTCTGCTGATTATTGTCCTGAATCTCGAGGTTTCAAGGCAGGTTCCGGTTCCTATGATTTGTCTTTTGTAGTCTGCGGCGTTGTTGGCTAGTGTGGTCATGGCGTCAACGGGGTTGGTGATGACGAAGTACCAGGCTTCAGGGTTGTTTTCAAGCGTGTTTTCCACTATCGACTTCACTATTCCGGCGTTCTTCGTCGCCAGGTCTCTTCTGCTCATTTCAGGTGTTCTTGGGAAACCGGCTGCTATCACTATCAGATCCGCGTCTTTCACCTGCTTGGCGTCGTCATATGCGTTTATTTTGATGTCAAAACCGTGACTGGCGATGGCATGGCACAATTCCTCTTTGGTCATTTCAGCAACATTTGGAGCTTTGTCGACGAGTGAGAGTTCTGTCACGTACCTTTCGAAGATTAGGCTGAAGGCGACTTCTCCACCAACGCGGCCAGTCCCCGCAACTGCTATGTGAACCATGATGACACTTCCGAAAGCAATTATGTCTAGGGTTTAATAAATCAATGCGTTTTCGGATGCTTAAAATCTGATGAAGTAAAGTCTTAAATGTGAGTTCAATCTGGAATGTACTTGGTGAGGAACATGAGAAAGAAAGCGGTGGTTTTGGTGATTGTTTGCGCCGCTTTGGCCATAAGCACAGTTGCGGCCTTTTTTGAACTCGTCCTTTTCAATCCCGCCCAACAAAAAGTCTCGATAGACCAAATCCTGCTCAATCCCGATGCATGGGTGAACAGGCGAGTTGAGGTTGAAGGCAACTTCAGTGGTCCCGTAGTATCCATTCCAGAAGAAGCTCCGCCATGGAATTACGAACTCATTTCTAACGGGGCTATCGGAGTGGCTTGGAACAGCAGCGCCAATTATGAATTTGGTGAGGTAATGGTGACTGGGATTGTTCGAGAGGGAACAAGAGGGAGTCTCCAATCGGCTTCAGTAGTCTACTACATCGAGGCCGAGAGAGTTGTTCCAGTTCTGCTGGACACTTTTTGCAGATTTTGTCATGACTCGTGGCCTTAGCTAAGCTTCAACGAACATCAAATCCTTCATTTTGCCTCATGATCTCAGCTGCCGATGGCTCATCGTCAACCTATGTGCTTTTGGTCGACAGTATCGTGTTGGCGCATAAGGTGCTTCTTGGACAAGTTGAGTCTAATCGACTAGGTATTCTATGATTTTTCCGTAGAGATCCGTGTTTCGGGAGTCTTCGTAGCCTGCGTAGATGCTGGGGTTGTCGTTGACTTCCACTACAACGTAGTTGCCGTTGAATTCTTTTATGTCGACTCCGTAGAGTCCGTGTCCGATGACGTCGCACGCCTTGAGCGCCACTTCCTTCAGTTTGGAGGGGGCGTTTTCTGTTTTGAGGGCGACGGTTCTTCCCCAGACGAAGGTGGGTTTGCCTCTGCGTTTGGCTCCATGTTTCCATCTGCCCTTTGGGATCATGTACTTGCACACGTATAGTGTTTTACGGTTTAGGACGCCGACTCTCCAGTCGAAGGCTGTAGGCATGAATGTTTGGACAGCGAGCATGTCGGATTTCCTGAAGTATCTTTTGGCTACCTCGCGGAAGCTTGTTTCGCACGCGACCTTTTCCACGTATTTTGAGAAGCTGGTGTAGGGGGCTTTGACGACGATGGGTTTTCCGAGGGTTTCAAACACTTCTACGAGTCGTTTGTGGTGCAAGTCCTCCTTGTTCAGGAAGACGGTTGGGATGTGGGGCACATCGTGCTTTTCGAAGAGATCGTACAGGTGTATCTTGTTGCCGCAAATCTGTATTGACTCTGGGTCATCGATTACTTTTTTGCCCAGCTCCCAGGCTGTCTTGGAAACCACGTAGGACGTGAAGAGTGGGTCGGTTGTGGCTCTTATGAAGACCGCGTCGTACTCTGGGATCTCAGGTATGCCTTCTCTGAAAATGAAATTGAATTCGTGGCCCATTCTCTGTGCTGTACGTTGGAAGTTCTGGAGGGCAGTTGCTTCTCTTTGATCTGAAAAGTTGTACTTCTCGACGAAACAGGCTATCCTAGCCAACTAGGTGTTCACCCTTTCTCGACATGCGAGAAACCTCTTCACTAGCCATTTCCAAATCCGCGGGCAAAACCTCCTCCATCCTCAAGGGCTGGAGCCCGCACAGGTACGCTTCTTTTCCAACGTTTTGCACGTGTAACTTGCATATTGGAAGTCGAAAAACTTCGTAAACCTTCATCGAAATATTTGCGACCTCCCCCTCCATCTCACACTTTCCAAAGACAGACTTGAACGAAACCATTTCACCCTTAAGCGGCTGGGCGCAGACAGCGAACTTATAGTTCATGCTTAGGCTCTTGACGGCCCTGTACAGTGCGCTCTTATTCTGGGCGATTCTGAAACCGTCGTAGCAGAATGGGTTGACGGCGAAAACGACGAGTGGAAACCCAAGTTCTGAGATTATCTTTTTCACCGATCCGGTGACCAGATAAGGCAAGGTTGGAATCTCGGCCTTTGAAGCTTTAAGCAGTAAAATAGGCGTTCTGCTGGCGTCAATTATGCTCTCACTTGAGGGAATCACGCGGTTTCCCAGAACCTCCGCATGCACAGACACATAGTAGCCCGTCTTCAAGTAGCGGTAGTCATTGTTAAGATTGAGAGTAAAATCTTTTATTGACGAGTTCAGGAACGCGGTCGGTTTCATTGCGTGCAAGTATGTCGGTAACTCGATGTTTGAGACAACCAGCACCCATGTTACACCAGATGACTTACAGGTTCGGTAGTGCAGCTTACCTATTTAAGATTAACTGTAGTTAACGCCGAAGATCAAATGCGTTTTTCAAGTGCGCTCTCTTTTTTTGGAAACAGACTGACGCACAGTTATCAGTTACGAGCGCCAACTAGTGCGTCGTGGGCGCTTTTGAAGTTCTTCCTAGTTTTGAAAATGATGGTGTAAGGCACTTTCTGCCACAAATCGTAATCTTTCAAGTATCCAGCTTCCAAATAAGGAATCTTTGCGAGTTCAGCCTCACTCATTTTATCAATAGGGTACGGCTCGGGCTCCAAGACTCGTTCGACAGCGAAACCAGCTTCACCGAGCAGGTCAAAATAGTCTTGAATTGTTACTTGCTGGCCGCGGAATTCAGCCACACCATCCTCGACCTTCCACTTCCAGACGCGTTTTCGTCGGTCAAAATAGTTGCTCACCGACCAAATTCTTCTCTTTCCACAACGTGACGTCCTCCCCCTGCCGATAATAGGATGTGTCACAGCAAGGACAAACAATCCCGTTTTCCGTAACACCCTGAAGACTTCCTCAAAAGCTGCCAGAATATCATCTGCATATTCCACAGCGAATGAGGAGAGCACAATGTCAAAGCTTTCAGCCTTGAAGACACCTAGATCTTCCATTTTGCCAACGTGAAATGGAACCCTCACCTTTTCCTTCCTTGCGAGTTTCCGGGCATGCTTAATCTGTTCTTCAGAAATGTCCAGACCGACAGACCTAGCACCCCATTTAGCAAGAACTATAGCGTTTTGTCCACCGCCGCAGCCGACTTCAAGAGCATCTTTATCCTTCACTTTTCCAAGCAGCTTCAGCTCCCGCTCTCCAGCTGAAATCGGTCCGTAATGCACATCCTCAAGAGAGATTCTCGTCTTCCGCTGATAGCTTCGGGAAATGATATTCCATCCTTTTTTTGCTGACGTTATAAATTCACCTTCGCTAAAGCAAATCTGTTACTAGGGCAACATGGCCAATAAGAATTTAGCGTCATCCGAAAAGCTGTAGCGTGCGATAGAGCTTAGATGGTTATTCCGAAGGCTTCGGCGAACTTCTCTACCTTGATGAATTCTAACACGAAGGCTCTGCCCTTGTCGCTGAGTTTGAAAACGACTTCGTCGTCTTCTTTTTCCTCTTGAATCAGTCCCAGCTCGATGAGCTGGCTGAGGTGTTTCATCAACCTGTCGTATGAGAGGTTTGCACCATAAAGAATACGTGTTGGCCCGGATTTTCCGCCGTGTTTCATTATGGAGTTTAGTATGTCGGCGTAAATGCGGGTCTTAGAGCGGTATTCTTTATGCTCTCGGGACATTTATTTTGTTCACCCTCGCCAGCATAATTAACAGGCAGACGAACCCGGTCAGCTGAGTTAACTGCCCCAGAAACAGGAATGCTGTTGACGCACTCTTGAATCCTTCCAGTAGGAAGAACACATGGCTCAACATCATGAAGCCAAAGCCAAGAAACACCAGTGTGGCATCGCTGCCCTTCCTCAGAAGCAGGTTCATGAAGGAGTAGACGGTTACGAAGCCAAGCAATGTTATAGCCCCAAGTTCAAGTTGCGGAATGAAGAACAAGCTTGCACTGAAGGGAACGGTAGCAGCGGCCGCAACTGCAAATGCAGCGGTACTTTGTTTTCCGAGGTCCCTCGCCTGCAGGATGTACGTAACCGCAAAGATGCTGTAGGCTATAAGCTGAGTCACCGAGTAAATTCACACGGTGAGGTTGACAAGGCCGAGCAGTTGAGCCCTCGATGCTTCGTGAACTCCAAGGATAACAGCGAAGTAAGTCAGGGCTATCAGTCGAAGGAAAATGCCGATGCCGAGAACCATGAACGCCGTGTATAAAAGGAAGAGTCCGCGAGAACCAGACGCCCGGTAACCCTTCAACGCGTAGTATCCAAGGATGAAGCTTATCAGAGAGCTCACAAACTCCATCGCAAGTGTCACTAGCCCCCAATTCACGCTCAATTTCACCTCAACACGGACGAGCATCCGGCGGTTATTTTAGGTAATGTACGAATCATCTACTATCTTAATTTTCCCCTGAAGCTTCTTAGGGCACTGTGAACTTTTTATCATGAGGTCTTGTGAGGATCATGGTTTTCTTGCTGGACTCCGGCCTGCAAGTGTTGTTCCCTAGATGCTCTCTGAACCTTAATAGCGCACGGTCCTCAATGTGAAACTATGAAACAGGGTAGATTCATTGAAGTGAGGAAGCTCGCAGCCTTAGACATTGCCTTACATGGTCCGCGTCTTATTCTAATCGAGTTTGGATTTAGCGCATTCCTACTGGTGTTTTTCGGCTTGTTCTTTATGATCGTTGGTTACGGACACTCTCTTTTCGGGTCTTTTTTGGCGGTTACCTAGTATTTCTGGGGTTGAACTATGTGCCACTTTTCGCCTATGCGATTGCTGTCAGCCGTAGGAAGAGCGCACGGGAGGAGGTTGCGGAAGAGTTGGCGCACGCAAATCTTTACCTGCGAAGGTGCGGTGTCCAGCAGGCGCTACTGCCCGTTCCCTTGGCAATCCCTATACTCGTCGTTGTACAGGAAGTGGAGAAGCATCCGGCTAAACAGTTTGGCAAGTAGCCAGGGGTTTTGCGGCCCTACTGTGCCAGATTACTTAATAGCGCTGGCTCTTAGAAAGCTTTAATTCTCTCAGGATTTTCTGTGGTAAAGAACAAAAGGGTGAAATTCGTTGCCTGGTCTGGCCGGTTTGAAGTTTGCTATGGGAGCAGGCATATTCATCACGCTCTTCATATTCGCAGCTTTCCTAGCTTTGGTGCTGTTTATCATTCAAGTGTTCGTTGCTCCGTTGACGCTGAGTCTTGACTTAGTTCTCATTGTGGCCCTTCCACTCCTCTTCGTGCTGTTTCAGTATGCCATCGGGCCCTCAATCGTTAAATTTTCGACGCACTTGCAATACCTCAAGCCGGGTGAAAACCCGTGGCTCGAATCCACTGTGAAGGAACTCGCGGACAAGAGCAAGGTGCCCATGCCGCGGCTGGCCATCGTCCCGAACAACACGCCTAACGCCTTCGTTTTTGGCCGAACCGCACACTCAGCCACGCTGGCAGTCCACCAGGGACTGCTGCAAAACTTGAACGAGGACGAAGTGAGAGGCGTAATCGGCCACGAGCTGGGACACATAAGACACAAGGATTATGCCATTATGACGCTACTTTCTGCGTTGCCGTTGTTGGCCTATCTTGTCGCGCGGGGAACAATGTCGGCGGCGTGGTTGGGAGGCGGTTCTTCGAACAAAAAAAACCAGGGCAGTATCGGAGCAGCCCTCATCATCATCGCTGTGCTCTCCTTCGTAGTCTACTTTATCTCACAGTTGAGCGTGATGCGTCTCAGCAGACTACGGGAACACTACTCAGATGCGTATTCAGCCTACGTGACGGGCTCGCCTAGAAGCTTGGAGAGCGCCCTCACAAAAATCACGTATGGCCTGTCGCTCTCGCCGAAACCTCCCGAGGGCGTCAGAGCTTTCTACATAAGTGACCCAGTGCAGGCCAAACAGGAAATCCATGATATCATTGACAAGAAGGATGAGTACGACTTGGACCACGACGGCGTACTGAACGAAAAAGAGTTGGAGTTGGCCATGGAGAAAGAAGCCAAGTCTACGTGGAAAACGGTCAACACGTGGTTCTCAACCCACCCGCCCACCTTCAAACGCATAATGCTGCTGCGCGAAATAGAACAGGAAATGAAGACTGGAAAGTACACCAACGACCGCGTCTACGCACACGTGTGACAGCGCACGCCAGCAGATGGCCGGCCTTTTCCTTGTCTTCCACCAGCAAAGTTCGGTGAATATTATTTTATATGCTCCAGCGGACAATTTACGATCGTTCCAATCAGTCCAAATGATCTCGTGTCTAGGGTGGGGTTGAAGGTTGAAGGTTAAGCTTCTTCGTCACACGGCAGATTCGGAGCTTCTGTGCGGAGCTGCGGCATCCACTACCATAAAGAGTGGAAGGCCCTCGGAAATCTTCGAGAAAATGGACGCAGAAACTGCCAAGCGGAAAATCAGGCAGGTGACGGGCTACGGACACGCGTCAGTCATTGAGCACGCGTCCTTCACGTTCAGCGTCGAGGACGTGTCCAGAGCCATGACTCATCAGCTCGTCAGGCACCGCATCGCCTCGTACACGCAGCAGAGCCAACGCTATGTGACATATGATACCCTAGAAAAGTATGCGACGCCGCCGAGCATAGCGCGAAATGCGGAAGCCAAGAAGGTTTTCGACGAGGCACTGGAGAAAATCTCTGAGGCCTATCAGAAGCTTCTGAAGATGACGATTCCGAAAGAGGATGCGAGGTTTATCTTGCCGAACGCTGCAAAAACAAACATCATGGTAACGATGAACGCGCGGGAACTGCGACACTTCTTCAACTTACGATGTTGTGCTCGCGCGCAGTGGGAGATAAGAGAAGTCGCAACGGAAATGCTGAAGCATGCGAAGAAAGCTGCGCCCGCCCTGTTTGAGAACAGCGGGCCTTCATGCGTCGAGCTTGGATACTGTCCTGAAGGGAAAATGAAGCCGCCAGAATGCAGCGTTTTAGAGATAAAGGCAAAGTTTCGAAGCCTATAGAAACCGTTGTGTTCAGAATCAGCGCGATGCGAATGACAGGGTTAAAGGTTCTTGCTGTAACGACGAAATATTGGAGACCTGGAGAAGACTACCTGAATGAAATAGTGAAGGCGGTCAAGGGAAAAATTGTTGATGATGATTTTGTTGTGGTGTCTGAGAAGGCAATTTCAATCGCGTTGAGTAACATCGTGGATGAGTGTGAGGTTAAGCCTGGCTTGGGCGCGAGGTGGATTGCGAGTTTTTGGATGAGAACAGGTTGGGGCTATTTTCTCGGGCCGTTGTGCCATCTTCGACAGAAGTTGTTGTTGCAGCTTCGCGATTACCCTGTGAAAGTGGGAAGCCGCCACAAGCAGGTTGCCTTGCACGGTGCAGGTTTGTTGCAGGCTCTAATGTTCGGTTCCGAGGGAGGCATTGACGGAAGCAACTTGCCGTACTCTTACGTGAGCCTCCCGCTGAACGAGGCTGGTGCAGTAGCTGAGAGGATACGTCTGCTGATATGGGCGGCTTCAAGGAAGAGAGTCTTGGTAATGGTCGTGGATACTGACAAGACGTATTCGTTTAGGAACTTTCATTTTACGCCGCGGCCAAATCCGGTTAGTGGCATTCATTCTTTCGGGGGGTTTGCCGCCTATGTTGTCGGGCGGATGTTTAAGCTTGAGCGGAGGGCTACGCCTTTGGCTGTTGCTGGATGTTTCATGTCGGCGGAGGTGGCTTTGAGGGTGGCTGAGGTTGCGAATCGTGCGAGAGGTTTTGGGGCGGGCAGAACCGTTTGGGATATGGCTGAAATGTTCAAGGTGTCGTTATCCGATGTGAGTTGGGAGATGCTTGAGACAGTAAGACATAAACCTATAGTCATTGTTAGGAAAAGGCGGTGAGATGGTCGGATGGAAGAGAAAACGAAGAAGCTGAGCGCCTTTTTCAGGCCTCGCTCGGTCGCGATTGTTGGGGCGACGAAGAAGATAAACAAGGCGGGCCACGTGATTTTCAAGAATTTCGTTGAAAACAAGATGAGGGGCATCTTCAAAGGCGAACTCTACGCGGTTAACCCGACTGAAGACTCTATAATGGGTTATAAATGCTACCCTTCGGTGACCAAAATCCCCGGTGAGGTTGAGCTAATCGTTGTTGTTGTTCCAGCTGCTGTTGTGTCAACCATAATGAAGGATGCGGCAGCCAAGAAAGTTGAAGATGCTGTCATAATCACTTCTGGCTTCGGGGAAGTTGGAAATCATGAGCTTGAGCAGCAGATAATTGACATAGCGAAAAAGGCGGGAATACGTGTTTTGGGACCAAACTGTCTCGGAGTTTACGATTCGAGAACTGGTGTGGACATGCTTTTTCTGCCTGAGACAAAGGTCTTGGCGAATGGAGACGAGGTTATTGCTACGCCGCGGCCGATTCCTGGAAACATCGCTATAGTCACTCAGAGTGGGGCTTTCGGCGTTGCGGCTCTGGACTACCTGGCTGGACGAGAGGTCGGGGTTAGCAAGTTTGTGAGTTTCGGAAACAAGGCTGACGTGAATGAGGGTGAAATGCTTCATTTCCTGTTGCAAGATGACCAAACGAAGGTAATACTGTTGTATGTTGAAGACATCAAGGCTGGGCGCGAATTCATCAAGATAGCCGAGAAGGTCACGTTAAAAAAGCCCATTGTGGCTATCAAGGCCGGAAGGACAGATGCGGGAGCAAGAGCTGCGTCTTCACACACTGGAGCTCTTGCCGGTTCAGACAGGATCTACAGCGCTGTTTTCGAACAAACAGGAATCTTGAGGGCGGAGGACATGGACGAGTTTTTCCACATGGGGAAAGCCTTGGCCATGCAGCCGCCTGCAGCCGGAAAAAACGTGGGAATAGTCACGGACGCCGGCGGTCCGGGCATAATGGCCGTTGACGAAAGTGAGCTGAAAGGGTTGAACGTGATACGTCTCTCTGAGAAAACAGTGGCGAAGTTTGAGAAGCTGAAGGTAGAGGGAAAACTGCCCAAGTTTGCGTCAAACCTTAACCCCGTGGATATAACCGGTTCAGGAACCGATGAGATGTTTGAATTGGCCACTAAGGTTCTTTTCCAAGACCCAGACATCTGCGGCATAATACTGCTAGGCCTCCATCAGACGCCAGCCGTGCAGGAAGACTACATTGACGAGGTGGCGAAGATGACGGCTTCGTTCGACAAGCCTATCGTTGCCTGCGACATCGGAGAAACAGAAATGGCTATGCACACGCGCACCAGGTTTGACAAGCAGGGTATCCCAGCTTATTCGTCACCAGAGGACGCTGCAAGAGCAATGAGCGGTCTTGTTAGATATGGGCGTTACCTGCAGAAAAAAGGGTGCTTCGAAGAATATACCCAAAACTTTCTGCAAAGCAAACGGAAAAGGATCAGCGTCAAAACATCACCTTAACTTCGACGGGATCACCGTCTGAGAGATGAAACTTTTCCCTCAGATTCTCCAGCCCAATAACCTCTATCACGTTATCCGGGTAGCCCGCAACTTCTGGAACGACAAGAGCGCACAACAGCTCTGTCTTGAAAGAAGCCCTGTAACACTTTCCCCTGTGGAAACCTGCGGCGGGCAAGATATCCACGCCGCCTTCTGCCAGCGCCCTTTTGAGTTCGACGCTTTCCCTGGTAATTCTCACGTCTAACGTTCCAGGATAGGGGACAAAACCCAGTTTTTCTTCAATCTGTTTCTTCACCCACGAAAGCTTCATGAATTTGGCTCCTTCACCCTTCCCCGAGAAAACCTTGCCCCTCAAACACAGAGTCTTCAAGAATGCTTCCCACCGCATGATGGAACCGCCGAAATGACGGGCTGAAAATTGTGGATGATGGGCCTATTTTTGTTCTTTCAGCCAAGTTGCAACTGTCTTCATGAGCTTGTTGGTGGACATATCGACTACTGGCACAATCATTTTTTCTCGAGTTTCAATTATCGGCTGGTACTTGGGCATGAGAGAGTACCCGAGAAAAGTCCAGTAGACTCGCCCGTGTTCAACGAGCATTTTCGCCGTGGTTTCTGTTGACGCTGGAAGGGGAAAATACAGGAAAATGACGCCTTCAGCCCAGTACAGGCCTGCGGCTTTGCCGCCTGCGATGATGGAGGCAAACCTTGCTATGTCATCAGGGGTTGGGAAGACATCCTTTTCCATCACTACGACTTCTTTGAAAGGTTCATACTTGACGACTGCTTCTCCTTCTTCCATAAAGCTCACCTTTCTATTCGCTGTCTATCTGGTTTAAGTTCCCTTTTAATCTTGTCATGTTTCCGGAAAGGAAAAAACTGGCAATGCTTTGGTGAATGTTGGCAGATTGGGTTGACGGATTTTCGGGGCTTTCGCGTGGGCGCGGTGGACGCGTGGGAAAAAGAAGCGCAGCTACTGTTCACATTGGAAGGTTGTTATTCTTCGAATGTTTTGGCGTGCTATCGTGTCTTGGTTGACAACTCTCTATACTTCTTGGCCTTTGTGGTTCCTTTCGTCACTGCTATGGCTATCGTCGTGGTCATTATCATTACGACCAGTATGATTGCGTTGTATTCTGGGGCGGGCCATGGTAGGCTGGTTCCGTAGACGTCTCTGAGCCATTCGGGAAGATACTGGGTTCTGTTGTCCCACGCCAGCATGGTTTTCCATTCGTCATCGTTCAGCCTCGTGGTTCCGATGAGTCTGAACTCGTAGTAGGAGAACACGGGTCCCACTGCCGCCGCAAGTGTTCCATCGGATCTGGGATAGAAGACTACCACTGCCTCCACGTAGCCGTCGGCGACGTGCAGTATTTGAGGGGGATCAAGAATGTCGCCGGGAGGAAACGTGGCGACATCGGCAATGACCGGAACATCTAGGATTGAAGTGTAGTTTGCAGCCATGGCAATGATGTGCATCGTGTTGACGTACCATCCTACGGGGGAGCCAGATCCGCAGCCGTACACGAGCTGCTTTATGAAGTTTATTTCGTCTTCTACAAGTGGTTGCCCTGCCAGTTCTTTCGTGGAAACTGTCTCAAGTGTTTGGGTGGCGTTGTTCAGGGTTTCTAGCGAATTCATGATAGTAGGCGTAGCAGCGTTCGGAGGAAGGATGCTAACTGCTTCTGATGTTCTCTCGGTCAGTTGCTGCATTCTTGCGTAGAATGTGGGGTTAGGTTCAACGAAAGCTTCTGGGTAGCTGCAGAGGGTGCCTGGAATGTACGTTTGTTTGGCGTAGAGTAGTGTGTCGTGTCTGAGTTGAGCCCAGCTTCCCAGTGCGGTGTTTAGTTTTTCATCTTGCCATGCAAGGGTTCTCATGAACTGCGGGTGGGTGTCATTATAATCGACGTTAACTAGGCTCTGAAGGGCGTGCATCCATGCCATGTAAGATGAGGCCGTCCAGTCTTGTTCTGTGAGGTTATCGAAAGTCTGCTTTAGCGTTTGTAGGTTCTGTGCGTAGCCGGTGTAGTTGAAATCTGGTGTTACCAGTTGGTATGCGCGTTGGGAGCCTAGAACAGCGAAGACGTCTGCTCCTTCGGGCATGATTCGTCTTTTTCCTGTAGAGTTGGTGTCTACCTTGTCCCAGGTGAGCATCTGGAAAATGTATGAGTCTGGTATGTAGCGTTGGCCCATGAACTGGAAAACGGTCGGGTAACGCGGAAGCGGTACGGGAAAGTTTGACAACAGAGCCTGTGACAGTATCTGTTGGTGATACTCGGGTTTGCCCAGTTCCTGCCTCAGTTTTGCCAGGCCGCCTTGTGCGGCGACAAGGTCCAAGTATTGTCCCGCGTCTCCGAAGACGTTGTGAAGAGCTGTCTCTAGGCTTAGCAGGTTTATGGAGTCGCTCTCACCTATCAAGGCGCTGGTTACGTTGTACATTAGAACCCACTCGTCATAATATTGCTGGCTCGATTTGAGCAGGTCTCTCATGTAGACGATGGCCGCATCATCTATGTGGCTGACTGCCCAATCGTAACTTTCGTCGTTGCGCGGAACGAAAATTGGATAATTGCCGTACCACATGAAGGTGCGGAAATACCTCTCAAGCTCGGGCACACCCAAGTAATGCCCTCGCACCTTGAACTGAGTGAAATCGTACTGAACCTCTGCGGCGTAAGGGCTTTCTGGGAAATTCCACGTGCCTGCCTTGACGAACTGGAGCTCGTTACTGTAAATCTGACCCAGATAGAACGACTCGTCAGCAGAAAGCTCGGGTGGCAGGGTCACGTTCTGACCAGTTATCAGAGACAGACCCACAGCAAAGTATACGGTCGAATTCCTGACTGCCCAGTACTTCAGGGAGCCGTCATGCGCCATCGTGTTGTAATCGTTCAACGACGCGTTGAAGGCGTATTGTGAGACTTCAAGGATCATCGGATAGAAGGCATCTTGTTCAAGCATCCTGACGGAACAGTCGAAGACCACGTGGAAGAGGTGAAGAATCGAGTCGGTTGTGACGAACACTGGCAAGTCGTTTCCGTAGACTTCTGTATAGTAGAAGTCTTCAAACCGCATGCCAGGCGTGTACATGTAGTCCACTGTTGTGTTTGGGGCTTCGACTACGACGAACCCGTTATTCGCAAGCATCGTCTCTTGATCATGTGTGAGGTTGAGAGCCTTTTTGACGGCATCGTAATAGCTTATGCTGGACGGGTCGAAAGAAGTTCCCGCGCCGCTGACAATTCTCGAAACAGATGAGAACAAAGGTAAACTCAGCAAAGTCAGTAGGATCAGAACGTTGGTTCTATGAACCTTCATTCTTTCCACCCCAATTAAACATGTAGAGTAAGTCTTTGATTAATATTGTGGAAGAACCATGAGTGAACAAGTGCTTTGTCGGCTTTTTGTGGCCTAGTGCGCGCTTCTCGATATAACCTTGCATATAACATCATCGCATTAATAATTGCGTTCAGAGCGATATTATGCTAAGCATTGGAACGGGGTGTTCCAGCATTTGGTACAGTCTCTAAGAAGCGCTTTGTCAGACTAGAAGTGTGGTGTCTGGCTCAAATACTGCAAATTCACTTTCTTCAAACTGTTTGCGCTTCTTAGAAAAAGTTATAGAGCAGACGATTGTTAAACGCTTAGACTGATATACCTTAAGGAGTAGTTTGTTTTGCCAGAAATTCGAGTGGCGCTCGTAGGCGTGGGAAACTCGGCGTCAGCGCTGGTTCAAGGAGTGCAGTATTACAAGGATGCTGGGGAGAACGTGACGGTGCCGGGTTTGATGCATGTTAATTTTGGCGGATACCACGTTAGGGACGTGAAGTTTGTTGCGGCTTTTGAGGTTAACAAGAACAAGATTGGAAAAGATTTGTCTGAGGCCATATTCACAGCGCCGAACTGCTGTGCCAAATTCGCGGACGTGCCGAAACTGGGAGTGAAGGTTTCATCTGCCCCCGTCCTTGACGGTGTGGCTGACCACATGAAAGAAGTCTTCAGCGTTTACAAGAACGGTGAAGTCAAGCCGGTGGATGTTGTTGAAGTGTTGAAGAAGTCGAGGGCGGAGATTCTCGTTAACTATCTGCCGGTTGGAAGTCATGATGCAGCGCGGTTCTATGCTCAGGCAGCATTGGACTCTGGCTGTGCTTTTATCAATTGTATGCCGGAGTTTATCGGTTCAGACTTCGGATGGGGCAAGAAGTTTGAGGAAAAGGGGCTTCCGATTGCGGGCGACGATATCAAGAGTCAGTTGGGCGCAACGATATTGCATCGGGCATTGGCCAAGCTTTGCGTCGATAGGGGCGTGATTATAGACGAGACTTACCAGTTGAATCTGGGCGGGGACACGGATTTCTTGAACATGACGGTTGAGGAGCGTTTGAAGACAAAGCGTATAAGCAAGACGGAGGCGGTTACGAGTCTCGTGCCGTACGATTTGCCCACGCGGATTGGGCCTTCGGACTACGTGCCTTTCTTGGGGAACAAGAAGGTATGCTATCTGTGGTTGAAAGGAAGAAAGTTCGGGGACAGGCCGTTGACGGTGATGGTGAAGCTTGAGGTTGAGGACTCGCCTAACAGTGCAGGCGTTGTGATTGACATAATACGAGCAGTGAGGATAGCGCTGGACCGCAAGATAGCCGGGCCGCTGCTCAGCATATCCTCCTATGCGTTCAAGCATCCGCCCATCCAGGTGCCAGACTCCATGGCAAAACAGTCTGTGGAAGAGTACATGCAAGGAAAAAGAAAACGCTAGTGGCTCCGCTCATCCAGCGCGCGCTGATCTTTCCTTTCACTAGGCGAACAGCCTTAAACATTACACATAGAGCCTTCGGAAGTTTATTCTGCATATAGTACAAGAACTTAAAGAGTGGAAAATACTTCGGTCACAAAAACCGTTAAGTAGCTCAGTCTCAGAACCTAATGCTCATATGAACTTTGATGCAATTCTCTTGGCTGTCATTACTTGCTTTTCCACAATGTTCGGCGGGATTTTCGCAGCGCGACATCGGAAGAACATCGGAATTCTGGGAGCCTTTGCAGCTGGTGTACTGATTACAACTTCCTTGCTTGATGTACTACCACAGACTTTCAAGCTCGCCCAATCTGCCAGTGTAGATCTTGAAGACGTGATGGCTCTTACGGTTGTCGGATTCCTTTTCCTCTACATCGTTTCCAGAATGATAAATGAACATGTTTTCAGCCAAGATGGCGAATACGTTGAAGTGAAGCACCCTTTGGGTGGAGTCTTTGCAACATCAGAACTCTCAGTTCACAGTTTCATAGACGGCTTGGCAATTGGGTTCGGTCTTGAAGCTGATATTCACGTTGGCATCATAATTGCATTTGCAGTCATATGCCACGACTTCACTGACGGGCTGAGTACGGTCACTGTGATGCTGAATTCTGGCAACTCACTGCGAAATTCTTTGAGGATGCTGCTCTTGGACGCAGTTGCCCCAGTTCTGGGGGCAGTTGTCACACTTTTTATTCAGTTGCCGCCGTATTACATAGTGCTCCTTCTGCCTTTCTTTGCAGGCGGTTTCCTATATCTAGGAGCGAGTGACCTCCTGCCAACAGCGCATGAGAAGAATCCTGTAACACTCACAATAATTACGTGTACCGCTGGATTCATACTGATATTCATACTGACTTTCATACTGACCAGAGTGCTGAACATGTAACATTTGGTTCGGGCGCGCATGTGTGTTCCGAAAATGGTGCAAAATGGTTTTATTCCCTGGGCAACACGCTCATCAAACAAATCCATGGCAAACCTGTACATGTAAGAAGGGGCTTGAGACCATTTTTTCCCATTTTAGGAATACCGGTTCTGTTAACTCTTAGGGTCTTAAAGAAGTTTGTTAACCCGCGGGGCTTTTTTCTACCGTTACGAATATATGTTGCCCTAAATTAGAATGAGAGTGTTTCTTTGCGACAGACAAACGATTTATACTGAAAGCGAAGAATGAAACTATGTTGGAGTTTACATGATGCTCAGAGACGAAGATGCTAATTTTCTGATTTTGGAAATAACCACTAAATACGAATCTGAATGGGAAAAAATTGACAGAGCAATTGACAACATAAAATTAGGCGATATGAAGACTGAATTTTCGTTACCTATTGAAATAAGCGAAACCCTTGACGAAATGCCTAGGAAGGGCTTGAGATCAGGTCGAGGATACAACATATTCGTGTCATCCAAGAAAATCACTCTTCAAATGGACTTCAAGGTTCATAAGACATCAATCCCGCCAGAGAAAGAAGCGCAACCTCCCCGAGAGGAAATTCTTCGTGAGGCACAATCAAATTTCAATCTGTTTCTCGGTGTCTTTCTAGGGGCAAGTGCCAAAGTCGTTGAAAGCGCAAATGTAAAATTGACTGCTAGATTTGAAGTTCCTCTAAAAGAATACCTCGTTAGTGAAATTGACTTTCCCCTAGTAAAGAAATTGAAGAGCCAAAGAAATGAATTTACATTTGGACTACGGGAAATCATGGTATCACAAGAATCTACTGACAAGAAACAAAGTTATGATATACTTGAAGATATGGAGAAAAATCTTCTAAAAATCGAATTGATAACAAAGTTTAAGACTTCCCCCGCGACTATTGAATTAGCTAAGTTGGTTCAAGACTCAATTAAAGACTGTAACGAGTTCTTGAGCATCTTGAAGGGCTAAACATGGCCAATTACAGTCAACTGTTTGAGAAAAAGAGCGAAAGAGAACAGCTTCCCGAGAAATGGGCCGAACTCTTGGCTTTTCTTAGAGATAGCGGTTTTATGGCTGAAATCACGACCCAACTTCAAATAAGACCTATCGTGAAAGAAAATTCTGCAGAACAACCTTTTTCCGCAAAAAAGTTGATCATTCGTAATATGATAACGAGACAAAGCATGACATTATCAAAGAAACTTCGAGATGAATACTCTTTGCCAGAAATAACCGATGAGAGAGTCGATCTTTCTTTGCTTGATGGTTCTCTTTCAAAATACTCTGATGAAAAAGATGCAGTAGAGTTAGTCAGGACGTTGAGGAAACGCTCGTGACTTTGCCAGTCAAGTATCTTGACTCTTCAATTATATTGTCATATCAGTTAGGCCCAACAGACAGATTCTACAATGATGCAAGGAGAATAATCGAAGACGACATAATGAAGAAGAAAATTATCGGGTTGGTTTCTATGCTAACATTAATGGAGGTTATAGATGTCATTAGGCGCAGAGTTACTGAAAGAACAGATAAGTCAAAACTTGATTTGTTGGACACAATATCACAGAACTTATATCTAAAAGGAGAATCTGACACAAAAATCAAAGACCTGCTACAAGTTCTTACTCAAATGGAAGATCAGGGACTAATTCTTTTTAGCGATTTTACTCCAGTCGATCTAAAACAAATGATGAAAGATGTCTATGATTACTCGAAGGACTATTTCGGAATTGCCAAGAAGTATTACAGATGCCAAATTTGTAACGGTTCTTTTGAACATTACACCTACAAGGGCTTAGGATGGATTGACCTAGTTCATGCTTTTCTCGCATTAGGGTTTTTTGCAGATGGCCTAATAACCGCAGACAAAAGCTTCGCCCATCTTTCTTCAGATCCAAAATTTGGTAGTATCGAAATCACAGTTATATAACCTACTTTTGAGCTTCTAGCGAGAGTCCTTGGGCTGTGCCTCAAACATCTGGTGTTGACTTGCCTTCTTGATTAGGGAGAGCCAATTCTCGGGTTTTGAACTATCGACGATTCTTGCTTCTTGTGCTGGAGTTTTTCCATCTAGTGCCATATGAGGTCTCATGAAGTTGTAGTAGATTCTGAGTCCATTCATCATTGTCTGTGCTGTTTCCGTATCATCTAGTCCACGCATAACCTTGTTCCTCTGCCTAATCGTTCCGTGAAGTCTTTCAACCATGTTGTTGTTCGACCTGTCTCTAATGTTCGGAATCCTAACGTGCTGAGTCCTTGGCCCCTTCATAGTGAAGAACTCCTTGGGTATCGCGTCCTGATAAGCTCTCAATCCATCAGTCACAACGGCCATAGGTCTCGTTTGCGAAAGTGTCGAGGCTTGAGCCAACACTTTCCTAGCGTCAGCAATTTCCCTCTTCTCCGTTATCTGACTAGCAAGCCAGAACCGACTTTTGTTGTCGATCACGTTCCAAGCCCATCTCAAGCTGTCGTGATTGTCCAAATCCTTTATGTTCAAGGCCATTTCGTCACTGTGCCAAATTCCGCTAACTCTAGGAACTAGCTGATCACAATATTTCTTCATCATCGAAACGTACTTGCGAATCCACTTGTAAATCGCCACATGACTAACCTCTACTCCATAAAACTGCTTTATGTGGTCAACGATTGCCCTCATACTGATTCCTTTGAAGTACAGATCTAGAGCTACCGTGATTGTTTCAGGAGTAGCCTTCATTCAATTTTCTTTTGCAGTTGTTGCAGAAGAACCGTTGAACCTTTCCGTTCTGAGTGCTTCTGTACCCTCTCTTCACGATGTTCTCGGAGCCACAGAATTTACAAACCGACTCTGGTGATTCCACTTCTTTGCATAGGTTCTCACCCTCTTTCTCAGAAGGAAATGCGACTTGCTCATTTAACCTAATCTGTTCAACCGCATGAATGTGCTTGCAAGCCACATGATTGAAAACAAAATCTGGACACTCGCATCTCCACTCAAGCCCTTCCCTAACAACAATGTAGTGTTTGCCTTCCTCAGTCTGAGACCAGACACGATAAGCAAAATCGCTTATCTTGTCAACCTTTCCGTGAGCTAGGAGAGAGTACGCACGGATTTTGCGTGTGTTTGAGGTTCTCATCGGTTTACACCGTGGTATATACTAATGTACACACAAGTATATAACAGTTTCTACACCGTGGTATAAACTCACGTGTATAAAGATTTAAATAAGTCTGCATACTTAGGTATATGCGACGGTGCTCAAAGTGGTGCGTCAAGTGAAGACAAAAATCAGTAGAGTTGGTTCTAGGCACACAATCTATTTGCAGAAAGACCTAATCGAAGACAGTAACTTTCCCTTTAAAGTGGGCGAGATCATCACTGTTAGAATTGATGGGAGCAAGCTCATAGTAGAACGTGAAGGCAAATAGGCGTATGCTGAAGTATATTCAGGCGTCTATTCCCACTCATATACTGAAGTATGTACCGAGGAATAAACTTTTATACGAAGAGACTCTATAATAAGGGCAGACGTATGCCGACAGAGAAACAGAAACAGCCCGCCACCATAGCTGGCATACCATACCGCTAGTGCTATTGGGCACGCCCAACACCGTGGCCATAACCCTGCGGTATGCGTTCATGTTCTCTGTTATCGGTCGTCTACTCTTAACTTGTAATTTTGTATGTCATACCAACTCTGTCTTTTCCTCTGCAGTGTTAATGATGTATACCGTAACCTTGCCTTTAATCATACGTTGTGTTAGCTTGTAATGATCTGATAGTTCTCCAATCTTTTTCAGTCTGTCCACCATCATTCTAAGTGATGCAGCTTGTATGCCCGCCTCTTCCTCTGTAAGTACCCAAGCCTTGCCAGGAGGTATCTTTAGAATCTGTTGTAACCACTCATCACCCTTTTTCTTTAGCTTGAAAGGAATCTCCTTGACACTTACAATCTTCATCTTTTGAGGCTTCTCCAACGTGAATCACACTTGTAGAGTGTGTTGTAACATCGGCAATATATAGTTAACTGTCTATGCCGTTTTGTAATAAAATAAAATCGACACAGTTCTAACTCCCAGTGAGAAGCAGATTTCATGCATGAGCGAAAATCCTTTGACCATGTTGTACAGCATCATCATGCACACTAAGTTTCACCAACATGCAAAGGATTCTCGCGTCGTTTTGGTCATACTAGTGCGATTACAGTTAATCTTAAATATGTAAGCTGTACTACTGTTAAAATGGCTATAAACGAGGCGGGTGACTCTCCTAGCCAAAGGGTCATCGCCACTCTCTCAGATTTCGCAAGTAGAAATGTGCATAATTGCACATTTAAAACTTGTGTTTTGAGGGGCGACCGATCAGAGGGCTAGAAGCGTTGCCAGCCTTTCTTAGCCAGTAAAAGAAACAATTTGGAGAGAGGTGAAGGTTCAAGATGAGTGAGGACGATGTGAGCTGGCATAACATAGCTCTAGTGTTTTTAATAGCTTGCTTTGCAATCGGGACGATATGGATAGTTGCTTCCGCTGTGGGATCGCTTTTAGCGCCTCAGTATTGGTTGCTATTCATTGGCGTGGTAGGTCTGTTTTGCATCTATATTTTCGGCAAGTACCGAGAGTAGAGTTGCAGAATTTAGAAAAATCACCGCAGCGAACACCCACGAAATCGCCAAAGTGAAATAGAGATTCCTTTCCAGCAAGCCGACTAATGGAAAAATTGAACCTACAACCCTAGACAACAAAACTCCCCTTTTTTCTCCAGCTATGTTGTTTAGGAAGTTTATGATGGGATTGATTTCGGTAGCTCCTTTTCGTATTGAAAATAACGTCAACAGTCCATCAGACCACAAAAGCATGAGTGCCATAGAAAAACTGCAGACAAGCAAGGGAGCATAACCCACATGAATCAAGAAGGGAACTGGAAGAAAACCAAGAGCAAAAACCAATGCAGAACTTTTCGCAAGATTAAACAATTTTCTATTCATTTACTGTCACCATAAATGCGGGTGGAGGCACTTCGTATGATTGGAATAGGTCGACCTTAATAAAAGTAACAAACATGCTTAGACAGTGCTCGCTAATATCATTATTTGCTCTTGGTAAATTTTCAGCCGAAATAAGCAGAACCCTGCACACACCATCAGAAAAATGCGTGCTCGAACCGTGTGTTTTCATTTATGTTTTTTAGTAGCTCTGTGTTAGAACTCTTCTGAATACTATGACAATCGCATTAGGAATCAATTTTGGGAACTATGTTCTTCTGGCTGCGGACACGCGAACTGTTTTCTTCAATCAAGCAAAACAAATAATAGGTTATACCGATAATTCCGTGAAAATTCAAAAAACGAGTTGCGGATTGATTACTGGAGCTGGAAGAACTGACTTGCTTAATGCCGTGAAAACTAGACTTGAAAAAGAAACTATTACCAACACAGACCAAATCTATGAGATAATTAAAGAAGAACGCTTCAAGTCTGCTAAGATTCTTTTTTCAATTACTGAAGACGACATTGGGCTAACAGGATGGATATACAGTTACATAACACTTTTGAATGAAATCCCAAAGCTTAGACTTGATGTGGTTCATCCCTCATTGGGAGATGGGCTAGCAAGATGGGAAGAGAATAAAGTAGCAGCCATTTGTCCATACGAGGCAAAAGAAGAGGAGGTTAAAGACATCATAGTTAATTTTAACAAAACAATCAGACCATCTACTGAGTTTACTAGAGTTGACGATAGTTGTCTATATCATGCTCAAAAAATCGCCGAACTCATTAGACAGATTCAACCGAAGTATCCTAGTGTAAGTCGTTGCTACCAAATTGGGGTACATATGCTCGATGGATCTATGGACATATCGTCTATTGTAAAAATAGATGAAGTTTCGCAGAAAAGCCCCTTTGGTTAACATGGACAAACATTTATCCATGCAAGACCCGAAGAGTTAACAGAACCGGAATACCACTAGTTTATTACTTTGAGGTTCGTGGACAATATCCGTGGTGGATGGCGAAGATGAGTGTGGTTTTTGCGTGCATTGCACCGCATGGAGCGGAGGCCATTCCAGAATTGGCTGGGGACATGCTTGAAGCTTTTGCTGAGACCCGCAGGGGGATGGAACAGCTGGGGAAGGAGATGAAGCAGAATAAGCCTGACACGATTGTTTTAGCCACGCCGCATAATATGCGTTTGGAGGGAACTGTAGGCGTTGTAACTGCAGAGTTTGCTGAGGGAAAGTTGGAGGCCAACGGCAACACGATTAGACTTCGCTGTAAATGTGATCGACAACTGGCAAGGCAGATCCTGGAAAGCGCAAGGAAGCTTGCGCTTCCTGTCGTAGGTGTCAACTATGGTGCTAGCGAAGGTGAAGCTTCTTGTATGCCTATGGATTGGGGTACACTGATACCGCTATGGTTTCTTGTTGGGCAGGGTCAGGCAGGGCCTAATGTTGTGATAGTCACGCCTTCAAGGGAAATTCCGTTGCAGAGCCTTGTGCGTTTCGGACGCGTGGTCGCCGAGGCCGCTGAGGCTTCAGGCAGGAAGATTGCTTTCGTGGCAAGCGCTGACCAAGGTCACGCTCACGATGCTAAGGGTCCGTATGGCTTTCATTTGGCATCTGCGAAGTATGACGAAGAAGTTAGGAACGCTGTTTTGAAGAATGATTTGGTTCCGCTGCTTAGCTTACCGCCGCAGTTTGTCGAAGATGCGAAGCCTGATAGCCTCTGGCAATTGGCCATATTGCAGGGCATTCTGAATCACACTGAAATGGTTGGGCGTCTGTTATCTTATCAGGTACCCACGTACTTCGGACTGCTTTGTGCCGTTTATTTGCCAAAGAAAAATGTATAGAAGGAAAACGGGCACTGCATGAAGGGTTGTCAGGGTTTTCCTTTTTCTTCTTTTCCGAAGTAGGCTGTCCCCTCAAGTTTTCGTGCGCGCTCGGAGTCTGCTTGAGGTTTCAAAGCTATGGTTTTGGCTCTGGCTCCTTTGGGTTGTCTCTCTGTACAATTAGTAGCGTGCATGTGTGTTCCTGAATTCGGTTTTTAGGTGTAGTGAGGCTGAGCAGTGTTCTTGTTTCGTGTTGTTTTTGTGTGTGCGCGCAACGGGTGTAGGCCCCTCTATTTGGAGCCAAATATGCTTTATCGGGTTTAGTGTGCCGTGACGCGCATGTTTTTTCTCGAGTTTGTGTAAAACGGTTTATGTTCTTCTCATGCTTGTTAGCATCTGGTATGGACTTGTTTGATAGGCAAATTTTGGCCGCTTTGAGGCATGGCATATCATGGGAGCTCGGGCAGACCCTACACGAAGAGTTTTCCTATACTCAAACCCCGCGAAAAAGAAATAAACACCATTCTTAACCGTTTCAGGAATACGCATGCGCGCCCGCTAACTGGGGTCGAAACCTTCTTAAATAGGAACTGTTGATTAGACTGTGCATTTGAAGGGAGAGGCTTATGTCCAAGCCATTCTATGTGAAGTTTGAAGTTTCAAAAGAGCTGGCAGATGCCGCCTATGAAGCCCTGCAAATAGTCGCTAAGACAGGTGCAGTTAGGAAAGGCACGAATGAGACGACGAAGGCTATTGAAAGAGCTCAGGCCAAACTTGTGGTGATAGCTGAAGATGTACAGCCACCGGAAGTCGTTGCCCATTTGCCTTTGCTGTGTGAAGAGAGGAAAATTCCCTACATATTCGTTCCGAGCAAGGAAAAGATTGGCAGTGCCATAGGTATTGACGTTCCTGCTGGAGCGGCGTGCATCGTCAAAGAAGGAGACGCCGCGGGATTGGTAAAAGAGATTGTCACGAGAGTTGAACAGTTGAGAAGAGGAACGACCTAATGAGCAGAGAGGAGAGAGAGGCTGAGCAGGCAGAGCTTACGCCGGCAGAAGTGATTCAGGTAATCGCACGCACTGGTGTTACGGGCGAGATCTCGCAGGTCAGAATACGCATCCTTGAAGGGAAGGACAAGGGTCGCATTATAACGCGCAACGTGAAAGGGCCCGTGCGAATCCAGGACCTTTTGATGCTCAGGGAAACCGAGAGAGAAGCAAAGAAGATTAACAGATAAGCTCGCATCCAGATTATTCGGAGAGATGGCTGATGCCGAGGCCTAGAAAATGTTCATTCTGTGGCAGCGAATTCCCAGCGGGCACCGGCATGATGTTCATCAAGAATGACGGATCGATTCTGTGGTTCTGTTCAAGCAAGTGCAGAAAAAGCTCCCTATTTTTGAGGAGAGACGCGCGCAAACTCAAATGGACCACCTATTTCGGAAAGGAAGAGAAAGGAAAGGCGTGAGTCCGCCGACTGTTGGCGCAGATATCTAATTTTTCTTTTCACGCTAGTTCCTTGAGTTAGATATCTTTTCCCACAGAGGCTGATTGTGAATGCAGCCGACATCCGGCATTTTCACGTTGCCATCAAAGTAGCTGTAGGCTCTGGCCCTGCACCCTCCGCATATGTACTTGTCCGGGCATTCACCGCAGCCCACTTTCTTTCCGTCCACTGAACAGTCTTCAAGGTCTTCTCTTATGCGAAGTTTCCACAGTAGCGGATTTGTGTCCCATATTTCTTCGAAGCTGTCCTTCAGCATGTTTCCAAGAACTGTTTCCTTGGACGTTTGGAAAAAGACACAGGGTTTTATGTCTCCGTTTGGTTCGAGGCAGCAGTACAGCCGTCCAGCACCGCATCCACCTAAGAAGTTAGCGACGTTCTCAACACCCTGCTTCGTCGCATAGTGAGCTTCCACCATAAACCTTCCACCCTGCCTTTGTGACAGCTCTTTTGTAACACTGGCGTACTGGGGACATGTGCTGAAGAACCTGTCAACCTTGATGTCCGATTTTCCCCACTTGATTTCCTCTCCTTTCTTTTGCATGTAAAGCCCTACTATTTCTTTGCCGATGGTTTCAAGCACTTCGTATCTCTGGTTGGGAGTCAAGTCCAGTTCAACGTGAGCCTTTGCCCTTCCCGTGGGAATGTAGTTGAAATGCATGAACCTCGTGCCCAACTGTTTCGATAGTCCGATAAGCTTGTTCAGCTCATTTATGTTGTCCCTGTGCAAGACGGTTGCGATGCAAGTGTCCACGCCCTCTTCAAGAGAGTTTTTTACACCATCTGTCGCCCTTTCAAACGCGCCTGGGATGCCTCTGAACGAGTCATGAACCCCGGGCGTTGTTCCATCGATGCTTATCTCAACGTAATCGACCCCAGCATCCTTGATTCTTTTTGCGTTGTCACGAGTAATCAATGTGCCATTTGAGGCGATGCTTAAGTAGCCCACACGTTTTCTCGTGTAGGCTGCAAGTTCAAAAAAGTCCTTTCTCGCAAGTGGTTCACCGCCGCTGAAGGACAGCGCTGGCAGACCGATGCCCGACAGCTTTGCGATTTTGTCTAACACTTGTTTGGCTTCATCCGTGGAGAGTTCTGGGCGTTTCTGGCCAGCGTTCTCGTAGCAGTGTTTGCATCTCAGATTGCATTGATAAGTAACGTTCCAAACGATTTCGAAGGGTCCTGCGGGCGTAAAAGGTATGCGTACGCCATATTTCTCTACACCCTTCATCATGAGGTCGAACCCTCTGAACCAGGCTTCTCCGAATTCGTCGTTCAGAAACTGATTTCGCATAAAGTCCTTGTCTACTCGTAGGAAGCTGCTTCCAAGTCTGTAAAAGTGTCTAGCCAGCTTTGCTTACACTCTTACATGTTGGACATAGAGAAATCGGTTCGCCCAAAAGTCTTTTAGAGAGTTTAAGAGAAGATTTCCGTCCCTCGGGCATTCCTTGTCTATGAGGCTGATTATCCGTTTGAGGAACGGATTAATCGTGGCCTGAAGCAAAGAGTTCTCTATGGCATCAATCTGCAAAGTAAGTCACATTAGGGTTTGGAACGTTGAGGTATTAATACTTTTGATTTCCTTCTAGTGTTAGATCAAGTATCAAGCATCTTGAGAGATTTGAAGGAAGCGGATATTTCAAGCGCTCTGAAGCCTAAAGGTGCGAGAAGATGACGTAAGCTTTTGTGAAGAGAAGTTTCGTGTAGGCTTTGGTAGCGGGGAGTAGATTTGAACTACTGATCTCTGGGTTTCTCAAAGCAACTGAGCTTTTATGAGCCCAGCGGGTTAATCCTGGCTACCCCACCCCGCTGCGTCGGATTAACGACTTAGGATTCGTCTTCGGAAGTTAACAGCACACTTTGATTTAAGCATAGTGAATTAAGATTTTCTGTGCCGTGAAAGATCTAGGTGAAGAGGCGAAACTTGCCATTATCTTCTGGCGCACTTCAGCGTGTTTGTATTCGCCACACGGGATCTTTGGCGCGAAGTTCGTGCGCGTGCTGTCCAGCTTCTGACCGCTTGAAACGTTGGCGTCGGAGAGTGGGAGGCTGTGCGTCATGAGAAATACTTTCGAGAGCTGATCCCTGTCCCCTTTTTACACACATCCGATGTAATGTCGCCGTTTATGTGAGCGCACGCGCTAAGCATAGGTTATCCTCAGGTTTGATTTCTGTATGATTCTAATAAGAAGAAGGGCATATGTAGCGAGACACGCAACAAGATCACGTAGGCAGCGCCCATTCCGTTGATAGTAGGGTCCTGTTACACACAATTCCTTAAAAGAATAATTGAATGATTTCCCTATCGGCGGACTTCTTGAAGGCCAAAGACATCATGGTTAAAGAAGTGGTGAAAGTAAACTCCTGTACCCTTGTCGACAATGCAGTGAAAATGATGAACAAGAATAACATAGGATGTTTGATTATCGAGGACAATGGGGAAGCAAGAGGGATTGTAACTCAGAGAGATCTTCTGGAGAAAGTCCTGGAGAAGGCAAAGGATCCTAGGAAACTGGCTGTTTCGGACATCATGACACAGAAGCTTGTCGTGGGAAACCCTGACATGGAAATCCACGAAGCTGCCAGACTCATGTTTAAGAGGAAGATCAAGAAGCTCCCCATCGTGGAGAATGGAAAGCTGATAGGTTTGATTACCCTAACCAACATTGCCCGAACGGTCAGCGTTGATCAAGAAATGATTGACATAGTCGAAAAGCTTTCCAACATGCGCGCAATCTAGCGTAACCAGTTTATGAATGTTCAACCCTGAAGGCGTTCATCAAAACCAGCGATTAAGCATGGATCCTCCGTTTTTGCAGTTTTTCTTCAAACCAGGAACTGAATGTGAAGGATAAGACCTACAGTGCATCTTGCCCGGGGGCTGCCAACACTGAGCTTCAAGCTGCGTCAAGAGCCGCGATGCACGACAAGACCGGGATTCGAGGATCACAAGCAAGTCAGGACTCAAGTCTACAAGCCTAGTCCAAGCCTGTCGGCAGCCCTTCACTACAATGTATGTAGTAGTGAGATTTAATAAACCTTTCGGACGCGCAACGACTATGGCGACGCCTGCACTTGATCGCGTCTTTCTGTCTAGAACGTTCTATGTCTATGGGTCATAGACTATGAGGGGGGACGCGTGCAAAGTCATTTTGCTTTTTCATGATCTTGTCAGTTTCTCGACCAAATCGACGAGTTTGAATTCCTCGTGCCCTCGCGGATGTTCCACCGTCTCATATATTCGAAGTGTCTGTTCTGCAGCTTCTCGCCACGTGAAGTATTGAATCACTCTTTTTCTGCCGTTTATTCCCCATTCTATGGCCCTTTCGGGGTCAGATAGGGTTTCTTTGATGCCCCATGCGATATCGGACGGGTTGCCACCGTTTACGTGGACTCCGTTCTGGTCTGGCCCGGTGGGAATTACCTGTTCTCTGAATCCAACTGTGCCTTGGGCTCCGACGATTATGGGTTTTTCCATCGACATGGCTTCTAGGCTTACTATTCCGAATGGTTCGTATGTGGATGGGAAAATGCAGACGTCTGCTGCTGCATAGTGCAGGATACGCTCTTTTTCGGGTACGAATTCAAACCTGCAAGCAACTTTTTCGCTTATTCCGAGTCTGTTTGCAGTTTCAACAATGTCATTCTGTTGTTCACCCTTTCCGAGAATGACCAGTCTGGTGTTGGGATAGTCTGCTAGCACTGTGGGCATTGCTTGAACGAGGTCCGTGACTCCTTTAACCCAGGTGAGCCTTCCGAGGAACAAAACCATTTTTTCGTCGGGTTTTATTCCGTACCGGTTACGGATTGCTTCCACATCTTCGGGTTTGCATTTTCTTGGGTTATAATACTCAGGGTCCACGCCGTTCCAGACTACGCTTATTTTGGATTTTGGCCATCCGTGTCTGACCAAGTCTTCATGCATGGCATGGCTGACAGTTACGATCTTGTCCACTTTCTGGGATGTTGCCCATTCGAGGTGTGAGACGACTTCTGATCCCTGCCCTCCTGCCCTACCCCACTCGGTGCTGTGGACGTGAAAAACCACTGGTGTTTTTGTCTCGTTCTTGACCATGAGGCCGGATATGCTGCTCAGCCAGTCGTGTACACAGACTACGTCGAAGTTGCAGCCTTCCTTTTTCAGCATGCTATTTATGAATTTTGAGGCGCTGAGAATATTATAGATGAATATGTCATTGAACATGCGTATGTTTGTGCCCCACTTTTTCAGATCGTCGATGACGAACATCGGGAAAACATTGCTTGCGTCGGCGATCAAGGGTCTGTGAACTTCTACGCCCTTCAGGATTTCACGGGTTTTCAGGTTTCCCGGGTTAAGGGTGAACACTGTCACGTCGTTGCCCATGGCAACGAATTGACGCGTTATATACTCTGCATACGTGCCCAAACCACCGACGAGTGCAGGTGGATATTCCCAGACAAAGAACCCAATTCGCAACTCACATCACCGAGAAAGATTTTCCCTTCCGCACTAGTTCAGTATACTTGCAAATAGACAATCAAATTCCTCTCTTCTTAGAAAAAGTGTCCTTGTGCGAATAAATAGGTTATGAATCCCAGATCAGAATGCAAGCTGAACTTTCTCGATCCGTACTTCATCTATAACGTTGCATCCTCGGGCTATTTCCGCGCACGCTGGCAGAGTCTTGTCGCCTTTTTTTCCGTGCGCTTCACATGTTCAAAGTCGAGCTAGACAACACACTTTCGGAAATTGTCTCTGCATGAATACTGTTTGAGCCAAGTTTCGCTAGTGAAACCCCATTTGAATTCGTCACCCTGGGCCTGTAAAACGAGTATGAGATCAGGGTTATTCAAGCCGACGTATCTTAACAAGACTTCGTATAGGTTTTGAGGTATTTCCATGGCCAATTCCTTCGATGTTCCATCATTTGCTTCTCTGGCACAGAATGTCGCCTTATGCTTCGTGCCTCCTTCACAGAGATGAACGCGAACCGTGGATACGTAAAAAAGTGTTCCATTATAGCTTAGTATCACACAATGCGCATTTCCTGACCGCGCCTCGACTTTCTCCATCAACTCCATCAGCCCCTGCTTGGACTTCTACAAATGGAAGGATGCCTGCAAGACAGTTAAACCATCCTTCTATTGCCGAAATATGCCTAAAATCGATTCATGAACACCATCCACTTTTCTTCTCTCGTCTTGTAACAAAGCTACCTCAGAACACCCTGTTCCACCAACATCACGAATTCTGAGTAAGTTACGCACAGTGTACGTGGCTATTCCCAAATTCGTTTGCTGGACTGTTTGCTTCCGGTCTAGCTTGGTAGCAGGATGAAATGCTGTCTTGGGACACGGGAAGCGTAGTCTAGAACGTTGCGACATGGCTCAGGTCATAATTCGAAGAAGCGAGACTAGGGACGCACACGCGTATCATTCAGATTCCTTGCTTTTCAGAGAATTCAGAAACATGTATTTGCGATTCCGCCATTGCCCCAGAATGTTCTTCCGCAAGCTCAATTTCATAGGGCGGAGCTAGAAGCGCATGTTAGCTTTGAACTACGATTCATGGTTTCTATTCTCCTTTACTTCTTGTTCGTCCGAAAGCTGGCGATGTCCCAACCAAATCTGGCTAGAGAAAAGAACGAAGAAAACACTTATAGGGCCTTCGCCCTCGTTTTTCCCTCGTCTTGACTATTCCGCAGGACCAGACTCTGCTTTCTTGCATTCCCGCACGGGCCAGACGTGCCTTCCTTCAGGGATTTCCAGAGTCACCTCGATTGGCTCTGGAATATCATCATGTAAATGCTCCTCTTTTCCAAATAGCCCCTTTTGGTCCTTTCTGACCTGATCGACCCTGGTGAAAGCCAAGGCAAGACAGTTGCTTGACAATGGAAAGGATAGGATGGAAAAAGCCACTTTGGGCTCAGATTCACTTTTAATTCTTCCTACTATTCTTGCCCTTCTTGAATGAATTACCTCAGTAAGAGATTCCAAGATATTTATTTCCATACCTGGGTAGATCTCCAGAATGGCCCTTCCGAGATCCTTGCCTACATCTAGACCCATAATCGTCGCCGCAGCAGTGTTAGCAGCAATGAGTTTGACGACGCAAAGATCGTTCATGTTATCAAAATGTAGGACAGCCAGGCCGCTACGTATGCAACTGACGAACTTCTCGTAAATTTGCATACGTGCGCGTCTAACGTAGTCAGTTAACAATAATTCGCAGTGCTCTTCCGGTTGTAACGGGATTGCTAAGTTCTCAAATAGACGTTTCACAACATTGGCCTCGACGATGCGAGCGTCTTGGCCTAAGGTTACACTGAGACACTTTGCAAAGGCCTCAATCTTATAGGGAATTTCTGGTCTCTGAATGTTTATTTTCTCTAAGCACTCATATATTGCGTTCTCAACTTTTTCGCCTAGCGAAGACAGCGTCTCGTTTATGGCTTGGCGCAGGATGTCGTCGAAATCTCTCTGCAATCCTGAGTCTCCATCTAAGAATCGGCAAAAGATCAGATAAATCATTTACGAATTTTTCATTCTGATCATGAATTCGCTGAACTCAATTTTCCAGTTGTAAATATCTAACTGAGACCTTTGCGTTTCGTGCGTTTGAGGAGTCTGAAAGGTGTTCTGAGGTGCAATAAGCCTATATGAATTGTCAAAAATAACGTATGAGACGCCATAATAGCAGTTTCTCCGCAATTTTCGATAATTCTCTTAATCATTTCTCCAGTTTTCAAGTATCCTTTATCTCTGGTTTTGTTTATGGATTACGTACTTCAAGAGCTTGGTCGTGTTATCGATCGTATTTGCAGGCTTTATTTAACGGTCTACAAGATTGAGGAGGGAGGTTTGTTTTTTCACGGTCTTCCATAGAAACCTCGAGAATAGGATCGCCTTGACGGTTTTTTCTCGGTCCACTTTGCTCTTATCGCGGGGTGAGTCCGTCGATGGTGAATTTCTGATTCAGATTTCAGGTTCATAAGTATAAAGTATATGCTTCGTTAGAATTGGTCGTCAGCTCGGATCGCGATGAGCTAGGAGAATGGCTATGGAGCTGGCGATGGAAAAAATCGATGATTTGATCAAAGTTTATGATGAGAAGAATGAGTCATGGAAGTTCGTCAAGAGAGACAAGGGGCTTGGCAAGCAGCTGATGATGATAGAGGACACACTGTCCAGGTTCGGGCTGCTGAAAAACGAGATAAGAGTCTACGTATATCTTGCAAGAGCGGGGGAGAGAAAGGCCGCTGAAGTTGCGGAGGCAATATCGCTTCATAGAACGGAGACTTACAGGATTCTGCGCGATCTCGAGAAGAAGGGTATCGTTTTTTCGGTTTTCGAAAGACCGCTGAAGTTCACAGCGGCACCCTTGGAGAAAGCTGTAGACCTGCTGATTGAAGCTCAGAAAATGAGAATCAGGCTCTTGGAGAAGGAAAAAGCCGGCTTGGTCGAGCTTTGGTCATCTATGCCGCAGCCGAAACTTGAAAGCAACAAGAAGGAGATATTTCAGATACTCGAAGGCGGTCAGCAAATACTTCTCAAAGCAAATGAGCTTCTTGAACGGGCGACAAGAGAAATCCAGATATTTGCTCCAGGCGAATATTTGGGTCAACTGTACCACAGCGATTTCATAGACAACCTGGAAGTGTGCTCGAAGAAGCTGGACATCGCGTTGTTGACGGAAAACTCTTTGAAAGGCAGATTCTTCTTGGACAAAATGAGCTGGGCAGGCCACAAGCACCGGGTAGTGGATGTGAAAAACATACCCTGCTTTATAATATCTGACAGAAAAGAACTGCTCATCGCCATTCAACAAAACGAAGAAGGAGAGGACGACATCGACAAAAAGAAATCCAAAACGGTGGCTCTCTGGACAAACTACAATGCTTTCATCGAAACACTAGAAATGCTGTTCTCTAAACTTGATGAAACCGCAGAAACAGTTCAAGAAATCTGCTTGAGACACTGAATTCTTCAATCGTTTTCTCAGGCTTCTGCACTCAATTAGCATCTTTGTATTGTGCGAGGCCGCAACAAACCGCACGTTCTGACAGATAACCACGCCAAACACATTGAAGACTGTATCCGTCTGCCCGGAAAAGTTTACCATTAGAGTCAATATTGATCAGTCTCTCGTCAATGTGGCGTTCTCATTTTGGGTCTTGTTGAATGGATGGTGTGTCTCAACACGCTTATCGTTGAGAATTTGAAAGATGCTTCGTTTTCGGAATTCTTGAATTTATAGCAGTTTGAGGCAAACGATGCTCAGCATGATGCTCTGAAAGAGAAACTTATCGGGAGATAGGGTCAAAATTCTGCGGGAAACCGTTGTCTGTGAAGTTTGCGACATACAGAAGATTATATCTAAATATTCTGAATACTGAGCACAGCTACAGGTGAAGGCTTTAATGAATATTAGGAAAGCTCTGAAGAAATCTTTGAAGCAGAATCGCGGTATGATAGGTATTGAAGCTGCAATCGTGCTCATCGCTTTCGTCATTGTTGCTGCTGCTTTCAGCTTCATGGCGGTCAATATGGGTTTATTCGCAACGCAGAGGGGAAGAGACACAATTCAGCAGGGCATATCGGATGTGAGTAGCCCACTGATGATTGATGGTAGCATATACCTGAGAGGAAGCTCTGGAAAAGTGGATGCCACGGTAATTCCATTGGAGACTATTGGAACACAATACGTGTCAATGGCCCAAAACTCGACTGAAGTAACGTTAAGAGTGGGGAATCACACCGCAATTGCCGATGTTTACGAAGGAATAAATGATACTAACCCATACACAGCTCAGTTTGATACGCTCGTAAACGCCGTCGGACACAGCAGCACAGGCGCAAAACTCTTCATAAGCAACAGTGATGGTGGCTCGTCTCTCGACTCTAACGAAAAAGGCTTCTTGGTATTCTATTTCAGCGGAACCGACCAGGCAGCCGAAGGAGAACACATCTATATCGACATCCGACCGCAGAACGGTGCTCCTCTCTCAGTTGAAATCTTCGTCCCGCCGGATCTCACCAACGGATGGCTAACAGTAGGCAGCTAAGCAAAACTACACGCTTCTAAACCTCCTTTCCGCGTCTCAACCGCAGAACAGGACAGCGTTGCTGAACCCGCTGTTGAACCCTGGACATGGATAACGCAACAGACGTGCACTGAAACCTGCAGAAAGGTCTTAGAAAACGGAACGGGGAGTCTAGGCTTTCAGGCACTCAGTCAACTCCGACCTCGAGGCCCCGTAACATCTGCCCAGTTGATGGTCGTCGGCCGAGCTCGGAAACGTCGAACTATCCTTTTTGGGCGAGCGTTGTTTGTGGGGGCTGTGACGCACAGAGTATTATATCGCAATAGTCAATACTCTTAGGCTCAGGTGAAAAAGAAAATGAAAATAAAACAAAGCCTAAGAAAACTACTGAAACAAAATCGCGCTATGGTAGGCATTGAAGCTGCAATCGTGCTCATCGCTTTCGTCATTGTCGCTGCTGCCTTCGCCTTCATGGTTGTCAACATGGGTCTGTTCGCAACACAGAGCGGCAAACAGACAATTCAGACGGGCTTGTCAGAAGCAAGTAGCCCTCTAGTTGTCGACGGAGACATCATGGTAAGAGCCAACACTACTGCTCCTTACTACGTTGACGCCTTGATGGTCCCGCTGCAAGTAATCGGAGTCAGATACGTTCCAATGGATGCAAATTCAACCCAAATTACTTTGACGGTCTCTAACCAAACAGCAATCGCCAATTGCTACTATGGAGTCAACGCCACCACCGCCAGCACTATCGATCCATATAGTACTACAATGGACAGTTTGGTCACCGATGTGGGTCAAACCGCATTGTCCAATGGAGGCACCACAACTACGGCGGAGCTGTTCATAGGCAATAGTAACAACAACACTTCGCTTGACAGCAACGAAAAAGGATTTCTAGTGGTCTCCTTCGCACCACAGGACCGCGCAGTTCACGGCCAAACCATTTACCTCCAGATTAGGCCTGAGCAAGGCGCACCGCTCGCCGTGAGTTTCGTTGTTTCGCCCCAGCTAGCTCCAGGATGGAGCACAGTAGGCAGTTAGGTGAACCATGATGAACACCCTGATGCGTTGCATCCGCAAGAAGCGCGGCATCGTCGGCATTGAAGCTGCAATCGTTTTGATTGCCTTCGTAGTGATAGCCGCAGCCTTGGCCTACGTGGTCATCAACATGGGTTTCTACTCGGCTCAGACGGCGAAGTCAACGATTAGCAAGGGCATCAACGAGGCGACAAGCGCTTTAGAACTTGACGGCTACATAACAGCGTGGACAAGCAGCGATGGCAGCACTTGCAACGTGACGGCTCTCGCTATTCCATTGAAACTAGCGGTAGCCCAGCAACAAGTAGACATGGCTGGCAACACCGTTGTAGTTGCGGTGGAAGGCGCGAACTTCTCACTTGCCAACGTATACAATGGCTCAACAACTTCAACCGCGACAGACATCATGACCCTCATTAGCACAACGAATTCCAATAATTGGAGCGGAGCTACGCCAAATGCGACAGCCTTCCTATACAACGCTCTAGTCGCGAATGAAACGGTTCTGCAGCAAAATGGTAAGGCATTCATGATCGTCTGGCTGGGACCGACATATGCGCTGAATTCGTACAGTTCGGTCACAGTTGAAATTAGAACCAGCGTAGGCGCAGCTTTGATGATACAGAGAGACATACCAGGCGGACTACCTACAAATTCAACTATCAGCCTCGGTTAGAAAACTCTTCCAGCCGAGATCCACCCCATTTTCTTTCCGTTTTTTCTGAAACCAAACCGCAAACAGATTTTGAGACCGATACTACCCATTTGTCTTTTTAGAGAGCTCGTGAAGGCTAACGGCAAATCTGCTAGATTTGTTCAATTCGTTTGCCTGAACAGGCATTTTTGCTCATTGAACCGATGCATGAGGCCAAAAGCGAATAGAATGGATGAAGTCATAAGAATCTTTGCGAGCAACTAGAGCAGAAGCAGTAACATTGAATAGAATATGCTTCAAACACGTCGTTTAGAACTGGATGGTTGAAGTCAAATTCTATTCGGTTTCGAATCGGCAGATTGGCTTCCTGTGCGATGGATGTTCAAATGAGGACGGGCATACCTTGCCAAACTTGTCTCGGGCGAGAGCTGACCGTGCAGATGCGCTGTTTCGATACCGCATGCCTTTGACCTGAAACCCGTCGAAGCTTCGTTTGCGTGCTTTGCGCTAGACAATCTAAACATAAGGGTTGGGAAGACTAAATTCCTATTTTCGCTTTCTGCCTTCATCCTTTGCGATAGAAAAGTCAAAGAGCTCCTCAAATTATCCTACCGTAGTTGTATTGTTGTTTACTCTGTCTGTTGCGGGCAGGCTCAGGAATACGTAGAAAAAAGTTTCATTCGGTAAGAGAGACCGAGCAAGAATTCCTAGACTTTCTTAGCTGATTGTTTGCGTTTCAAGTTAGCTTGTGTCTATGAGTCACAGTGTGCTTCTTGTTGGTAGCTTTGCGTTTCTTACCTTGTTTATGGAGAGGTGTATGTTTTTCCTACTGACCCCTTCCACCGCGCGCGGAACCTGCAACTCTGAACATCGGAAAGACGACCCAAGTTTGGCCTCGCTCTCCCTGAGAAACAATGAACTGGTAGCTTCAGCGTTCTCGGATTGGTAAAAAAGAGGTGTAATCGTTGGGGGCACGGAAGCTGTGCTATGGGTTGCAGATGAAAGCTTTGCGCAAGTCGAACCTGAAGGGGGACAGGATTCCAGAAAGTTGAACGTGTTCTCCCGGGTCTAAAGGTTGGGAAGCTGTAATTTAGAGCTGTTCGATTGTGCTTGGACGATCGAAGAGGCCGAAAGTGCTATGAAGTGCAATACTGAGAACCCCGAACGCACGCGCTCCGTGTGGCTGCCCTCGGCAAAACTGTCCCGAATTTCAGAGTGCAAATCAGCACGAATATATTTTGTTAGCCTATTTGGTCGGTCCTTCCCTTTGAGGATGAAGGAAAGTTTCGGGTTGATGCGTTTTCAGTTTCTCGATCAACGAAACAGGAATTTAATGTCTCTTCGGAATGTCGAGATGAGGCAAGCCCGTAAGTCTGTCACCATTCTTCTTCTGCTAGTGCGCGACCACGCCATTTTCTAAGATATAGCATCAGGATTGCTGAGCCTGCTGCTGCGGCTCCGACTCCTAGACCTATGTAGAGAGAATACTGGGCCAAAAAGGACGGTCCTTCAACGGTTGCCACCAATTGTTGGCTCATGCTTCCATAAGTTGACGCATCCTCATAGAACACAGCTTGAACGTTCCAAGTTCCCGTGGCATTCGACGAGAGGCTTGCCGTGAACGAACCATCTGCAAGCGTGAAACACACTATGTTTTCGCTATCGTTTCCAGAGTCAAAATAAACAGTGATAGGCATGCCCGCTGCCTGTGGAGTCATGGAGCCTTTGACGGTTATGTTGTCCCCAAATGTTACCGTTGGACGGATCACAGTTATGTTAAGCATTGAGGGGTTCTTCACGGTGTAGCTTCCGTTGGCAACAAGAATGTCTGTCAGCAAATCTGTAGCTTCGATTCCGTAAACCACGTTTGTTCCAGCAACTTGTCCCGGAATAGTCGTTCTGCACGTTCTGTTGTCAAAGATTTCCATTGGGATGGTAGTTGCATTTCCCCAGTTGTTGGTTGAGTACTGTAGCGTTGCGTTAATTAAGTCCGTTGAAGTGGAAACATAGGCGACTAGGCCGGTGTCATTGGGATACAACCTGCCCGGGACGATTGACGCCTGCAAACTGGCATTGAAAATTGTTTTGACCAGAAACTCCACTGTCCCGCTACCTTTTCCGCCTATGAGTACCAAGTGGTACAGGGTTTGCCCTGCGTGTGGTGACGTGTAGTTTATGAGCATGTCCTGACCCGCGTGATCGCAGGTTGCAAAAGCTACCCCTCGGTACCCTTCAGCATCCAAGTTGTAGCCGCCTATGGTGACGGTTGTGCCTGTTCCCCCTGTTGCGTTGGTTGTGCTAATTGTGTTGCCGTAGAGTCCTGGTTCCCAAGCTAGTGGTACGCCGTCTAGGATGGTTTCATTCTTTACTGTTGGATCGGCCATCGGGTAAAGCCTAGCCTCGTACATGGTTAACGTGTCTGGAACGCTGACTAGAATCTGTACATTGTGGCTGTCGGTTACAAATTCGTAGCCCCAGCTCGTGTTAAGAGTTGGGACACCGTTGTTCGTGCCTTCTATGTAACGTTGATTCCACGTGTTGGGTTCAACGTCTTCGATTATCATGAAAGTTGCCTGCTGAGCTTCAACGCTTCCCTCGGCACTGTTCACTATTTGGAAGGTGTAGTTGCCACTGTATCTTGGAGTGAAGAAGGGTGTATCTGAGGTGTCGCCCAGGTGTTGAAGTAGTCCCGCAGACGCGGTGTGGTTGCTTTCAGAATTGCCGTAGGGGTCGTAGACGTAGACGTTGTAGTCTGTTTTCGGGTTAGATCCGTTGTTCACCCAAGCGCCATAAAGGTAGACGTGGTAGGTTCGGTTTGCTTCTAGTAGGCAGGTGACGTTCCAGTTTCGGCCTATCTCCATCTGGGAATCATCGAACCATACGGGTGACATCGGTTTTTCGAGATAGGTCGAGCTTCGTATTACAGTATAGTTTCCGTAAGCGATAAGCCTGTTATCCAGAGAGTCGTAAGCTTCAACTCCAAAAAAGACGAATGTATCTGCGGCCTGTCTTGGGATTGTTGCGGTGCAGGTTCTGTTGTCGTCTGAGATTTCCATTGGAATCGTGGTTGTGGTTGTCCAGTTGTTGGTTGAGTATCGTAGGGTTGCGTTAATGAGGTCTGTGGACTTTGAAACGTAAGCGATTGTAACGTCAGCGTCTGGGTACACCTTATCTGGCACTATTGACGGCAGCAAGGCAGGGTCAAACACGGTCTTGACTCGGAACTGTACCGTTCCTGAGCCGTACTCGCCTATTAGTACCAGGTGGTACAGGGTTTGCCCAGCGTCTGGTGACGTGTAGTTTATGAGCATGTCTTGGCCTGGGTATTCGCAGCTTGCGTAGGCTACTCCTCGGTACCCTTCACTGTTCAAGTTGTAGCCGCCGAAGATGCCAGTTCTGTTGCCGTAGAGTCCTGGTTCCCATGCTAGTGGTACGTCGTTCAAGATTGTCTCGTTTGCGACTGTCGGATCGGCCATAAGGTAGAGTCTGGCCTCGTACATGTCCAGTGCGTCAGGAACTTTGACGTCTACTTCCACTTGCTTGCTGCCCGTTACAAAATCGTAGGCCCAACTGGTGTTCAAGGCGGACGAGTTGTTGTTATCTTCTCCTTCTATGTATTGCTGGTGCCAAGTGTTGAGTTGAATGTTTTCGATAATCATGAATGTTGCTTGTTGTGCTGCTTGGCTTGCGCCTGCATTGTTTGCGATTATGAACGTGTAGTTGCCAGTGCTTTTCGCCGTGAAGTACGGCGCGTCCACGGTGTCGCCCAAGTGTTGAAGTAGTCCTGCGGATTCTGTGTGGTAACCCACGAGCGTGTCGTTTGGGTCGTAAAGGTAGACGTCGTATTCGGTTTTTGGCTGTGACCCGTTGTTCGCGAAGGCGCCGTAAAGGTAAGCGTGATAAGAATGACCTGCCTGCAAAGTGGTGACGACGCTCCAGTCTCGGCCTATCTCGATCTGGGAATTGTTGAATATTACTGGGAACATGGGTTTTGTTAAGAAGGTTAACGAAGATTGCCTCACGGTATAGTTTCCACTTGCAACAAGTAAGTCTTCTAGATAATCGTAGGCTTGGACGCTGTAGGTGACAAGTGTGCTTGCAGCTTGTGCGGGAATGACTGCGGTGCAGGTTCTGTTGTCGTCTGAGATTTCCATTGGAATCGTGGTTGTGGTTGTCCAGTTGTTGGTTGAGTATCGTAGGGTTGCGTTAATGAGGTCCGTGGACTCTAAAACATAAGATATGGTGGCATCAGTGTCCAAATACACGTTGCCCGGGACTATTGACGGTTGCAGGGAAGCGTCGAATATTGTTTTGACTAGGAAGTCAACTGTTCCTGAGCCGTACTCGCCTATTAGTACCAGGTGGTACAGGGTTTGCCCTCTGTGTGGTGACGTGTAGTTTATGAGCATGTCTTGGCCTGGGTATTCGCAGCTTGCGTAGGCTACTCCTCGGTACCCTTCAGCGTCTAAGTTGTAGCCGCCTATTGTTGCGTTCGTGCCAGATGTGCCTGTCATGGTTGTGCTGGTTGTGTTGCCGTAGAGTCCTGGTTCCCATGCCAGTGGTACGCCGTCCAGGACTGTCTCATTTGGGACTGTCGGGTCTGCCATGACGTAGAGCCTGGCTTCGTACATGTCTAATGTATAAGGTACTTTGACTTGCACTTCCACGTTCTGGCTGTTTGTCACAAAGTCGTAGGCCCAGCTGGTGTTGAACATGGGCATGCCGAATATTTGGCCCGCGATGTATTGTTGGTACCAAGTGTTTGTCTGGATGTTTTCTATTATCATGAATGTTGCTTGTTGTGCTGCTTGGCTTGTTCCTGCATTGTTTGCTATTATGAAGGTGTAGTTGCCTGTTTTTTCCGGCGTGAAGAACGGTGTATCCACAGTGTCTCCTAGGTGTTCAAGTAGCCCCGCGGATTCCGTGTGTATGCCCACTAGTGCACCGTTTGGGTCGTAGACGTAGACGTTGTAGTCTGTTTTTGGCTGCGATCCGTTGTTGACCCAAGCGCCGTAAAGGTAAGCGTGATAAGAATGAGCGGCCTCCAGGGGACATACTATCGTCCAGTTTTGACCCACAAGTATTTGAGAATCGTTAATCAGTACCGGAAACATTGGCTTTCCGATGTAAGTGCCGTTTGAGTAATTGAGCACGTATCTCTGATACTCTGAGCCGGGTTGGGCGTTCACATCGGGTTCTAGCTTGACGAATAATGAGGTCATCATGATGATTATGCCTAGAACCAATAGCTTCCTTTTCAAGGCCAGAACTCTTACCAAAGGCTATCACGAAGTCACCTTTTCGAGTCTATATTGATATCAGTTATGAATACGGAATCTTGATTCCCAATCCAGATTCACTTTCTGCACTGGAATATCATTCGGGCGAGAAACCGCCCGCAAAATGGCCTCATTTCATCCCGCCTTTGTGGGAGATGCCTGCTGTGTGTCCTGTCGGCGCTTTTTCTGTCCTGTTTTCGTGCTATGTGCTTCTGTTGCACGGCTCAACGGTAATATTTATTAAGTATTAATATTAGAGATATCTTTCGGGCTTGCCAAACTGGTGAACCATGACTCTATCTCGTCTATGTGTCCACAGCCTAAGAGATCAGGTGCCCGTGCGAGAGGTGTATAAACGTCTTCATCGTCACCTCCACACCTCTCGCATGCGTTTAATCACTTCTAGCATTGACGCTGGAACAATGCTGCTTTTCAGACATAAGTGCTCTAACGAGCCTCACTTCATTCAGAGTCTCTGAGTTCTGATCTCAGGGTCTCAAGAAGTGATGGAACGCAAAACCTTTTGTGTTCAGAAAGATTTTGGGCGGAGGGACTGTTTCTCCTTTCTTCTAATGCAAACTCCCGTCTGTTAGCATTTGATGTTTAAAAGTTTTCCGTCTGAAGAGTTGTCCGAGTGTGTTGGTTGTTCTTGTGCTTGCGAGAATTTGCTCCTGTCGAATAAGAAAAAGGGATGTGCAGGCGTGTGTTTCTGTTTCCCGCCGGCTGTGCGCCATAATGTTTTTGTTTAGCGCAGGTCTCCCGTGTATCGGCCTTCAGAGCTGTTCAGCCATCTGATGAATTCTTTGCAGGACGGACTGCCCTTGTGGATGCAATCTTTTTCTTTTAGGGTGACGACAGGACACATCCGCCATAACAAGCACCTTCCGCCTGCGCTGTTCTTTTTGGTTTCAGCTGGACGTGGGACAACGACTTCCGAGGACATTATTTCACCATGTATTGGGTTTTCAGTTTTATCTTGTTAGCCCACTTTATTAAAGAGATTTATGAATTCTTGCTCAGTATCAACAATCCTCTTTTTGACCAATAGACAAGGAAAGCTTGGAACGAGAAGTGTTATGTTTTGGTCACTATCACTGTCGTTGTGACGTCCCCTACATAGGCACTGATGTAGAAAGTGTAAGTCCCATCAGCCGGGGCCTGCCAGGGGACATCATAAAAGGTGTCTCCTACTTTTTCTATAAGCGTTGAAGATTGGTCATCCGTTATTCTGAAGTCGATGGGTTGACCGTTGCCTGATACCTTAGCGTCAACTCTTTCGCCTCTTGTCAGGTTGAGAGGGTATCCCACTTCGTAGTTATCGTCGGTGAGAATTGTCGTTCTGTTCAGGAGGGTCTGTGGAGAGGTCGGATTCGTTATGCGGGGAACCAGCATACTGGCCGTTAGCCCTACAATTATGGCGATTGAAACGACAATGGTTGTAATCTTTGCCATCATTTTTACTCAGCCCTTCTTGAAACGTTTGTTGGGAGTGGTTCGCCCTATGTCAACTGTGATCGCGGCGGCGAGTATGAACCTTATGAAGAGGCTGTTAAGATCACCTGTGAAAATCTGCAATCTTTCTCGTTGAACAATATTCCTGAAACACGTGGGAGTTGCATATGTTGATTTCGCATTCACCCATTCTCATTGTCCAGAGTCTTCAGTAAACGTGAGAGCTTTCGAGAGTGCTCTTAGTAGAGTTGCCAACCTGTATTACTAATTCATATTTCAGGTTCAGAAGTGTCAAATAGGTCTTTGGGGCTTGTGAAGTGTCAATCTGGATTTAGAGTTGGAATCCGATCAAGCACATGTATTGAATAGGTCGAAGGTGATGGTATGAGTGAAAATCCGAATGTGGCAGCGAGTGGGGCTCCAAATGCTGGTGCGAACGAGAATGGGAGGATTGGGGAGGTTGAGAAGGATGTCAAGAAGCTCAAGTCCGATGTTGATACTTTCATGACGCTCAAGAACACGGTTGAAGATTTGAAGAATACGATTGTGGACATTCGAAGTCTTCTGAGTGAGTCTCAGAACCCGTTCAATCTTTTGCAGCTTATCACGAGCGAGGAAGACCTCAACAAGGTAGTTCAAGCAAAACCGATTATTGAGAATAAGCTCTTAGCAAAAGGACAAGCAGCAGGAAAACTCGAAGCAAAGAGTGCTTCAGAAACGCAGATGCCTGCTGCATGCGAGCCCAAAAAGGCCGAAGAGGCTGGGTTCGCCGTGGAGAGCTACGTTGACACCAAAGATGCTGCTAGCTTTCCTTCAGTCCCTGAAATCGAGAAGCCTGAAAACAAGTTCACTACGGAAAAACAAGTTGGAGAAATAGGAGGGAAAGAAAGAATGACTGATAATCCCCTAGAAGGAATGGGCAGTGTGAACAAAGGAACTTCAATTGTACAGTGGGTTTATACGATGTTGGACTTGGGTTTTGACGAAGAGAGCATACACAGAATATGTGACTATTGCGAGTTCTCCGATTTAATGCCCAAAGGTTACAGTGAGCACGTGTCAAACTTGGTTGGCGCCGTCGTCAGAGCAAGATCTCAGAACCTATCAGCCGAAGAAGTGATTCTCATCATCTATGGTGCAGCACATGCTTCCGGCGCGAAGACGGACCCACAGGATCTGAGCGGGCTGATAATGCGTGTCTTAAAGAAATGCAAGGCGGCAGAGCCATAAATGGGGTTTTCGCTTACAATAACCGAAGCAATCATGGTTATCGCATCAGTCGTTATGGCAAGCGGCTTTGCAGCCTACGCGATATACGCTGGGACGTCGCTTCAGAGTAACATAATGCAAAACCTTGACGCCGCTAAGAAGAACATGAACACGCAGTTGGACATAGTCTACGCCGTCGTTAACCAGACATCGAATCCAAGTCCACTGTTCACGATATACGCAAAGAACACTGGAAGTCTTCCAATGTCAGACTTTGAACTGATCAGTGTCTACGTCGGTGCTTACGGTCAGGCTATGTTGTACTCTTACAACGCAAGCGCGACAACGGGAAGTGGAATGTTCAATATGACTGACGCAGACGGAAACGGTGTCGTTCAGGTAGGAGAAGCCGCCATCATACAGGTTTACAACGCGACAAACGTGTCTGGCAACCTTTACGAGGCAAAGGTCGTCCCTTACAGGGGAATCCCTAGCAGCTACATGTTTTCACCTCCCTAGAACGGTGACCATCAATGGGGCTCTCGGTGTCAATAGCTTCAGCGATTGTTCTGGTGGGTTGGATAGCTTTCGTCGGGGCGATTTCAACCGCGTTGCTTACTACCTTGAACAACGTAGGGACCCTAGTTAACTCACCGTCAAGTGATGACGTCAGACTCAATGTTCAGCTCGGCCTCGCAATCGCAAGTGTAGAAAGCAGATCGCTCAATTTTTCTGTTCAAAACACTGGCTCGAGGGACATATTCCTGAGAAATGAGACGTTCGCGTGGAACAGTGTAATAGTCACGTACAACAATACCGATTGGCAAGCATACTTGGTAGACAACTATGCCGTTTTGGCCATCAATGCTATCGGCACCAACGAATCGTTTGACGTTACGTCTCATCAGAGCATCAAACCTGGCGAACAAGCACTTATTCAGGTAGATCTGCCATCAGGCGCTCCTGATATTCAGCTTGGGAGCGTCGTTAACGTTGTCTTCGCGTCTCACTACGGCGTCACTGCCAGACAAGAAGTCCTAGTACTAACCTATGGTGAACAAATAGCGCACGCATCCGGGCTAGGCGGATACATCGTTGGCGGAGGCCTCGTTGGCTAGTGGCTACTTGTGCGCAGGAGACAGTCAGACAGATACAAGCAAATCATCTATTTCTACTTCTTTCCTCACCGCCCATTCTTGGTATGAACGATTGACTGTACGCCAATATGCTAGCAGGTGGGAAAAGTCGCAAAATATATCTGCCGACATTACTACTCTAACTAGGCAGAAAAAAGAAATTGTCGAAACCAAAGCTATACGGGGCAACGTGCACACTGATTTTGATTAGTATTCTAATTATCGGATCGAACATCCAAAGGGCCAAATCAGCCTCCACAATTGCGATAGAGACCACAATCTTTACAGATTCATATTATGTGGCATCAATGCACTACAATTTTTCTAGCATACCCCTAAACGGCGGAACCAACGTGAAAATTGCGTTCAATGCTTCAAGAACAATAGACTTCTATTGCCAGAATTCTTGGGACTTTGAAATGAGCAACTCAACCCGTTGGCTGACGGTTTCCTCAGAATGGAACAGCTCGACTTCATTCTTGAATAGAACGTTCGTTATTCCAGCCACGGATCGGTGGTATTTCACTTTTGTGAATTATGAAAACGATACTGGTGCACCCCCGATAGACATCTATTTCGTTGCTTTGTACCGCATCGATACCTATGAGGTCCACGTGACAAGCGACAAGCAATCCTACAGCTTGGGAGAACAGGCTTCATTTATGGCCAGCATAAGCAATGATAGCAGTCCCGTGCCCGGAATGAGTGTTTTGTTCCAAGTATTTGGCCCCAACGGAACCCTCTTAAGCAGTCAAAACAACCTAACAGATGTTTACGGGCGAGTAACTGTTTTTCTAATTTTGCCATCTGAAGAAGGTGTATTTCACTGTACTGCTAAGTCTATTGTCGCTGGGAATCCTATCGAAGACTCTGTCACTTTCGTAGTCGTGAAAAATTCAACCTTGCCCTCTACTTTTGACAATTATGATGGATTGTGGCACACCACAGGTTTTACTATAACACTGATGGCATTTGACGGTGAAAGTGGTGTGGCAGAAACGTATTATCGGATCGACAACGGGCCAATCCAGAACGTAAGCACAAGCGGTCAACCGCAAATCAGCGTGGAAAGCGCCAACAATACGCTGGAGTACTGGAGCACGGACAATTCGGGGCACGAAGAACTTCCGCACAACCTCCTGACAGGCATAAAACTGGATAGGACTCCGCCTAACGGTTCCATATTTGTCAATGGGAATGCGGCCTATGTGAACTCAACATCGGTGATCTTGGCGCTTTCTGCAAGTGACGCCATTTCAGCTGTTGCCCAAATGCGGTTCAGCAATGACAACATGACCTGGTCGGATTGGGGAACCTTCAATTCTTCAAGTAACTGGATGCTTGCCTCCGGTGACGGGCCAAAAACAGTCTATGTCCAGTTTATGGACAATGCGGGTCTGGTTTCCGACGCTTATTCGGCCAATGTGACACTGGAAACGACGGTTCCCCTGATTGAAAACGAATCGCGCATGCCCGAAAATGAAGTTCAACCCGCTCAAGGAACAAAAATCTTGGTGAACGTTACCGATCCTGGAAGCGGTATTAAAAGTGTCACATTGTCGTACACCATAAACAACAACACTTGGTTTGACGCCCAAATGTCTTTCAATTCTACAACAGGGTTGTATGAGTGCACCGTTCCAGGGCAACAAGCAAATACTCGAGTGGAATACAGAATACTCGCGTATGACAACGCTGGAAACGAAAAAATCGGAGACAATCAAGGACAATACTACATATATGCGGTTGTGCCGGAGTTTCCTCCATTGGAAGCTGCATTTTTATTCATCATAATGACGTTGCTTATCGTCGCATTCAGAGAAAAGCATCGCTCAAGAGAAGAAAATTAGCAACCTGAATTGTCAATATGTATTTGTGGTTCAGAAGGGTCAAATAGCTGTTTCGTCGAAGCTTGTGAACTGACAATCTGGATTCGAAGTCGAAGTCTGACTAAGAAAAGAAATCTAATGTGACCCGAAGAGGCATGGAAGGTGACGATCCGAGAGATGTTTCGACTGTTCGACCGCCTTATGCCCCTGCAGTGTGACTTCGGATCCATGAAGGAGAATTCAAGAGTGTTAGAGGGAGTTCATGCATGAATGTAATATCATTAGGTATAAGAGATCTTGATAAGGCTCTAGGCGGAGGTTTCCCATATCCTTGCCTAGCGTCGATTGAAGGGGATTTTGGTTCTGGAAAAACTGCAGTCACCCAGCAGATAGGGTACTCTGCATTGAAAGCAGGCTTTAGAGTCTGCGTGATAACCAGCGAGACGACGGCCAAAGAATACCTTGCTATGATGAAATCCATAAAAATAGATCCGTACCCCTACTATGTAAGTGCAAAACTGGATGTATTCGCGTTACACGTCGAGGGAGGCAAATGGAGCCAGTTTCTGTCATCAATGTTCTTCAAAGTCACGAGAAACTTTCTGGAGATGTACAAGAAACGATACGACCTCATCATCATTGACAGTCTCAGCATGTTAGCGGCAGACACTCCTCCACACGTGTTTTTGACCTTTGTCACAAGGATGAAGAACCTAGTTTCAATCGGGAAAACAATAATCCTGACCTTCCATCCGAATTTCCTACCCGAAAATTCTAGCATGAAGCTCAAGGCATCATCAGATGTATACTTGCGCATTTCGAACGCGAAAGTTGCAGGTGTTCAGGTTAAGGTGCTGAAAATAGTCAAACTGTGGGGAACCACTGGTGACAGGAAAGAATCAGTGAGCTTGGAAGTCAACCCGCACCTCGGCCTAAGAGTACTGCCTCTTGGTGGTGTAAAGGTCTAAATGAAAAGTCCCTTCTCTCAGCCAAAGGCTAAGCCTAGCCAAAATGCAGGTCAGAATGCGAGTCAGAACACGGTCCAAGTCCTAAAGAGCGAGGAGAAAAAGAAGAGTGAAAAGGCAAAGTTTGTGAGTTTATACGACTTGGAAGTGCCGAAGACTCTTGAAGAGGCCTACGAGAAATATCCTTATTTGAAGACATACACGGAGACTACGGGCATCACACCCGAATACGTCATCGACCCGAGCCAGGTTGGGACCGACGCTGACTTGATGTCCGCAGCATTGGTGTTGGACCTCGTCTATCCGATCGGGCTGGGCGCATTCATTCACATAAAATTTGGAGGAGAATACGGTAAGTACAACATCATCGAGCCTGAAAAACCGCCCAGAAAGATTCTAGAACAAGTTGAAGATGCAATTGCAAAGGCAATAACAGAAAACACAATGGTCGCGGAGGGTGCTAAGGAAAAGGAAAGGCTCATTGAGAAACTGTTCAAAGAAGCGGTCAAGAAGAAAATACTGAAGTTGCCTCCAGGCAAACAAAGGAGTGTTCTGTATCACTTCTTAAGAGAAAAAGTGGGCCACGGCGTGCTTGACGATTTCTTGGCAGATCCGTGGCTCGAGGACATAAGTGTGCCTGGCGCGGGCCACGTATATGTGTATCACAAGTTCTTCGGCGCCCTCGAAAGTAACACCGATATCTCTCTGGAAGATGGAGAAAGCCTTTTGAGAGGATTGGCTGAAAGACACGGCAAAGTTTTAAGTTACACTAACCCGATTCTGGACGTACACTTGGACGACGGGTCTAGGTTTAACATTGTTTTCGGCGAAGACATAAGCATCAAAGGAAGCAACTTCACGATAAGGAAGTTTCCGAAAGAACCGATCTCGGTGGCGCACTGTATTAAGTGGAGAACCATGTCCGCTGAACTTGCGGCTTACATGTGGATTCTTCTAGAGGTGGGAATTTCTTTCTTCATGTGCGGAGAAACTGCGTCAGGAAAGACAACTAGTCTGAACGCTTTCGTAGGGCTCATAAAGCCAGATGCAAAGATTGTGAGCATTGAAGAAACGCCTGAGGTGAACTTGGCTCACAGAAACTGGGTAAGAGAGGTCACTCGGCTGCACACCGGAAGCAAAGTGACTATGTTTGACCTTCTGAAGGCGGCTCTGAGGCAGAGGCCAGATCAGATAATTGTGGGAGAGATTAGGGGTGAGGAAGGCCAGATAGCATTTCAAGCTATCGAGACTGGTCACCCCGTGGTTTCCACTATACACGCCGGAGACTTGCAGACGCTTTTTCAAAGGTTGACCTCATCGCCAATAGACGTTCCGAAGTCCCACATGAACGGTCTGAACGTAGCTATTTTTCAGAACAGGATCAAGAGGGGACTCAAACTGGTTAGAAGAGTAACTTCCGTCAATGAGATCATAAACTACGATTCAGAAGAAGGCCAACTCAACTTCTTGCCCATCTTCACCTTTGATTCAGACGAAGACTTGCTGCGCTTTTCAGGTACGAGTTTCCTGATGGAAGCAAAGATTCTTCCTTACAGAGGCTGGCCCGCAGAAAGGCTTCCAGAGTTGTATGAAGAGCTCAAGATGCGCGCGGGAATCCTGGGAGCCTTGGCTGACAAGCATCCGAGATTCAAAGATGTCTGGAACACAGTAATAGAAGTTGGGAATGTCGGCGTGGAAGAAGTCTACAGAAAAGTCAAAGAGGGTCAATTTACATGGCTGTCAGACTAGGTTCTATGAAGAAGCGGCAGATAGCACTAATTCTGGTCATTAACATCCTAGTTTCAGCGTATCTGGTTGTTAGAGGTGATGTTGTAAGTCTTATTGCGGTAAACGCTGTAGCTGGCACGGTTGTGTTTCTCCTATTTTACATTAGGAAAAGGATTCCCACCAGAATCGATCAACAACTCGTTTCGCTGCTAATTCACATGTACGCGGTTTCCCACGGTGAAATTACGCCAGATGACCTTGTCAAAATCATTGCAGAAACAAAGGACTACGGTTACTACAGTGAAATCTTCAGCGGAATCCGCAAGTTAGCAAAGGAATACGGCTACGGAATTACCAAAGCCACCTCTGAAATGGCCAATACTACCAAGGCGCCATTCAAAGACGTTCTGATCAGATGCCTGCAGGCTTTTTCGTCAACGCACCCTAAGGGTTACTTGGAGCTAGAATCGTCCACGATGATTGAAGAATATTCAGGCTATTACGATAGGGCAATAAAGTCTATCGACATGCTTGGCGGCGTCTACAGTACCTTCTCAAGCGTATCAACATTCCTAATCATGATACTAGACATCCTCGTCGTCTTCACAAATGAACCCAACCTCGTCTATTTCGGATACTTCGTGGCCTCTGCAGTCTTAATAGTGATGTATCTTGGCCTCAGAACAGTCGTGCCTAAGGACGTTCTAATTCACATTGACAAGGATATGCCACCCAAACTGTACACACGCTTCAGAGTGGCTCTGCCCATCGCTTTTGCATGCATAGTACCAGCGGTCCTGGTTAGCATAATATTCGGCTACCCCTACGGCTTTTTTGTATGCGGCTTGGCGTTTCTGCTTCCGGGATATTTCGCTTACAGGTTTGAGACATTCGTTATAGGAGTCAATGAAAACTACCCTACGCTAATCAAGGGCCTCGGCGAAAACATGGCGTCATCATCGAGTTTGCAAAACGCTCTTTCCTATGTGCTTTATCTTGAACTTGGTCGTCTCAAAGACCTATTGAAGCGGGCTTACGCAAGAGTCAAGATTGGTGTAGACAACGCGAAGACCTTGAGTCTTCTATCTTCAGAGGCGGCATCACACACTGTCTATATGACGAACAAGATTTTCCTTGACGCCTTCAACTATGGTGCCGATCTGCTGGAGGTGGGAAAAATCTTGGGTAACAACTGTGTTAAGAATCTAGAGTTTCGGAAGAAACGGGAGGCAGTAGTAAAGACGATAGAAACCACAACATTCCTTCTTCAACCAATTACAGTCGCTCTTCTAACTATCCTGACTTTCATGACGAAGTACTTCTCTCAAACTCTAACGTCAGTACCATACTTCACGTTCGGGTCGATACCCACAGATGTGATCAACATGGGAAACGTCTTTATGATACTGCTCATAACGATTCTCAATTCACTGACTCTGAAGGAGGCTCGAGGTGGGTTCTGGGGCAGTAGTCTCATGTACGCCGGAATCCTGCTTATTCTGAGCGGCGCCGCGTGGATTGGTGCTCAAACCATGATGAACGTATCGTTTGGCGGAGCCTTTGGGAATCTTCAACAGATAGTGGCGCCAACAGGGTAAAGAAGAAGACAATCGCACTAAACGAACTGACCCTAAAATGCCTAGCGCAAAACTTCCTTCAACTGCGAAGCGAGTGCACGAGCCTGCAAAAGGTAATATTCAGCCATTCTCTTTCTGTAATACTCATGTTCTGAAAAACCTTGGTATTTTTCAAAGAATCTTTCCGTTGCATCCAGACATCTTTGGATTAACTGTTCATTTTTGGAAGGGATGTTCTCCCAGTACAAATCAAGGAGCTTGCATGCGTTCTTGAACGCTAGTTCTTTTTGATTGATTTCTAGGAAGAGTTTTTCAGCTTCGCTTCGGAATTCCATGGTCTTGGGGGGGTCGATTGACTTGTCGGCTTTATAGGAGTAGTAGTGGGCGTGCACTTCTTTGTAATACTTGTTTCCTGAGAATTCACTGTATCTGTCGAAGAACTCTTCGGCAGATTTTTCATACGTTTCCAGCATGTTTTCGTTTACATAAGTTAGGATACGTCGAGATCCATTGAAAAGTGCTTTGTTCCTCTGCTTCAGTGTTAAGAACATTTCTTCTGCTTCTGCATAGGATCCTCTGGCATCCTCAAATCTGTGCTCTTCGTTATGTTTGTAACCTTTCCATTGACAGTAGTTGGCAAGATTTTCTACGAAATTCCAATCCATAAAAAAATCTGCGTATTTATGAAGATACTCCTCTACTGCTTGAAAGTATTCTTCCAAAGACATCTTTTCTTCAAAAAGATACGTCCTGATACGTAGGGATGCGTTTTCAAATGCGTCTTCAGTCTCGTTTGATCTCTGGTACATTTCTTCAGCCTGTTGGAAGAACTCTCTGGCCCTTGGCAAATCGCCGCTCTCTAGGTATTCTTTGCCCCTTATCGAAAAATAGTCGGCGCGGTGCGGTTCATGAGTTATTTCTTTTCGAATCCATCTTTCCCGCACATGTGATCTATCGGCGGAGACTTGGCGTCCTAGAGTGTCCAATTCCCATCTCCACTCACCTACGTTTGACGCGTCATCTTCGAAGTGTTTTTCATCTTCCTGCAATCTTTCAGCAATAACCTGGCGTTCAGCAGCTGGCTTGAAAACCAAACCTACGCAGTTACTAGAGAAAGGAAAGGCTGTGGCAGAAAGGGTGCCCCCAAGAGCGTGCTCACCTGAGCGCTGCAACCTTCCTAAATTCTTAGCCCTTCCCGAGCGGATAACCTCCACAATGTTCTTTTCGACGTCAGTCCCAGAAATCTCGGGGTACACTTCGTCAATGGTCTTTCCAATAGTGTTTTCAACATTTACTCCTGTTGTTTTCGCCGCTCCAGGGTTGACGGCGATGAGTCTGAGCGGGCTTGGATAGCTGATATCTTCAAGATGAAAGACGACCACGGGGCTTTGCATATTATTGATGATTTCCGAATACATTTTTCCGCATACACGCTCGACCTGTCCCGAGAACGTCATCTCGTCAAAATCTATCCTTTTGAAGGGCCATCCACTCTTTTCATGAAGTCGTTTCAATATCAAGAATTTAAGGTCATCAGTACCTGTCCCAAACACTCTTTCAATAACTCTCGTAAACATTCCGATATGGCGGGGAATTTCATATCTTGGGACGCCGAGACTTTCCAATTGAGCATAAGTTTCCTTCTTCAGCTTTTCCTCTACTGAAGATAACGCCTCATCGATGGAATCGAGTAGAAGCCTTTCGAAATCCTTGGCCGGCAAGACAGACGTCCTCGCGTGAGATTGGATAGAATAGGTTTTGCTGATGTTGGCATAAAACGGTTATGAATTACAAATAGGAATTGACGTTTCTGAATGTACGCCGTTGAAGGATGAACAAATCATGCGGTCAGATCATCTGGGTGATTTAGGCGAGGGTTCTGAAATTCAAGGATTGCCTGTTCAAATACCTTGTCTCAAGGTTCTGACGAGGGGCATGCCCGGGTTGTGGTCTTATCCTGCACCCGCATTTCAGTTCGTCATGCCTGAAAACTCCGGTTGGCCATGTGAGACGTGCAGATACTTGCCGATGAGGTATCCTCCAACACTTCCTATGAACAAAGTGGTTACGCTCAGGAGTACGAGAACCAAGGACCATTGCTTTATATCTTTGCGCTCCATGCTTCCAACTTCAGACGCGGCATAAACCATGCTATAAACCCAAATAACACACGATACAGAAACGCACAGTAAAGCTATCCCCAACAAGATTTCGTATCCTAGTTTTCTCACTTGCATGTCCGTTCCTATTGCAACATCTTGTTCTGGCAAACGATTTTGGTTCTAGGGTTGAATTAATGATTTGTGCGTATGACCATTCACATACAGGAAGCGTTTTCTGTGTCTTGTTCCAATGACCATTTGTGGCAGATATCTTGAAGTTCTTGGCACTTCTAAAATTCCGTGTTTTGTGGAAAGACTTGGTAGGCTCTTCAGATCTATGAAGCAAGGATAGCAATTTGTAATAGCCATTTGACAATTGTGAGGAAGGAAACATTTTAGACTTACACTCTCTATCTATTGATGTTGGTGTGAGTTAGATTGGAAAAGCCCTATTTTCGTCAAATTTCCAGTCCGGTCCTCGAGAATCCAGTTTTTGTCCAGGGTCTGCCCGGCTTCGGAAACGTCGGGAAGATCGCGGCTTATCTTTTGCTGAAATTCTGCAGTGCAAAACCCTTTGCAGAGTTGTATTCGCCTTATTTCCCAGACTATGTTTCAATCAATTCAAAAGGAATCTGCCGTTTGCCCCGCTACGAGTTTTATGCGGCGCCTATGGAGAAGAACGATTTCATCATAATGACTGGAGACACGCAGCCCTCTTTTGACGACGTTGCCGCTCACTACGCACTCTGTGGTGAAACGTTAGATTTTGTTGAGAAACAAGGTTGCAGTTTCCTTGTAACGGTCGGTGGTGTGCCAATAACCGAAGAAAAGTCGCAGGTGTATGTGGCAGCCACTTCGTCTCGGCTTGCCTTGGAGTTTATGGAAAAAGGTGGAGTAATCTACAGCAAGGGCAGGATAGTCGGGGCAACAGGTTTAACATTGGCTCTTGCAAAGGAACGTGGTTTGGAAGGCGTATGTCTGCTTGGTGCAACAACGGGTTTTAAAGCGGATCGCGGGGCTGGTTTTTCCGTCTTCAAGTTCTTAATGAAAGCCCTAGGGAACGAAGTGAAGGAAGGGTTATAAGAGAAAACGTGAAATTTAGATAATCATCGGCATGTGATATGTATGGCCCAAGAAACCAAAGAGACCAGAACTGGAATGATGGGTTCAAGGTATTGGAAACTACTGTTGGTCATCCTAGCGGGGCTGTTCACTTTCGGTGCCCCCTACGTGACTTATTTGTCATCCAGTGTTCTCAAACGAGGCATTTTCTTTTCTTTCACCGGCGGATTTGTTTCGCTGATAATAGGACTAGTGCTCATGTGGTATCTCATCAAGAACAAAGTTATTTCATGACGCACGGGCTTCATTACACGTAGGAAACTTTCGCCTCAGATACCCTAGAGCACATCATCTTTTCAGGCAAAAGCTTCTTCATCGGCAATTCTAGAAGGGGCTTAAGCCTATTAAAAATCGTTCGGTCACAATATTTGTTTCTCGCGGTGTTCATGGCACTTGTGCGCGCGCTACCATCGTTTTCCCATGCAGCGACCTCTGGCGAAACTCAGCGAAGGTCGGCGGACTTTCGGATTTAGATGCTCCATCGATTTTCGCTTTCTGGACGATTCTAGTCTACGAACTTCGACAACTTAAGTTGACAACTTACATGACTAGCGCGCGCTTTGGTATTCACATATCTCACAGTCCACCGGATATCGGACAGAAATCGCCACAAGGAAAAGGAAGAAACTATTGGTGATTGAGCAGAAAGAGTTTTCCAGCCCAAAACATGCCATTCAAAAAGCTCTAGCGCGGGCTCGAACTAAAAGCGGCCGACCCCCTGCAGCGAACCCGCGCGCGCTAAGGCAAGGGACAGTTCTCTCCTACTTCCATTCGTAACTAGTGCCGCTAAGCTCCATAGTTTTCGGATCTTAGATGCCTTCGTGGACAGCGATGAAGCTGTTCACCCAAGAGAGCTTCTGAGAATTAGTCATGAACTGTATGATAAGCAAGTCCTTGATCTTCCCTGCTTCCGGCTTGCTCAAGATGGACAGAAAAAGCTGATCAAAGTAGCTCAGAGACTACTTCAAGACAAGATACAAGCGTCACCGGAAAACTTCCAGAGAACGGTTCGCGCGCCCAGGCGAAAGCAAATTAAACCTGAACGCAACGTGCGCGACGTAGACGGCAACGGCGAAGCAAGCCTGCCAGACCTGACCGTTCTGGCTCTGTACCACGGGCAACACTACCTAGTCCCTGACTATTGCAATGAAAATTACATCTGACATTACAAATAAAAGGGCG
>Ga0187866_1000160_pt1 | contig 90656 bp, 105 predicted proteins | sample June2016WEW_11_1_3_FD_133013 | JGI IMG/M metagenome (GOLD analysis project Ga0187866, IMG submission 133013) | Peatland microbial communities from SPRUCE experiment site at the Marcell Experimental Forest, Minnesota, USA - June2016WEW_11_150 | ecosystem: Environmental > Terrestrial > Soil >... | reverse complement strand
TTATATCCCTCCTTTAGAAGTACCTCGATTCGGATTCGGTCAGAATCCGTCAGGTGCTTAAAGGATATTCTTTTCATGCAACAATCCTACTCTAGTTTGTTGCATTTAGAAATTGAACTCGTGCCTTGCTCTGCTTATCGAGATTTGTTGACACATTTTGCAAGTTATCAGATAATTAAGCTGATCAAAAAGGAGGGATAATTTTAAAAGCTCTACAGTTTTGGAAGCGCATCTCTCGAAGAAGAAAAATTCAGATCGGGATTATTGTTTCGACGATAATTATCGGCGCGGGTTTTTTAGTTACCTACAAATACATCAATATCCATGCCAGTACGACTAATATCACCAATACAGCTATAGGTTCTTATACTGAAAACGGTCAAAATAAGTCAGTTCAAAGTAATACAGTTAATACCACGATAACAGGAACGCCCTCGCCTAGTCCTACGCCATCGATAACCCCTTCTCCTTCACCGACCCCGACCGCTACGCCAAGCCTCACCCCAACGCCGACACCTAGCCATACTCCAACACCAACACCAACACCGACACCGACTCCGACGCCAACCCCCAGCCCAAATATCATTAATATTACTCTTCAATTACAAGGCCGAACTAATTTTTCGGCGAGTGGCGTTGATCTAAAAATCTTCCCCGCCGGTAGTACGACCGCCACGTTTGATAATACAAATTTGACCATCGATTCGACCGGTAAAGCTTCTTTCACCTTGACAAATTTAGCCGTCGGAAATTACGATTTTCGAATTAAAGTGCCTGAGTACCTGAGTAAAAAAATCAGCAACATCGCTTTAACCAATTCAGTTCAGCTGAATTTTAGTTCTTTGCTGGCCGGCGATCTTAATAACGACAATATCGTCAACAGCTTGGATTTTGCCATCCTTTCTGGTAAATGGCTGACAGCCGATCCGACAGCTGATATAAATAAAGACGGGATAGTTAATTCCTTGGATTTTTCATTGCTTTCGGCCAATTGGCTCGTCCAAGGTCAATAACAACCTGCCTGCGACAGAACTTTTTAATTCTCGCTGCCGTTCGAATTATAAAGGAGAAAAATGAAGAAAAAAACAATCTTAATCATTTTGGCCATTCTGATAATTATGCTGGCGGGCGCATTTTTACTGTTAATAAGATCGTCAGTCATCAAACCTAAAGCGTCGACTCAAGGTCCGACGCTCTCGCTGAGTCCGGCTTCCGCCACCTATAACCTTGGTGACACTTTTAATGTCAATATAATTTTGGATACCATGGGTCAAGCTGTCAGTGGCGTGGATATTTTTTATCTCAATTACGATCCGAAAACAATTGAGGGCGTCCAAATTCAGCCCGGTACCATTTTCACTAATTATTTAGGCAATAATATAGACGCGACCAATGGCCGGATTACTATATCAGGCATTACCAATCCTGGTGCTGCTTCCGGATATTCTGGCTCCGGCATCTTCGCCACCATTACCTTTAAAGCTTTGGTTCTATCTCAAAATTCGATAGTCTACTTTACTTTCACACCCGGTTCGACCACTGGCTGCGATGTCGCCGCTTTCAATAGCGGTAGCGACATCTTGCAAGCCGTCAATAACGGCAGTTATACTTTCGTTAACGCGACGGCCAGTCCGACACCTTCACTCAAAACCACGACGCAGACGAGCACAAACTCTAGCTCTGGCCAAACCCAAATCACATCCACTCCCAAAAAAGAGACTTCAGCCAGCCCGACTGCGACCGCCAAAACCACCTCTCCCACCTTGTCAACTTCCACCCCAAATTTAGCTTCACCCATCCCAACCGCTTCAACCGTTCCTCTCATCGCCGGCTATCGCGTTTCAGGAACTCTCGGCACGACCGCCCTAATTTTGATTCCAATTTTGATCGTTATGATCATCTATTTTATTTGGAAGTTAAAAACATCTAAAACCAATCAAAGTGAAGACCAGAAAGACACGGAAAATCCATCCCATTGGCAATTTTAATAAATTACACATACAATATAAAAAGGAATATTAAATCCTTGGAGGGAAAATGAAAAAATTATCTTTTATTGGGACCGGGGTCTTATTTATTGGTCTCGTTTTTTTTGCCAAAAATGTTTTTCTAAGAACTCACGCGGCCGGTAACTATACCGTTGAAACTAATGCGACGATTAATAACGCCGAAATTAAAATCAAGGCGGCCACGGGCGATTTGCCAACCCAAATCACTTCGGCTTCGCTTGATTATCAAAAACAAGGCGATTTAACCTGGACGAAAGGACTTGACCCGTCCATTGTTGTTGGCAACACCTACGCCGACCAACCCGGCGTCGGCGATTGGCTGGATAGCAGCGGAAATTTAGATACCGGCGATTTGCAAGTGGTTTCGACTGATATTGCCCCCATGATTCACCGAGTCTACGGCAGCATTTTTTATCTTAGTCCAAGTACAACTTATAATATTCGCGTTACCCTGTTACAAGCCGACGGCTCAACTTATGATACGGTTACGGCCAGTGTGACCACCGAGCCCGATGCCGTTTCCTACGGTACCGGCAAAACCTTAAATGTAGGCGCAGGTCAAACCTATTCAACCATCAACGCCGCTTACACGGCAGCCGCGGCCGGCGATACGATTGTCGTTCAGCCCGGCACTTATAACGAAGCCATTTCGGTCACTAAATCCGGCGCTCAAGGTAACCCGATCACCTTCCGGGGACTTTCCGGCGCAATTATGGGTACACCGTCCTCTGCCAGCGCATCTTTTAGTTTTAACACCGACAACGTTCACGACATCATCGTTGAAGGCTTTAATATGACTTGCTCCAGCAGCTGCCGAAAAAATTTAATTGCCGCCAGCGGAAAAAATCTCCAGCGTCTGACCATCCAAAACAATACCTTCAGCATCCCAGCCACGGCGCCGGCCTCCACCGCCCCAGTAATTGCTTTTTTAACCAATGGCTACAATCAAGGAGTGCTCCAGAATATTTCTGACCTCACCTTCCAAAATAACACCTTCAATATTCAAAACATTGTCAGTAGCCAATTCTTTATGAATGATGGTAAAAATGTCATCATTCGCAACAACAACTTCGCTGGTGCTCCAACGACAGATAATACCTTTTCCCTCTGCGAAGGTCCGCACGAAAATATTGATGTTTACAACAACACCATTACGGCGCCGGCCAAAGGCGATTTTATGGAGATCGGCAAAGGAATTGATATCAACGTTCGAGTCTATGAGAATACCTTAGATAACTCCGCCGGCGGTTTAGAAACGATTTCCACGACCCCTTCGGTCGTCGGCCCGGTTTATGTTTTCCGCAACACCATTTATGCCGGTCCCCAAGTTGATAAAGTCGCTAGTAATGTGGTCGTCGACGTATATAGTAAAAATTCAAGCGATCCCCAGGCCTACGGCCACACTTTAGCCAGTTTAGCCCCAATTTACTACTATCAAAACACGATTTATGCTCAAACCTTCACCGCCGGCGCGAGTGATCCGCAAATGTTTCTCCGATATGAAACCAATCTTTGTCATTCAAACTTCATTTTGAGAAACAATATCATCGTCAACCGCAATATGACATCCTCGGCGGGGCAAAACACCAAACTTGCCCAAACCGATCAACATTGGGGTCAAATTGATTCGGATCATAACCTTTGGTGGAACGGCTCGACGACCAACGCCAATGCCAGTTACGGCTTGGATTTACACAGTATCTTTGCCGATCCGCAGTTTACCAACACTAACTGGCCGAATCCGGACTTGACGTTAAAATCCACCAGTCCGGCTATCGATAAAGGAATTGTCATTCCGAACATCAACGATAACTTTTCCGGCTCGGCTCCCGATTTGGGACGCTACGAATACGGCACCACACCGCAATTAACGCTGACAAAAACCGTCGATAAAACCCAAGCCCAATCCGGCGACACCTTAACTTACACCATCACTTACCAAAACCAAACGAGCGATCAGTTGACCAACACGAGTATTAGCGACGCTATTCCAGCCAATACAAACTATGTGACAAGTTCGGTTTCGGCCTCGGGCACTTACGATGGCAGCTCCAAAGTCACCTGGAACTTAGGCACCCTCTCGCCTGGTGCCAGTGGTTCGGTCAGCTTTAAAGTAACGATAAAGTAGGCAAAATGAAAGATAAAAAGATACCAAAAAGAAAACAAATTCAACTCATCATCGGTGGACTTTTGGCAATATTAATTATTGTTGTAGGCATCTATTTGGCCGTTCGGCCAAAAGCTTCCACCCTTTCGGCCGTCAATACCGCCTTGGGCTCTTACACGGAAAATAGTGCCAGTAAAAACGTTCAGTCTAATACGGTGACAACCAATATTGTCAATCCGTCACCGTCGGTTACGCCGACTTCCACGATCGCTCCAACCCCTTCGCCAACCAGTACTATCTCCACGCCGAAGCCGTCACCAACACCAACACAAACACCGTCACCCACCCCGACACCGACTTCTTCTCCGATCACCTCACTTAAATTAACCAATGGCGGATTAACCATTAAGCCTTCGACCACCGTTAGAGTCGGAAGACTGATGACCTTTACTTTCACCTGGACAGGTTCAGCGCCAGCGCCGGTTAAACTTCATCTTTGCCGAACGAATGCCTTTTCAGGTGGTAAATGCACCAATGGAAGCTTCTGTGACTCGTCCAACTTTTCTTCGACTTCTCCTTTAAGCTGTCAATATTCGCCAAGCTCTTTACGCCTCAAAACTAATCCTAACTACATTTACACTTACGTTTGCACGTCAAATGATGTTTGCGATCATTCACACACTTATAGCTTCACGGTTACCCGCCGTTAAACCGTTCTCTATCTAATAGTACAAAATAACTCGCTCTTCTTTTCAGTAAGTTTTTTTTGATGGTAACGAATTTACCTTACAATTCGGCATAGTACTAATTTAAACACTCAACCTTAAATGAATGTTAATCTTGATTTTGAAGCTTTTTTTCAATCGTGCCAAACTTCATATACTCGGGTTTGAAAAACAATTGGCAATCGCCGGTTGGGCCATTGCGATGTTTACGGACTAAAATTTCGGCAATGTTTTTATTTTCGGTTTCCTTGTCGTAATAATCATCACGATAAATAAACATCACCACATCGGCGTCCTGCTCGATACTGCCCGATTCTCGAAGATCGGCTAAGACCGGTTTTTTGTTGTCGCGATGCTCGACAGCGCGTGAAAGTTGTGATAAAGCCAACACCGGGACATTGACTTCCCTGGCCAGTGCTTTGAGCGATCGAGAAATCTCGGAAACTTCCTGGACTCGGTTATCGGAACCCTTCGAATTCACTCCGCTCATCAGCTGCAAATAGTCGACTACCACCAAGCCCAAGCCGCGTTCCATTTGCAAACGCCGTGCCTTGGCCCGAATCTCCATCACATTTAAATATGGGGTATCATCAATATAAATCGGCGCCTCACTGAGCATTCCCATAGCGTAGTTAAGTTTGCCGAAATCTTCGTCTTCCAAATTGCCGGTGCGCAGCTTCCAGGAATCCACCGCCCCACGCATGGCTAAAAATCGATCAATAACTTGTTCTTTCGACATTTCCAAGCTGAAGATGGCGACCGGAATTTTTCCTTCGCAGGCGGCGTGATCAACAATATTTAAGGCGAGTGATGATTTTCCAATCGAAGGTCGAGACGCTAAAATGATCAAGTCAGAGGCTTGAAGCCCCGCTAAAATATTATCCAGATCCCGAAAGCCGGTTGGCACACCACGGAGCGTTCCCTTTTCTTTATGAAGTTTATCGATTCGCTCAAACGATTCCTCGAGCACATCCTTAATCGGCGTAAAATAGCTTTTAATAAACTTTTGAGAAACACTAAAGAGAGCACTTTCGGCTTTATCTAAAACCATCTCGATTTCCATGGTTTCCTGAAAACCAAGCTCGGCGATCTCGGAGGCAGCCGAAATAAGCCGACGCAAGGTAGCTTTCTGATGAACCAAATTCGCGTAAGTGGTTACGTGAGCCGCCGTCGGCACCGAATTGACAAGAGTGGCCAAATACGTCGCCCCGCCGACGTCTTTGAGTTTCTTTTCTTTTGTAAGCTCGTCAGTTAAAGTGACTAAATCAATCGGTTTTCGTTTTTCAAACAACGTCAAAATACTTCGATAAATCGCGGCGTGATCGTCACGATAAAAGTCATCGGGCGTTAAAATGTCCGCGATTTTAATAACCGCGTCTTTATCCATTAAGATCGAACCCAAGACAGATTGTTCCGCCTCGATGTTTTGCGGCGGAATTTTGACGTTATCGGCCATATCCCTCCATAGTTATCCACAGTCTTTCTGTATCATGCAATAATTAACTTAGTCCCGTCAACATTGTGGAAACTGTGGATTATGGGGATAAGTTATGTTACGATAAAAGTAATCATTAAGCTTCTATGGAGGGAATATGAATCAACAACCAACATCACCCCCACCGGCGCCAGCCGCCCCGCCGCCGCCATCTCCGACTCCTAATCAACCAGCGGTTAGATCCTGGATGTTAATTGTTCTGATTTTGGTTATCGTGGCCGCGGCGATTTATTGGTTTTTTATTCTTCGTTAAATCTTATGTTTTCTGAGCTGAACCTAATTTTTCGTGCCCGGTTTTATAAGATCTGAAAAATCTCATTAAGTTTAATCAAGGAGGAGTTAATGACCCCACCATCGTCACCCCCCACCAAATCTCATCAGCCAATGATTCGGCCATGGATTTTAATTCTTGCGGTTTTGGTTATCATTACCGGTTTTGTTTTTTGGTGGTTTTACCGCAACAATTCTACCAGCCCCATCGTCACGACGACCGCTATCCCGACAACCTCGCCAGTCAGCTCCCCCACCGTCTCACCAACAGCTGCTCCACTAACCTATACCGATAACACTTATAACTTCACCTTCACTTATCCTGCCTCGTGGGGCGCTTGTAAAACCAAAGATGTACCACTTGCCGACGAAGAAATAACTTACTATATTAATTGTCCAACCGTCGACCAAAGCTTTGCCGCTGGCGATAGCACCCAGTTTCCCGGTTATTACTCTCCCTTGGCGATCTCGGTTTACACTCTTGCCCAATGGACAACAATACAAAATGCCGAGGGTGCCGAAAAAGATGCGCTGCTGGCTCAAAATAATACCTATGCCTTCGGCTGGATCCAGTCCAACGGTCAACTGCCGAGCGATTGGACTAATAAACAATTTAATGATTATCAGACCCTTATTAATAGTTTTAAGTTGTTATAATTTATAGGAGGATTAGATGAATTATCCATCTCAACCGGCGAACAAACCACCGATCATTCGTCCTTGGATGTTAATTTTACTGGTCGTGGTTATTGTTGGCGCTGCCATTTACTGGTGGTTTGAAATTCGAAACGCCAAATCAGGCACGACAACGGCTTCAACTTCACCAACTCCAGCGGCCGTAGTGAGTACTTCCGCGACACCTACATCGCTATTAGCCAATAGTCCATCAAGCAGCTCTAAAACAACGCCGACAGCATCAAGCACGCCAGTCAAGACATGGACGGGCAAGCTGGTGAATACTGTCGCTTCAACGCTAACCGCACCGTGTATTCCAAACATTTCCTTTAACTATCCAGCAGATTACAGCCTCAGCGCAGTCTGGGGAACATCAGAATACAATGGAGAGGTTGAGGTAAGAATACAAAAAGGTCAGGATTTAATTTTAGTCGACGCGGGTTCACCGCGACCAAACAATATATGCGATAATTCACTCCAAGAATTGCTTGTCACCATTGACTCTAGAACGATCCAATTCGGCACAATTAACGGTTATTCTACAGCAACTTATACATCTATTTTAAACGGACAGTCTGTAGAAGAGATAATGAATAATACTGACCATAGCGACGTAGCAATTACTGATGGCGCAGGACAAACAGCTGCTACTAATGCCGCAATCAATACCATCGTTAATTCTTTAAAGTTCAAATAATTATTCGAGTTCAAAAATCTCACTAATATCTTCAACAAGAACCTCTTCGGAATCGAGCGGTTTTTTAAGTGATAAATTTGGATCGACGAGACAGGAAAGAATGTAGCTGGAACCGCAGACTTTTTCAATAATTTTCTCAATAATCTGGGAGTTTTGTTTTTTAGCAATCACATCGGAATGAAACTTAAATTTGAAGGCTAAAGTGATTTTTCCATCATTGGTATCAGATATAACCGCGTCGCCAAGCATCGCCGCTAAAGTGTGGTTGTATGCTTTCGTCTCGGAAACCACTTTAGGCCAAAGAGCGACATCAAAAGTCTTTCCTGTCCTGGCCGCGGATCGCTCCTCATAATGGACGCTACGCTCCACCGCGGGTTCTCTATCCAGCCTAGACTCGGATTTCGTTCGGATCACTAGCGTTTCACTCGAAGCATCTCCCCGGCTCTGTAAGGTCAGATCCTCAATTTTGGATTTTGCATTGTTATTTTGAGATTTGCCAAGCATGCTATTTTCATTTTGATTTTCATCGCCTCGGGCGGTAATCTCATACACTATCATCTCCAACGGCAGTTGGGGCAGATTAGCCGATTTAATTTTAGGAATACTTAAGATAAATTTTTCAATCATCTCCATTAAAGTGTCAATCTCGAACGATTCTGAAAGTATTTTTACTTTCTCCTGTTGTTCACGAGTAAGATCAAATAACTGATTTTCGCCAAGCTTAAATAAAGCAATTTTTCTGAGGACTTCCACCAGCTTGGTCGTAAAATATTCCAAATCCACACCTTGGAAATAAAGGTCGGAAATCAACCGAAAGGCCTTTGTCCGATCGTTTCTCGACAAAACGTCAATAAATTCAAAGACACTTTCGTCGCTGCCCAGTCCTAAAAGTTCCTGAACTTTCTTGGTTGTGATTTCGGCTCCCGTTTCAGCCGTTCCCGAAACTTGATCGAGTAAAGACAAGGAGTCTCGATACGCCCCAAAAGAAAGCTGGGCCAAAAGTTTCATCGCCTCCGGTTGAATTTTAAGTTTTTCAAGCTTACTCACTCTTTTAAGTAAAGTTTCAATTTCTTCGACGGTTGCTTTATGAAAATCAAAACGCTGGACCCGCGAAAGAATAGTCGGCAAAACTTTTTGCGGCTCGGTGGTCGCCATCACAAAAACCGCATGCTTGGGCGGCTCCTCTAAAGTTTTAAGTAAAGCATTAAAGGCTTCTTTGGTTAACATATGGATTTCGTCGATAATATAGACTTTATACTGAGATTTTGTCGGCGCAAATCGAATTTTTTCACGTAATTCCCGGATTTCATCAATGCCCCGATTGGACGCGGCATCAATTTCAATAATATCGAGGGATTTGCCTTCTGTTATTTCGCGGCAACTTGAACATTTACCACAAGGTTCGTAAGAATTTTTACCGAGAGGGCGACCAGTACAATTTAAAGATTTAGCAAAAATTCGAGCAATGGTGGTTTTGCCGGAACCCCGCGGCCCTGAAAATAAATAACCATGGGAAAAATTGCCATTCGAAAGCGAATTGGCCAAGGTTTTTCTGACATGTTCCTGACCAACAATGTCCGCAAATTTTTGGGGACGATATTTACGATAAAGAACCATAAGAACAAGTTAAAGTGGATGAGTAATAAGCAAAGCTTTTGTTTTTTACTTTTTCACTATATAGCATTCGCCAGACATTTCAAATTGTGTTACAATAATTTCAAGGAGCACAAAGGCGCCAGTCTTTGAATTAGGAGGGGTTTTGACATCGCAAGAACTCAAAAAAAATGTGGCTCAAAAAACCGGCATTTCCCTTGAAGAAGCCAGTCACGCTATTGATGAACTCCAAAAAACGATTAACCGCGAGTTAACTGAAGGTAAAAGCGTTAATATTCCTGGCTTTGGTCATTTTGTTATGATCGCCTATCCGCCTCGAACCATCAAAGATGCCCGGAACCCAGCGAAAACGTATCTTTCCTTAGAAAAAAATATTCCCCGCTTTCGACCAAGCGCCAATTTTAAGGAAGAAATTTCCGGCACTCACAAAGAACTCAATGTTGAAAATGCCACTCCTAAAGTAAAAGTTTCTTATATTGATCTTTCTAAAACCACCGTTCCGAAACGAATCCTCAATCTCTTGCCCGAACATATTGCCCGTCATTATCAAATCGTGCCCATTACCGAAAATGAAAATAGATTAGTTGTGGCCATGATTGATCCCGAAGATCGGGAAGCCATTGAGTTCGTCAAGAAAAAAACCGGCCAGGAATTAGAAATCAAAATCTGCACCCAAGTTGATCTCAATCATGTCCTTGAACAATACTCGGCCATGCCCGGTGAATTAAAAAAAATCGTCGAATCAGCCGAGGAAGAGGAAGATTTTAAACCGAGTGAAACTAAAGAGCAAAAAGCGAAAACCGAAGAAATTGTCGAAACGGCCCCGGCGGCTAAAATTATTCAATCAGTCTTTAAACGGGCCGTCCGTGAAAAAGCTTCCGACATTCACATTGAACCAACTGAAGAGCAAGTCATTGTTCGTTACCGAGTTGATGGCATTTTGCGACAGGTTATCACTCTGCCCAAAGAACTTCTCGCCGCCATTACTTCTCGAACAAAAATTCTTTCCAATATGAAAATTGATGAAACTCGCTTGCCTCAAGACGGTCGTTTTCAAACCGTTATTGATGGCAATGAAGTCGACTTTCGCATTTCCACTTTACCGACCGTCAACGGCGAAAAAATTGTCGCTCGAATTTTAGATAAATCCACCGGCATTTTGACTTTGGACCGGCTTGGTTTACGCGGTACCGCTTACCAGACACTCGATGAAAATATTCGCAAAGCTCACGGGATGATTTTGGTCACCGGACCAACCGGCTCAGGAAAATCAACAACCCTTTACGCCGTGATTGACAAAATTAAAAATGTCGGTGTCAATATTGTCACCTTGGAAGATCCAGTTGAGTACCGTATGGCAACCATTAACCAGTCCCAAGTTCATACTCAAATTGGCTTTACTTTTGCCAGCGGGCTGCGTTCCATTCTTCGTCAGGATCCTGACATTATCATGATCGGCGAAATTCGCGACTACGAGACAGCCGATATGGCCGTCCACTCGGCTTTGACCGGCCATATTGTTTTATCAACTTTGCACACTAACGACGCCGCCGGGGCCATTCCACGCCTAATCGATATGAAAATCGAGCCGTTTTTGGTCAATTCTTCCATCAACTGTGTTGTCGCTCAACGACTTTGCCGCCGCATTTGCGAAGCTTGTCGAGAACCTCTTGAGATTGAAATGGGCGAAAAAGAATTAACCGAGAACGAATTGAAAAATCTGCCGCCTAAAGAAAAGAAACCCGATAAACTCCAATTTTTTCATGGCAAGGGCTGTGATAACTGCAGCGGCACAGGCTATAGGGGACGCATTGGTATCTATGAGGTTTTCAACCTTACTAATGACATTAAAGAGATGGTCGCCAAACGCGCCTCGGGGACAGAGTTGGGCGAGCAAGCCATTAAAAACGGCATGACGACGATGAAACAGGATGGTGTTTTAAAAGCCGCCGAAGGCCTAACCAGTCTCGAGGAAGTCTGGCGCGTCACCAAAGACTAATGTCCACACCCATAGCGAATTAAACTAATAGCTAATACCATTACATACAAAATTCAAAAAAATAAATCTTTATTTATTATTTACTTAATTAGTTATTAGCGAGGCAATTATGATTATTAGGCAAAAGGCATAACGAAGGGAGCGTTTTATGAATTATATTTATTCTTGTAAAACAGCCGATGGCAAGATCGAAAATGGAATTATCGATGCCCCCAGTCCCGATGCGGCTGCCAAGTTACTTTCTCAAAAACAACTCTTTGTCCTGGATTTGCGCCAAGAGGGCGATTCTTTAGAGAAAAAAGGGCTGAATCTAGATATTCCTTTTTTGAGCAAAAGGGTTTCTATTAAAGATAAAATTATTTTTACTCAGCAGTTATCAATGATGATAAAGGCCGGTTTGCCTTTACTTGACGCCTTCACGGCTTTGGAGGAGCAAACCGAAAATAAATATTTCGCGGGAATCATTCACGATATTGCCCAGGATGTTAAAGGCGGCAAACCGCTTTCGGAGACACTGGCTAAAAATCCCAAAATATTCAACACTCTTTACACGGCCACAGTTGCATCGGGTGAAAAAAGCGGCAAACTCGACGAAGTCCTCGAGCGGCTCTCTGATCAGCTTCAGAAAGATTACGATCTTATTTCAAAAATTAGAGCGGCGGTTTCTTATCCTATTTTGGTCGTCACTGCCCTCATCGGCATCATGATTTTAATGTTTATTTTTGTCATTCCCAAACTTAAATCGGTTTTTGCCGATATGGGCGCCACTTTGCCACTGATTACTCGAATTATTCTGGGAATCAGTGATGTCTTTAGCCAATATTGGTATGTTCTTCTCATCTTAATTTTGGTCATTTACTTTGGAGTAAGAATTTTCTCCAGAACAAAAAAAGGCCGGTTAACAATCGACCGGTTAATTCTCAAAACTCCCATGGTGGGGAGTTTAATGAAAGAAATTTACATGACCCGTTTTGCTCGAACAATGGGGACATTGGTTGCTTCCGGCCTACCGATGCTGGATATCATTGCGACCGTCAAATATGTTATCAACAACCGAGTTTATCAAGATGCTTTTGAAAATATTTCCACCGAAATCGAAAGCGGCGTACCCCTTTCGGAGGCACTTAAAAAACAAAAAATCTTTCCGGCCATGATCTACCATTTAGTCTCCGTCGGCGAAAAAAGCGGCAAACTTGATTATGTTCTTTTATCGATGGCTAATTTTTTTGATAAAGAAATTGAAAATAAAACTAGCAATTTAGCCACTTTTATTGAACCGGTTTTAATTATTATTATTGGCGCCGGCGTGGGCGTGGTGGTTGCTTCAGTCTTAATGCCAATTTATTCGTTAGTCAATACAATATAGTTTTTTACATCGTTTCTACGAATTATAATTTAATTGCCAATATAAGAATAGATAAACTTTAAAATGAAAAAAGCTTTTACCCTTATTGAATACCTCGTCGTTATAGCAATTATCGGTATTTTGAGTGCCGCGGTGGTTATCACTTTAAGCCATTACGAACCCTCAATCAGTCTCAATGGCTCATCCAGAGATCTCGTCAGTCACCTCCGTCAAGCTCAAGAGGAAACGGTTTCTTCCCAGACCGCCTACGCAATTCTATTTAATCTCAAAACCTCCCCCGCCAATTATCAGCTCTTAAAAATTTCCCAAACGACTACTGTGATGGACACCTATTCTATTCCTAGTACCGTCACGGTCACTTTGGATCCGACAATAACAAGTAACCAAATAACTTTTTCTCCGGACGGCGGGCCGAGTGCTTCGGGTAATATTACCTTCACTTCTGGCGGAATAACTAAAGTTGTTTCCGTCTCACCGGCCGGCGTCATTTCGTTACAATAATGACCGATATTTTTAAAAAACTTAAAAAAGATGGCCGCCCGCGCTCTCAAAAGGCCTTTTCGCTCATCGAAACATTGATTGCCATTTTCATTTTGGAAATCGGCATTTTGGGCGTGGCCGCTTATTATTCCAGCAGTTTTAAAACCACCCGTGTCGCCCGAAACGAAACGATCGCCTCAAACCTCGCCAGCGGCCTTTTAGATCAAGAGCTTTCAAATTCCTATGACGATATTGCCGTCGGCACCGGCACCAAAACAAGATATTCCACTGATCCCAACAGTCCTTTTTATAACTGGTATGATGAAACTGACGTTTCTTATGTCGATTCTAATCTCAATGTCCAGCCGACTGATACGAACATGAAAAAAATTGTGGTGATGGTTTATTGGACCGACGGCGTCACGCCGAAAAGTTTTCAAATTGCTTCCATCAAATCTAAACAATGAAAACAAAATTTTTAAAACAAAGGGCTTTTACCTTAATGGAATTGGTTGTCGTCATGGGTCTTTCCGCTCTGATATTGGTGACGTCCTATTCGGTTTATGTCGTCAGTATCAAAGGATACCGAGAAAATACGGCCAGCGCGGAATTAACCCAAAACGCCCGCATTTCTTTGGAAAGAATTTCCCGTGAAATCAGGCAAGCAGCAGAAATTGTCACCGTTCTGCCAACTGACCCAACTCAAGGTCAGCCCCCCAGCCAAATAAAATTCCAGGATGGCCATGATTTAACCGACGGTCCGATTCAATACCTAACCTATTACCTCGTCGGAACCGACCTTCACCGAAAAGCTTCTCATTTTGCCTTCGTCAGTGACCTGAATACTTGGGTTCTTTATTCGGCCCTTGACGGCAACGGCCATCCGCCGACCGAGTACACCGATTCCGATAACGTTAAAGCCCAAGACATCAGCCAACTCCAATTTTGGGGAGACAAAGTCATTACTATTTCCCTGACTGTCTCAAACGGTACCCAAAGTTATCAATTTCAAACCCAAGCTCTGGGAAGAAATCTTCAATGAAAATGCTTAAATTTCCAATCAAAAGAAAAAGACATGGCTACACCCTTTTAATCGTGATGATTTTAATGATGCTTTTGCTTGCTGTGGTCTATTATTACAGCGAGGGGCAGTTTACCGAGTTAATAATCGCCCGCAACAATAAAGGCGCCGACGTCGCCTTTTCACTGGCTGAAGGGGGCGTCCAGGAAGCCATTTACCGCATCCAGTATGATCCGGCCACTCGGACGAACTTTTTGACCACTAATAACGGCGTGACCAACTTTTCTCATTCTAACGGTTTAATTAATAATGGCTCTTATACTGTTGCTATTCAAAACACTGCTCAAGCCGCCGCCACCATTACCGCCACCGGTTCTTATCAAATGGGTACCCGCACTTCGCAAAGAAAAATTACTCTCAACGTCATCCAGGCCACTCAACCGCCTCCCTACAATTACGATGCTTCTTTGTTGGTAGGCGGACCTAATCCGGGTGATATCAATCTCAATAACGCGACCATTAATTATGACAATGGCTACGATCCTTCGAGCTTAATTGGCGGCGGCAACATCACGGCCAATAATGTCAGTATCAATATGACTAAAGATATCATTTCTGATAAAACCATTAATGTTAATAATGTAACGGTCACGGCCGGCGGAAATATCTTGGCCAGTCAGAGCATCAAAACCAACAATGCAGTCATGAACTACGGTGGGCAGATGACCCCCAATTATCCTAATCAAACCTATAGTTTACCGGCCGTCGATATTACCTCCGACTGTTCGGTTGATCTTAACTCTTATAAATGTCTCGCTCAAACTCAGGGCCATTACTATACTTCGGCCCAATTTGCCCAACTGATTAAACCCAAAAATACGACCTTAACGGGCATTTATTACGTGGCAGGGTCTGGAGGTGTAACGCTTAACAATCAAAATCTAACCATCACCGGCGCTTTGGTCAGCGAAGGAACCGTTTCGGCTAATAACGCTTCGTTAACCATCAAAAACAATAACGGCCCGTCCGGACTGTTTACCTTGCAAAATTTTTCCGTCAACAACGCCAATATCTATATTGAAGGTTTAGTTTACATCGGCGTCCAATCCTCAATGTCAAATAATGCCATCATTAAGATTGTAGGCGCCATTTTGGCTCACCAATTCACCGGAAATAACGTCACTATAACCCTCGACTTCAAAAAAGATTGGGTCAATCAAGCCTTGCAGCCTGGCTCCACCCAATCACCGGTGATTCGATTCGACCACTGGGAAGAAGACTATTAACCGACAAATTTTTTATCCCTTATCATCACAAATAATAAAATATGATATGATGGTTATAAATAAAGGAGAGGGATGTACGAGGGGGTCCTGGGCTTAAAAAAACCTATTTTTGGTTTGGATATCGGCTACCAAACTCTTAAAGTGATGGAACTTAAAAGCGATAAAGCCGGCGCCAAAATTTTGGGTGTGGCGGAAATTCCCCTTGATCCTAAATCTTTAACTAAAGACGGCATTAAAGACAAAAATAAAGTGGCCGCGGCGATTCATCGCGCGACGCAACTGGCCAAACCTCACCCGATTACCGCTCAAATTGTTTCTTCGGCCCTGCCCGAATCCCTTGTTTTTACCAAATCGATCGATTTGCCGAAAATGAGTGAGGAAGAAATTAATAAAAATATCCCTTTTCAAGCCGGTGAGTTTTTTCCCATTCCCCCCGCCGAAATGTATATGGATTGGCAGATCGTCGGTAACTTGCCGGAGAAAAATCAGGCTGATGTCTTAGTCGTGGCTGCTCCTAAAATTATTGTTGACTCGATTGCTGAGGTCGTCAAAATTGCCGGTTTAGAGCTTTCCAGTCTAGAAACTAAACCAGTGGCGGACACCCGAGCGCTGATTGCCCCTAATGATCTGGGGCCGTATCTTTTATTGGATATCGGCGCCAAGACTTCGAGTATTATTTGCTACGATCAGGGAACGATTAAAATGACATCCACCGTTTCGGCCGGCGGCGATGATTTAACCGCCGATTTTCAGCCGAATATTAATAATCTAGCCTCGGAAATTGTCCATCTGGTCAAGTACTATCAAAATCGCATTGGCCAGGCTACCATTTTCAAAAAAATTATCACGGCCGGGGGCGGCGCCAATGTCCCTCGAGCCGTTGAAAGCTTAGAGAAAGCGACCCGCATCAAAACAGAAATTGGCTGGCCATTGATTTCCACAAAAAGTTATAATCCCAAATTTGCGACCGTCATAGGATTAGCCATCAAAAAAATATGATTAATATCAATCTTTTACCGCCCGAACTTAAGCTAAAAAAAATTCAAGCCAAACGTAATGCTTCTTTAATGAGCGTTTGCTTGGTCATAATTATCATTACCGTCGTCTTGGGAATTATTGCCCGTTCCGCCAAAGCCACCATTGAGACCCATCTCGGATCAACTCAAAGCGATATTAACCAGAATAATAACACCCAAGAAGGGAATAAAAACCTTGAGGATATGGCTCTGCTGATTAATGATCGGGCTCAAGAAACCACCCAAGTTAACAAAACGCGAGCCATTTGGTCAGAAGTTTTACAGGAATTATCAAATGATTCGCCCTCGGACGTTCAATTTGAAAGTATCACCGCCGATATCACTAAGTCGCCGAACTTCACGCTGACCGGCAATACCAGCTCCCAAATTGAGATCATTAAATTTAAGGATAAACTCAGCGCTTCCTCCTTCTTCAAAAACGTCACTTTCACCAACTCCAGCTTAAATCAATCCAGCACACCCAACAGTTCTTCCCAAGTAAAATTTACCCTGGAATTCGATTTAGCCAAATTTGCCAGCAGTGCGGGAGGTTCGCAATGAAAAATAAATCCATCATCATCATTTCGGCGACTTTAATTATTGTGGCCGCCATCGGATTTTTCATGATTTGGCCAACTGCCTCCTCAATCTGGCAAAGTTGGCAAGCGCTTTCGGCTTCCCAGGCCGACCTTAAAAAATCCGAGGAGAAAGCCCAGGCGCTGGCCGATTTGAAAAAGAACGCCACTCAGATTAACAATGTCGCCGCCATCGCCCAAAATTATATTCCCCAAAGCTACGATTCAAGCCAATTAATCCTCGAACTTTCGACGATTGCCGCCAATAATAATTTGACGGTCCAACAAACCTCCATTAATCAAGTTACTCCCGCCAGCTCTCCCACCCCGACACCCCAAGCCGGCTCGAATAGTTCAGCGAGTAATCTTAAAGACATCAGTTTTTCGATCCAACTTTCGGGCGCTTATCCTGACTTTCTAAACTTTTTAAAGGCCATTGAGACAAGTTCAAAACTAACCATTGTCACAAGCATTAACCTTCAAATGGACTCGGCGTCCACCACTGGCGGCTTAACTGTTCAAATTACCGGTTCATCCTTTTATAAACCGAATGTGTCGGTCGCCGATACGCTCGAAAACATTAAAGTTTCCCAAAATACCATTAATATGTTTTTGAATCTTAAAAGTTATGCCAATCCCCTCAACCCCGCCGCCCAAGGTTTTGGCCGAAGTAATCCGTTTCAGGGGTACTAAAAAAAGATAACCAAAAAAGTTTTACTTTGCTTATACGGTTACCTTTTTTATTTATGTACTAAAGCAGCTTTAATCTTTTCGATCACTTCACCCGGCATCGTTTCAGACTTGACGATATAATCCGCCGCCCCTAATCTTTTTCCTTCGGCGCGGTCAACATCCTGGATTAAGGCCGACAAAACAATAACCGGAATTTCTTTCAGGTCCGGGTTCGCCTTCAAGCTTTTTAAAACATCAAAGCCATTGACTTTGGGCATCATGATGTCCAAAAGGATGATGGCGGGCTTGATTTCCTTGGCTTTCGCGAGCGCTTCTTCACCATTCGAGGCCTGAACGATCGTAAAACCTTCCGCCTTCAGGCGCTCTTCATACATTTCTCGCAAGGTTAAATCATCATCCACTAAAAGCAATGTTTTGCTGCTTAAGTCCATATAACTCCTTATTAGACCCTTGTTATCTTAATTATACTAAGATATCTTCCGAAAAGTCAAGCGAATCTCTTAGGACTTTTAAGCTATTTGGATATGGAATATTGCAAGTAAAAAAAGATATCGCTGGCTAAAATAAGCATTACAATCAAGATCAAAAAGAAAATAATGACGGGATTCGTTTTGCCAGTCTTTGCCGGACTGGCTGGGGTAGGCAAAGGCGCCACCATCGGTGCAACTGGTGGGGTCGGAACGACGGCTGGCACGGCCTGAGCTTGGGGTTGAAATTCAATTTCCGGTGTGGGCTTAATTTCAGGAGCGCCGGTTGAAGTGGTTGGTTTGACTTTAGGGATCGGACTTTCAGGTTTTAGAGGCGTGCTCGACACGGTTGGAAATTCCTTGTGGTATTTTGTTAAAACCGCTTCGACTTTTTTTATCACATCCACCGGCATCGCTTCCGACTTAATAATATAATCATCGGCCCCGGCTTCCACCGCTTTGGTTTTGTTGATATCGCGCATCAAGGCGGAAAGAATAATGACGGGAATATCTTTCGTCGCTGGGTCACTCTTGATCGCCGCCAAAGCTTCATAGCCGTTAACCTTGGGCATCATGATATCAAGTAAAACTATATCCGGTTTGACCTGGTGAATCTTAGCCAGTCCCTCTTCCCCGTCGCGGGAAATTTCCACTTTATAGCCGGCCAGTTCCAGACGCTCCTTATACATATCAATGAGCATCTTGTCATCGTCCACCATAAGTATCGTGGTGCCTTTAGGCATCTGCCCCTCCTCCTACATCTAAAAACTAACCAAAAACTCGGTTCAGTATCTATTGTATACTATTTTTTTCTGTCAAGCAAACGCCGTCTTATTTCTTTTTTAGAGTCGCAAACATCAAGAAATGGTAACTGATTTTGAGTTTATTCTTCTTTTCTTCAGGAATAACTTTAATGATACCAAAAGCCGGGAAAAAATTCCTGAGTTCTCTTTCGTCTTTAAAGATATGGTGTGGAATTCCTTGTTCTGAACCGCCCTCCGGCGCTACAGTACCTGGCTCGATTTCGAAATCACGCATTTCGCCAACTTGGCGCGGCACTTCAACCATAATTAACGCGCCTGGTTTTAAAATTCGTTCGATTTCCCTTATCAATCCTTTGATTTCGGCGACTTTATTGTGATGCAAAACATTGGTCGAGATAAGACCATCGAAAAAATTCTCTTTATAAGGCAGCGTTTGATACATGTCGCCCAAGATGATATTGGCGGAAAGATTTTTTTCTTTCACTCTTTGCTGGCAAACCGCTAACGCATTTCTGGAAATATCTATTCCATAAACCTCAAAGCCTTCTTTGACCAAAGCGATAGTGTGGCGACCCGTTCCGCAACCTAAATCAAGCACTCTTTTAGCATTCCGCTTTTTGAGCAGATTAACGAAATCGCCAAAATCTTCGTGCGGCGCCCGAAAAACATCTTTAAGATGTTCTGTTCCACCGTAAAATTTTTTATCCCAGATATCCATTTCAATTTTTCCCTCGGAATCTAATCTGATTTCCCTTGCTTTTTTCTCACCAATCTCTTGCAAATACCGCTATTCAGCTAATTTTTTATTGTATTTTTTATTCATTATTGGTATATCCGGTGGTCACCGATATCGTAGAAGATTACCTGATCTTTTCTAATAAACTCGAAAACAATTCGATAAGAATAATTCAAAGAAAAAGACTTTGGTCTTTTTCTTTGAATTTACGAGTTCTAAGTTGAGGCTCAAAAGGATTTTTTACAAAAATAGCTTCCTTTTCTACCGCTAATCTTTGGATATTCTTAGGAAGCTTAACAAAAGATCTTTTAAACCGAGTGGACGGCTTTACCTTTATTCTTCTTGGTAACATATTGAGGATATTCTCTTTTTACAAAATCTTCGAAATCTTCCAATTTACCTTCTTTATATTCCCGCCGTCCTTCGTCGACAATTTCCAAAACATCCTCTTCGGTTAATTCAGTTTTTTGGGGAATAATTTGGACAAGGAGATCTTCAATTTTATCCAATTTGTTCAAAATTTTTTTCTCTAATTGAGGAGACATATTTTCCTTTCAATAAGATTATACCCTCATCGAATAAAAACTCAATATTTAAATCTTCGCAACCGCCTTGATTAGGTACCCTTAGCAGGTTGTGTGGAAGAGCGCGTTAATTTTATCTGAATGCCTTTTCAGTTCATTAAACTTTCGAACGGCCGTCGGTGTATCAAGAATTAAAAGCTCGATTTTTTTCTCGAGTGCCTTTTGCCGAATATCCTCTGATACTTCAAATTGACGATCAAAACCATCGGCGATAACAACCACTTTAGGCTCACCTTTAAATAATAATACTTTTTCCTCTTCCAACATTTGATGGGTCGTTCCGAATTTTTTATGAAGCTTTATGCTGTTCCTCTCAATAATTTCATCGCCGACGATAATAATCTGATGATATTTTTTGCCATCGATGGTTATCTCACCAAATTTTAAACTTTCAATTTTCATTCCAATTTTTATCTCTACCCTCACTAAACCATATTCTTGCACTAATAATATCGCAACAATGCACGAAAGCTGTCAATGGGAGCATTATCCTTTTGGTTGGGTGATAGTCTTTATTTTCTCCATGAATATATTTGATGGCGTTCAATTCCTTATTGGAAAATTCAACGCCGTATTTGTTTTTCATAAATTCGATCAGAAAAAGATGTGGATCTTCGACAACGAATTTATCTTTTGCATACCGAAAAATTTTATCGAGATCATGAATAAATAAAATAAAAAGCGCTTCGGACAAAGTAAATTCTAATTTTCTTTTATTGTTCAATGTCTCATATAAAATCGCTGCTATATTCATTGTTTCAAGTACATGATCTTTGTAACCTCCTGGCCAATCCTGATGTTTAACTCGGCTCCCCGGTAATTTTTCGATTTCCTCTCTAAAATCGTCTAAAATTTTTCCGCAAACGTCTGCCTTCGTTTGCTCCATTTTATTTAATAATTCTTCAAAAGAAAGTTTACGATTTTTCTCCACCAAAATCCTTTCTGACCGATTCTATTCTACTATTTACAGATTAAAAATCAAGGATTAGATCTTCGCGTTTATGATTAATAATGTGATGAGCACATTGATTACGGCCGGTTTACACTTAAAGAGAGTTGAAAAGCTAAAAATGTATAAGGGTTTTCGAGCTACAATTAAAAAATATTTTAATTCAAAATAGTATCAGGCCAATGATACTATTTTTTGCCCAATTTACTCTTAAAAATTATAAAAATCACTACCTATATATCTTATATATATTAATAAGCTTTAGCTCAACCAAATAACGATCATGAAAAAATCACACCCTTAACCAAAAACAGAACAATGACAAAAAGATATGATTCTTGCCACTATTCTATATACTCACTGTAAAATGACCACTCCCTCTTGAAAATAAAACCATTGTTACAAATAAACTCCTAAAATAAAAAACAACAAGTGAATCGGGATCACCGTTTCATTAAGACAAACTTTTGAATTTCAAAAGGAAATTTCTAGAGTCAGAGATCTTGCATAATTGCTAGATATCTTCCGCCGCTTTGGTTGGACAAGCTGATGGTTCAAGAGCTTTTTGTTGACGATTCTATATTGGAAAAGTTTTTGGATGTTGTATTAAATGAGAAGCTAATTCTTTTCTTTGATTCTTTTTTTCTAAAATTAAATCACTATACGATTTACTAACCCTGGTAAAAGACGATAAATTTAATAAATTAATAACTTCTTGATGCTCTTTTTCCAATTGTTGCAAATCGTCCGGATTTTTAACCACGGTTTCTAGTTCTATAAATTTGCCTAATCCTTGAATTTTATCCAAATGAATTCTGGTATTGTTATAAATCCACAACTCTCTTTTTTTACTCACTTTTACACTCTTCCCATTAGTTCGGCTTAAACGCCATTTATATTGTTTTAATTCTTTTTTATTAAGATCCTCAATAGTATAATCTGAGATCTTAGATTCCGCTTGATCCTTCCTGTAATAAGTGATCAATTGATAAAATTTATGGTCAATTTCCCGTATTTTCAAACGTCCATTTTTAGATTTATAATAAGTATCAACTTGAGAAAATTTCCCCTTAGAACCCGCGCCAATCTTTTTGAGATGAAAGATAATTCCCTTAAAATCTTTGACCGAAACTTTTAACTCAACATTAATCATAATCTCTCCAATAATTCATTGCTTCGGCTGCGCCTTCAAATAACATTTTACCATTTTCCTCAACAATACTTCTTAACATATCCATTTGGCCGCTTTTTTCGATCCGATAGAATTCATTACCTCCTGGCATCCAATGAGGCTGCATTTTTTCTATTGTTAAATCACTTTTTACACCAAGATCTATTAAAGAGTGATCTAGACTTTTTAAATATAACGGTCCGGAATAATATCCATAGCAATAATCTTTAGTCAAGGATACTAAATCTTTTAATTCTTCTTCAGGAACTGTCGGTAGTAAAGGTCTTAGCGCCACAAATGTTTTGATTCCTGTGCCATATACTTTTTTTAAGGTTTCGATTCTTCTCGTAGGTTCCGGTACTCTTGGTTCCCATTTTCTGGCGGAATCCAAACTAGTTAATGATTCTGAAAAAGAAAGAAAATTATTATGTTCTCTTAGTCGGCTATTAACATCTTTAAGAGCAACTATCATTTCTTCTGTCAAACTCATTTTTGTTACTACGGAAATATCCTTAGATAAATGAGCTAATTGATGCAAAATTTCTAATGCTCTGGCTTGTGGTTGGAAAAACTCAGTATCACAACCGAGCATGATCATCTTTACATCTGGCGGTAATTCTTTAAATAGATGGAGTTGTTTTTCTGATAAATAGGCTACGTCTTGTCTTTGATTGAAGTTTAAATCACTACTGAAGCAATATAAACAATCTAAAGGACAAACCAATTGTGAATAAGTTAGAACTCTATCTTTGTCAATTTTTAACCCTTCGCTTTCAAAATTAGGGGTTTCTGGATTCATATTTCTTCTGATTATATTTGGTTACTAATTATAGCACATTTTTTACAATTTTTCTAGATTTCTTCGGCGGCTTTGGTCGGACGGGCCAGCGGTTTGAGAGATTCTTTTTGTTTCGGCGCTTGGGCTTCGAGTTCTAATAACGCTTTTTTGTCGGAAATATCCGGTAAAGAAAAAGTAAAGGTCGAGCCCTTGCCTTCACCTTCGGAATCGGCCCAAATCCGGCCGTGGTTGAGTTCGACAAGGGCACGAGAGATGTAAAGGCCCAAACCCGTCCCCTGTGATTCGGCCGTGGTAAAGTCCCCAACACGATGAAACTTTTTAAAAAGTCGTGACAATTCTTCTTTCGGAATACCAATTCCTTGATCCTTGACCGCCACCACCAACTGTTGAGCCCCAACAAAGTCGCGATAATACGGATTAACCGCCGAATTAATCGCCTCCTGATCGTCCAGCGGCCTGGTCCGAATATCCTCCTCAATTTTTTGCCATTTTTCTTTAACCCAAGCCGTCGGTACTTTTTCGATTCTGACCGTAATCGTACCAGGATTTTTTGAATATTTGATGGAGTTACCAATCAAGTTAATAATTACCTCTTTAATTTTGTCCGAATCGACATAGGTTTTCCACCCGTCGGGATTTTCAAAAACAATTTTTTGATTCCTTTCTTCGGATTTGAATTTAATTTCATCAATGACTTGTTTAACTAATTCCGAAAGGTCAACATCCTTTTTCTCAACCAACAGCCGGCCTTCTTCGATACGGGAAATATTAAGCATGTCGGCAATCAGCCGCGCGAGGCGCTTCGCCGAGTTGTAAACATTACCAAGATATTTCTGCGCCTTCGGATCTTCCACTTTCGCCATATGCTCGTCCAAAAGCATGCTTAGATATCCTTCAATCGCCGAAACCGGCGTCAAAAGCTCATGTGACGCCAACGAAACAAACTCGGTCTTCATTTTATCAAGTTCTTTGAGATGAGAATTAGCTTTAGCTAGTTGCTCCGATAATTCTTGAAGTTGTTTTCGATGTTTAATTTCGCGATGCATCGAACCAATTAAAGCATAACCGCCATAACCCATCACAATTAAAAATAAAAATCTTAACAGCCCTTCCATTACCGAAGCTGAAAAGACCATTTCAATTGTTAAAACAATTATAACCAAATATGTAACTGTTTCCGCCACAATCAAACGGATATCAAGCAATTGATGTTTGATAATTGCGTATGCCGTAAAACCAATCAAAAGCAAAGTCGCCGCCGGACCAATAGTAATTAGTTGGGAATACCCGAATATCGGCAAAATAGCGCTAACAGACAAACCCACCAAAGCCGAACTAACCAAACCAATCAAAATAAACTTGATTTGCTGTTTTTCATTAAATTCCGCCTTGATGTATTTTTTAATCAAAATATAAGCCGCTACGCCAATCCCGAAAAGTAAATAGATACTAATGAAGGTGTAGAGAGGACCAGGAACGAAATTTACTTGACAATTTCGAGCATTAATAATACTGACAGATTCTACGTTTAAATTGGTCGGAATCAGAACCACAGTAAACACAGTTGCTATAGATAAAAGCCATAAATATAATGCCTTAATTTCGATTTTATTTCCCAGAAAAGAGCTTGCAAAAAGAATTAATAAAAGTGGCAAAAAAGTTGGACCTAATAGAGAAAGTCTATTCCAAAGCAACAAATTTATATTAGCATTTGAACATGATAAGTTTGCAATTAAATTAGTAACAGTCCAAATTACAGCTGAAATTATCAGAAAGAAAAAGATTGGATTGGATACTTTCTGCCCTTTATGACGGTATATAACAAAAGCTAAAACAAGCATTAATATTGTGCATACTACGAGAGTTAAATTAATGGGTGTTGTTAATGCTTCCAAAGTTACCCCTCTTAGATTTTTCTATTTGCTGTCTTTATTATCCCAAATCATTAAAACACCAGCGTTACTACTATCCGGATCATAAAAATAATTAGGAATTACTGATTTAGGTTTAAATTTAGCATTTTCGTAAAACCTTAACAGCCAGTCGCTTAATTCGTGTTTTTTATATTTATTCAAATATTGTATTGGCGTATATCGGCTTTTAAATTTTTTGTAATCTGGGATACGTGATCCTAACATAACTGATTCTAATCTATTCGAGATAACAAAACTTTTAGCTTTTTCTAAAAGTAATTTTCCTAATCCCAATCCTTGATAAGCAGGATTAACACTCAACGAACCAACAAAAAAAATCTTTCCTTTTCCATTATGGGATTTAAAATTCCCATTATCTGTCAAAGAATACCACGAATAATCTTTTTTAAAAAACACGGACTTTGAAAGTATTAAACCATTCAACATTCCCGCTAATTTCCCATCCACATAAATTCCAAAACAACCGTTTGAAAAAATTCTTAATTGAGATTTAAAGTTTTCTTTTGAAAATTGCTGTTTGGAATCAGGCCAAGCCAACTTTTCAACCATTAACATTTCTGGAATATCAGCTAAAGATAATTTTCTTATTGCAATTGATCTAGTCTCAGTTTTAACAGTTATTTTAGACCTCCAATGTAGTTCATTCCTCATCTAACAAGCACTTACTCACAACTTATAAATTACTAAAATATTCATTGGTTTTTATTCTGTCTAATTTAATTATAGCAGAAAAAAGAGCACTAAAAATAGTCAAATAAATTTATGAGACTCTTGATTATTCGCAAAACATTTTTTTCCAGCTCTCGGCTTGATAAACGGCAGAAACAACCGCACAGACTGGTTTATTTTCACAGCGAACACCAACTACATGATAATGAATTTCACCATATTTTTCTTTACGATATTTAATCATATCAGATAGAGTTTCTTTGATTAGACGCATTACTTCGGCTTGTTGAGAGCCTTCATGTTCGACAAATAAGCCACGACCATCCTTGGCCTGCACCCAACCAATGCCGGCCCAAGCTTCCCTGCCTCTTTCGCTTTCCCTTTTTTCCGCTAAAACAATATAAAGTTTATCGCCAAAGCCACCTTGGCCATTGTTTTTAAGATGCTGTACCTTGACTTTTACTCCTAAAGGAATAATCGAGGACAATTTAATTAAATTAAAATTCGCAATTCCGGCATCCCATAAAGCTGCATCAAAAGCAGACAGTTTCGTTTGACCTTCACCTGTCCCGCTAGTAATACTAATTGTTTTTTCTTTATTCTGTGCCATGTGAGTTTATTGTAGTTTATTTAATGATTTATTTCAAAATTTTTGGGGCTGAATGGTAACATTCAGCCCCTTAGATTCGCACCTTCCCGTCTTTCCATTGAAAGACGAGGCAGGCTTCGGCGTCAATCTTCCCACCCTCCGCGTAATCCATCACGCCGGTGGCTTGAACAAGCTTGAGCATAAGTGGATTAACCAGCTCGGAGTGAGTCAGAGTGACGACCGCGTTCGCAGGCGCTTCGTTAATCAGCGCCTTCACCAGTCGGACCGCCAACAGACTGCCGCGCTTTTCTGGCGCGATAGCGATGACGGGGATGTGGAAGACGATCTTCCCTGGGTAGTTCTTGGCGAAATACGCCGGCGAAAGCCAGCTGTCCCACTCTTCGGGATCAGCGATGATCGCCAGAGCGACGATTTCACCTTCCTCACGAACAACGAACTTCACCACGCGCGAACTCGCCAGAAAACCGATGAGGTTCGCCTTCGGAAAGGTCTGAATGATAGGCGTGAGCTCGTTGACCGGCCCGAAAATCCTGTCATAGAATTCCCATAGTCGGCCCTGTTCTTCCGGATCTTCAATCGCCATCAAACGTTCGATCACTTAGTTTCCCTTTCTGTATCGGATGGATCCAAGTCAACCACAAACTTAATCACAGCTGGTTTCCAGGGCAAAACGAAAAGAAACGTTGCTGCGGCTATCAGCACTACGACAAGGACAATACCCAAGATGGCGCCGAACAAATCAATCCATCGCCCCATCACGCGATAGTCAACGAAGTCGCCGATAATCATCGGAATTGTGTACCAGATTATAGCGACAAAAGCTATCGCGATGACGTAGCACCAAATTCCTACTAAGATCCGCATCGCGGGCTCCTCCTATGTTTTCAAGTTTCTCCCCGCTAGGCGGGGATGGTGTTTTTGAGGTCAGGCGACGCCTGGCTTATTCTCAAAATACTCCCAACTATACCATAAAACTATCTAAAAGTCAATGGCTTAACAAACTATTTTTTATTAAACAGCAGAGCCCTTGCTATGCGCTTGGGCTCTGATTGCTCTCCTCCTTAGTTACGACGCGTTTGTTCATCTCGTCCAAAAGTACACTGATTGCCGCCAGGGCCATCTCGGCGGCTTTGTCGGGCGATTCACCCAGTGCTTCAAGCTCATCAGCCACTCGACGAAAATAGACTTCGAACTTCGCCTGGATTTCGTCCTGTGTTTTTGACTTGTGATGAATCACTCGGATGAGACGCGCAAGATTGCACGCATGCTCGACAACAACTGGCTCAAGCCGAATGGCCATTATTCTCACCTCCTTGATGAGACCCTTTAATATATTCTTCTTTTTTAAGGATGTCAAGGAAACATTTCGTGCCTTTAATGTTTAATTTAAAACAGCAGGCCTGACTGTTGCCGGTCAGGCCTTGTGGCGGTGGTGGCGAGTGATGTAATCTCGAAAGATTACGACGAGACCGCCAACCGCCGCCAGACAAAAGAAAAAGTACAGCATTGGGCCGCCGGGATTAGCGGCAACCGCCTGGCCAAAGTCACCCCGCGAAATGGCCATAAAACTGTGAGTCATACCGCAGAGCAAGCAGTGGTGACCCGGCACTGTCGGTGCAATTCGCGAGAGAACTGCGAGGTGCGGATCAAAGCTGTTTAGGAGGAAGCTTCTTCCGATCATTGCCGCCATCATAGCGGCGATGATCAGGAATGACGCTTTCAGACCTTGCCTGACTGACGCATCCATCACTGACTACCGATGGATAAGACCGGCCAGGATCGTGGCGGTCAGCAGCTGCCAGATAGGGACGATTAAACTCAAGCAGATCCCGATCTTGCCCAGAGTCGCGGCCGTCTGGTCGCCCCGGGCGCTGGTCCACGCCAGAATGCCCAGGATGATGGCGGCAATCGCCAACGGCCAGACAATCCAGCCGCAGCAAAGCCCGCCAATCACTTCGACACCGGCTGTTAGCGCCCCCAGTACAACTGAAATAACTCCTAACGTCTTCGCCGTACCGCTTTCCATGACGCTCTCCTTGATGTGCAAGAACTGGTCGCATTGTAACACAAGTTCGAGAAATTAACAAGAATTGCTGTCATAATAATAATTTAGATAAACGAAAACGAGCTCCGGGAAATCCCAGAGCTCGTCTGGCGGGCTAAAGCCCGCCGAGTTCGATCCGCAACGTGTCACGTCACGACGAAGTGTTCGCTATTCTGGGTGCATCACGTGTACCGTCGCCACCGCTACGACCTTCTCAGCTCCTTTATAGATCAGAGTAAACCGGAGCTGTTCGTCTGTACCCGGCATCAGATGTTTGCTCAGCTGAATTGGCATCACGCCCTCAACACCACTGGGCCCGGCAACAAGCGCTGACCAAATTGCTTCGGCACCTTGCCGATAGTACTTCGAGTTGTACGGTCCAATGGTATTCTTCCGGGTTTGCCCATCGAGAAGTGGTACCCCTGACGTCGTCAAAGCCTTAATGAACTTCTTGTTGAAAGGATCATCCGGATAAGCCACCGTGATGGCGGGATTAGAACGGATCGCGATCTTGATCCCCGTGATTGGCACGGTTCCCATGTTTCTCACATGAATCCATGGAAAGATCACACACCCCGGCGGCGCGGTTATTTCGGAATCTCCGTTCATACTCGAAAGTCCGTACAACGAAACCGTGAAGTGGTCGAGAGCCTGCGCGGCTTCAGTAGTAGATGCTATCTTGGCCACCTTCGCTGACTGCGCCAAATTCCCCGAATTCGAATCATCGGCTGATGTCCTGACCTGGCTGAATGGCGTCCTCGGAGCGCCTTCCGGAGGTTCGGCCGTCACACCGGATTTGGCCACCAGCGCCGCCGCCGACGAGTGTCCGCCGCAGCCCGCCAGTATCATCGTCAGACCAACAACCACTGCCAGCAACATCAACAGCCCTGCTCTCTTCCTCATCGTCTTTTCGCCTTTCTTTAGCAGAGTGTGGTACAATCGGTAATTCTGGCTATATTCTACCTCAAAATTCCTTAAATATCAAGACCCAACGCCAAAACAAACGCCGACTAGTAAAATTACCCTTAATAATTAGTGAGTTCAATTAAAAATTTGATAATTAACTTGTCTTTTTAGATTCCAGCCGGAGAACGCGGCGGGAAAGTTGAGAAGTTTTAACTTCCAAGTCGGTTTCTCGACGAATTGAGGAATCCAGTTTTGTTTCAATGCGTTCGTCTACATACTTCACATCAGTCATCTCTTCATTTAGTTCCGATAAATCTTCTTTAATATCGGTAATGTTTTCTGAATTTTTAACGACTTGCTCAATAATCGTTTCAAATTTTTTATCGTGATCTGATAATTTCTTTTCAATTTTCTCCAACCGCGGTGTTACCTTTCGGTCAATTACCTCGCCAACAAGTTCCGTCATCTCTTTTTTTTCTTTCGGATCCATTTTTCCTCCTGTCAAGTTCATTAAATTGATGTATTAATACTATACCACAACGACTATTTTAACTGTCAAATTTTTCTCTTTGGAACGAAAACGAGCTCCGGGAAATCCCCAGAGCTCGTCTGGCGGGCTAAAGCCCGCCGAGTCCGGCTTGCATCGCCCCTCCAGTACCGATCAAGATATTTTCGTCGCGGCGGAAGGTGACAACAACGCCTTGGTCGCCGCATTCTTCTCACCCTTGCCGGACGAAGTTGTAGGTTCGTACCTCCGGCTTTCCGGTAATTGGGCTGTTCCACGGAATGGCCAGCTCCAACCCGTGCCCGTCGCTCGAGAGAGTCCCTCTGAGAGTGTAGTTGGACCCGTCCTTGTAGATGACGAGGGTACTGCCCTCGACTCTCCACTTGAGCGGATCACCGCCGAACGAACACATGCCGCCGTCGTTGATGATAAGAATCACGCTCATCCCGAACTCGTTCGTCCCTGTCCATGTGTGGACGAAAGACGGCCCGCCTAGACCGATAGCCCGAATAGCCGCGACTGCACTTGCGCCCGGCGGCTGGCTTGTCGCAGAGGGCCGTGTCACGAAATACCAGCATACCATCAGTGTCACAAAAATCAACGCCCCAATCCACGTCTTCTTTGAATCAGACATCATCTTCACCTCGCTCAGAGTTGATGACGGCGATTTCTGACCATACTTTACCATAAAACTAACGAATAATCAAGGCGTCCCCCTCCAAAAAATCACTTTGGTCAAAAATCGCTTGAGAATTTCGTCAAATTTGGTAAGATTATCTAAGACAAATAAATTTTGAGGTGAAAAATGGCAAGAGTTCTCATTTCGGATATCGCCAATCATTTGGGCAAGAAAATTACGATTGCCGGGCGCGTCATTAATCTTCGAACAATGGGCGGCATTACCTTCGCCCAAATTCAAGATTACACCGGCACTATTCAAACCGTTTTCGAAAAAGCCGTGCCTTTTAAAATGGGCGAAGCCGTTTCGGTGACCGGCACGGCGCGCCAAGACGAGCGCGCTAAAAGCGGCTGGGAAATCGCCGCCGAAGCCTCCGAAGTAATTTCGCCGCTCGCCAAGGATCTGCCCTTAGATTTAGCTAAAACCAAATTCGAACTTCAGCTTTCAACCCTGCTTGATCTAAGACCGATTTCACTCCGCCACGGCAAAATTCAAGCTATTTTTAAGATTTATGATTTATTATTGGAAACTTACGAAAAGGTGATGCGTGAAGAAGGTTTTACCGAAATCAAAACCCCCAAGATTTTGGAAGCGGCTTCCGAGGGCGGCGCCAACTTTTTCAAATTGAAATATTTTGAAAAAGACGCTTACTTGGCTCAAAGTCCGCAACTTTACAAACAAATTATGGTCGGCGTTTTTGAACGCGTCTTTGAAATCGGGCCGGTTTTTCGGGCCGAACCGCACTTTACCACTCGTCATGTCAATGAATACATCAGTTTGGATGCCGAGATGGGATTCATCGAAAATTATAAAACCGTCACCGCGATGCTAAATAAAGTATTCGTCAAAATGTTCGAGCACTTAAAAGAAAATGGTCAAAAATATTTTGATCTTTACGATATGACCGTTCCGGCAGTGCCGAAAGAAATTCCGCACATTAAACTCTCGGAAATCAAAAAAATCATCAAGGAAAAATATGGATATGACGTGCCAAAAGAAACCGATATCGATCCGGAAGCTGAGCGGCTCGCCTGTCGTTACGCTTTAGAAAAATTTGGCAGTGATTTCATTTTTATCACTCATTATCCTTGGAAAGATCGGCCATTTTACACTATGCCCGATCCGGAAGATAAAAATGCCACTTACGGATTTGATTTACTCTTCCGTGGCGTCGAGATCGTCACCGGTTCCCAGCGCATTCACGAATATAAAATGTTGATTGAAAATATGGAAAAGAAAGGTGTCAAATCCGCCGGTTTAGAGTTCTATTTGGATGTTTTTAAATACGCGATGCCGCCGCACGGCGGTTGGGCTATCGGTTCGGAAAGATTAATCCAATTATTACTCAGACTTACGAATGTCAAAGAAGCGGTCTTATTCCCACGCGATGTTAAACGCTTGAGTCCATAATAGACTGAATTAATTCTAACTACTCCTGAAAACATCGATTAAATTTTAATCGGTGTTTTATGATATCTTAATCCATAATGACAGAAAAATTTTAATCTAAAATAAAATCGCCGGCGTGACGATCGAGTAAACTCAAACCATATACCCTTTTACCCGTGACCGTCTCACCCGAGACGGTCTTTTGTATTAAAGTTTTAGAGGGTATAATAAATTTGGAGGGGTAATTTTGCCGCTAAAACCAACCGCCAACCGTTTGGAAAAGATTATTGAAATTTCGACATGGGCTGTTTTAGTGGTGATTATTTTTGGGGTGAGATTCTTGCCCAATAACGGCATTAATAATCAACTAACTTATTATTTAGTCGGCGGGATCGCCGCTTTTGCCCTGCTTTACTATTTGGTCATTTATAAATACTTTGCTCGCTCGAATCGGATTTATCTCAAAAACATTGCCGATATTATTCTTATCGGCGTCTTAATTCACCTTTTAAAAGATTACGGTGAATATTTCTTTGCCCTTTATTTTTTGCCCATCGCGGCCGCGGCTTTGGAATTGGAATTTATCAATGCCTTGCTGATTGCGACCATCGCTTCTTTGTTTGTTATTTTTGAAATTTTTCTTGGCTCACAGCAGCTTTTACCCATCCAAAGTGAACTTTTTCAAGGCGTCTGGCAAGTCGCTTTGATTTTATTCATCACAATTTTTTGCCGGATGCTCGCCATCCAACTTAAACAGGAAAAACAGGCTAAAGAAGAATCTTTGACCCGCGAAAAAGTCCTTGAGGAAGAATCCGCCCGCCAGAAAGAATTTTTATCAATGACCTCCCATCAGCTTTTTACCCCTCTTTCGATTGTCCGTGGCTTTGTCTCGATGCTTAATGACAATAGCTTGGGCAAATTGGCGCCGAAACAAAAAGAAGCCGTGGACGAGATTCATAAAAACACTAAAAGAATGGTTAATTTGGTTTCCGAGCTTTTATCAATCTCCCGCATTCAAACGGGCACTTTTATTTTAAATAAGAAATCTTTCGATTTAAATCAATTAATTTCAGAAACAATCAATGTTTTGGATAAAACTCTGGCCAAAGGAAAAGCAAAACTTTCCTTTGAAAAAAATGGGGCTTTTCGGTCCGTCACCGCCGATCCAGAAAAAATTCGGCAGGTTCTCTATAACCTCCTCGATAACTCCCTTAAATATTGCCCAGAAGGCACGATCACCGTCAGCGCTTTACAGTCCAAGGATTGGACAACGGTCAGAGTTTCCGATCAAGGCGTCGGCCTTAATCCAGCCGACTTTGAAAAATTATTCCAACCATTTTTTAGAGGAAAAAATATTCTGGAACTTGATAACAAAGGCACAGGTTTAGGCCTCTATATTTCGCGATTAATTATCGAGCAACATGGCGGCCATATTACAGCCGAAAATAACGCGGAAAAAGGCGCCGTCTTTGAATTCACCTTACCGATGAGTTAATATAGTATCACACCCCGGCGAATTGACTTTCACCAATTAATCTAAATAAATATTTACGATCATTCTTAAATAAAAGATTGGTAGAGTGCTATACCATGGAGGTTATATGAAGGTTTTGATTATTGATGATGAAAAAGGGGTTTTAAAAATGTACAGCGAGTGTCTCAATATGGGCGGAGTCGAGACACTAACGGCCCCTGACGGCGAAACTGGCTTCAAAATGGCTAAAGAAAATAAACCAGACGTGATTTTTTTGGATATCATTATGCCAAAATTTAATGGCCTTGATGTGTTGCGTGATATCAAAAATGACCCAGATTTAAAGAACACCCCGGTTTTCTTGCTGACCAATCTCCCTCCGGAAAGCTCCGGGAGCAAAGCTAAAGAACTGGGAGCAGCCGGTTATTTAGTTAAAGCCGAATACGAACCAAAAATGCTTTTGGATATTGTTAAATCGGCCGCCAAAATTCCCATTAACTAGATTACCTATTTTAATTTCGAGAGATAGTCCCAAACGCTCATCGCTGCGTTGGCACCTTGACCAGCGGCAATGACAAGTTGTTTATAAGGAATTTCAGTCACGTCACCAGCTGCAAAAACGCCCGGCACGCTAGTGGCGTTTTCTTTATCGATTTTGATCTCCTTAGTGTCCGAGAGTTCGACAAAACCTTCTAAATATTTCGTCGACGGAACCCAACCGATTTCCACGATAATTCCCTGGCAAGCGATTTTTTTTTCTTGGCTTGAGCTTAAATCCTGATATTTTAAGCTCTCGACAAATTTTGAACCGGAAATGGCAGTCGTTTTAGCTTGCCCGATAATTTCAACTTTGGTGGATTTTTTGAGTTGATCAATTCGAACTTCTTCGCCGATTAGCGCCGATCCCAAATTAATCACATAGACTTTTTGAGCATATTTTTCAAGTTCTAAAGCAGCCGAAATAGCCGAGTTCCCGCCACCAATGACCGCCACGGTTTTGCCTGAAAAAAGCGGCCCGTCACAAGTCACACAATGGCTGACCCCTTTGCCTAAAAACTCTTCCTCACCCGGCACTCCCAATTTTCGGGGGGTTTTGCCAGAGGCAATTAAAACTGATTTTCCTTCGAATTTGCCATTCGTGGTCTCGACGGCAAAAATATTATTTTCTTGAGAAATTTTCGTCACTTCGGCATTGAGTTCAAATTTTACACCCAATTTATCGGCTTGCTCTTTAACCTTAGTAACCCAGTCGGGTCCTGGCAATTGTTCGAAACCAGGATAATTTTCAATTAACGGCCCATCCATAATCTGGCCGCCCAAACTATTGGAAAGAACTTGAATGTTGACCTTTTTTCGAACTAAATAAATCGCCGCGGTCAATCCCGCCGGCCCACCACCAATAATAATACAATCTTGCATAATTTTCCTCCGGAAAATTAGAGATAATAGATTTATAAATATATAGCGTTATAGATTTTTCTATATTTCTATATTTCTATTAATCCTGTTTGCTCCAACTTATTGCTTTAGCTGGGCAATTATCGACTGCTTCTTGACAACAGCCGGCTTTCTCGCAATCGGCGTCATCTTTAACTTTAGATTTACCGCTTTCATCAAGTTCAAAAACATCAGAGCATGTCGAAGCGCAAAGTCCGCAACCAATACATTTGCTTTGGTCGACAACGACTTTCTGGCCCGCCAGTTTTTGCTCATCTTTTGGATCCATAATCTAACCTCCAAATAATAACTAAAATCTCTCTAATTTTATCATTTTGCTAAATAAAAAACTAATGCCAAACCAAGAATTAAGGTCAAGATGGCAATAATTAATCTTAAGAGATGGCTTTTTTGTTCATTAAGATTAATTAATTTTTCGGCGACAAATCGGTTGGTCGTGCCAAAAAAGATCACGAGAAGTGGCGCCACAAACATCAGATTATAGATCAATAAATAGAGGACTCCCTTAAAATATGTCGCTTTCGTAGAAAGCAGTGCCAAAGTCGCTAAATAAATCCCGCCGGTGCAAGGAAAACCGAAGATCGCCACAAAAAACCCCATTATAATAGTGGCCGGCAAAGTCAGACGTTCCGCCCAGGAGGCAATAATTTGACGCGAGCGAACCGAGGTCGAAAGCCGCCAAGGAAGTTGCGGAAAAAAATAATCTTTAAATCCCCATAAAGACCAGATAATTAAAATCCAGCCGATGACCTGAGCAACATATCTTGGGATAGAAAAAAGATGAACCAGCCGTAATAATCCCAGACCAATGGCAAAATAAGTTAAGTAAACGGAAAAAATATAAGTCAGTCCTAAAATAAAAATCAGCCGCCGAGACTTTTCGAGTGTGAGCATCAAGGCGATAAAAATCAATAAAATCGCAATCGCGCAAGGATTAAAGCTGTCCAAAAAGCCGGTGGTGATCACTAAATATAAAAGCGAATGAGTCATTATTCATTTAATATATCTTTTAAAGATTAATTAGTCCACCTTTTAAAAAATAAAGCGGGCGCCCGACGGTGAGACATTATACCGCTCATCGTAGGCAAATTTGACCCAGTTATATTCGGAAACATTAATTGTCCCATTAGCGTTGACCGACATAACAATAGCCACATGACCATAGCTACCAAAAATCCCACCGGCTGGCCACGAAGCAATCGCCCCCGCACGAGGCGTCGAGCTGACCGAATATCCCTGGTCGGTCGCCAGCGCCGGCCAGTTCCAGGCACTGCCGGAACCGGGTCTCGTATTGTACCAATATTTTCCCTCAATATCATTAAAATACCAAGCCGCGTAAGAAGTGCATTCCCGTGTGTAAAAACCCCACGGATCGGGCATATCCGGCGTGGAGTTAGCAAATGGATAACCACCCGTGCCACCGGAGGTGTATCCGCCGCTAGCTTGACGGAGCGCATAAATTTGAGCGGAGACATTATCTTGATCGGCCACCGTCGAATTTAAGTTAGATTGAATTTGGGCCTGCTGGGCCGCCGCTTGAGCCAAGAGAGCACTTTGACGTTGTTGCTGAATATTTAAGTTTCGCTGTTTATCCGTCAGAGAACTGACCGTGTTGCTTAAATTAGTCTGTTGAGTTTGAAGATTACTTTGATCGGCCTTGAGACTATTTTCGATTTGCGTAATCGTGTTGATATTATCGTTTATACTTGAGCTGATGGCCGAAAGGTCCTGCTCGCGGGTGACGACATCGGAAAGTGAATTTGAACCGAGGATTATTTCCAAAGAGGATTGGTTTCCTTCTTCGTACAAAGTTTTCAACGTCTCGGCCAAATTATCTTTCTGAACTGCTAACTCGGCCTCTTTTTGGGTAATTTGATCATTTAAAGCGGCAATCTGTTGATTGAGAACTGAAATTTGCTGATTTTCTAAGTTGATTTCCTCTTGAGTCGCCGCGATTTGATCCTGAAGCTGATTAACCAAATCTTGGTTATTTGAAACTTCCTTCTGCTTGGCGTTGAGAGACTGCTGGATAGCCTGAATCTGTTTTTGCAAATCGGCTTGTTGCTGCTCTAAGTCGCTAAGGCTCGAGGATTGAACGCCCAAAAAAGGCCAAAAGACCATTACCAGCATCACCCCCATGATGAGAATATTTTTCGCTAAACCCCTTCTTAATTTTGAGAACTGTTTAAATGTCATCGGCCTTTTAAAAATAACAAAATCCTAGTCGACAAGCAAGAGCTAACAAAAAAAGACCACGAGAGTTTTTATATTTGGCAGCGCGTACCGGATTCGAACCGGTGATCTTCGCCCTGAGAAGGCGATATCCTAGGCCGCTAGACGAACGCGCCACAAAATAATTTTACCTTAAAAATGCCCCAAAATCAATCGATAGAACAAAAATATATTCTTATCTACTTTTATAAAGACGTTCGATTCCTCTTGCGACGGTAAAATCCCGTAAGGTCACCTTGCCGCCAATACTATAACGTGTCAGTTCGAAGGTAACTTTCCGGAAGTAAATGTGCACATCTGGATGATGGTCGATTTTATTACAAAAAGGCGCCAGACGGTTAATAAACTCCAAAGCATCTTGAAAATCTTTGAATTCAAACTGTTTGAGAATTTTGTTTTCTCGATATTCCCAACCCGCCAAACTTTTAAGATTTTTTAGAATCTCACTTTTGCTTAATGGAATAAGATCTTTGGCCTCTTCCATCTTAACCTCGCTTTCATTATATCATAAAGATAAAGGTGATCTTTGGTTAAACAAACGTTTTCATCAATTCCTTTTTCATTAATCGCAATCTTACAACCGTGAGGGCGGCTTCATTGACGATCCCGCCACCCATTTTGGTCATTCCTTTTTTCCGGTCACAAAAAGCAATCGGAATTTCTGAAGGTTTAAAACCGGCTAACAAAGCTTTATATTTGATGGCAATTTGGAAGGCATAGCCATTGGGATTTTCATCGGAAGTGAGGTTAATTTTTTTTAAAACTTGGGCGTTCCAACAGCTGAAACCAGAAGTCCAATCTCGAATTTGAAACCCTAAAAACAATTTCGTATAAAAATTACCCAACCAACTGATAATTTTTCTTCTGGCCCCCCAGCCTTTAATATTGCCGCCTTTAACATAGCGAGAACCAATCACCCAATCGGAAAACTGGGCCACCGCTAGCATCAAGGGAATCATTTTTGGATCATGAGAAAAATCGCCGTCCATTTGAAAGATATAATCGAATTTATTTTTGAGAGCGTAATTGAATCCAACCATATAGGCCGGTCCAATTCCCTCTTTGAAATCTCGACGGATAAAATGAACCTGATTATTTTTCTTACTCAATCTCTGAGCTATTTGCCAGGTTTTATCCGGTGAGTTATCGTCCACAATTAAAATGTGAAGATTTGTCTGAATTTTTAAAATAGCGTTAACGATTCTTTCAACATTTTCTTTTTCATTATAAGTGGGAATAATAATGAGAACTTTTTTTGATGATTTTATCACAACAAGATAATACCATCTTTTTAAAATAATCAAAAAATCCGTTCTTGATAGATTGGCTCCGGGGCTAGGATTCGAACCTAGGTCTTCGGATCCAGAGTCCGACGATCTACCACTAATCTACCCCGGAACGATATATCTTATTTTTAACTTTTTTCGTACAATTCTTTGTATATTTTAAAGCTAGAGGCGAAAAACCCTTCGGCATAACCATGAATATTTCTGATTTCGGCTCGATATTGGCTTAAGCCTAAGAATGCCTTGTCGTATCTCCTCGATTCCAACTGGCTGGCATAAACTTTAATAGCCTCTTCTTTTGTTTTAATATACAAGGAAATGTCTACCACTCGGTTAGCGAAAATCGGCGTCCAGATTTCGTAGCTCCAGATTTCAAAATTTCGTTCAACCGAAGACAACCCCACCGCCGCGTTAATCAAAATCTCATTAGCGGCCCGGTGATCAGAATGAGGATCTAAAAAAGAAGGTACAAAAATTATACCTGGTTTAAGTTGGCGGATCAAGTCTTCTAAAGCCTTGATTGCTGAAATCGAGGCGGCCAATTTTGAATCGCGATTGCCCCAAAAAATACTTTGCTGGACGCCTAAAATTTCACATGAGCGGAGACCTTCATCCTTTCTGGCTTTAATGAGCTTTTTATCCGGCTTGATATTTTCAATGATCGTTCCTTGAGCGTTCCTTTCTGGTATGCCGCGAGAGCCATCGGTCAAAAAAGCAACGGCAACATGTTTGCCGGCGACGGTCATCTTTTTGACCGTTCCTCCCATACCAAAAGCTTCATCGTCCGGGTGTGGTGACAAAACAAGCACCTTCTCAAAACTGATAGCAGCGTTATCTTCCACGCCAAAATCAAATTTGAGCACCCGAAAAACATTTCCTAAACCTAAAGCTTTGTTTAGAGCGTTAAAACTACGAGCGTTTCTTGATAACGTTCCCATAAATCTCCGATCCCTTAGCGGCCTTTTTTATCGGCCACGTCAATATAAATTTTCTCTGTTTCCTCCACCATATCTTTCAGAGAAAACTTAATGTCCGCGTCTTGCTCGCCAAGTTTTCCCATATGAACGGCCGCCGATTGATTCCGAAGAAGCTCCAAGATGGCTCCCGCCAGCGCTTTTGGATCCTTCGGCTCAACCAAAATTCCCGTTTTTGAAGAGGTCACCACCTCAGGAATACCCCCAGCGTTAGTCGCCACGACCGGTAATCCCATACTCATTGCCTGTAGGATGGCTAAACCGAAACTCTCCGAAAGTGATGGCTGAATATAAATGTCCAGCTTCTCTAGCTCATCATAAACATCCTTTAAAAATCCTGTCAACTTAACATGTCGCGAGAGCTTTAAAGTTCGAATTAATTTTTGCAAACGGCTTTTATAGTAGCCTTCGCCAATAATTTCTAAGGAAGTGTCGGGAAATTCTTTAATGATAGTCGGCATCGCTTCGAGAAGATACTGCATTCCCTTTTGTTCGTTGAGTGTTCCAATCGAACCCAATCGATACTCATTTTTATGGCCGAACGGCTTGGCTTTTTTGTGGGGTGGTTCAACCCCGTTATAAACCACAACAATTTTTTCCGGCCGCGAGATCTGATTTTCGACCATAAAATCTTTCACTGCCTGTGAGACTGCAATATTGAGCGTTGTAAACATATCAAGAAACCAAAGTCCAAACAACTGAACGTTATGGGCCAGCCAACCGGGCAATCGATATTGCTTCGTCCAGAGATGTTCGGTATAAACAACGGGGACTTTCACCCCAATCAGAGCAAGACGGCCCAAAACCCCCGCCCGTGTGCCGTGAATATGAACTAAATCAGGTTTAATATGCTGAATATATGATCTTATTTCGCGCATCGCTCTGAGATCGTACTTGGTCGGCATCGATACTGTTTCAAGATTAATTGATTTTTTGAGTGATTTGATCTCCCCTGTCAAAGGGCCAGGGGGACTGATGACAAAAACTTGAAATTTATCGTAATCAAAACTTTCCAAAAGAGAAAGAAGATGCCGCGGGGCACCAGCCAAAGTCGTATCACCAATAATTTCAAGAACCTTTATCTTCATGTTTTTTTCTACTAAATTACGAAAATGACACTAAAATACCAAAAAAAATTGTATTTTTGTATTCTTTCCGTACTTCTTAGACAATTTTATTTTAACATATCCAAAGCCAATTTGATACGCGTCAGTGATTCTTCTTTACCTAACGCTTCCAGCACTTCAAATGTGCCTGGCGAAGCTTCCTTGCCGGTCAAAGCCACCCGAATCGGCCATAAAACTTCCCCGCTTTTAAGATTATTCTTTTGGGCAATGGCTCTTAAAAGTTTTTCCAGTGAATCGCGGCCAAAATCTTTTTCCGCTGAGAGATACTGATAAGATTCTTTCAAAGCCAGCTTGGTTTTTTCCTTATCCGACCCTTTAGCTACCAGAAAATGTTCATAACCCTTGGGACTTTCAAAGAAAAACCTTATGAGTTCCGGCACTTCTGATAATTTTTTTAATCGCTCTTGGATTAAAGCCAAAGCAACAAGTAACTTGTCTTTGGCTTTGTCGTGCCCCGATTTTCTCAAAAAGGGTTGAGCTATCTTGGCTAGTTCACCAATAAGAAGTTTGCGAATGTAATAACCATTTAAATAATCAAGTTTTTTTTGATCAAAAATTGAGGGACTTTTACCGACATCATCAAAGTTAAATTCAGTAATTAAATCCTTAAGCGTCCAAATTTCCTTATTAGTTTTTGGCGACCAGCCCATCAAGACAATAAAATTAATCATCGCCTCCGGCAGATAGCCTTGATCACGAAAATCTTTATTAATCGAAGTGGGATTTTTCCTTTTTGACAGTTTGGTTCGATCCGGATTTAAAATCAGCGGCAAATGGCCGTACCCGGGCACTGAAAAATTCAAGGCTTCGGCCAAAAGAATTTGTCGAGGCGTGTTCGAAAGATGGTCTTCGCCCCGGATCACATGCGAAATTTTCATCAGGAAATCATCAATTGCCCCGGCAAACATAAAAGTCGCGATATTGTTTGATTTCATAATTACAAAATCACCAAATAAAGCGGTATCAAATTCCACTTCACCTTTGACCATATCGTCAAATTTAATTTTTTTTCCTTTAATAATAAAACGAATCGAAGGTTTACGGCCTTCGGTTTTAAATCTGGCAATTTGTTCGACCGTTAAATTTCGGCAGCGGCCGGAATATTTTGGCGCTTGCTTTTTCGCCGATTGGTCTTGGCGCTCTTTTTCAAGTTCTTCAGGCGTGCAATAACAATAATAGGCTTTTTTTTCATTAAGTAATTGTTTGGCATATTGACGGTAAATCTCAAGCCGTTTGCTTTGTCGGTACGGACCATAAGGCGCATCGCGCTCCGGACCTTCATCCCAATCGAGACCGAGCCAAGAAAAACCGTCAGTGATATCGGTAATGAATTCCTCTTTCGAACGTTCAAGGTCAGTGTCTTCAATTCTTAAAATAAACTTGCCCTGTTTGCCGCGGGCGAAAAGCCAATTAAACAAAGCAGTGTGAGCAGTGCCGATATGCAGCGGCCCCGTCGGGCTAGGCGCAATTCTTACTCTTATTTCTTCGTTCATAAATGCTTTCTTTGGTCGCTTAGATGCAAACTACGAAAATATGACTAAAATTTGAATTTTAAGATTTTTGATTTGTTTCGGATTTGGGATTGGAAACGGCGGATTTTTCAGCTTCATTATGAGCGGCAGCCGCTTGCTCATATTTATTTTCAAGCTCTTTTTCTTTTTGAGCCTTCACAGTGGCTTTCTTTTCCGCTTCAATTTTCTTTTCTTCTTCAATACGCGTTAACTCCTCTTCGGAGGTTGCTTCCTCCCACATTTTAAAGTCTTTCGTTTCACGTGTTTTCTTGGCTTTTTTACCAACTAAATCGCGAATAAAATAAAGTTTGGCACGGCTGACATGGCGTGATTTAACCTTTTCGATTTTGGTAACCAGGGGCGAATGAATCGGAAAAGTGCGTTCCACTCCTACCCCATCAGAAATTTTTCTAACCGTAAAACTGCCATCTAAAGTATTGCCGTGTTTACGGGCAATGCAAACACCTTCAAAAATTTGGATTCGAGTTTTATTGCCTTCGGTGATTTTAAAATAAACTCGCAGCGTATCGCCTGGATTGATTTGAGGGATATTCTTTTTACCAAATTGTTTAGTTATATCTTGTAGCAACATAAGTTTAATATTAAATACATCTTTAGACATGTATTAATACGCAAAGCATTTATATACAAAAAGAAAGAAAAAGTTCTTTATAAATTTATCATATTAAGGTTTAAAATACAAGTTTTGAAAAGTGAAAATGGCAGGCAGCAATAATTTCACGCCGCCTGCCACTTTAAACTGTCTCCTTTTCTTCTGGCAGTATCGCGCGGCGGAAAGCCACGTAAGCTGCCATTCTTGCCTTCAGATCAAATTGCTGTCCCGAAATCAGCCGGTTGAGATAGCTCGAGATGAGTGTCTCGAGCCCGGCAAACTGTTTCGGCAACGGTTCAGAGAAATACAACGTCACACGGATCTCAACTCTTCCCACGTCGTGGTAGATGGTCCGGAAGCGCTCAGCGCACTCAATGTCGTGAAGACCGAGTTCAAGCATGGCAATCCGAAGCCATAGGACGTAGATCTCTGCCCAGATATGCCCGAGAGAAATCTTCGTCCCCCGAAGAAGTGATTCGTAGAAGTTACCGGAACTGCAATGAAGCGAGGAAAGCTTTTCTTTCTCCCACTGAACGATCAGTTGATCTACCAAGTCCGGGTGCTTACCCGAGAGTTGTTCGACCAGCGGCATCACAACTTCAATGTCACCCGAAACTTTCCAGGGCAGGCCCCGACTCCACTTGGGAAGATGGCTCGGGGCAACTCGGCGCGGTCGCGACATACCGCCGAGGTTATGCCAAACTTCTTCGCGCAGAGCAACCAAATCCTTTACCTCCCTAAGATAGTTTCGGGGCGACGCGCAGTGCGTCGCCCCGTTCTGATTGCTGCCCCCCTCCTACTGGGGCTTGAGTCGATGTACAAGATCACGGTATTCACGCCGGATACTTGACCGGCAGGCTAGTGAGTTAATGCGCTCAACTACGTCGGCCGGTGACTTGAACATCCGCGGGTGCAGAGCCACCATGGCCAGTCTGGCTTGCACCAGGTGATCAGACCTGAAGCCTGAACCACCGCTAGCAAGAACAGCTGCCATAATGGCTTCATCTTGACGCGCTTGTCTGCTAAGGCCCGACATATGCCCTCGCTGAGAAGGCTTGGGCCTTTCGTCCCCTTTACCCATTACAGTAGTACTCCGAGCTAAGATGACTCCCTGATCCCAGGAAGTTTGCATGGACGGAGTGAGATCAAAGTTCACCTCGCCCCCAACAAAACAACGTCACTCAAGAATCGCTACTCACCACCTCCTTACTGTGACCTAAAACCGACAGGGCCGGTTCGCGTCAAACCTACCTAAAGCAGGCTTAACGCTTCGAGATCATCGCAAGTCAAACGATCTCCAAGCGTTAAGCTACATTGACTATCACTTTTTTATCTAATCGCCCGCTAAAGCGGCGAACTTTTTTATTCGAAAATGAAACCGAACCATCTTTTTTAGCGTAGATTGTATCGTCATCGGCCCGAGCCACACCCGTACCAATATAATATTTCGAACCGCGCTGGCGCACAATAATTTGTCCCGAAAGAACTTTTTGACCACTGAAAATTTTAACGCCTAAGCGCTTACTACGACTGTCGCGGCCTAATTTAGATGTTCCTTTTGCTTTTGTATGTGCCACCGCTATACTCCGTATATAAATTCAAATTTTTCAACCCGAAATCCGAAAATTAAAGAATCGATACTATTAAAATAGCAAAATGAAGAAAAAAAGTCAACCATTGAGAACTTTGACTTCAAACATTTGGATTTAAATAATTGGGATTTCTCAAAAATATGATATCATATTTTTGAGTTAATATGTCTAAATTTGTTCATCTTCACACTCATTCCCATTACTCTTTGCTCGACGGGCTCGGGAAAATTCCGGAGCTGGTTTCACGGGCCAAGAGATTAGGCATGGATTCGCTAGCGCTGACCGATCACGGCGTCATGTACGGCGCCATCGAATTTTATAAAGAATGTCAAAAACAAGGTATTAAACCAATTATTGGCGTCGAAGCCTATATCGCCACCCGAACTATGCAAGATAGAGAACCGAAAGTTGACACCGCCCCCTATCACCTCATTCTTTTAGCCAAAAATGAAGTCGGCTATAAAAACCTGCTCAAACTGGTTTCGGCCGCCCATTTAGAAGGTTATTATTACAAACCCCGCGTCGATAAAGAATATCTGAAAAATCATGCCGAGGGTTTAATCGCTTTGACGGCTTGCTTGGCCGGCGAGATTCCAAGACTAATATTGAGCAACCAAAAAGAGAAACTGCGCGAGACCGTTAAAGAATACCAAGATATCTTTGGCCCAGAAAATTTCTACTTCGAAATGCAATATCATCCCGAGCTCGAAGATCAAAAAAAAGTTAACCAAAAATTAATCGAATTATCCAAAGAGGTCGGAGCGGGTTTGGTTGCTTCTAATGATGTTCATTATGTCAACTTCGAAGATAAAGACGCCCACGAAATATTGTTAGCCGTCCAAACCGGCAAAGATTATGATGATGACACCCGAATGTCGCTTCGAGAATTCGACCTTTCGCTGACCTCGCCGGAAGACGTGCTGAGAAATTTTGGTCAGACGCCGGAAGCCTTAGAAAATACGGTTAAAATTGCGGCCGCCTGTAATTTAAAAATCGAGCTTGGCCAAACGATTATGCCTAAGTTTGATGTCCCAAAATCTCAAACGGCCAAAAGTTATCTTGAAAAGCTCTGCCGCGAGGGTGCCCAAGCACGTTATGGCAAGGTGATCACTAAAATTCAAGAGCGGCTAGATTACGAACTTTCGGTGATTGAAAAGTGCCATTTTGAAGATTACTTTCTAATCGTTGCTGATTATGTCCACTTTGCTAAGGAGAACGGCATTTTGGTTGGGCCCGGCCGCGGATCGGCCGGTGGCTCAATTGTCGCTTATGTTTTAGGCGTCACCGATCTCGATCCCATTAAATATGATCTCTTGTTTGAACGATTTTTAAATCCCGACCGTATTTCGCCACCCGACATTGATTTAGATTTTGCTGACGACCGCCGCGAAGAAGTGATTCAATATATTTCTGAAAAATACGGCGCCGACCACGTTGCCCAAATTATTACTTTTGGGGTGATGAAAGCAAGGATGGCCATCCGCGACGTCGCTCGAGCCATGGGCATGAGCTACGACGACGGTGATCGAATCGCTAAACTTATCCCTCTGGGGATGACGCTCGACGAAAGCTTAAGTAATATTAACGAATTAAAAGATATTTATAACAATGAACCGAAATTCAAAAACCTTATCGATATGGCTAAACGATTGGAAAACGTTGCCCGGAACGCCGGCACCCACGCCGCCGGTGTGGTCATCTCCCAAAAACCTTTGACCGATTACGTCCCGCTCCAGCATCCACCGCGCGGCGAAGAAAGTTTAGTCACCCAATATTCGATGAATTATCTCGAAGACATCGGACTTTTAAAGGTTGATATTTTGGGATTATCAAATCTCACTATTATCAAAAATGCTCTAAGAATCATCCGTAAAGTCAACGAGATTGAAATCAAGCTCGAAGAGCTGCCGCTCGACGACAAAAAAACTTTTGTCCTCCTCTCGCGCGGCGAGACCTCCGGCGTTTTCCAATTGGAATCCGACGGCATGAAAAGATATCTCAAAGAACTCAAGCCAACGACTTTCGAAGATATTCTCTCGATGGTCGCTTTGTACCGGCCCGGTCCGATGGAATCGGTCGCCGACTTTATCGCTTCCAAGCATGGCCGCAAAAAAATTACCTATCTCGATCCAAAACTTGAACCGATTTTAAAAAATACCTACGGTGTTATTGTCACCCAAGACCAGGTCTTGCAAATCGCGCGGTATTTTGCCGGTTTTACTTATGGTGAAGCCGATATTTTAAGAAAAGCCGTCGGCAAAAAAATCAAAGAATTACTCGACGAACAAAAGGAAAAATTTCTCAAAGGTGCCGTCAAAACCGGCGCCAGCCCTAAAACCGCTCAAGCGGTTTGGAATTTTATTGAACCATTTGCCAGTTATGGCTTTAACCGCGCTCACGCGGCCTGCTACGCCATGATTGCCTATCAAACCGCCTATCTTAAAGCTCACTACCCATCGGCTTTTATGGCGGCTTGGCTGACCGCCGAGCAACAAAATATCGATAAAGTCGCCTTCGCAATTGCCGAATGTAAAAGAATGAATTTGAAGATCTTGCCGCCAGACGTCAATGAATCTTTCGTCGAATTCGGCGTAATGAAAGAAACCGGTGAAATCCGCTTCGGTTTAGCGGCCATCAAAAATGTCGGAGAAGGCGTAGCCGAAGCGATTACTGAAGAAAGAAAAAAAAGAAAATTTGCTAACTTCGAGGATTTTCTGCAACGATTGGGCAATCGAATTCTCAATAAAAAAGTCATTGAGGCGCTTGCCAAGGCCGGCACACTCGACTCCCTCGTTGATCGAGCCGCTATCATCAGCGGTTTAGAAATTGTCATTAAATATCTTGGCGATGTTTCAAAAACCGCCGCCGAAAATCAGCCCGATCTTTTCGGCACCCTTACTGAAAAACCAGCCGTGGGCAAACTCAATTTACCACCGGTCAACGAACTTTCTCGGAAGGAAAGGCTTTCTCAAGAAAAAGAGCTTTTGGGCATGTATGTTTCCGAACATCCACTTTCCGGCATCGAAGGTATTTTAGAGCGCGAAGGTACGCCAGTGGCCGAAATTTCCACTAAAGACGTTGATCATAAAGTAAAAATTGCCGGCCTAATTTCGGCGATTAAAAAAATCGTGACTAAATCAAACGAGCCGATGATTTTTGCCACCATCGAAGATACCACCGGCAAAATGGAAATTTTGGTCTTCCCAAAAGTCTTAAAACAAAACCCTGCCCTTTGGGTCAACGACAACTTAATTGTCTTAAGCGGCCGCGTTAATAATAAAGATGGCATACTGAAAATGATCGTTGATGAGGCATCACCGTTGGCAACTGATATTACCACTGATTTGATTGATAACCCGCCCGAGCCGACTCGGTTAGTCATTGATTTACCGAAAGCAGTCACTAAAGAAGTATTACTAAAATTCAAAGACATTCTCGCCGCTTATCCGGGCGCTCTGCCGGTCACCTTGCGGCTCCAGCGATCGACGGGCGTTCAAGAAATCAAAGCGAAAAATACCGTCGCTGATAATCCCGAATTGATTGCGAAACTCCGAGCCATTTCCGGCAGTAAAATTACTCTTCATTAAATAACAGTTGCATTCGGTTTTGAATTCCGGCATAATTGGCTTAGATAACATTAAATAGTTTTTCAAGGAGGCAACATGACTGGGAATCAACCATCGAGTTCGGGTTCGTCTCAAACAGGGGGAATCGACCCAAAGTTGGCGGCTTTGCTCGCCTATCTTTTTTCGGTTATCGGCGGCATCGTTTTCTATCTTATCTCCAAAGACAAGTTCGTTCGTTTTCACGCCATGCAATCCCTTCTCTTGGGTGTCGCTTACTTCGTAATTTATTTTGTGCTCGATTTCATTCCCTTTTTCTTCTGGATTACTTGGTTACTGTGGCTGGCCTTCGTCGCCTTGAGTATCGTTATGATGGTCAAATCGTACGGCGGTGAAAAGTACAAACTACCGGTCATCGGTAACATTGCTGAAAAGAACGCCTAAAAACCACGAATTCGCTTTTCAGTAAATAATCACAAACTATTCGCGTTGATGAGTAAAAAATAGTTGGTCTATTTTGCTACTGGCCTATTTCTCGCATCAAGGCCAGAAATTTGCATAGCTTCTTTACGCGCCTTAGAAAGTTTATCAAAAACTTCATGAGGGGTAGGCACGTTTTTAAGAATAATCCGATCATTGACATCGCCCTCGGTGGTCAGCTCGATATTACCAAAATCCAAGAGATTTCGAATCATTCCTTTAACACTGTAGGAAAGGTTATAAATGTTAATCAGTTCAGTTTCTTGAACTTTGTGGCCGAAAATACTCGACTGGTTAATATTAATAATCCGTTGATCGGTGATAATAAAAAGGACGTTTTTAAAAAGAAAAATTTTATTAAAAGTATAGAAAAATCCAACCGCAATGGCAATTCCCAGAACCCAAAAGCTGAGACTTGATGAACCCAGCGCCAAAAAAAAGATTAAGACGATTAGCGCCAGGAAAACATCTAAAAAGCCAGCGCGGGCCAGAACCCAAGGGTGTTGATGGCGATATAAAATAACATTTTCGTCCGCCCGCTGCCCATCAAAAGTAAAATTTTCCATAAATCTCCGATTTCTATCGGCGCTTTTAATCAACTATTTCCAAAGCTGAGAAATAAAAGGCATCAGCATGCCTAGCGCCACGATCACCATTATTATAATAAATAAAGCTCTCTTACACGATCCTTTATCCATGGTTTTCTCCCGCTGGGCGTTTTTTCTTACGCCATCCCAGATAAACTAAAATGGCGGCCAAGATAAGCATCAAGACCACCAGCGAAATGACCGCCTGAATTTTTTCCTGGGTCGAGGCGATGACGGCCACCACTCCAAAAGCCGAAGCAATCAAATAGAGCATAATTACCGCCTGCCTTTGCGAAAGCCCAGCTGTCAGTAACCGGTGATGAAAATGACCTTTGTCGGCCTCAAAGGGCGATCGGCCAGCGATGATCCGGCGCAAGACGACCCAACCGACATCCAAGACCGGGATACCCAAAACTAAAAAAGCGGTTGCCAATTTGCCCCCGGAAATTATCGAAGAGACTCCCAAAAGAAATCCCAAAGCCATACTGCCGCTATCACCCATAAAAATCTTCGCCGGATTAAAATTCCAGGGAAGAAAGCCAAAAGCGACTCCAGCAATTAAAATAGCCAGCAAAGCATTGGCGTCTTGTCCTAAAGAAATCGCTAAAAAGAAGATGACCAGACCAGTAATCACCGAAACGCCGGCCGCCAACCCGTCAAGCCCATCCAAAAAATTCAACGTGTTTATCAATAAGACAATCCAAAAAACGGCCAGCAAATCACCCCACAAAACAAAATGATAAGTCTGGTCGAAAAGACGGATGGGAAACTGAATCTGGGTCAAGTTAATATGAGAGCCGAACGGCAACCGAAGATAGCTAATCGAAATACCACCTGCGACCACCGCAGCGGCGGCCACAATATGCCAAAAAAGTTTTTTCCACGCCTTGACTCCTTTAATATCATCAATTAAGCCGGTGATTAAAAGAATAATTAGTCCCACCAGCACCCCGATTAATCTTTTATCGACGACCCAAAATTTAAAAGGCGAAAAAGAAAGCCTCGGCGAAGCGAGCGCATAGCCTATCAAGACAATTAAAAAAGCTAAGACAATGGCTACACCGCCTAATCGCGGCACCGGTTTGGAGTGAATTTTGCGCGGCGCTGGGTGATCGACTAAGTTTAACTTCGCCGCCAGAGTTTTAACGTAGCCGGTTAAGCCGCCACTAATAAGGGCTGCGACGACAAAGGGAGCGAGATAATTTTGGATCATCATTTTTTGGAATCCTTCAAAATTATGTCAAAAATTTCATCAGCGATTGTATCAACGGAACGAGTCGCATCAATTATTTTCCACTGACCTAGGATGTTTTTTTTAGCCAGCCGATTATAAATTTGGGCCGTCTTTTTATAAAGCGAGGTATCTTTCTCATGAAGATCACTTGGCCGTTTTTCGGCGTTTTTTCTTTGGTAGCCAATTTGCCACGGCACCAAAAGAAGAAAAATCTTATTGGGTTTTTCAACCTCAAAGAGACGAGCAAATTCTAAACCTTTCCGAATCGAAAAGCCTTTCGCTCCTTGAAAAACTAAGGTGCAGGGTAAATACCGATCAACAATCAAAATATCTTTGCGCAATTTTTTTAAGCGTTCTTTCTCCAAAATCATTTGCCCAACAAAAGCCAGAAATTGGATCTCGGGTTTAATATCAAGCTTACCGTCCAAAAACTTATAAATAATCTCCCCAAAAGGTAAATTAGGGACTGGATACTTCAGACTCTGAAATTTTTTGCCCGACGCCGCCAGTCGCTTTTCTAACGCTCGCCTGACCGTCCCGCAGCCAGCGCCGTCAATTCCCTCAATGGTATAAAACATTATTTATTGTTCTTAACTCGTCCCCACCCTGAACCCATCGTCACTTCACCGGTCAGTAAATCATAATCCAATACCTCATCGTCCTTAAACCAAATCGCAATCTCGCGCTTGGCTTCCTCCGGTGTGCCCGAGGCATGAATCAAGTTTTGAATCGCTCGATTCATATCGTCAGCCAGCCAATAAGATTCCATCGAATAATCGCCGCGGATCGAACCAATTTCGGCTTTAAGAGGGTTAGTATGCCCAGCGGTCTTCCGCCCCAGTTCAACGGCATGAGGACCAACCCAAACCATCGCTAAAAACGGCCGATCCGAAATATAATCAACCAATTGATTGCGAATCATCTTGCCAATTTCTAGTGGAGTTTTATTCATCTGGACTCCCCGCTCTTTATAACCCTCTAAAGTTCGCGTTCCTAAAGAGACATACCAATTTTCATCATCCGGATACTGCTGCAAAACCTGAGCTTTTTGGGGAGCGATTAATTTTGCGGCCACGAGCTTCAGGCCCCGCTTCTCAAATCGACTGATAATTTCACCCATAAGATGGCGCTGAATACCATCAGGTTTAACCGCCACAAACGTCTTTTCCATTCTTTCCATTTTTAATCCTTTCTCTAAAAAAGTGAGCTGTATTTTTAAAGTAAATCGCGGAGGCAAGGCACCCTAGTTAAAGTCGAGCCAAACGTTTAGGATCGATTTGCTGTTTTAAGAAATCAAATCCGGTACTTTAAAGATACAACGAGCCTTACTAAAATTATCAACAATAATCCTCTAAAATTGTTTGAAATTTACTTTTATCTTTAAAAGGGGCGATCATAGCTAAGTTAAGATTTTTGGGAATAAATAGTTCTTGGGCCAGATTCTGGATATCCTCCGCCGTCACCCTTTCATATTGCTCAACAATTTCTTCCGGATCTTTAATTTTTCCCCAAAAAAGTTCTTGATCGGCTAAAAACTCCGCCACCGCAAACGATTCCTCAAGATAGAGATAAAGTTTACCTTTAAGATTTTCTTTAGCTCGAACAAGCTCATCAGCGCTGACTCGGTGGGATTTGAGTTTACCGAACTCGTCCAGAATAACTTTGATCGCTTCTTCAGCGCGGGCAATATCCACGCCTGCTCCGGCTCCAAAAACACCGGCATCGCGAAAATCACCCATCTCCGAGCCAACATAATAAGCCAAGCCCCGCCGCTCGCGGACTTCGATAAAAAGCCGCGACGACATATTTTCACCGAATAAGTTATTGAGAACTTTTAAAACCGGCCGGCGCGGATCTGTTCGCGGCAGTGAACGAAAGCCCAAAATTATATGGGCCTGATCGGTTTTTTTATGATGAATTAAGAGTTCAGGTTTTATTTGAGCAATTTGCACTTTTTCATAATCTTCCCCTCGCGAGACCGGAATTTTTTCAAATTTCTCCGTAATACGTTTAACCCAATCAAAAGAATCTTTTCCCCCAGCCACCGCCACAACCATATTGTGGGGACTGTAAAATTTATTCCGGAAGGAAAGAAAACTTTCGCGTTTAAATTTTTTGATTGTTTCTTTTTGGCCCGTCGTTTCGCGTCCTAAAGGGTGATCACCAAATAAAAGCTTTTTAGCCACGTCATAAATGTATGTTTGAGGAACATCTTGATACATATTGATTTCTTCGGCGATAACTCCTTTTTCGCGTTCGATTTCACTCGGCTCAAACTTGGAAGCATAAAGCATATCCGATAAAACGTCCAACGCCAAGTCGAAGTGTTCAGAAGCCGCCCGAACATAAAAATCGGTCCCTTCTTCGCCAGTAAAAGCGTTAAAACTCGCGCCAACGGAATCGAGAGCCTTCGATATATCTAAAGCGGTAGGGCGTTTCTCGGTACCTTTAAAAAACATATGTTCCAAAAAATGAGAAATACCGTTAAGCTCTTTCGGCTCATACCGCGAGCCGACCCCGATCGAAAATAAAACCGTTACTGCCTTAGTATTTTCTAAAGGGACAGTAATCAGCTTGAGACCATTCGAAAACTTAGTTAGTTTGTAGTCTAACATATTTAGAGTATACCAGAAGAAATTCAAAAATCAAAGATCAAAAATCAAAATTATGATTGAATTTTAATTTGGCAGATCGTCGGATTCTCTGATAACTTCTTCAGCTTCATTTCGATAGGCTTGCTCATTTTTAAGATATTCCTTTCGATCTTGAGCGGCCAAATGCATCGCTAAAACCTCTTCTTCAACGCTTTGCTTAGCTTTCTTAGCCAACGCCGCTTTTTTCTCCTCCGTCAACTTTTCCTTACCAAGATCGCCTTCGACTTGACTTTGTTCAGTTAGATGTTCACCCATACGCCCCTTTCTTGAATTTAGTATATACCTTTTTAGACATAAGAAAGGAGCGAGTGCATTATGTCACACTCGCCCCTGTTATCCTGCCGCGCCGCTAATGGCAGCAGAATTTTCAACACCTGGGTTCCGCCCAGGTTCTGGAGAGGGAACGCCCTCCAAGTTTCCGCTCCGCTAGGAGGCGCCCGACTCCTCGCTGGAGGCATCCAGAGTCTTTGGCCGTTTCGCCCGGAATTTGAAGTCGCCCGCCGAGGAGATCCTCAGCTCGATCTTATGGTTCTGGGCGCGAATTGCTTGGCGAGTTTTCTCGACGACAGTCAGTGACTCCTCAAGTTGCTCGTCGAGCTGATCGCGGCGTCGATACTCTTTAGTCATCACCGCATCGACTTTGCTTTGGCTCTCCAGATTTTCCGGATCGCCGTCAAAGTACTTGCGGAAACGCTGACGCTTGTTATACTGCTGCTTCAGTAGCAACAGTACTCCCCCAAACATCAGCGCCGCCACACACATGGCGACAATCACACCGAAATGAACCGGCTCTGCGTGCGCGTACTCCGAAACTGCCTGCAACATTTGCTGCGTCATCGGTGCTACCTCCCTTACTATATGGACTCAGCGCAAAGCGCGAGTTGAACTGCTACGCCCAGACGAGACGGGATCCGCCAAAGAAAACCCCCATCACGATCATCAACCAACGGTAATTCACGATAGCCTCCAGGTTGTCAAGATTACTTAGCTTGAGTTTAGCGCCCAAAAGTACATTTCTCAAGCTTCGACCTGTTAATATACCATATAATCGCCGATTTGTCAATCCCCTGTACGAGTTGAGTACATCGGTAACAGTTGTCTATTTTTGATGCAATAATTGATGGGTGAGATATTGCCTAAGCTGGCATGGCGGCGGTGGAAGTTGTAGCGGATAAGCCAGTCGGTCAGCTTGGCATTCATAACGCTGGGGTCGGGGTGGAAGTGTCCCTCAGAGAGCCATTCTTTTTGTAAGGTTTGGTTGAAGCGTTCGACATAGGCGTTGTCTTGAGGAGTTCTGGCTCTGGAGAAGAAATGTTCCATTTTGAGACTCTGGCAGGCTTTCTCAAAGTGCTTTAGAAACTCCGAACCGTTGTCTGTTTGTATATTAACGATTTGATCGTCAAAAAGGAAGTTTAATCTTTCTAAGAAATCAGCCGCCGAGTAAGAGCTGGCATTACGGTAGACCCGGGCAAAGGCCAGCTTGCCGTAGGTATCGATGGCGGTGAGAATATAACGCTTGAGACCATCCAGATGAAGTACGATCGTATCGATCTGGATTAGGTGGCCCAAGATGTTTTCATTTCTCTTTTTAAGCTCGGTGATCTTTCGTTTTCTCCTGTTGCGCTTAATCTGTAACCGATGTTTGTCAACCTTTTTTGGGTTTGGATATAACTGGAATTTAGCAATGGTGTAGCCGATTTTCCAGCTGGAAATATCCTTGCCATAAAGCTCATTGTACTCTGCTCGGAGTTTTTCTGCGCCGTAAAAAATATAGCGTTTTCTTAGCGAAATGATTCTGGTTTCTTCCTCAAGCGTAATCATTTTCTGGCGAACATTGAACGGTCTTTTGGAATGATCCTCAAGTGAAATCGGGTTCTGATTGAAACGGTTGAGGTATTTGTAGAAAGTTTTTCTGGCAATGCCGAAATGGCGACAAGTAAAGACGGCATTAAACTCACCTTTGGTTTCATAGAAAATGATCCATTCGAGCCGCTTTGCGGCCTCGCGGGAGATCTTTTGCTCTTTCGCTACCTTCTTCCACCGCTCGTGACGATTGATAAGAACTATTGGTTTTGACTTAAAGTAACAAAACAGCTCAGCCGGCAATGGTTTGTTCATCGGTAACACCTCCGAATATAACTTTAGGAGTGTTACCGATGTATCTCAACTTGTGCATCCCCACCCATGCCCGGCGAGTCTTTTCGGGTTTATTTTTGACAAAATTACCCTTCCCGCGATAAGATTAGAATGACCATTAAAAAGGTAGTTTATTATACTGCCGAAACAAAAGGAGGACCATGAACGACTTAAAAGTTGCCCTGGAAAACATTATTCCCCTAACCTACGCCCGCGATCACTTTTCAAACATCGTCAACGAAGTTCAGCGCGACAAGATGTACATTCTTACTAAAGGCGGCAAACCGGCCATCGCTTTAATTGATGTCCGTTATTTAGAGCAACTCACCGGCGGTTTGATTAAAAAAGCCGAAATCAAAGAAGAAATCGATAAAAACCCCGAGCAGGTCGGCCTGCCGAAAATGGTCGAGCACCATGCCGAGCCACCTAAAAATCCATCCGCCCCCCCGCCGCCCAGCCAAAACTTTGGCAGTTTAAAATTTAAGCCAAGCGTGCCGCCCCCGCCTGGAAAACCCGCGTTGTTACCGAATAAACCACTTGTTTCGCCACCGCCAGTCCCCAAGCCAAACACACCCACGCCGACTAACCAAAATTTTACCAAACCCACTCCGCCGCCCGCTCCAACAAAACCTTCCGCCCCAAGCCCCTCAACGCCGCCGTCGTCTGTCCCCAAACCAACTGCTCCTGAACCTAAAGCACCAACCCCGCCCACTTTATCGTCATTTACTCCATCTCCAGCCGAACCCAAAGTGCCGACCCCGTTTGTTCCCCCGACCCCACCGCCACCGGCCGCTGAAAAACCAGCCACTCCGGGTCAATTAATTATGCCAGGAAGCGAAAAGTCACCAGCCAATTCCAGCCAAATTCCGATTAACGCTCAGCCCAAAAACCCATCAAGTGGCCCAAATTTTAACGACAACGCTAAAATCGAGGTGGAGTTCAGTAATGCCGACGCCGATTTAGAAGCACATAAGACCGAAAAACCTCATCTTGAACCTGACGATGAAGCCTCTTCGGCTCAGTATAAAGGCGAGAACAGTGAACCTGAAGAAATGGAAATCGGTTAAAATAAGCTTAAAAGTAAAAAATACTAGTTTTAAGCTTCAAGCTTTTAGTTTTTAGTTGATTTTAGATGTCGCCAAACCCACCAAACGATGCCAAGAACAATAAGAGCTAAAATTAGATCATCAAATCGATGAAAATAAGTTCGAAGATTGATCCAGTCGGCGCCGAGCCTAAAGCCAAAATAAACCAGGGCTAAAGTCCAAGGGATGGAACCCAAAAAACTGTAAACGACAAACTTCCTAAAATCCATTCGGGCAATGCCGGCTGGAAAGGAAATAAAAGTTCGAATAATCGGCAAAAATCTTCCCAAAAAAACGGTCAGTTCGCCGCTTTTTTTAAACCAGGAGTCGGCCATATCCAGATCGTGGCGTGAAATCAAAATATACTGGCCATATTTTTCAATAAGCGGCCGCCCGCCCGCCTTTCCTAACCAATAAGAAAAAACCGAACCCAAGACCGTCCCCACCGCCCCGGCCAAAGTGACCCACCAAAGATTCATCGTTCCTTGCCAAACCAAAAAACCAGCGAACGGCATAATTACTTCAGAAGGGATCGGAATATTGGCCGATTGAATGGCCATCAATAAAATAACTCCGCCATAGCCTAAAACGGAAATTGCCGAGATGATTAAACTCCCGATTGCGCCTAAAATAGTTGAAGCCATAATCTCAAATCTCAAAATCCAAATCTCAAAATGACAATGTAAAATTTAAAATTAATATTAATGTTCTCTTCCTGAATTTTGATTTTTGAGATTTATATTTTGTATTTATTTCAGATATACCCAAATAACCAAAAAACCATTGAGGTAACCACAAAAGCGATTAAGGAACCGCCAACCACTTGAGTTAAGGTATGACGACGGCGATAAATTCGTGACCAAGCCAGCGGTACTAAAAGAAGATATAACCATGCAAATTGAACGCCAAAAAGAATGACAATCACCGTTACCACTGAGGCAAGCAAAGCCGTGTGAACGGAGACTTTCCAAACCAAAGTCAAAAAGCCGACCATTACCGCATTAGCGGCATAAGTTACCCCCATCACGATCACCGGTCTGGCCGCCCCCACCCAAGCGAGTGCGACCGCCCCGATTGTCGAAGAAATCGCCGCAATCATAAATGGCACTTTTCTTTGTTCATGGTCCGAAAGATGAATATCCCGAACACCTTCTTTTTCCAAGAGCCATAAAACATAACCGCCCGGCACAATAACGCTGAAAAAAACGGCAATACTCACCCACGGTAAAAATTGCCTTAAGTCCGATGAGTTCATGTAGGTAATCAGCAATATAAAAATGGCCGCCGTAATATAGGGAGAAAATAAAGCCGAGATGCCAAAAGCAATAAAGTCAAAGAAATTGTGAAGCTGTTTTTCTTTTTTCATGCTCAATTTTTAAGCCAGCCGGATTTTTTTGGCCACCAAAATGATAAACTCATAAATATAATTTAACAGACCATCGAGGGCATAAACAATATAGGCCGCGCCGATGCCGACCACGCCCCCGACGATGATATCGGAAGGAAAGTGGATCCCGGCCGCCACCCGCGCCAAGCCGATTATCACAAAAAGGGCAAAGACAAAATATGATAATTTTTTGTAACCGGATAAGTACAACGAAAGAGTGATCGCCGCCAAGAGGGTAGCGTGATCCGAAGGAAAAGAATAATCGGGGCGATGAAAAAGAATTTCTTTAATGCCGCCGCTAGCGAAAGGCCGCGCGCGATTAACATTTTGACCAATAATTCTGGTAATCAAAAGGCCAAGTCCGCCAGCCCCAAGCGCCCGAAGGGCCACTTTTTTCGATTGCGCCGAGTAAAACCAAACCACCACCAATAAAAGAGGGATAATGTAAATAAGATATTCGGCCGCGTCTTTTGTCAGCGTTTGCAAAAAATGATTTGATGTGGCGATCCGGTTTAAGACAGCGAGCCAGCGGTTATCCAGGTTTAAAATTTTATTCATTTCCCTCATACTTTATCAGTAAAATTGACCTTTGACAAGCGCTAATTTGCGTCGTAAAATAAAAATATGACCATCAACTCGCTGATTATCGATTATTTAGAATATATGGAGATTGAGAAGGGTAACTCCCCCTTTTCAGCCCAAAATTATGATCGATATCTCCGACGTTTCGCCGGTTTCGCTAAAGAAAATGGTGTTACCGAGGTGGAAAAAATTGATCAAAATTTGATCCATAAATATCGCCTCTGGCTCAACCGCCTCCCTCAACAACTCTCTAAAAGCGGGGTCGGTGACCTCAAAGTAACTCGCATAGGCGAGGCGCACGGTCAAGGCCAAGCCGAGCGCGGAGAAAGTCCCGACTCGCTGGGTCAGGCACGACCAGCATCTTTAAGAACATCAACCCTCCCCGGTCACACTCTTTCCAAATCCACCCAAAACTACTACCTCATCGCCTTGCGCGCTTTCCTGAAGTACCTCGGCAGCCGCAATATCACCACACTTTCGCCCGACAAAATCGAGCTTGCTAAAACCGGTGAACGGCAAATTTCTTTTTTGGATGAGACCGAACTCGATCATTTGCTTTCGATGCCCGACCTTACTACTATTCAAGGCGTCCGCGACCGCGCCATAATAGAATTATTTTTCTCGACCGGCCTGCGGATTTCCGAACTTTGCCACCTCAAAATCGAAGATATTAATTTGGACAAATCGGAATTCTCCGTCGTCGGCAAAGGGCAAAAAGTTCGCGTCGTTTTTCTAGACCAAGAAGCTAAAAACGCCATCCATAATTACCTCATTCGCCGCAATGACAAAAACAAATTCTTATTCATCTCTTACGGTCACACCAACCAACCCGACATAAATATCACCAAAGATGAAATATCCATCACTCCCCGTTCCGTCCAACGAATGATTCGAAAATACGCTAAGATGGCAGGGCTAACTAAAAAAGTGACGGCCCACACACTCCGTCATAGCTTTGCAACAGATTTACTCATAAACGGCGCCGATATCCGCTCGGTTCAGCAGCTTCTTGGTCATTCTTCAATTACCACCACTCAAATTTATACTCACGTCACCGATCAACATCTCGCCGAAGTTCACCAAGCCTTTCACGGCCGGCGCCGTCGCCTCGAAAAATAATAATTTACTCTCACTACAGATTTTGGCCGCCATTAGTAATTAAAACGTTATGCGGATGGCTTTCTTTAAGCGAAGCCTCCGTAATCCGAATAAAACGCGCCTTTTGCCAGAGTTTTGGGATAGATTTTGCGCCCGTATAGTACATGCCCGAAAGAATCCCGCCCGTCAGTTGTTCAACCAGGTCTTTGACCTTTCCCTTTACCGGCACTAACCCTTCTACTCCTTCAGCCACCAGTGCTTTTTTCTGAGAGTAATCTTTATTATGAAATTCGCCCTCCGATTTAATTTTCTGTCCCTTTTGAATGGCCGCTACCGAACCCATTCCCCGATATTCTTTAAAAAGATAAATTTTGTTCTTGCTATTCCAAATACTTTGAAATCGGCTGGGAACGGAATCTTTGGTCAATTTCACCACTTTACCGGGCGATTCGAGAGCCGAACCAAAAAGCGAGCCCATCATCACCGTCGAAGCACCCATCGCCAAAGCTTTGACGATATCGCCGGAAAATTGGATCCCGCCGTCGGCCATAATCGGCGTTTTGGATGGGTTGGCTGCCCGAACCGATTCTTCAAGGGCCATCAATTGAGGCACGCCCATACCCGAAATGACCCGGGTTGAACAAATTGAACCCGGCCCCATGCCCACTCGAATCCCGTCGGCGCCGGCTTTAATTAACGCTTTAGTGCCTTCGAAAGTGGCCACGTTGCCGCCGATGACTTGCATTTTAGGATATTTTTTCTTGATAAACTTGACCGCCTCGATCACAAATTGACAAAAACCGTGGGCCGAATCAATCACAATCACATCCACTTTAGCCCGAACGAGTTCGTTGACGCGGTCTTCAAAGCCGGGCGAAGAGCCGATGGCCGCCCCGACCAATAAATTCTTTGCTTTGACTTTCCTAACTTCGTTGGCTTGATCTTTGATCGTTAAATTTCGATGAATAATGCCAAGGCCGCCTAAACCGGCCAAAGCGGCCGCCATTTTTGCTTCCGTCACCTTATCCATTGGCGCCGAAACTAAGGGGATTTGGAGTTTAATTTTTTTAGTTAAATTGGTTGAAAGATCAATTTTATCGCGCGTAAAATCGGTGTAGCCCGGCAAAAGGAGAATATCATCAAAGGTTAGCGCTAATTTAAACTCGTCAATTTTTTTCATATTTTTTTAATTAAAAGCCTTCTCAAACCATCCGTCAAGTGGATAAAGCGAAGGCCGGGCAGAGGTCAAACCTCGTATTCCCGGCCTGATGTGATCAGATCGCCGAAGCGAAGTACTTCTCCCAGTTGCCTTCGACCTTCGGCTTAATGGAGGGCGAACCGGCCGCACAGTACTTGCAGGTGGCTGGGCCTGGCTGATAGGTGTGCATGTGGTAGCGGAAACGTGCCACCACCGGCGTTCCGTCTTCGAGGGTCTCCGTGTCGGCTGACCGGTTGACGAGCACGGCCGTTACCGGCATGAACCGAACCGGCTGAACCTTGTTCTGGTCCCGGACAGCTGCCTTGGCCATATAAGTACTGCCATGGGCCGTGGTCATGAGCTCGTTGACAATCAGGACTGTCTCGCCCTCGGCAACAGTAAATCTCTTCCAGACCGTCGGGTTGCCATCCTTGTCCTTCTCGGTGAAGGCGATGTTGGTTCGCGCCTGCCGACCAACTTCGTGACCGAGATCGATTCCGGCGTTGGCGGCACTGATGGTCCACTGGAAAGGTTTCAACACAGTTACTTTCCTCACCTGCGCCAGCATCTGTCCGCCGAGAATTTCGCAGATATTGGACAAGCAGAGAAGCCTCAGGGTGTCAACGAACCCGTCGGTGCACATGCCGTCCCGGGTCAGGGCGTGCGGTTGTTCCGGCCGCGGCTCGCCTTCGTACTGCCAGAAGGCGTCTCGTAGCTTGAGCATGTGCGTGAACTCCCCGATAGTAATCTCGCGATCGACGAAATGCGAGGGCTTCAGTGCCCACAACCCTTCTGCGGACCTGACATCGAGGATGCTTCTGAACGTACTATTCGCCATCTCTTCACCTCCTCCTCTTTCCAAGCGGTGATGGACTACGTAACCAACTCGCAAAACCGCTTGCCGAATCGCAGGTAAACATGCGATTGGAACAGGTCGGACTGATGCTGCAGATACCACTCGTACGCTTTCGCTTTTTCGGGATCTCTCTCGAGAGATGAGAAAGCGGTGTGGGCATGGACGGCATAGCCTTCGGTATCATCAGCCGCCGCGGCCACGCCGACAACTCCCCAATATCCAGGAGCGGCGGGAAGTTCCAGTCCCGTCCAAGCCTCGCGCACCCATTTTGGCGCCGTTCCGACCGGCGTTTTCAAAACCCTGATTCGCTGTTCAGAAATTGGCCTCTCCTTCCCTTCGTAATGGTGTGCGGCGCCGTTGACCGATCTCGGTCGGTCATTAACGGCTTGATATGACGTTCAGATCTGCGGCTCGCGGTAGTGTATCCCCGCCAGCGCATCGTTGCCCTCGTCCGGCGGATTGAAAAAGCGCTCGATCTCCACCACGGTCCGCGCCTGGCTCTCTTTAGCGTCTACGCCAGTTGCACCCTTGAGAAGCTGGGCGCCCATGACAACGTACCGCGCCCCAAGCTCCAGTGCTTTCTGGACACCTGTAGTGCGCTTTTGATGATCGGCATCAACCATCCAGACGTCGCGCACGCCTGGCGTGATCGAGAGGACTCCTGGGAAGTTCTCCTGCACAGTCGGGAGCATGTCTTTGCTGGCAATAACCAGCTCCGAAGGATAGCCGTCCGGGATGTCAAGTTCTTCGCGGTAGAGATCAGTCAGCCCGCCATACCACGTTTCCATGGCCTCGGCTGGCTCCATGTCGTACCGACGCAGGAAGTCCTTCTTCGCAATGTCGGTGGGCACCACCATCGCCGCAATCTTTAGCGCCGGATAGGTGGTTGCCAGCTTCGCGAAGACGCCGTGGTCCACGTGGATCGAGATAGTCATGAGCATCCGTGCGACATCGTAGCGCTTGCAGATGTTCTGGATTGTACCCCAGACATCGGCACCCTTGATGTCGCCGAAGACATCCAGTTTCGGATGCTCCACGAGGATCGCGCGGACAATGTTTGGACCGCCGTCCTTATCGTGCAGTCCATCATTGAGTTTGACATATGCCACATACGGACCGATCGGGCCGTCCATGACACGAGTAATAGTATCCAACATTGCTCTCTTGCCTTCGACACCATCAAGAGCCAGAATCACGACGCGCTTATCAATTCTACAGCCTGCCAACGTCATCTCCTCCTCGCCCTTTGGGCGGTAAAATAGAATCCACATTCAAAACTTAAGGTGCGTACCCCAAACTTGCCGACGGCAAAGTTTAGAGCTTTCTTTCCAAACGCATTGTAAATAATTTGGTTCGATAATGTCAATCCTTTTTGAGAACTAATCAAACTACGATTAATTTTTAATCGTAGTTTACAAGGATATTTACGCTATAAAATAGAGAAGGCCCCGCCACTTTTGTGGCGGGGCCGCTCTTTCCCCTTCAAGTTCATATGCCCTATATGGACACATGATTTTGGTCGTCGTAGACCCACGCTCGGTACTTGACCGGTTTGTGGGCCCGCAGTTCCTCGATGATGAAACGCACGATAGTGTGACTGTCGTTACTCACCATCATGCGACCAGTCTGCCGCTCCGAAGGTCTGTGTCCCAACTTAGGGACAGTTGAATCTTCTCGGATCACGACTTGCTCGCGCGAAAGACCGTGCTGTCGAGCAAGGGAATCATAGAGTTGCTTGACACTCTCATACTCTGTGTACTTCATCCTCTCACCCTCCGATCCCGTTGATAAGCTCACTGTTCTCAAGCTCCATCCCGTCCACCCATGTCGCTGTCTCCGCCTCGTACTCCTGGCGGCGCTTCAGCACCCACTTATGGTCCTCGCAGATTGCGAGGAACATTCCTTTGGCTGTGACGCCGAGCTTGATCACGATATCCTCCGGGTCCTTCAGTAAGACCCAGAGGTTACTGGCTTTCCAGTATTCTTCAGCCCCGTTCTTTTCTACCGAGAATGAAACTCTGCCGAGCACAGTTCGACCATCACGGATGTATCCCCAGAAACTCAGTTCTCCGGCGGAACCATCAATGCCCGTCATATCCGGGACCACGTGGAAGTAGCCCTGCACATAGGGCAAGAGCACGTCTAGGCTGAAATCCTGCCTCAAACTGTGGTGGTTATGTGTCGGATCACCAGTCGGGCAGCCTTTGAGAAATCTCATTTCTCCCAACAGCCGCCAGATCAGACGCTTTTCACGTCTTTCCACGTCCCAGAGCCGCGCCTTCAGAATCTGAAACCACCACGGGTGGTTCGGGTCCTCCGGCATTATGAGGTTCGGACCCAGCACCTCATCGATAAACTTCTGTACGGCCGTTTCCTTTGCTGCCATTTTGGGGCGCACCCCTTTACCTTGAATTTTGCCGGTACGTTGGCAAGTTGGCTCGAGCTTACCATATATCATCAAAAAAATCAACCCTCGACGTGGCTCGGGACAAGCCCCCGACTGGCTTCTGAAAGAAAAAACCTTCCCAGACGTATCAATAAGCGAGACGATATGGTAGAATCGGGATATGGTCGGAAAGATTCCCGAAAAAACAAGCGATGAAAAAATCGTCCAGCTTTCTTTATCAGACAAAGAAAATTATTTGCATTTGATGCGACGCTACGAACCGAAACTCTTACGCTATATCTTTCGGATTACTAACTGTTCACGCGAAGACGCCGAAGATATTCTGCAGGAAGTTTTTATCAAGGCGTATCAAAACCTCAACGATTTTGATCAAAGTTTAAAATTTTCTTCCTGGATTTATCGGATTTGCCACAACGAAGTCATTTCTCACTGGCGAAAACTAAACAACTCCCCGAAAAATGTCGAGCTTTTCGATAACGATATCAAGTTAAGTTCCAATGCTCCGATTTACAAAGAACTGGATATTAAATTAAATAAGGAAAAAATCGACGAGGTTTTAAAGAAATTGCCGATTAAATATCGCGACGTTTTAGTCTTGCGCTTCTTTGAAGAAAAGGATTACGGCGAAATTGCTGATATTTTAAAGAGTCCGCTCGGCACTGTCGGCACTTTAATTTCTCGCGCCAAGAAAGTATTTAAAGAAGCCGCCCAAAAAAATAAGATTAATTTTTAAATAAAACCATGAGTGTCAGTAAAGAAACAATTCAAAAAATCCGCCAAGAAAAAATCGCGCCGATTCCAAAATGGCACTTTTTACTCAAAAACGATGTTATCTTGGCCGCTGCCGTTACCTCAGCTTTAGTCGGGAGCATCGGCGTCGCCGTGATTATTCACGTGATTTTAAATCGCGATTGGTTTCTCTATACCGCCGCCCACCGGCCGCTCGCGCCCAGTCATCTTCTCTCGGATATCCCGTCGATTTGGCTGATTTTGCTCGTTTTAACCATCTTACTGGCCTACTATAACGTCAAACATTCGAAAAGCGGATATCGTTATTCGGCCTACTGGATTGTTTTGGGCAGTTTGATTTTTAGTCTAATCTTTGGCGCCTTGTTCAACATCATCGGCTTGGGCGCTAGGGTCGACGCCGGGTTGGCCAAAGATATTCCCGCGTACCAATCAGTCGAGAATCAAACGCGTGAGCTCTGGTCCGAACCAGATGAAGGCCGCCTCGGCGGAACGGTCACTAAAATTTCGGGTCAAAGTTTGGAGTTAAAAGATTCAAGTGGCAAAATTTGGCAAGTTAGCACAACTGAAGTCCAATATTTTGGTGCACCGGTTAAAGTTGGGCAAGAAATCAAAATCATTGGCGAGAAAACCGGCGATAACACTTTTGATGCCGATGAAATTCACCCCAGCGTCGGCTCGCGACCGAGACGAATTTTTATCCGCAATCAAGAATCGATGCTCGTGCCGCCACCGCCTTTTTAACCATGAAAGAAAAATTTTCATTGTTCGTAGTACTAAGTACGAAAGGAGCAAAAAGAATCCACCCTCATAAAAATAGACCCACAACCAATTAATCTCTCGCCCCTGCCGCTTGCTCTTGGCGGGGGCAACGGCCTCTTCGGTCATCTGCCGGGGAGGCAGGAATCCTCACGCTTTAGGTCAGTAATGACGATCAGATCTTAAGCGGATCCACCTAATATATATATCCCCAAAGATCGTCAAGCGAGCGCCCGCGAAAAAAAATTTCATTGCCGAGCGCCGAGAACCCTCCAAAATGGCCCAGACGTTTCGTGGAAAAAATCTACGGCTCGCCAAAAAAACGGCCATGGCGCTCACCTGAATGAAGCAATAATCATTTAGCTTCACTCAAAAAGAAAGGCAGCGCCTAAAAATAGCCTTCCACAAAAGGGCCCACCGGGTCCTTTTGTATTTGAGAAGCTAAAAAGTTCTTATTCAACCAACGTACCATCCTGCAATTTAAAGATAACTTTGGCTTGTCTGGCAATACCAATGTCGTGAGTGACCGCTAAAATGGTTGTCTTTTCGGTTTTAGCCAATTCGTGCAAAAGGTCAATAATGACCTGACCGGTTTTGGAATCTAAATTACCGGTTGGTTCATCGGCCAAAATCAGTTTTGGTTTATTAGCCAAGGCCCGGGCAATCGCGACCCGTTGTTGTTCCCCGCCGGAAAGGCGGGCGGGACGGCGGTGAAATTTATCTTCGGTCAGGCCGACTTCCTCGAGTAATTTTTCCGCTCTTTCCTTTCTCTCGGCTGCCCCAACACCGGCGAATTCCATCGGCAGACAAACATTTTCTAACGCATTTAAATTGTGGATTAAACTATAATTTTGAAAAACAAAGCCGATTTTATCGCGGCGATATTTGATCAATTTGCGGTCCGAAAGCTCGTTAATCTTGATGCCGTCAACTTCGATTGAACCAGCCGTCGGTTTATCAAGAGCGCCAAGTAAAGAAAGCAAAGTACTTTTGCCGCTGCCGGATTTGCCCAAAATGGCCGCAAAAATTCCTTCGGGCATTTCAAAGCTGATGTTATTGACGGCTTTAACTTTATGATCGCCAGAAGTAAATTCCTTGGACAACCCTTTGGTAATAATCATAATGTCTCCATTTCTTTTTTCATATTCTTTCGTATCCGCCAACCGGCGGATTTCGTATTTAGTAGATAACTTATTCGGCTCTCATGACCTCCGCCGGTCGGATTTTGGAAATTATAAAGGCCGGAATGGCACTGCCCAAAATGGCAATTGCCACCGCGGCCAAAACCGCGTATAAAATCAGGCTTGTGCCGACCGCGCCGTGAAGACTTTGAAGAGAATTTTGAAAACCGGAAGTGGCGCCACGAAAAGCACGAGCAAAACCGCCACCACCAGCGCCGCGAACAGCCGTGCTTGCACTCGAACTCGCATTATTAACTAACATTTTTAAAATGGGATTCGCCAGGGCAAAGCCAATCAGCGCACCGATAATTGAGCCCAACAGAGCCAAAATCATCGATTCGGACATGAATTGCCCGACCACCATCGCATTGGAAGCGCCGATCGCTTTTAAGACGCCGATTTCCTGGCGGCGCTCGCGGACAATCATCACCATAATTAAGAAAATAATAACCGCGCCGGCCACCAAAGCGCCAATTAGACTATACATTGAAATATTTTTAACATTTTCCAAGGGGGCTAACGAGTTATTGGCGGCATCAATGGATGAGGTCACATCGGCGGCGCTACCCAGTTTATTTTTAATGGCCGTCGCGACCGCTGTAACCTGATCAACGGAATCAACTTGAACCGTGGCCGAGCTAATCTGATCCGATTGTGCCGAAAGCCGCTGAACAGAAGCTAGTGGCATGACGACCATCCCGTTCGAAAATTCGGTTCCCGTATCAAAAATACCATCGACTTTAATCGTCGTGTCGTAGGCGGTAAATGTCCCGCCAACGCTTAAATTATTTTTCGTCGCCAAGCCGCTACCGATTAACGCTTCGTTGTTATTGGAAGTGGCATCGAAAGCCTGACCAGAAGTGATCTTAAATTGACTGACATTACCAAGCGCTTGAGTCGTCGAAAGGTCATTTGTACCCATAATTTCGATCGGCAAGCTGAAGTTCGTCGGCAAGGTTTGGTTACTACTACTGCCGCCATTGAAACGCTGACCCAAAGTACCCGGATTAATGGCCGAGGAAAGGCTGGTCGTGCCGGAAGTCCCGCCCCCGAAACCACTGCCGGTCGAACTCCCGGTCGTCGAAACCCGATCCTCTAGGGTTTCCGTCACCTTAGAAACATGAGTAATTGAAGAAACATCCTTAAGCTGAGTGCCGGTCAACGGTGTACCGCCTCCTTCAAAGCCTTGCGCCCCGGCCGGGGAAATAGTGACGACATTACCAACAGAAGCTTTCACCGAAGTGATTTTAGCTTCAACCGCTTTCATCGCCACGAGCATCACCAAGGCCATACCGATACTAATAGCCAAGATAATAATGACGGCAAAAGATCTAATCCCGTTACGAAAGGCATTTTTGAATCCACGAATAATCATTCCCATTTAAACTCCTAATCTTCAAAATATCTCGCCGACCGCGGCGGTTTTAATTATTTAAAAAATGCTTTACTATTGAATAAGAATCGCGGTCGCCGGCACGACGCCCGAACTATTAGGCTGACCTAAAACAATGACGCTGTTGTTGACCTTGATATCGGAGGCTTTGGCGATTTTACCTTGATTGTAAACCGAAGTCGTATCGGAAATCACAACCGAGATTGAATCGCCGGCGGCATCTTTAACGGTTAAATTACTACCAGAAATGGCCGTCACTTGCCCGCTCAAACGGCCAAAGCCGATGCGCCCGCCGCCAAAATTTCGGCCTTCCACCATTAAACCAGACCCGCGATAGTTCATCGTGTCGAACATCCCAAACTCACGATTCACTTTCAAACGGCTGGCCCGAAAAAAAGCTAACGACATTACGCCCAGCCCAATCACCAAAACGACAATAATCACAATGATAATAATTAAGACACCTGATGTTTGATTTTTACTCTCCATTCTTTCCTTTCTACACTCTCTAACTAAAAAGAGCCTGCCTCAAACAATACTACGATGGAATGGGACTTTTCTTTCAAAACTCGAGGTGGCGAAATAAAATTAAGAGGTGTTCGTAGTAATAATTACCAATAGAAAGTTAAATAGGAAGGAGAATATCCTATGTGCCCGAAGCCATAAACACCGCTTATTGAAAAAACAAAAAAGGACTGTTCGCAGTCCTTTTTTGGGACCTGATTTCTATTTTGTAAATTGAACCCAATAAGTATTGTAAGCAAAGTCCGTCCCGACCTGGCCATGATATCCATCGGAGCAAGTAAAAGATTCCACGTAGGCAAAAGGGCCAACTTGACCGTCTGGCGGAGTTTCTAAATCTTCAACCGTGCATCCTCTGGCGGTTAGTTTCTGGCGATAGTAGCTCAAGAGAGTCTGATCGTCTTGAGTGGTCGAATAATAAACGTAATCCAAATCGGCCGAGCTGCCGCACAAAGTATTTGTTCCTTTCCACGCCGCAACATCAGCTGGAAGCAAAGAATCATCTCCCGTTTTGAAAGCGGTGGCGCCATTAGCATTGAGGTTTTGATAAACTTGACAACCAACCATTTGTTTACCCGAAGATTTAGTGGAGCTGGTCGCCGATGGAGCGTTGGGAGCGGTCGCAGTTTTACTCGGAGTTTTTTGGACAAAATAGTAAACCGCAAAACCAGCCGCCAAAACCAAAACGACAATTAAAACAATGACCCACAAGGTAAGAGCTTTCCTTTTTCTCACGAACCCTCCTTGAGAATAATTTATTTATAACTTTATTTTATTATATCACCAAAATAACAATTTTCTCTGGAACTCTTTAAAACAGAGAAGGCAGGGCGCGTATACGCGCCCTGCCTGTTTTTCCGGCCCCGCGGCCGAGAAGCTCTCACTTCCGCAAGAGCTCGCTGGCGATTTCCATCTCTCTCAGCCACTGCACCGGTTTATCACCGAAGGCGACGCAGTAGCGCCGCGAGAGCCAGAGAAAGCCACAACGCCGGCTCGCCCGTGATGAGAGAGCCAGCCGCCGGATGCTGGCCACGTCGGTCCGGGTTTTGTCGTTGACCCGGACGAACCGAACCTTCCCCTGATGCACCGTCGAGAGCGCTTCGGGTCGGCTGGCTTCGGTGATTCTCCGTTGCTCCTCGGCCACCATTTCTTGATCGATCTGCACGGTGATTACCGGCAAGTTCTCAATCACTTTGGTAGCCCTAAGCTTATCGAGCTGGACATCGATCCCTCCGTTCGGATCGAGAGTCTTATCCCCGATCTCCAGGCTGATGGCCGCCGCCGGTACTCCATGGAGATGCTGCTCGATGATGGCGAGGATCACCGCGCTGACTGCCCAACCCTTACCATCCATGACGACTTCACGTTCTACGGCTCCGATTTTGATACGGTATTTCATGAATCACCTCACCAGTTCAGATTAGTTGCACTATATAATATGATTTACCTTCTGTCAATTCCCCGGCGACTTTCTAACAAAAAAGGCGGGCAATACATCACCCACCCGAGTCCTGCTCGGCTTTCGCCGAAACTTTCTTGGCGGCCGAAAGCGCTTTCAGCGCGTTCGATCCGCCCTTGTCAGTGTGTGCTCCAAACCGCCGTCGTTGCTCAATACTTATTGGTTCCCTATTTTTTGAAAGGGGTCTTTACAAGTGGTTGTTGACTAATCAATATAAAGCTAGATTTGACTGTGCCGAACATTTTAAGGCGAGGAGAGAGACAGATGAAAGTTGGGATCAAATCAGTTTGCCGTGCCTTGATTCCAATTCTGGGGAAAGAGGTTGACGCGAGCGACCTCGAGAAGCTGACGACTTCTGTCGTGTTCGCCATCACGGGTTCGCCGACGGAGAAAATGGAGTTTGCGCCACTGTATAATACCGGCGGCTTCCGGCTGTACAAGAAGCTCGAGGTGACCAACCTGCGACTCGTCTTGCTCGTCGAGCCACACCAGTTCGTCATCTTCAGCGAGCTGGCCAAGCTCGGGCTCGGCCATCCAAAGTACGAACGGTTGTTCACACTTTGCTGGAAAGAGCCCGTCGCCACTTTCAGCGTCGACTGCGACCTCCGAGAAAGGCCATACTACGGCGAGCTCGTCCTTACTCTCAGAGACATCTTCCGCGCCGCGCCCGAGCTCCGAGCGCCACTCAGAGTCAGCGATCAGACCGCCGCGGCGGTGATGCGAGCCGTGGATGCCATGATCCCAGAGATGGCCACTGCCTAACCAGCGTTTCTCGCCCAGATTATAACGGCGGCAGGACAGAAGTCCTGCCGCCCTTCCTTTTATAAATATAAGAGAAAGGCGGCGATGAGACCGCCGCCTTGATGTCAACACTGGCGAAGCCAGCTAGACAAAAATGGCCAGGAAGGGCAGAGCCGGATCTCCCTTGGCCACTTCGTCCAGATCGAAGTGCTCGTGGCCGAGCACAGCCGTAATCAGCTCGCGCTGATAGCCGCGTCCCGGCAAGAACAGAACGCGAGGATGGTCCGGATGACGGCTGACGCTTTTGGGCGCGATCAACCGGCAGACTTGGAAGATCTCGTCTCTTGTCCAGTCAGCATCCGTTCGCATCACCATCGTGAGGATGGTAAAGTCCTCGGGCTCGTCCGGATGCACGTGGTAATCGGGGGGTAGCGGTTGCGTCTTCGGCGCCCGCCGTTTAGTGCTGGCCAGCGCCAATATGGCCGCTAACGGCAAAATCCAGTTAACCACCATATCCCTTCCTTTCTGGAATCCGATCGGAAACTAAACCCTTTATATATAAAACCAGGATAGAAATCAATCCTGCCAAACTTTTTTTATTTTTAATCTTTAATTTTTTATTTATTTTGTAGTATGATTTGGGCAAAAAAATAGGGTGGGCTACTTCTTTACCCACCCCGGACGGGAAATGATCGGAACTCATTATCAGACAGAGACCCCTACCACATCAGGGTCTCGCTGATACCGCAGACGATACTATGTAGCTCGTCGAGCGGGGTTCGTTCCTTCGCGAATGGATTGGTGTCTGTAAGGAAGATGCTGAAAGCGACCCGTGCTTCCACCAGAAACCGCTGATCATCTTCGATGCAGAGAACCTCACGGACTTTTTCCACGGCGTTTCGCGTGGGGACATCAGCGGAACCTGCGTTAGCATCCGCCCATTCCCCGAGCGACTCACGATATTGCGCAGCTGGGTTCCAATCCATTAAACCGTACCTCCTTTCGTTGTCAGAACATAATAATATACCACTATAAAACTGCATCGTCAATATGACAACATCTTTAACTGAGAAGTTATTTCAGGTATAATTGACCTATGTCATATATTTTTCTTGATGAAAGCGGCGATCTTGGTTTTGATTTTCGTAAGAAACGAACTTCTAAATTCTTTATTATCACATTTCTATTTGCCCAAAATAAGCGTCCGATTGAAAAAATAGTCAAAAAAATACATTCGGCTCTTAAAAAGAAGCATAAACAAAAAGGCGGAGTACTTCATTGCTTTCACGAAAAACCGATAACGCGCAAAAGATTACTCAAGCAGCTTGCTCAAAAAGAGATCAAAATTTTGGCAATTTATCTTAACAAGAGCAAAGTTTATACCAAACTCCAAAACCAAAAAGATGTCTTATATAACTATGTCACAAATATCCTATTAGACAGAATTTGTTCAAAAAAATTAATCGATTTTACTAAAGAAATTAATTTAGTTGCTTCTCGCAAAGAAACAAATAAATTTCTAAATTTAAATTTTAAAAATTACCTCAAGGATCAAATTAAAAACAATCACAATTTGGATATTGAAGTCGATATCAAAACACCTTTTGAAGAAAAATCTTTACAAGCCGTTGATTTTATAAGCTGGTCGATTTTTAGAAAATATGAGTACAACGATCTGTCATATTACGAGATATTTAAAAATTTAGTTTTTGAGGAAAACAGTCTTTTTAAATAACAAAACCTTGTGCGCTATTTACGAGCAACCATTCCGGAAGCCCACGCACAAGGATTTACTTGTCATTTATACCGTAACAAGCGGTTTACTATTTGTCAATAGTTAAAGGAGTAAATTGAGTTTAAGTATCGGCATAGTCGGTCTGCCAAACGTCGGCAAATCAACTTTATTTAATGCTTTAGTTAAAGGTCATCAAGCCAAGGTGGCCGATTATCCGTTTACCACGATTGAACCAAATGTGGGCATGGTGGAAGTACCGGATGAGAGATTAGATAAGATCGCGGCAATATTGAAATTACCTAAAAAAATCCCGGCTACCATTAAATTTATTGACATTGCCGGCCTCGTTAAAAACGCTCATCAAGGCGAAGGTTTGGGCAATCAATTTTTAAGTCATATCCGCGAAGTTGATGCGATCATCCATGTTTTAGACGGCTTTTCTAAAGATTCCGATCCAGAAAACGCCAAAGAAATTATTAACATCGAACTGGAATTGGCGGAAATTAAAAAACCAATGCTTTATGTTTTAAATGTCAAAGAAGAGAGCTTAAATAAATCTCAAGATTTAGAAAATACTATTATAATCTCTGCCAAAATGGAAGAAGAACTGACTGACCTTTCTGAAAACGAGGCTAAACAATATTTAGAATCTTTCGGGCTGGCCCAATCAAGCTTAGTCCGCTTAATTAAAGAATCCTACAAATTATTAAATCTCATCACTTTTTATACTTTAATCCCCCATAAACAGGTTCAAGCTTGGGCGATTTTGCAAGATTCCAAAGCCCCACAGGCGGCCGGTAAAGTCCACACCGATATGCAACGCGGTTTCATTGCCGCCGATGTTTGCCACTATATCGATTTGATCGATGCCGCCGGCTGGCAGGAAGCCCGCGAAAAAGGCCTCGTCAAAACTCAAGGCAAGGATTACGTGATGCAAGAAGATGACATTGTACTCTTTAAGTTCAATGTCTAAACCTATTGTCAAATAAGATATGGTATGCTAAAATTAATTAAGCAATGAATAAATACGAAATCACCTTTATTACCAAAGAAGACCTCAAAGAGGAACCCGTCAAAAAAGAAATTGAAGCCCTCGACGGAAAAATTTCCGAAGTCAATGGTTTAGGCCAAAAGCAATTAGCTTTTTCAATTAAGAAAGAAACGGCCGGCTACTACACCGCCGTCAAGTTTACAATGGCGCCGGAAAAAGTGATGGAACTGAATAAAAAACTGAGCCTAAAAGGTGAAATTTTAAGACATTTAATTATTATCGTAAAAGCGGCTCAAATAGAAGCGCCAAAGCCGGCCAAAGTCGAAACCAAAGCGATCACTGAACCAAAACCAGAAGAAATCATGATCCCTGAAGAAAAAGCGATGATTGAGCCCGCCGTCAGCGCACTGGCTAAACCCGCTGAAACAGAAATCAAAGCCGTGACTAAAGAAAAAGAAGCGCCAAAAATTCAAGAAACTCCCGAGCCATCAAAAGAAAAGCCCAAAAAAGAAACGGTCAAAAAACCATCGAAGCCCAAAATAGAAAAACCCGTCGCCGAACCAAAAGAAGAATCTCTCGACGTCGCTCGGGATAAAGAAGTTTCGACCGAAGAGCGACTCAAGGCCTTGGACAAAAAATTGGATGAATTATTAAAAGAGTAGATAAGCGCTTATAGTAAGTAAGATAGTATTATGGCAATATGGAATCTATAATATAGTGCTATAAATCTATAAACGCCGGGAGGCTGCTATGTTTAGTCTTAATCGAGCCCAAATTGTCGGTAACGCCACCCGCGATCCGGAAATGCGATACACCCCTAACGGCCAAGCCGTCTGCAGTTTCGGCGTCGCCACTAACCGTCGCTGGCGCGACAAAGACGGCAACAATCAAGAACAAGCCGAATTTCATAACATTGTTGCTTGGGGAAAATTGGCGGAACTGATGAGTCAGCTCGTTCACAAAGGCACCAAAATCTACCTCGAAGGACGTCTGCAAACCCGACAATGGGAAGGCCAAGACGGCAATCAGCGCAACCGTACCGAAATTGTCATGGAAGATTTCATCGTTTTCACGCCAAAAGGCGCCACCCCGGCCGATGTTGATGCTGTTCCAGGCCCCGAAGAATTTCCCAGTCAAGAGAAAAAAGAAGAAAAGTCTCTCAAGGATACTCAGGATAAACCGGCCTCAAAAGAAAAAAAATCTGATAAATCCCCCAATGAAACTAAAGCAGACACCGCCGATGACGAAATTAATTTAGACGAAATCCCATTTTAGAAGTTATAGAGACATCGAACAAATTCCGAATCTATAATTGTTATATATATCAACCTAAGGAAATATATGCCACGACCCCAGAACAATCGAAGACCGTTCGGCATCGGCCGTAAAAAATGCAATTTTTGCCGCAAAAAAGTCCAATATATTGATTTTAAAGATAGTGGACTCCTTTCGAAATATCTATCGAGCTGGGGCAAAATCAAAGCTGGCCGCGATACCGGCACCTGCTCGCGCCACCAGCGCATCCTCACCGACGCGATGAAAAGAGCGCGATTCATGGCCCTGATTCCCTACGTTAAAAGATAAACATTGGACTACAAAAGTACAAAAAATTGTATTTCGTATCATCTTTTTTGTAATTTATAGCAAATATTATGTTAACTATCAACGATCTAAAAGTTGGTATTAAAGTTAATTTTGACGGCACGCCTTACACCGTTATTTTTGCCCAGCATTCCAAACTCGGCCGCGGGGGTGGAATTATGCGCACGAAAATGCGTAATTTAATTTCCGGCACGATTATCGAAAAAACTTTTGCCGGCGCCGAAAAGCTCGAAGAAGCCGAACTTGAAACCAAAAAAGCCCAATATCTCTATAAAGATAGCAACAGTTATTATTTTATGGATTCGAATAATTTCGAACAGTTTTCACTTACCAAAAACCAACTTGGCGATGTCTCTCGCTATTTAAAAGAGGGCAGCGATGTCGATATTTTGTATTTTGATAATCAGCCAATCAATATCAATTTACCAATAAAAATTGCTCTCGAAGTAACTTACACTGAACCAGGATTTAAGGGTAACACCACCTCGACAGTGACCAAACCGGCCACGCTGGAGAGCGGCGCTCAAATCCAAGTACCTTTATTTATCAAAGAGGGCGATAAAATTGTTCTCGATACTCGTACCGGCGAATATGTGGCGAGAGCTTAAATGTTCTAATAAAAAATGAGTCCAGGTAATACATACCCTGGACTCTGTGAGTCGTGACTCGATAAACTCGGATTGGACACAACTACGCCGAACAAGGAATGGTCGCCCTGCCAGGCTCCCTTGGCCTGCGGACGCGGGCGTCGTACACCATTGTGGTGCACTTTCTTCACCTCCCGTAAGGTGACCGCGGCGATATCGCCGTCCTACATAAAACTTTGCCCCAACGATAGCGACATCACCAACTCCTCATAGGCGACTCCCTTTTCCACCAGATTGCAATGGCCCTAACCTTTTCTGAATATATCATATTATCACCGACTTATCAAGATGTTAATTTCTTTCGAGCTTCAATTTTAAGTTTTTAGTTTTGCGTTTTTAGTTCTAATTTCATACAATGAAATCAGTTATGTTTATTGAAGCCAAAAACTTAATCGGGCTTCCGATTGCCGCCCTCGACACGCAATCGAAAATTGCCGAAATTCGCAAAATTCTCGTTGACCCAGAGAGCGGTTCTGTCTTAGGATTTTTAGTGAGCGCCGGCGGAATTTTTTCTCCTAAAAAAGTTATTTCCTCCGTCGACATCCGCGATTGGGATAGAAATGGCCTTGTCACCGAATCGCCTAACAATCTGATTAACCCTATCGATATCGTCCGAATAAAGGAAGTTTTAACCCAAGATTTTGATCTTTTCGGTCTCAAAGCCAAAACCGAATCGGGCAAAAATTTGGGTAGCATTGAAAATTTCTTAATCGAGACTGAAACAAACTGTGTCATCAAATATTATCTTAAAGATTTAGTTTTGAAAGCGCGCATTTATCCGGCCGAAAAAGTCGTCCGAATTGAAAAAAATGCGATTATTTTTATGGATGACGTTGAGATTCCTTCGGGCGTCGCCGGCGCGGCGGCCTAAAACCTTAAACCTTTGGTATGAGTTGACTTGATCTCTTCTACCAAGTATAATTTTGATTATGCCGTGATCTTGAAGTGAAAGGTCGAACCAAGAAAGGAGAGGCGCTGATGCTCTGGTTACTCTGGCTGGTTGCGATCATCGCGGCCGCCATCGCTTTGTACTGGCGGTGGCTGCTTGCCTACTGCTACTTGATGCTTCCCATCAGGCCGCGACCAAGCCGGCGGGATGAAATCTGTGCCGTGGTAGGCTGTTCGGTCAGCTTCTTAGTGGCTCTGATCTCTCCCATACTGGGACAAGGCACGCCGGACGGCTGGATTACCGGAACCATCATGGCCACCATCGGAGCTTTCTGGTGCTGGTTTACCAGCACTGATCTCAACTGGGGCGGTGGCATCCACAAAGGTCCGGGGGAAATCGGGGCGCTCGATTTCAGCGGCGTTCCCCGGTACACCCGCATCGATCACCCTCAGCCGTTCCGGCTGAATCGGTGTACTTATTTCTTCCCCAGTAACCGACTGGGTCTATCGACGACTCCGCCTTTCTGAGGCGGAGTCGATTTCGTTTAATTGACAACTTATTTCGGAAGCCTATATTGAAAGTGCCATGCTTAAAAAAGATTTTTCGCGTAAAGTTCTCAATATTGTAGCGCAGATTCCTAAAGGTAAAGTCATGACTTATTCTCAAGTCGCTAAAAAAGCCGGAAGCCCTCAGGCCTACCGTGCCGTCGGTTCAATTTTGAATCGTAATTATCGTGCTAAAAATTGGCAGCTACCAATGAAAGAATTCGAACCGGTTCCCTGCCATCGCGTCATTCGTTCCGATAATTTTGTCGGCGAATATGCCAAGGGAATCAAGGCCAAAGAAAAATTGCTTGCCAATGAAGGCCATGTAATCGACAAGCATAAAATTCACCTGCCCGATTTTGCTTAGAATATTGATTTGCTATTTTTTTGATCTCACGATATTATAAATCTAACGACATAGATTAATTTTTAATCGAACTTACAAGGAGCAAAATGATCAAGATTAAAGACACCGGCCAATTTGAATTTCTCTTTGGCAAAAAGAAAGCCCAGTTTTTGCGATTTTGCGAAGAAAAAAAAGAGTTTTACCAAGCGGAAGTGGCCAAAGAATTAGGCTGGTCCATTGGCGCGACGCAATATTATTGCCGCAATTTCGCCAAGCATCATTTTTTGAAAGCCAAAGAAACCGATTATCGAACTTACTACGTCTTCAATCCTTCCGCCTTCCATCTTTTGGTATAAACGATATTAAATACTATTTACATTTAAACGTTCTCGAGATATAATCGGCTCAAGCTCCGTCGGAGCGTTTCGCCCCATTCCTTGTCTTGCCGGCGGGCCATACCGCCCCATACAACCCCGGCAAGCAAAGGAGAGCCGCGATGTCCGAAGTCGCCTTTTGTCTGACTGTCTTGGTTCTCGCTGTCGTCAGCATCTATCTGATGCGCGAAATCCATGGGAGAACCACCCTAAGGGGAAAAGTGCCGGGCCACAACGACATGGCACTGTGTGTGATCACAAACACCGCCATTAGTGTCTCTGTGATCGTCCTAGCTCTTGCTGTCGTATGCTTGTTAGCAACATTCACACTACCCACCAATCATGAGAAATCACGCTCTCTCACCATCGTCTTCGCGTTGACGGCAACGGTCCTCCCCCTTTTGGGTCGGCTGTTCGGCTGGTTCACAGCACCCGAGCCCGAGGAACATTGGGGAAGGGCTTATGGCCCAGGCTGGTTGATCCTCGGAAAGACCTGGATCTACCTCGAACCGGGCAAGTCGGCCAACATCGATGGCAATATGTTCTTCTACGGCGCCGTGCGCACCAAACGCGAGAAAGCCCTTCCGCTGAAGCCGCTGGCTCTGGCACCGGAGAAAGGCGGGGCCGTTGCCTCTACTGTGACGAGCTTCATCCCCGACTCCAGCTTTGACAATTTCTGGGCGATACCGCCAGAAAGCTACGATGTAATCGTCGACCAAACCTACAAGGCGTTCATCGAGGCTCTCCTCGAGCTCGAAAATCCCACCGAAGAGAGGGTCTGCAACCTGGTCAACAGCTTTCGATTTGATCCTCGAGCCATCGCCAGAGTCAAGAGTATCAAGCTCGGCGCGGAGATCTTCAACATCCCGCCGAAAGGCGAAACTAGCGAGGAGTCTGCGGCCGCTGATGGGGCCACGCCGGTTACGGATGCAGAGTTGGGTTTGCATTTCAAATGAGGTCCCCGTCCGTGTGATGTTTTGCACGGACTACAGACGGCCAGCTGCAACGCAGCTGGCCGTCTTCTCTTATCTAAGAGAAAAAATCTGTTTTTTGTTGACAAATTCTCATTTTAAAATATATTTTAGCTACCGGCTCTGACCGGAATACACCGTGGGCACCTCGCCCGAAAGAGGAAGAAGATGAGACATACGCTTCTTGTCGTCGAGATTAACCGGTTTCGATTGCCCGACTTCTCGCCCAGTGATGACAACATCGATATCGGTCAACTCGAATCAGCGGAATTCGGCCTCCAGCTGGCCCGTTTCGATGGAACCCCTCCGCGCGGTAAGAGTATCCCCTTAAGCCCCCGAACAATCCTGTTGTTTGACTACTATCACCACGGGGCGCTGATCCGCGGAGAACATAGCCAAGGTCAACTCCGCGCTGTCAAAGTTGAGGGCGAAAGAACAATGAGCGCCCAGTTTCACACACGGACGTTCACTGACCTGGCAGCCGTCTGGGCGATGGCGACGATCTATCACGAGCTGGGTAAAGAAGCTTTCGCCAAGTGCCCCGGGATGAAAAAGCACCTTGGCGAATTCTACCCAACCAGTATCGAACTGGCGGGCTTCGGGATCACTCCCGTATGGGGCTTCTTCTTCAACCGTGGCGAGATTGAGTTGATCATCCCGAGAATCCGCGCAGACGATACCTTTTCGCGCGATGAGTCGCTCGCGGAAGCGCACTATGCTCTGCTCGCGATTACAGAATCTCTCTACAACGACGCAGTGAAAGAACAGCTCGGTGAACCCAGCGACCGCGCGGGCGAAGCAGCCAAGCGGATTATGTCCGCGCCGAAGATCCTCCACCGATAGTTCATCGACTATCATGACTTCTCGGCCCGCCACCCGGCGGGCCTTCATCTTATTAACTTTGTTGACAATTGACTTGAGAACTCTTATATAATACAATCGAATGCCTCGGCAATCGGTGGGGCCAATGCCCCACAATCCAACCGATTGCTGGCAAAAGGAGCCGCAAATGCCGGAAAAGCTGATAGACGTGATTGAGGTAGTTCTGACGATCGTCACTCTTGGCTCGACAGGCTCTCTCCCACTCCGGTGGGGTAACGTGATCGAGTGGTACCGTGAGTACCCGCATATCAACGAGCGGTCCAAGAAATACGATCGTTCAATCGGCGCTTGGACTATCTTGGGCTCACTGGCCGTGCTTGCCGCGGCTATCCTCGCCGCCCACTACAACCATCCGATTATTACAACGCGAGTGATTATGTGGATTGTGGCGATGATCGTGTGTGCCCTGTGCGTGAATATCGCCTACCTGGGATACAAGAGACAGTTCATCGACGAGCTCGATGAATTATTCAAAGCCCGCGAGGTGGCCCAGAAAGGCAAAGAGATCGTCGGCATCTGGATCGGTAAGAAGACCCACTGGCCTTTCTGTGGCAGCTGGATCTGGCGACTAAAGGGTCACATCTTCTATTCCACCGCCAGAACCATCAGTGGAATCGAAGCGAAAGACTCCATGGACCGAAGAGCGGAGGCATCGTTTTTCATCAAGGCCACCGATTACGATTTCTCTCCAACAGGCTTTGATTCCATGTGCGAGGATCTGGAACGTGCCATCCGCAAGATTCTCATAGAGAACCTCACGGAGAACGTGGAAGTGATCGATCAAGCGATCAAGGCGCTGTTGGCCGAGCAAAAAAGAGTTTTTGTCTCGGTCAGCTACTCGCCGCCGTTCGTTCCACCGATGAGAAGGCACTTCAGGAGCGATACGTTACAAGGGCCAGAGCGATAACGTAGTAGTATCACGCCGTGCACAGTACAGCCTCGGCCAAACCATGATGTCAAGATTTCGGTCGAGCTGAACTACGAACTTGAGGTCCCCGTCCGTGCGATGCACGGACTACAGGCGGCCAGCTGCAACGCAGCTGGCCGCCCTTTTTCTAATCAAAAGAAAACCCTTCGACTACGCTCAGGGCAAGCCGCCCAAAGCAAGCTCAGAAGGGTCTTCTTTTATAGTGTTTTTTACCTAAATTTTGAGATTTGTAAGTCTCCTGCTTACATCCCCATCGGCATTCCGCCGCCCATGCCTGACATATCCGGCGCGGCTGGTTTTGGTTCCGGCAAATCTGTGACCACCGCTTCCGTCGTCAAAACCGAACCAGCTACCGAGGCAGCATTTTCTAAGGCTAAACGCGTCACTTTAGCCGGATCGATGATGCCGGATTTAATCATTTCCACGTATTCACCCTTTTGGGCATCGTAGCCGACACCTTTAGCTTGGCGTTTGATTTCTTCGATCACCACCGAGCCGTCCACGCCAGCGTTAGTGGCAATCTGCCGCATTGGTTCCTCTAAAGCACGTCGGAGAATCTGCACCCCGACTTTTTCGTCAGCCGAAGCCGCCACCGCATCCAAAGATTTAATGCAGTCAACTAGTGCCACGCCGCCCCCAGCGACAATGCCCTCTTCCACCGCCGCTTTGGTCGCGTGAACCGCATCATCAATTTTATCTTTTTTAAATTTTAATTCGACTTCCGTCGCCGCGCCAACCTTAATCACCCCCACCCCGCCAGCCAGTTTGGCCAAACGCTCTTCAAGTTTTTCGCGGTCATATTCGGATTTGTTTTTTTCAATTTCGGTTCGAATTTGCTTAATTCTCTCTTTGATTCGCGCCTGAACACCTTTACCTTCAATGATGGTGGTTTTATCTTTATCGGAAATAACTTTACGCGCTTGCCCAAGCATCTCCATCGTTGTTTCTTCTAATTTCATCCCTTTGGCATCAGTAATGACTTGGCCGCCGGTTAAAATAGCCAAGTCTTCCAAAATCGCTTTGCGCATATCGCCAAAGCCCGGTGCCTTAACGGCTAAAACCTGTAAAACGCCGCGAAGCTTATTAACAATCAAAGTCGCCAGCGCCTCGCCTTCGATTTCTTCGGCAATAATGACCAGCTCTTTTTTCCCGGCCGAAGCGAGCGATTCCAACAAGGGCATAATTTCGGCAATCGCTGAGATCTTTTTGTCAGTGATGAGAATGTAAGGGTTTTCCAAAACGGCTTCCATCCGCGCCGTATCAGTCATCATATAAGCCGAAACAAAGCCCTGATCAAACTGCATTCCTTCGACGACTTCTTTATCTAAACCGAGTGTTTGGGACTCTTCAACGGTAATGACGCCGTCGCGGCCAACCATATCCATCACTTCGGCAATGAGTTTGCCAACTTCATCGTCCGCCGCCGAGATGGCCGCCACTTGGGCAATTTCTTCTTTGCCGGTGAGTTCTTTGGCTTGATCTTTAAGACCTTTTTTAACCGCTTCCACTCCTTTTTCAATGCCGCGCCGTAAAGCCAACGGATCGGCCCCGGCCGCCACATTTTTCAATCCTTCATTAACTAAAATCTGAGCCAAGAGCGTCGCGGTGGTCGTACCGTCGCCGGCGACATCATTGGTCTTGGTGGCGACTTCTTTAACCAACTGAGCACCCATATTCTCAAACGGGTCTTTAAGCTCAATTTCTTTAGCAATGGTCACACCGTCGTTGGTGATATGCGGCGTGCCAAAACCCCGATCTAAAACCACATTACGACCTTTTGGCCCTAAGGTCACTTTAACCGCATCAGCTAAAATATTGACTCCCTTTTTGATTCCCTCTCTTGCCTCCGATGAAAACTTGATCTGCTTAGCCATAATGACTCCTATCGTCGCTTAAATTCCAAAGTCCAAAGCTCCAATTTTAAATTATTTGGAATTTGGATTTTATTAATTAGATTGGGTGATTATCCTTCGATAATCGCCAGGATATCTTCTTCTTTAATAATGACGACATCTTCGCCGTCCATTTTAATTTCCTCGCCGCCGTATTCCTTATACAAAACGATATCGCCAACTTTGACCGTCAAAGGAACGATTTCGCCTTTGCTAAATTTACCTGGACCGACCGATAAGACTTTTCCCTTCTGAGATTTTTCTTTGGCCGTGTCGGGAATAATAATGCCGGATTTTGTTTTGGATTCTTCTTCTTGTGGTTTAAGCACCACGCGATCGGCTAAAGGTTTAATTTTCATATTACCTCCAAAAAATTAAATTTTAAATTTCTAATTTGCTTGCTCTTTAATCTTCAAAAATATTTTTTAGCCGAGGAAATGCCCCTGAGCAAACAGGGCGACCCGAGGCTATACTTTACAGCATTTTATTTTATCAAAGATCTAAAAAAACTTCAAGTCATTGATGAAGTTTCTTTAGCGATGGAAGCAGGAAGGGGGATAACCTACTTCCATCATTACCCATTGTAGAATAGGCATTGTTTTTGTCAAGGGCCAAATTTTGGTTATTAACGGACAATTTTTTCAACTATTTTGTGCCACTTATGATGGTATTCTCTCCTTTTAACTTCGATTCGATACTTAATTAACTTTTGTTCCGCCTCGTGGGATTTATTTTTGAAGTAATCCCACCAAATTTTGACTCGTTTAAGCTTTTTAATTAAGTCCCAGACCGCCTGGCCGAATTTACTTAAAATAAACTTCTCTAAAGGTGTATAACAAGAAGAGGTCGAATTGACTTCTTTAATTTGCCAATTGGGAAATTCGCGCTGAATCCAAAGGTTAGCGGCCAGAAGTTTTTTATAACCACCCCGGTCCAAAACCGGGGTAAGATTAGCCAGAGCGTAAGTTGAATAATTATCTTTTTTGAATTGGCGCTTGGCTAAATCAAGATCTCCCTCATCTAAAACGTAATCAACCGAGAACTTGCCCGCGCGGTACCAGCGATTTTTATTTTGCCCAAAAATTTCCAAGGTGATCATCACGAAGATTTTCGCTAGCCACGTCCGATGTTTTCGAGCGATAATAAATAAGTTAATATCCGATCCTTCACTTGAAGCACCCGTCGCAAGCGAGCCAATCACCGAGACGTTTTGGACGAACGGAAGGTGACGGAAAATTTTTGAGAACCGCTCCACTTTTTTCCAGCGCTCGACCAAAAGTTTTTCTTTTTCGGGTTCAGCGACCACGACTCTGCCTCGCCCGGCCAAAAAATATTTTTCATTTTTTTTCGAAATTTTGCCATTTTTTTCTAAATTCTGCAAACCAATTAAAACCTGAATCTTGCTTGCTCGAGTTCGATACAAAAATTGCCAAATTTCGTCCAGCTCAAGTGCTCTTTGGTTTAAATCAAAAAAAGCTAATGTTTTTAAGATCGATTTCTCTAACCTTGTCATAACTTAGAAACTATATCATAGAGAGAACGGAAAAATCAATCCCTCGATACCTTTGGCGGGTGAAAACGAAGCTCGTAATCGGAAATTAAAATTTGCTCATTTGATGATTGTTGAGTCCGCGGATCTTTTAAAATCCGCTTAATTTGAAAGTTTCGTAAATATTTTTCGCCTGGTTCACCAAAAAGAACGTCATAAATTATTTCGAAAAATCGTTGAAAAGGCCAAGATATTATCAACAATACTTTCTCCCAAAATGTCAGTTTTCGATTTTTGTTTGTAAAGGTGTATCCTTTCTTCGGAATCCAGCTATTTAAGTCAAAAAAACGCGCTCGCAGTTTCGCACTTCCCCAAAACACTCGAAAGTGGCGATAATCCAAAGCGTTTTTTTTGTTCTTGGGCCTGATCAGCAAAAAATCCTCAGTCTGGTAGCGATTTAAACAGATTCGGCCGGCGATTTTTTGGCCAGCGCGGCGAAGACCAGTGAGATGAACTAGAGCAGTGACAAGAATCCGGCCGGTCCAAATCCGGCCGGTTTTTAAGACAATAAAAAAATCAATATCCGACTTTTCCGTCGCCTCCCCTCTTGCCAACGAGCCATCAAGCGCCACCATCCGCGTAAATGGCACAATCGATAATAAAAAAGCGATAATTCGAGCCCGTTTCATATATTTACTCTGAATTTTTAATTTTACATTGTCATTTTGCATTTTGAGATTTAAATTTTAAATTATTTTTCGCTTGTATCGTAGCACACCTGTGATAATATTAAATAAACGATATTGGAGGTTTTTTATGAAAATTTTTTCCGGCATCCAGCCTTCGGGCGAGTTTCATATTGGCAATTATTTAGGTGCCATGAAAAACTGGGTCGCTCTTCAAGATGACAATGAATGTATTTTTGGGGTCGTCGATTACCATGCCATTACCGTTGACTACGATCCGAAAGAAATGCCCGCGCGAATTTTAAATGCCGCCAAAGACCTTTTGGCCGTGGGCATTGATCCAGCCAAATCGATCTTATTTTTGCAATCCGACCGCCCCGAACACACCGAATTGGCATGGCTCTTAAATACAATTACCACGATGGGGGAACTTAATCGGATGACCCAGTTTAAAGAAAAATCTGCAAAGCATGGAAAACACGAACAATTGATGGGTCTTTTCGATTACCCTATTTTAATGGCGGCGGATATTTTAATTTATGGCGGTGAAGGGGTACCTGTCGGTGAAGACCAAACCCAGCATATCGAGCTCGCCCGCGATTTGGCCCGGCGATTCAATTCCAAATTTGGCCAAACTTTCATCGAACCAAAACCCATATTGACAGAAACGAAAAGAATCATCGGCCTCGACGGTAAAGGTAAGATGAGTAAATCAAATACGCCGGGAACCTACATCGCGCTTTCTGATAGTCCAGATATTATTCGCCAAAAAATTGCGGCCGCAACCACCGACACTGGCCAAGGTGAGGAGATTTCCGAAGGAACCAAAAACCTGATCGGGCTGATAGGAATTTTTGCCGGCCATGAAGCTGAAGGAAAATATATGAAAGAGCGCCAAGCCGGCACGATTAAATATTCGGAGTTTAAACCCGCTCTCGCCGAAGCGATCATTAAAGAACTCGAGCCGATTCAAAAGAAGCGCCAAGAAATTTCTGACGAAGATATCAAGAAAATCCTTAAAGACGGCGCTCTGAAACTGGCTCCCGCCGCCCAAAAAACCATTACTGATGTTAAAGAAAAAATGGGTTTGATAATATAAGAATTAATAAGAATCTATTTTTGAACTCCAATCTCTTGTATTTATAATTCCTTGCGAGCCATAATAGAATTGAGGGGCTACCTCACAATTCAACTTTCGGAGGTCGTGACGATGTGGCCAACGGTCTATTCTGTCGGACTGACGCTTTTCTGCGCTCTTTGCGGGATTTTCCTGATCCTGTAAGCGATCTTCAGCAAGTTTTGGTTCAGATCCAATCCTCTCATTGAGAGAGGATATCGTCTGGTGATTGGCATCGCCTGTGTGACTGTCTGTTTCTTACGGATCATCCGGGTGATGTGAACAAGTGCCTCATCGCACTACACCCGATAGAGATGTAGCCAACAGCGGAAAGGAAAGGCCGATGAACGGACTCGCTGTGGTGATTCGTTGGGCTTTTGGAGCCTTTGCCATTGGAGGACCGATGTTCCTTTTCCTCTTTATGGCGATCAGCGCCAGAGCACCACGGAAAGAAAGGGGGTGAGAGATGCGAGACGCTCTCCCGCCGGCCCAAGAGGCCAAGGTCAAGTCCTACGAAGAGCGATGTTTGAAACCAGGAATTGACATGGCCTTCGTCGCCAAGATGTCCAAGACGACCACCGCGGAACTCCTCGCTGAGATGGACGCGGGAAAAAGCCCGCATCCCGACCAGACCCTATCCCAAAGCAAGGATGGAGGTTTGGTCTCCACCTAGACAAACGATCTCGCTGTAGCCAAGTGGCTGTCCGCCTCGAACTTGGCTACGAGGCGCCGCGCTCCCCCAGCGCGCGGCGCCTCTCTTTTTTTAGAGAGAACAATTACTAACCAAAATATTCTTTGGCATAATTGATAAATTTATCAACCTCAGTCATTGTTTTGGCTTCCGCATAGAGTCTTAACACCGGCTCCGTACCTGAAAAGCGAATCAAGAGCCAGGAACCGTCTTCAAAATATATTTTTAAGCCGTCATCGTCCCGGGTTCGGGCGACTTTCCGGCCTAAAACTTCTTTCGGCGGGTTTTTGGTCAGTTCAGCCGCTTGAGTGTTTTTAATTTTTTCATATTGATCGTACTCGAAATGGACATCTTCACGACGGAATTGATAACCGCCGCCCGCTTCTTTTTTAGCGATTTCTAAAATTTCCGAAATCGGCCTTTGTTTTTCTACCATCAAATCCAAAATCAATAAATTCATCAGTTGAGCGTCGCGATAAGGAATAAAATCTTTAATTGCCGAGCCACCAGATTCTTCCCCACCCCAGATCGCCCCCACTTCGGCCATTTTTTCGCCGACATATTTAAAACCGACTTTGACTTCATAAAAATCTAGGTTATATTTTTTGCATAGATTTTCCCCCATCACCGTGTTGGACAAGGTTTCGACAATCGGTCCTTTTTGACCTTTAACCACGACCAGATAATAAACCAAAAGCAAAGAGCCTTCGAGTGAGGTAATCATTTTGCCATTTTCATCAATTAAACCAATTCGATCAGCGTCGCCGTCAGAAGAAAGGCAGACATCAAAATTGTCGCTTTTCATTTTTTCGATGGCATCGGTGACATTCTTCTCAACAATCGGCTCGGGATGTTTTCCGCCAAAATCCGGTTTAACTTCGTTATTAATCGTTTCAATCTGAATTTTTCCACCCTTAAGCATTTCCTCCAAATATCCCACGCCGGCACCGTTCATCGGATTCAATAAAACTTTAAGCTCGAAATTTTTAATTTTCTCGATATCAACTAAACTCTTGATTTTAACCACATAGGCCGGCTTCGGATCAAAAATTTCAATTTTGTCGCCCAATTTAACATCAGCCAGTTCTAAATCTTCCAAATTCTTAATAAATTGATCGGTCACTTCCGTCGGTGCGACCATCACTTTTTCAGTAATATACTTGAGACCCAAAAACTCCGGCGGATTGTGCGAGGCCGTCAGCATTATACCACCGTCCGCACCCTTATCGATGACAGCATAACCAGCCACTGGCGAAGGACAGGGTTTATCAACTAAATAAACTTTGATACCATTGCCGGCCATTACTTCGGCCACGGTGTTCGCAAAAATATCCGCCTTGCGGCGGCCGTCGTACCCGATAACAACACTTTTTTTGCCATTATCAATAAAAAACTTTGCGATCGCCTGCGTCGCCAGCTTAACATTTTCTTCATCGAAGTCCTTATCGATAATTCCTCGCCAACCGTCAGTGCCAAATTTGATATTCATCAATCCTCCTATTTTTATAGTATAATTTTTCTTAACAATTTGACAACTTTCGCAAGTTGTTGCTAAATTAATGAGGGCTAGAAAAGTTCTCAATGAAATTCATCTTCGTCACGGGTGGAGTTTTATCGGGTTTGGGCAAAGGCATTACCGCCGCTTCGATCGGCAATATTTTACAAGCTCAAGGTTTCAAAGTTTGGATGCAAAAATTCGATCAGTATCTCAATGTCGACGCCGGCACATTAAACCCCAACGAGCACGGCGAATGTTTTGTTTTAGACGACGGTGCCGAAACCGATTTAGATTTGGGTCATTACGAAAGATTTTTAAATAAAAGTCTCAATCGAACTTCTTCGGTGATGTCCGGCCAAATTTATCAAGCGGTTTTGGAAAAAGAGCGTGGTGGCCAGTACCTCGGTAAAACCATCCAGATGATTCCGCATGTGACTGATGAAGTCAAAGAAAGAATATTTTCGGCCGCCAAAAAATCCCAGTGCGAAGTTTTAATTACCGAAATCGGCGGCACGATCGGCGACTACGAAGGCACGCATTTTGTCGAAGCCATTCGTCAAATGCAATACGATGTCGGGAAGGAAAATGTTTTATACGTTCACGTCGGGTTTCTGCCATACCTTGGCGCTTCCGAGGAACTCAAGTCGAAACCAATTCAAAATAGCGTCCATGACCTTCAAGCGATGGGGATTCAACCGGATATTTTAATTTGCCGATCCGACCATCCAGTCAATCCTAATCTCCTTAATAAAATTGCCCTCTTTACCGGTGTCGATTCAGAAGCGGTTATCCCTTTGGAAACAGTCGATTCGGTTTATAAAGTGCCGGTCGTTTTGGAAAAGTTTAATCTTCATAAAATTACTGCCAAAAAATTAAAACTTAAAGGAAAGAAAGACAACGGCCAAGCGTGGAACAAATTCTTAAAAAAACTTGAGAATTTACCTGATAAAGTTGTTCGCATCGGCTTAATCGGGAAATATATGGGGATGAAAGACACTTATTATTCGGTGACTGAAGCTTTAAAAACGGCCGCGGTCTACAACAATGTCAAAATTCAAATTGATTGGATTGATGCCGAAAAAATTGAAAAAGAAGGCCCCGAAAAAATGCTGAAAGATATTGACGGCGTTGTCGTGCCCGGCGGCTTTGGCAGCCGCGGGGTCGAAGGAAAAATTCAGGCCATCAAATACGCCCGCGAACAGAAAATTCCTTTCCTCGGACTTTGCTACGGCCTGCAACTGGCCACCATCGAGTTTGCCCGCCACGCTTGCCAAATGAGTAAAGCCAATACAACCGAAATCGATCCTAAAACGCCTTATCCAGTCGTCTACATTATGCCTGAACAGGAGAAATTGCTCGAAGGTTCAAAGTACGGCGCCACGATGCGTTTAGGCGCTTATCCTTGCAAACTTAAAACGGGAACAACAGCTTACCAAGCTTATAAAAAATCCGCGATTTCCGAGCGTCATCGCCACCGCTATGAAGTCAATAATAAATATAAAAAGAAATTAGAAGAAAAAGGTCTAGTTATTTCCGGCACGTCACCAAACGGGAAATTGGTTGAGATAATTGAAATCGTTGATCATCCGTTCTTTCTTGCCACCCAATTCCACCCCGAACTCAAATCAAGACCTTTAGATCCTCATCCACTTTTTATTGAGTTCATTAAAGCTACTCTAAACAAGTATGATTAAAGGCATAATTTAAATCCCCCTGTGTGTTTGTAATTTATCATTAAATCAGGTATAATAACAGTATGATTAATTGGTCAGTCGATACACAGCAACTCAAAAAAAATCAAAGAGTCTTTAAAATTTGGGAAATGGAACAAATGATCAATTTTGGATTGGATAATGAAAAATTAGATCGAACAAAATTAAAAAAGCTCTGGCCTTATATAAAAGATCAACTTGACCCTTATAAAAAAAGATTTTTGGAATATATCTTATGGAAAAAAGTATACTCTCTCCCCGACAACTTAACTTTTTGGAACTTATCAACCAAAATAAAGAAATAACCAAAAATTTTTATTGGACCGGCGGTACGGTTCTTTCTGAATTTTACTTGCACCACCGTCTGTCAGAGGATATTGATTTATTTTGCGAAAATGAAGAAGTCAATCAAGAAGTTGTTGAAGTGTTTTTGAAAAAATCTCAATCGCGTCTTAGTTTTAAATCAATCAAAAGAACTCAATTTTTAGGATTATTCTCCTATCATCTAATTTATATAAAGGGATCATTAAAAGTGGATTTTAGTTACTACCCTTTCCCGAGAATCGAAAAAGGATTAAAATATAAAAATATTGAGATTGACAGTCTACACGATATTGCAGTTAATAAAGTGCACACTATTGCGATAAAACCGCGAGCTCGTGATTTTATTGATATCTATTTTATTATTAAAGAAAAAAAATACAGTTTTGAGAAATTATTGATGGATGCTAAAGTAAAATTCGATTGGCATATTGACCCGATTGAACTCGGCAGCCAGCTTCTAAGAGCCCGAGATCTTAAAGATTATCCGAAAATGATTAAAAAAATTGATCATCAAGACTTTCAACAATTTTTCTTAAAAGAAGCGGGGAAATTAAAAAATAAAATATTAAAATAGCTCAAATCAAGACTACTTGATTCTCATCCATTATCTTTAGAGTTCGTCGAAGCAACGATAAAATAGTTCTCAGTAGATACCCACGGGCATAGCCCGTGGCACTACTTCAGGTCGATCTTCGATCGCCCTGAATCCTGGGCTTGTTGGTATTTAACGTATTCAATAATTTGTTGTTCGTTGAGACCCACGGTGG